>Ga0180217_1003418_pt1 | contig 13414 bp, 9 predicted proteins | sample eDN3rd37CBELigOP_FD_128521 | JGI IMG/M metagenome (GOLD analysis project Ga0180217, IMG submission 128521) | Enriched Organic Plus compost microbial communities from Emeryville, California, USA - eDNA 3rd pass 37_C BE-Lig OP (version 2) (version 2) ... | reverse complement strand
GGGCGACCCAGGCTGAGCGCTGGGCGCTGCTGCCGCGCCCCGGCCAGAAAGTCCCGCCGCAGGAACTGGCACGCCCGCTGCTCGAGCTCTCGGTCGCCACCATCCTGCGCAAGGCCGAGGCCGAGTCGCAGCTCCACGAGCGCATGGTGGAGTTCTGGCACGACCATTTCTCCGTCAGCGCACGGGCCGGCGCGCCGGTGCAGGTCTCGCTGCCGGAGCATGACAGGCGCATCCGCCGCCATGCCCTCGGCAGCTTCCGCGCCCTGCTCGAGGCAATGGCCACCAGCCCGGCCATGCTGTTCTACCTGAACAACCAAAGTTCCCGCGCCGGGGCGCCGAACGAGAACTACGCGCGCGAACTGCTGGAGCTGCACACCCTGGGCCGCGCCGCCTATGCCGGGGCGGCGCGTAATGGCCGTGCCGTGCCGCGCGGGCCGGACGGCCTCGCCCGCGCCTATGTGGACGCCGATGTGTGGGAGGCGGCGCGGGCCTTCACCGGCTGGACACTCTCGAACGGCCAGCGCCTGGACGCGACGCGGGCGCTGCCGCGCAGGGGCGAGTTCGTCTTCGTCGAACAGTGGCACGATCCCTATCAGAAGCGCTTCCTCGGCCGCGATCTCGACCCCTTCCCGCCGGCCATGGCGCATGGCAGGGCGGTGCTGGACGCGCTGGCCGGCCACCCGGCGACCGCGCGCCTGCTCTGCACCAAGCTGGCGCGCTTCTTCCTCGGCGCGGCGCCGGAGCCGGCCGTGGCGCGCGCCGCCGCCACGTTCCTGCGCCATGCGGAGGCGCCGGACCAGATGGCGCACGTGCTGCGCGCGCTGCTGCTCGAGGGGCCCGAAATCGCCGACCCGGCACTGGGCCGGGTGCGCCGACCGCTCGACCTCGTCGCCGCGGCGGCGCGGGCCTACGACATTCCGCTGACGCCCAAACCGCCGCTGGTCTCGCGGATGACGCTGGCAGGACAGCAGCTCTTCGGCTGGCCGGCACCGGATGGCCAGCCGCTGGAGGCGGAGGCCTATCTTGGCGCCACCGCTCTGCGGCAGCGCTGGATCTGCATGCTGGCGCTGACGCGCGATGTCTGGGGCACCGGCACCGCGCCGCTCTTCGCCGAGCTGGCGGGCGGGCCGGTGGCGACGGTGGCGGATGCGCTGGCGCAGCGGGCGCTCGGCCCCGCCGGGCGTCCGGTGGCCAGGACGATCGCCGGCACCTGGACTGCCGCGGGCCGCAACCCGCGCCCGGTGGCTGCGGAGGTGGCGGAACTCGCCGGCTGGGTGCTCGCCGCCCCGGCCTTCCAGGCCAGCTGAGGCCGCAGGGAGACACGGACATGCCCATCCTCCTCGGCCGCCGCCAGTTGCTCCGTGCCGGCATCGCCGCTTCGGTCCTGCCCTCGCTCCGTGGCCTGGCCTTCGCCGGAGGAGCGCAACCCCATCCGGGGCTGCTCGTCCTGGTCAGCCTGCGCGGTGGCATGGATGGCCTGCATTTCCTCTCGCCGGCCGACGACCGGCACCTGGTCGCGCTGCGCCCGCCGCCGCTGCGCAGCCGGGCCGAGGGGGATGCCGCCGGCCACCGCCTGGACGCCTCCGCCGCCGCCGACTTCCGGCTGCATGCCGAGGCGGGCCCGCTCGCCGCGATCTGGCGCGAGGGACGCATGGCGCTCTGGCCCGCCGCTGGCGTGCCGGAGGCGACGCGCAGCCATTTCGAGGCGCAGGCACTGATGGGCTGGGGCCGCGGGCGCCGGGCGGAGGGTGCGGCGGCGGAGGGCTGGCTCGCCGCCTGGGCGGACCGGCTGCCGGCCGGTGCGGCGCCGGTGCCGATCACCGCCCTTTCGGCGCAGAACGGCCTGGCGCCGGAGCTTCTCGGCGCCCGGCACGCGGTCGCGGTGGCGAGGCTCGAGGCCGGGCTGGCGCCGCCGGGCGGTCCGTTCGGAGCGCGGATGCTGGAGGCGCTGTACGGCGCCGGGCAGGACCAGGCGGCGGTGGCGGGACGCTCTGCCCTGGCCAGCCTCGGCGCCCTGGAGCGGCTGCTGCCACGCGGCCGGGACGGTGCGGTGCTGCCCTATGCGCCCGCTGGCGGCGCCGACTACGCCGCGGCGAGGGATTTCGGCCAGGCGCTGGCGGTGGTGGCGCAGACGGCGCGGCTCAATCCGGGCCTGGCGGCGGCCGCAGTGGATCTCGGCGGCTGGGACACGCATGAGGCCCAGGCGCCGCGCTTCGCCGAGCGGGTGCGCATGCTGGCACAGGGCCTCGCGGCCTTCGACCGCGACATGCAGGACCTGCCGCGGCGCTGGACGGTGCTGGTGGCGAGCGAGTTCGGCCGGCGCCTTCGGGCCAACCGCAGCGGCGGCACGGACCACGGGCGGGCGGGCGTGGTGTTCGCCTTCGGCAACCGGGGCTTCGGGCTGGGGCGGCATTTCGGCCCGTGGCCGGGGCTGGCGCAGGAGGCGTTGGAGGAGGGCGTGGATCTGCGTGTCGCCACGGATTACCGGGAGGCCTTCCGCACGGTGCTGGCGGATCTTGTGCCGGGGGCGACGGTGCCCTTCGCCCGGGGGTGAGGGCCCGGCGCCGACCGGCGGTTGATCCGCGGGCGGCCGGGCACCTGGGCCCGGCCCGATGCCTGCCGTGCCCAGCTTCTTCGTGGGCCTTGCCTGGTCGCCTCGCTTCGGGACCCGCGGGGACGACACGGTGGCGCGCGATCCCCCCGGCGATGGGCCCGCCCGGACGCTGCCCTCCCTGGTCCGCCCGCCGCCCGGCAAGACGCCGGCATATGGTCCGGCCGCCTCCTGCCTCGGCACGTCCTGACGGGTCCGGGAGCAGCTTCCCTTGGCGTTGGAAACCGGCGCGCGCCATGCTTGCAGGAATGTTCTCGTCCGGGATCGCCACGTGCATCCGACCGCGCCGCTGTACTTCACCCTCGTTGCTGCCCTGTCGCTCGCGCTCCTGCTCGGAATCCTGGCGCGCCAGCTGCGATTGCCGCCGCTGGTCGGCTATCTGCTCGCCGGCGTTGCGGTCGGGCCCCATACGCCGGGAATCTTCGCCGATCCGGACCTGACCGCCGCCCTGGCGGAGATCGGCGTTGCGCTGCTGCTGTTCGGCGTCGGGCTGCATTTCTCGCTGGCCGACCTGCTGGCGGCCCGGCGTGTCGCCGTGCCCGGGGCGCTGGGCCAGATCGCCGCCGGCACGGTGCTGGGCGCGCTGGCCGGGGCGGGGGCGCTGGGCCTCGACCCTGCGCCGGCACTGGTCGTCGGCCTGGCGCTGGCCATTGCCAGCACTGCCGTCGCCACGCGGACGCTCACCGACCGTGGAAGGCTGAGCGGCGAGGCCGGAAGGATCGCCCTCGGCTGGCTGGTGGTGCAGGATCTGGTGGTGGTCGTCGCCCTGGTGCTGTTGCCTGCCGTGGCCGGCGCGGAAGAGGGGCGCTCGCTGGTGCTGGACCTTGCCCGGTCCCTGCTCGCACTGACGGGGTTCATCGTCGCCATGGCGGTGGTCGGGCGGCGGCTCCTGCCCTGGGCGCTGGCGCGGGCGGCCCGGACCGGCTCGCGCGAGCTCTTCACCCTGGCGGTGGTCGTCGCCGCTCTCGGCGTCGCCTATGGCGCGGCGGAACTGTTCGGGGTCTCGGTCGCGCTCGGGGCCTTCTTCGCCGGGGTCGTGCTGGGGGAGAGCCATCTCAGCCACCAGGCGGCAGCGCGTGCCCTGCCGCTGGAGCAGGTCTTCGCCGTCCTGTTCTTCGTCTCCGTCGGCATGCTGTTCGATCCCCTGGCGGTGATCGAGGCGCCTTTCGCCGCGGTGGCCGTGGTGCTGGCCGCGCTGCTGGGCACCGGCGGCGCCACCCTCGCCATGCTGGCGCTGCTGCGGGTCGAGCCGCGCACGGCGGCGATCGTGGCGGGCGCACTCGCGCAGATCGGCGAATTCTCCTTCGTGCTGACGGAACTGGCGATCGGCCGCGGCCTCCTGCCGGCCGAAGCGCGCGGCCCGGTGCTGGTCGCCGCCTTCGTCACCGTGGTGGCCAACCCGGTGATCGGGCTGCTGACGGAACGGCTGGGGGAGCGCGCCGCCCGCTCCCGTCGGCTGCGCCACTGGTTCGGTGGCACCCGGGCGCGGCGGCGCCTGCCGGACCGTCTTGCGGCCGGGCTTGCGGACCATGCCATCATCGTCGGCCATGGGCGGGTCGGAAGCGTGGTCGCCGCAGCGCTGCGGCGGCACCATCTCCCCTATGTCGTGATCGAGGCCGATCACCGGCAGGCGGAGCGGCTGCGCGCGCAGGGCACCCTGACCGTCTGGGGCGACGCCACCGACCCGGAGGTGCTGGCCGGCGCCCGGCCCGAGACCGCCCGCCTGCTGGTGGTGGCGCTGCCGGTCGCCTTCCTTGCGCAGCGCGTGGTGGAACTGGCCTGCGCGGCCAATCCGGGGATCGACATCGCGGTGCGCGCCCATGCCGATGAGGAGGTGGCCCTCCTGTCCACCCTGGACGGCGTCGGCCTGGTCGTGATGGGAGAGCGGGAGGTGGCGCTCGGCGCCTCGGACTATGTGCTGCAGCGGTTCGGGGTGGATGCCGCGTCCGCGCAGGCGACGATGGATGCCCTGCGGGCCGGGATGCCGGGGGCGCAGCGGCCGCGCGCTGCTGCGCCGCTTGACCCGCCCCTGCCGGCCTCCCCATAACCCGCCCCATGGTCACGGCGATGAGCGAGCGAATTACCAGCCCGGCCTGCGCCCGCGCCGGCCGATGAGGGTAGGGTCCGCGGACCCGGGCGCCTGATCGGCGGGCTGGCCAGGGCCGGGGAACGCCTGCCCGTGCCACACCAAGACCGCGGCCACATCGCCGACCGCCCGGAACCGCACCGATGACCGACAGCCCCGCCGCCGAGACCCGCGACTACCGCGGCACCGTCTTCCTGCCGCAGACCTCCTTCCCCATGCGTGGGGACCTGCCGAAGCGCGAGCCGCAATGGCTCGAGCGCTGGCGACGCCTCGCGCTGTGGCGCCGCCTGCGCGAGCAGTCCAGGGAGCGGGAGAAGTTCGTGCTGCATGACGGCCCGCCCTATGCCAACGGCCCGCTGCATATCGGTCACGCGCTGAACAAGATCCTGAAGGACGTGATCAACCGCGCCGCCCAGATGGCGGGCCGGGACGCGGACTACATCCCGGGCTGGGACTGCCACGGCCTGCCGATCGAGTGGAAGGTCGAGGAGGAGTACCGCGCCAAGGGGCGCGACAAGGATGCCGTGCCGGTGCTCGACTTCCGCGCCGAGTGCCGCGCTTACGCCGCCCATTGGCTGGACGTGCAGCGGGAGGAGTTCCAGCGGCTCGGCGTCTTCGGTGACTGGCAGCACCCCTATGCCACCATGGACTTCACGGCCGAGGCGGCGATCGCGGCCGAGATCGGCAAGTTCCTGATGAACGGCTCGCTCTACCGCGGCCTGCGCCCCGTCATGTGGAGCCCGGTGGAGAAGACCGCGCTGGCCGAAGCGGAGATCGAGTACCACGACCACGTCTCCCACACGCTCTGGGCGCGCTTCCCCGTCCTGCGCGCCGGCGCGGAGGACCTGGTCGGGGCGAGCGTGGTGATCTGGACCACGACACCCTGGACCATCCCCGGCAACCGCGCCGTCGCCTATGGCGAGGAGATCGACTACGCGCTGGTGCATGTGGAGGGCGTGGCCGAAGGCAGCCATCTGCGCGCTGGCGAGCGCCTGCTGGTGGCCCTGCCGCTGCTGCCGCAGTTCGAGAAGGATGCGCGCCTTGCCGCCCATACGGTGAAGCGCGTGCTGAAGGGCGCGGAGCTGGCCGGCGCCGTCGCGGCGCATCCGCTGCGCGGCCGAGGGGAGCAGGGCGGCTACGATTTCGACGTCCCCCTGCTGCCCGGCGACTTCGTCACCACCGAGGCCGGCACCGGCTTCGTCCATATCGCGCCCGGCCATGGCGAGGACGACTTCAACCTCGGCCGCCAGTTCGGCCTGCCGGTGCCGGAGACGGTGAACGACGACGGCACCTTCACCGTGCAGGCACCGGGCTTCACCGGCCTGCACGTCTTCAAGGCGCATGACGCGGTCTATGCCGCCTGCGAGGCCGCCGGCACGCTGGTGGCGAAGGGCAAGCTGACGCACAGCTACCCGCATTCCTGGCGCTCCAAGAAGCCGGTGATCTTCCGTGCGACGCCGCAGTGGTTCATCGCGATGGACGACGCCAACGCGATCCGCGCCAAGGCGCTGGCGGCGATCGACGCCACGCGCTTCGTCCCCGACCAGGGGCGGAACCGCATCGGCAGCATGGTGGCCGCGCGGCCGGACTGGTGCATCAGCCGCCAGCGCGCCTGGGGCGTGCCCATTGCCGTCTTCGTGGACAGGCGCACGGGCGAGCCGCTGCGCGACCCGGCCGTGATGGAGCGCATCACCGCCGCCTTCGCGGCGGAGGGCGCGGATGCCTGGTACAAGCCGGGCGCCGCCGCGCGCTTCCTCGGCGAGGGCCGCGACCCCGCGGACTACGAGCAGGTGATGGACATCGTGGATGTGTGGTTCGAGAGCGGCTCGACACACGCCTTCGTCCTCTGGCCGCGCGGCCTGCCCTTCCCGGCGGATCTCTACCTCGAAGGCTCGGACCAGCATCGCGGCTGGTTCCACTCCTCCCTGCTCGAATCCGTGGGCACGCGGGGCGTGGCGCCCTTCAGGGCCATCCTCACGCATGGCTTCGTGCTGGACGAGCAGGGGCGGAAGATGTCGAAGTCGCTCGGCAACGTCACCGCGCCGCAGGATGTCATGAAGCAGTACGGCGCCGACATCCTGCGTCTCTGGGTGATGAACTCCGACACGGCGGAGGACCTGCGCATCGGGCCGGAGATCCTGAAGCAGCAGGCGGAGCTCTATCGCCGCATCCGCAACACGCTGCGCTGGCTGCTCGGCAATCTGGCCGGCTTCACCGATGCCGAGACCGTGCCCTATGCCGAGCTGCCGGAGCTGGAGCGCTGGGTGCTGCACCGGCTGACGGAGCTCGACGCACGCATCCGGTCGGCGGTCGAGACGCATGACTGGACCGGGGTCTATCCCGAGATCCACAATTTCTGCGCCACCGATCTCAGCGCCTTCTACTTCGACATCCGCAAGGACTCGCTCTACTGCGACCCTGCGGACAGCCCGCGCCGCCGCGCCGCGCGCACGGTGCTGGACGTGCTGCATCGCTGCCTCGCCGCCTGGCTCGCGCCGGTGCTGGTCTTCACCGCCGAGGAGGCCTGGCTCGCCCGCTTCCCCTCCGAGGAGGGCAGCGTGCACCTGACCGACTTCCCCTTCCTGCCCGCGGGATGGCGGGACGAGGCGCTGGCGGAGAAATGGACGCGCATCCGCGAGATCCGGCGCGCCGTCACCGGCGCCCTGGAGCGCGCGCGCGCCGCGGGCGAGATCGGCGCCTCGCTGCAGGCGGCGCCGGTGCTGCACCTGCCGGCCGGGGATGCCGGCCTGCTGCCGCCTGAGACCTGGGCCGAGATCTGCATCACTTCCGGCCTGACCCTCTCCACCGCCCCGGCGCCGGAGGGCGCCTTCACGGTGGAGGACATGCCCGGCGTGGCCTGTGCCTTCGCTCCGGCGCCGGGGCGGAAATGCGAGCGCTGCTGGCGCGTGCTGCCGGAGGTCGGCGCCTCGCCCCGCCACCCGAGCCTCTGCCTCCGCTGCGAGGCGGCGGTCGAGGCGCTGCCGCGCGCCGCGGCGTGAGCGGCACCGTGGCGGCCGCCGACCACCCGCGCGGCGGCCTGCGCCTGGGCCTCGGCATCGCCCTGCTGCTGCTCGCCGTCGATCAGGCGAGCAAGTGGTGGATCCTGGAGGTCGTCCGGCTGCCGGATCTGCGCAACCTCCCCCTGTTCGCCATCGGCCCCTTCGGCCTGGACCTGACCATGGTCTGGAATCGCGGCGTCACCTTCGGCCTGCTCTCGGGTGACGGGCCGCTGAACCACATCATCCTGGCGCTGGTCGCCGCGGCCATCGCGCTCTTCCTGCTGCGCTGGATGGCGCGGGCGGAGACGCGCCTCGTCGCCGGGGCCCTTGGCGCCGTCATCGGTGGCGCCGTCGGCAACGTCGTTGATCGCCTCCGCTTCGGTGCGGTGGTGGACTTCGTCGATGCCCATGCCTGGGGCTGGCACTGGTACGTGTTCAACCTGGCCGATGCCGCCATCGTCTGCGGAGTCGCCGTGCTGCTGGTCGATGCCTTGTTCGGCCGCCCCGCCGGCCTTAAGGATTCGCCATGAGGATGCATCGACCCCGAAACGGATTCCTGCTGCTGGCCATGCTCACGGGGCTTGCCGGCTGCGGGCAGGACACCGCGCGCCAGTTCGGGTTCACCCGGGACCCGCCCGACGAGTTCCAGGTCACCACCCGTGCGCCGCTCTCCATGCCGCCGGAGCTTGGTGAGTTGCCGGCGCCGCGCCCCGGCGCGACCCGACCGCAGGAACTCACCCCGCGCCGGGCGGCCGAGGCCACGCTGGTCCCCAGTGCCGCGCTCGGCCAGAGCCCTGCCCAGGCACAGCCGACCGAGGGCGAGGCCGCCTTGCTGTCCCAGGCCGGAAGGCCCGTCAGCGACGACATCCGCAGCCGCGTGGACGAGGAGAGCCTGCGCCTCGAACACGCCGACCGCGGCCTCGTGGACCGGCTGATGTTCTGGCGGGAGCCCGATCCGCCCGGCATTCCCGTGGATGCACGGCGGGAGAGCCAGCGCCTGCGGGAGAACGCCGCATTGGGCCGCGAACCGACCGATGGCGAGACGCCGGTGATCCAGCCGGAGCGCAGCGGCAACCCGATCACGCGGCTGTTCGAGAGCGTCTTCTGAGCCGCCGGCCCGCCCGTGATGCGGCGTGGATCCGCATCTCGCGACGCCGGCGGCCGGGCCGAACGGGCGGTTTGCGCGGCCGTCGGCGTGGCCCCATCTACCCGTTATGCAGCCCATGACCCGCCGCGCCGCGCTCTGCACCGCCGCTGCCCTGCCCACGGCGCTCGCCACGCCCGCCCTCGCCTCGCCTGCCCTCGCCCCGGAGCCGGCGCCGAAGGCGGGAACGGACCGGCCGCTGTTCGGTGCCGTCACCTGGACCCTTGCGAACGGTCTGCGCGTGGTGCTGGCGGAGAGCCGGCGGGTACCGGTGGCCGCGCACTACCTGTTCTATGCCGCCGGCGCGGGCGAGGATCCGCACGGCCGCTCGGGCCTCGCCCATTTCCTCGAGCACATGATGTTCAAGGGCAGCCGGAACGTGGCCCCCGGTGCCTTTTCCCTCGCCGTGGCGCGCGAGGGCGGGCAGGACAACGCCTTCACCTCGCGCGACGTCACCGCCTACCACCAGCATGTGGAGGCATCCCGCCTGGCCCTGGTCATGCGCATGGAGGCCGACCGCTTCGCTGCCCCCCTCATTCCTGCCGACCAGGTGGAGCCGGAGCGCGCCGTGGTGCTGGAGGAACGCCGCCAGCGCACGGACAGCAACCCGCGCGCCCGTTTCTTCGAGGCCTTCGCCGCGGCGCTCTGGGGCCCGCAGCACTGGCACGGCCGCCCGGTGATCGGCTGGGAGGACGAGATCCGCGCCATCACGCGCGAGGACATGCTGGGCTTCTACGAGCGGCGCTACGCGCCTGCGAATGCCGTCCTGATAGTGGCCGGCGATGTGCGGGAGGCCACGCTGCGCCGGCTGGCGGAGGAGTTCTACGCCCCCGTTCCGGCGCGCCCCGCCGCGGCCCGCGACCGCGCCCCGCCGCCCGCTGCGGCGCGGGAGCCACGCCTGATCCACCACGACCCGTCGGTGCGCGAGGCCGTCTTCCTGCGCAGCTTCGTCGCCCCGAGCCTGACCTGGGCGCCGCAGGGCGACACCGGGCAGGCCTGGGCGCTGGAACTGGTGGCGCACCTGCTGGGCAGCGGCCCTGGCAGCCGGCTCTACCGCGCACTGGTGGAGACCGGCCTCGCCACCGGTGCCGGCTGCTCCTATGACGGCGAGGTGGCTGGCGCCGGAAGCCTCGGCATCAATGCGACCCTGCGTCCGGGCATTGCGCCCGAGCGGCTTGAGGCGGCGGTGGATGCCGTGCTGGAGGACCTGCTGCAGCACGGGCCGACCGAGGCCGAGCGGGAACGCGCCATCCGGCAGATCACGGCGGGCGCCCTGCTGACACTCGACTCCCTCGGCGGGGTGCCGCGCCTTCTCGGCAGCGTGCTGTCCATCGGCCTGCCGCTGGACCTGGCCGAGTTCTGGCCGCGCCGCCTGCATGCCGTGACCCTCGCGCAGATCGCGGATGCCGCGCGGGACGTCGTCGGTCGGGCGCCGCACACGACCGGCTGGCTCCTGCCTGGCACGCCGGCCCGTACGGGGTCGCCGGCATGAGTGCGCCCGATGACCGGAGCGCCGAAGCCCGCGACGCTCCGGATCGGTCGCAGGAGGCTGCCAGCCCGGGCTTCTCCCTTCCCATCCAGGAGGTCCGCGCGGCCGGGCTGACCGCCTGGCTGGTCGAGGACCACTCCATCCCGGTGGTCGCGCTCTCCTGGTCCTGGCACGGCGGCGCGGCGTTGGACCCCGAGGGGCAGGAGGGGACGGCCGCCATGGCGGCCGCCCTGCTGACCGAGGGCGCCGGCCCGCTGCAGTCGGTGGCCTTCGCCGATGCGCTGCGGGACCAGGCGATCGGCCTCTCCTTCTCCGCCGACCGCGACGGCTTCGAGGGCGGCTTCCGTGCCCTGACGGACGCGCTGCCGGAGGCGGTGCGTCTCGCCCGCCTGGCCATGGCCGAACCCCGCCTTGATGCCGAGGCGGTGGAGCGGGTGCGAGCGCGGGCGGTGGCCGCGGCGAAGCGCACGCTCGAGACGCCGCGCGGCCAGGCCGGCCGTACCTTCTGGGCCGCGGCCTTCCCCGGCCACCCGGCCGGGCGGCAGAGCGGCGGCACGGAGGAAAGCCTGGCCGCCGTCACCATCCCCGGCCTGCGCGCCTTGCTGGCGCGGCAGATCCGCCATGACGGGCTGCTGGTGACCGCCGCCGGTGACATCACCCCGGCGCGGCTCGCGGCGGCGATGGAGGAGCTGTTCGGTGGCCTGCCCGCCGGCAGGCCGGCCGACCCGCCGCCGCTGCCGCCTTTCCATGTCTTCGACCGAAAGATCGTCAGTGTCGCCTCGCCGCAATCGGTCGTGGTGTTCGGGCAGGACGGGCTGGCCACCGGGGATCCGGACTGGGAGGCGGCGCAGGTCGCCTTGCGCATCCTGGCGGGCGGCGGTTTCGCCTCCCGGCTGATGCAGGCGGTGCGGGAACGCCGCGGTCTCGCCTATGGCATCGGCGCGGGGCTGAATACCCTTTTCCACCGCGGCATCATCGTCGGTGCCGTGGCCACCGAGAATGCCCGCGTGGCCGAGACGCTGTCGGTGACGCGGGAGGAATGGGCCCGCATGGCCGAGCGCGGCCCGACCGAGGCGGAGCTCGCCGATGCCGTCGCCTTCCTCACCGGCTCGCTGCCGCTGCAGTTCAGTGACAGCCGCCGCATCGCCGACACGCTGCTCGGCATGCGGCAGAACGGAAGGCCGGTGGACTGGCTGGCCGGGCGCCCGGAACGGCTGGCGGCGCTGACGCGCGAGCGGGTGGCGGCGGTCTCGGCCCGGTTGCTGCGACCGGCGGATCTCTCCGTCGTGATTGCGGGTCAGCCGGCGGGCCTGTAGGGGGGCGCATCCAACAGCGCGCGGAGCGGGTGATGGCGGGGATGCTGGCGGAGGCCTGGGCACGAATCGGATCGCTCGCCCGCGCGCCCCGGGCGGACGGCACGGCACCCGGGACGATCCGCCCCCTCTTCGCCACCGATCCCGACCGCTTCGGGCGCCTCTCCTGGCGCGCCGACGGGCTGCTGCTCGATCTCTCCAAGACCGCGCTGACGGATGAGGTGCTGGACGCGCTGCTCGGCCTCGCCCGCGCAGTGACGCTCGAGGACAAGCGCGCGGCCATGGCGGCGGGCGAGCCGGTGAACGCCACCGAGCACCGTGCGGTGCTGCACATGGCGCTGCGCGCCCCGCGCGAGGTGGGCTTCCGCGCCGGGGAGGAGGACGCCTCCGCCGAGGTGCATGCCACCCTGGAACGCATGCGCGCCTTCACCGAGGCGGTCCATGGTGGCGCCATCGTCGGCGCCACCGGCGAGCGCTTCACCGATGTGCTGAACATCGGCATCGGCGGCTCCGACCTCGGCCCCGCCATGGCGGCGCGGGCGCTCTGGACACCCGCCGCGCCGATGCGCGCGCACTACCTCGCCAATGTGGACGCCCATGCGTGGGAGGAGCTGCGCCATCGCCTCGATCCCCGGCGGACCCTGGTGCTGGTGGCGAGCAAGACCTTCACCACGCAGGAGACCATGACCAATGCGGCGCTGGTCCGCGCCTGGCTGCAGGCCGCGCTCGGCGAGCAGGCGGTGGCGGGGCACATGGCGGCGCTGTCCACGAACCTGAAGGCGACCGCCGCCTTCGGCATTCCGTCCGACCGTGTCTTCCCCTTCCGCGACTGGGTCGGCGGCCGCTTCTCGATGTGGTCGGCGATCGGGCTGTCCCTCGCGCTGGCGCTCGGCTGGGATGCCTTCACCCGGCTGCTCGCCGGGGCGCGCAGCATGGACCGGCATTTCCTCTCCGCGCCGCTGGCCGAGAACCTGCCGGTGCTGCTGGCGCTGGCGGAGGTCTGGCATGTGAACGCGCTCGGCTGCCCGGCACGTGCCGTGCTGCCCTACGACGAACGGCTGGCACGCCTGCCCGCGCATCTGCAGCAGCTCGAGATGGAATCCCTGGGCAAGCGCGTGACCATGGCGGGCACCCTGGCCGGCCATGCCACCGGACCGGTGGTGTTCGGCGAGCCCGGCACCAATGCGCAGCACAGCTTCATGCAGCTGATCCACCAGGGCACGACGCCGGTGCCCTGCGACATCATCCTCGTGGCGCGGCCCGACCATCCGCATGCCGACAGCCACCGCAAGCTGCTGGCCAACGGGCTGGCGCAGGCGGAGGCGCTGATGCGCGGCAAGACCGCGGCGGAGGTGCAGGCCGAGATGCGGTCGGCCGGCGTGCCGGAGGCGGAGATCGCGCGCCTGCTGCCGCATCGCGTCTTTCCCGGCGACCGGCCCACGGCGACGATCCTGCTGCCGCGTCTCGACGCCTTCACCCTCGGGCAGCTGGTGGCGCTCTACGAGCACAAGGTGTTCTGCCTGGGCGCGCTCTGGGGCATCAACGCCTTCGACCAGTGGGGCGTGGAGCTGGGCAAGCAGCTTGCCGGCGCCATTCTGCCGGAGCTGGAGGCGGGGGCGCCGAAGCAGGGAGCGCATGACAGCTCCACCGAGGGCTTGATGCGGGAGATCCTGGCCGGAATGGCCGGTTCCGGCTGACGCATGCCCATCCGCGTCCTGCCCGAGACCACCGCGAACCGCATTGCCGCCGGCGAAGTGGTGGAGCGGCCGGCC
>Ga0180217_1003416_pt1 | contig 13420 bp, 11 predicted proteins | sample eDN3rd37CBELigOP_FD_128521 | JGI IMG/M metagenome (GOLD analysis project Ga0180217, IMG submission 128521) | Enriched Organic Plus compost microbial communities from Emeryville, California, USA - eDNA 3rd pass 37_C BE-Lig OP (version 2) (version 2) ... | reverse complement strand
TTACCCAGTGCCGATGATACTATCTGAAAAAGAAATGGGAGAGCTTTACAAGTTAATTAAAGAATAATGAGATCCTTAGTCGATAAAAAACAATTGCGTTCGCTTTTTTTAAGATTGTCAACATAGAACCATTCGCAATATCCGTAATATGGGAAAGCTGATTTCAATAAAGGTAGTAATAGGAATAATTATCCATTTGCGTATCATTTCTGAGCAGAAAAGCGATTAAATCATGCGTAAAAAGCAATTGCGTATGCTTTTTTTAGATGGGCAGCATTTAACCATTCGCAATATCCATAATAAGGGAAAGTCGATTTAAAAAAATGAAATAATTGGTACAATCATCCATTTGCGTATCATTTCTTAACAGATAAGCGATAAAAGCATGCGTAAAAAGCAATTGCGTATGCTTTTTTTAGATGGGCAGCATTTAACCATTCGCAATATCCATAATAAGGGAAAGTTGATTTCAAAAAATGCAATAATTGGTACAATCATCCATTTGCGTGTCATTTCTGAGCAGATAAGCGATAAAAGCATGTGTAAAAAGCAATTGCGTATGCTTTTTTTAGATTGACAACATAGAACCATTCGCAATATCCATAATAAGGGAAAGTTGATTTCAAAAAATGCAATATTCGGTACAATCATCCATTTGAGTATCATTTCTGAGCAGATAAGCGATTAAAGCATGCGTAAAAAGCAATTGCGCATGCTTATTTTAGATTGCAGCATAGAACCATTCGCAATATCCATAAAAAGAGAGAAACGATAGATACATAGAATATTGAGAAACTCAAATATAACGAGAAAACCCGTCATATTAAAAGACGGGTTTTTACTCTTTATAGATTAAACCAATACTGCTGATAATTTTTTTGCAACAGCTGCTACTTTTTCTAAGCCTTCAGCTACAATCTTGTCAGCTTGATCTGGTGCTGCAGCATGGCCTTCAATAATGACTTCATCAATGATTTCCATTCCGAATACGCCACCAGCTACATTCTTAATATAAGTAGCAGCCATTTCCATTGGCGCTGCTTCCGGTGTTGAGTATATACCACCACGAGCACTTAGAATAACAGCTTTTTTGTCAGTCAATAATTGTACAGCTTGACCATTTTCATCATATTTAAATGAGAATCCAGCTTGGTACACATAGTCGATGAATGTTTGTAACTTAGCTGGAATTGTTAAGTTCCATAATGGGAATGCAAATACAACTACATCTGCTGCTGTTACGGCATCCATTGCTTTTTGTTTTGCAGCTAAAATACGTTGCTCTACGTCTGTCATTTCTTCGCCTGATTCTAATTTACCAAAAGCATTGAATAAATCTTGACCAAGATAAGGCATGTCTTCTGCAAAAACATCGTAAGTTGTTACATTCACACCTTCAATGCTATTTATGAAAGTCTCATACATTTTACTTGAAACAGCTTCTGAAGCTGGACGGTTATTTGCTTTTACTACTAATATATTCATTATATGAAAGTCTCCTTTATTGTCTTAAAATTAATTATCTTGAATTAATGATATATTGAAATAAAACCTAAGTCAACTAACTACAGGTAATTCACAAAAAATGAAACCTTAGTCCTATGACGATTTTTAGTTCTTTAGTAGCATTACTTTTATTTAGAGATTATTATATTGATATAACAAAAAACAACAAGCCCCTCTAAAAGGCCTGTTGCTTCTTTAATATATGGCACATATTCGGTTAGTTTCTAGGCTTCACTCTGTATCTCAATACCGTTTTCAGCTTTGCTGGCTCTACTTTTCTTGCATCGGAAAGATAAATTTCTCTATGTACAAGCGTAACTTTATCAAGACTGTTTGTTTCAATAAATTCATTCATTTTCTCAAAACTTTGTGGTTCCTCATCGTAGGAACCCACATGAAGCATTTGTACAGATAAGCCATCTTCCATTACTCCAAAAGTTACATCCTCTAGCAATGGATGTGGCTTCTTCTTTCTCACATTCTCAAAAGCCTTCTCAATAATTTCTTCGGTAACAAATTCTGGCTGTCTAATCATGATCGTATATACCAATTCGTCTTTATTTAAGTTAGTTAGTTTCCTACCCTCCTCGGTCAAATCCCATATACCCTCCAAAGGGTAGACTGTATATTCAAAATATCCTTCAGGAGTATATCCTCCTTTAGGCATCATTCTGACTGCATAAGATAATGAATAAAGAACATTTATTTTCTCTGAGAATTCCTCACTATTCGGATTCCCTTTTCCCTTTATCATGAAAAATTTTTGTTCAGGTACCGTTACCAGTTCTGGTTTGCTTTTGGGTACATATAAATTTTTCTCATGCTTTCTCCATTCGTGCTTCATGGGTTACTCCTTTTATACAGTATTTAGTTCTATTTTAACTATTTTTTATCCTTTATGTACTCCAGTATATTGGATCTTTTCATTCATTTTAACATAATCTTGTTCTCCTTTTGATTTTTGAAGACCTTGCTTTCTTATCGTAGGTCAATCCTTAGTAAAACCTACAAGTAAAGAGATTTCAACTTCCTATTTTATCCCCCCTTCATTTACCGAGTATGTGAATAATTCCCTTTAACAAGGTTAAGATAATTTAAAACTACTTACATCATAAGGTGGAATAACTTTGAAGAATGTGATTGCCTATTTCCCAGAGTGGACGGTGTTTTTACAAGCTTTTATTGTATTTTTTGTACCTTTTTTACTATCCCGAACTTTTGATTCTATAAAGAGAATTAAGGAGAAGTGAAATAGTGATGAGGCGGGATGGCAAAAAGACACCCAGTTCAAATCCTAATTTCATAGGGGTACTGGAGTTAGATAAAGCATTACTACAGGAGAGGTTAGGTAAAAATTCAGACGTTCTATTTAGGGAGTTTAAACTTAAAAAGTCGAATGTGTCTTGCCTACTTATCTTTTTAAATGGCTTATGTAACAGGAAAACAATCGACAAAGACATTCTACCAGTATTATTAGAACCGTTTGATTTAGATGATCTTGAACTATTGAAATTAACGGGAAAAATAGATTTTATTAAGAAATATCTATTACCAATTAGTGAAATTAAAGATACGAATTCCATTGAAAATGTGACTTCCAAAATTCTAACAGGCGATGCGGCTTTACTAATTGATGGTTGTGAGAACGCATTGCTTTTGGGAATAAAAGAAGAAAAAACTCGCAGCATAGAGGAACCTCCTTCTGAATCAGTCGTTCGTGGTCCAAGGCTCGGATTCACTGAATCTCTGAGTGTGAATATGGGAATTCTTCGAAACAGTGCAGAGAATAAAGATTTAATAATGCTTGAACTTCCTGTTGGCAAACGAGCAAAAAAGTCATTGGTAATCTCTTATTTAAATGAAATTGTAAATCCTAGACTCTTGGAAGAAATCAAAAGAAGGATTAATAAAATTGACATAGATTATGTAGCCGATTCTGGATATGTTGAACAGTTGGTTGAAGATAACTTCCTAAGCCCATTCCCTCAAGTACAAAGTACTGAAAGGCCCGATCGAGTCATGGCTGCTCTTATGGAAGGTCGTGTTGCCATACTTCTGGATGGTTCACCCTTTGCACTGATTGCGCCCGTAACCTTTAGTATGTTGCTGCAATCACCTGATGATTATTATGAAAGATGGATACCCGGAACGTTGGTACGCAATCTTAGGTTAATGGCTGCAATCATCTCTTTATTGGGACCATCCTTATATATATCATTTATTTCTTTTCATCCTGGTTTAATTCCAACTAAACTAGCAATGTCTATTGCCGGCTCTCGTGAAGGAGTACCTTTTCCAGCGTTTATCGAAGCTTTGATGATGGAGATATCAATTGAGATTCTTAGAGAAGCAGGTCTGCGACTTCCGAAACCAATAGGACAAGCTATTGGAATTGTTGGAGGTCTTATCATAGGTGAAGCAGCGGTAAGAGCAGGTATTGTCAGCTCCATTATGATTATTGTGGTTGCCTTAACAGCCATCTCTTCCTTTGCCATACCACAGTATAACGCTGGAATTGCACTACGATATTTACGTTTCGTTTCCATGATTTTTGCAGCGACCTTAGGACTATATGGAGTCACTTTATTTTTCCTTCTCTTATGTAGCCATTTAGTTAGGCTTGAAAGTTTTGGGGTTCCCTATACTAGCCCTGCAGTTCCTTTCAGGTTTAAAGATATGAAAGACTTCTTAATAAGAGCTCCTATCGCTATGATGCAACGACGCCCAAGCATTCTAGAAACTAAAGATCCTAAGCGCAAGAAATAGAAAGAAGGAATAGGATGTTTACACTTAAAAAAAATAAAATTACAAATGTCCAGACCGTTGTCATCATAACCAATTATATACTTGCAGCAGGAATACTTACCCTTCCCAGAACGAGTGTGGAAGCGGTGAAAACTCCAGATGCATGGATTAGTGTTCTATTAGGTGGCGTAATATCAATCCTATTAGGGATAATTATGGTGAAGCTTAGTCAACGTTTCCCAGAAAAAACCTTTTACCAATACTGTCCCGAACTACTAGGCAAAGTATTTGGAACCCTACTTAGTTGTTTTTTGATTGTTTATTTCCTTACAATAGCAGCATTCGAACTTAGGGTTTTAGTAGAAGTTACTAGTTACCTCCTTCTTGAGGAAACACCTAGATGGGCGATTACGATACCATTCCTTTGGATAGGTGTATATCTTCTAGCGGGTGGAATTAACTCTTTAGCACGCATGTTTGAAATCATCTTCCCTATAACTGTGTTTTTTTTCTTATTAATTATAATGATGAGTTTCAAAATCATTGAGCCAGACAATCTGCGACCTTTCCTTGGAGCAGGAATCCTTCCGATAATGAAAGGCGTTAAATCCACCATAATCTCATTTATTGGGGCTGAGATTATGCTTTTGCTAGTAGCATTTATGGAAGAACCTAAAAAGGCAGTTAAATTGGTCATGTTAGGTGTTGCCATTCCAACCATATTTGCTTTGATTACGGTGGTAATGGTTATTGGTGCCCTATCGGTAAATGGAGTCTTTCATCAAACTTGGCCAACACTAGAACTTATCAGAAGCTACGAAATCGAAGGATTGATATTTGAACGGTTTGAGTCATTTCTCCTTGTTATATGGACCATGCAGATTTTTTCTACGTTTTGTATTACCTACTTTTCATCCGCTTTGGGATTAAACCAACTATTAAAGAGGGAATCACGGTTGGTCTTATTAGTACTACCAGCTATCATTTATATCATTTCTTCAATCCCTAAGTCTATTTTTGAGGTGTTCAAGTTGGGGGATTATATTGGCAAGATCTCTATTGTCTTTTTTACAGTTATTCCTCTTTTTTTATTATTATTGGCTAAATGGAAGGTATCATCTAATGATCAATCTTCTTCGTCGTAAATTAAAAATTGCACTAGCCGTTGCCATGTTATTTTCTCTTTCTGGCTGTTGGAGCAGTAAAGAAATTGAAGACCTCACTTTTAATGTAGGAATAGCTATAGATAAAGGCGAGGAACCTTCCGAAGAGAAAGATTTTGAAATGAAAGGTGCAACTTATAAAAAGAAAGACGAAATAACAGTTACGTATCAATATGTGAATATAGCTACTACCAAACCAGAAGCACAGGGTGCGGGAAAGAAAAAGTATATTAATATATCCGAAAGTGGAGATTCTAACCATCAAATGGTTAGAGATTTATCTTTAAGGCAAGAAAGACCCGTTACATTTCTACATACAAAGGTGATTGTTATAAATTCAGAACTATTAAAGCAAAAATCTCTAAAAGAGTTGCTTGATTACTATCTTTGGGATAATGAATTAAGACCTAGTTGTTTAGTATTTGTAAGTAACGGTCCGGCCAAAGAGGTTCTTGAATCCAATACAACTGAAATTATCCCCGCTTTTAGGCTAAGCGGAATGATCGATAATTCTTATCGGAATATTAAAATTCTAGAACCTATGTCGTTGTCAAAATTAAAAGGAAAATTTAACTCTGGAGAGAGTTATTTGTTACAAAATATTTACTCTGTAGATGGTGAAATAAAATTATCCGGTGCAGCAATTATTAATGGAAAAAACAATCTACTTTTAGCAACCATTAATGAAGATGTGTTACATGGTATAAGCTTGCTAAAAAGCAAGACAACAGGCGGCCTTATAAAAGCGACTGATGAAACTTCAGGTGAGGTATTCATTTACGAAGTTGAAGAACTAACGACTAAAATAATCCCTATTATAAATAAGGATAAGATCTCATTTGAACTCGATATTCATTCAACAGGACGCATATCTGAAAGCTGGATGAACTTATCAAAAACGCCAGCCTTTATAAATGACATCGAAAAGCTGATTGAGCTGGAGACAGAAAAGATTATTAAAAATGCGATTAAAACAATACAGAAGGATCTACAGGTAGATGTAGCTGGATTTGGCAATCAAGTAAGGATTAAGTACCCCCAACTATGGCAAAAAGTTAAAAATAATTGGGATGAAGTTTTTTCAGAAGTACCGATTCATTACTCAATTAAAATGGAAGTAACAGACTTTGGGTATCGTGATGAAAACTAGATATTGCTGCATTATGCTCTTACGTCATTCCTTAAAATACTACTTGTAAAAACGCACGAATCATCGTGCGTTTTTGTATTTTCCCCTGAGAGCTACTTATGATAAATAAGGAAGTACTCTCGTTTTGAACTCAGCATAGTTATCAATGTGAAAATCTGCCTCAATCTCCTGATTTTCAAAGGCAACAGTTTTGATTCCTAATTCTCTAGCAGGAATTAAATCTAGCTCACGATCACCGATCACTAAATCAATCGGATAATCCTTGATGACATGTTGATATGAAGCTACATGTGGCTTCCTCTCAAAGCCCTCTTCCTCGACTGAAACAACCACCTTAAAATAATGTAACAACTTAAATTTTTCCAGAAGGTACAGTGTTGATTCCTTGTCACGGTGCGTAACGATAAAATTGTCATCTGCAATTTGTAAAACCTCTTCTAGCTGTTCAAACGGCCGGCTGTCAAAGGAGTATTGATTATAAAGCTTGATATATTCCTCTCGCTTACTTTCATCAATTCCATATTGCTGAAAGGCCACTTTTGAATTCACCTTTAGCCACTTCAGAACATCACTCGGATTCAAATCCTTGCCGCTTAAATGGATAAAACCCTTGACCAATGCTGGATAGGTGTTAAACAATGTTCCGTCAAAATCCCATAGAATATTAATTTGAATCCCTCTCTCTTTTTACATAGTACATACCATTATAGAAATGATGCTCATGAAAATAAAGTTTTAAGTACTTCGGACAAGTAAAGGCAAAACCAGCGTGGCTCTGTCCGAAGTTCGGGGATCTTCGGACAAGAAAAAGCAAAATCAGCGTGGCTCTGTCCGAAGTTCGGGGATCATCGGACAATCAAAGCAAATTCGGCGCGGCTCTGTCCGAAGTTTTAGGATCTTCGGACAAGCAAAGGATAAATCGGCATGGCTCTGTCCGAAGTTTGAAGATCTTCGGACAAGTAAAGGCAATATCAGCGCGGCTCTGTCCGAAGTTCGGGGATCTTCGGACAAGTAAAGGCAAATTCAGCTCCGCTCTGTCCAAAGTCCAGGGATCTTCAGACATGCAAAGGCAAAACCAGCGTGGCTCTGGCCGAAGTTTGAGTATCTTCGGACAAGCCAAGGCAAATTCAGCGCAACTCTGTCCGAAGTCGAGGGATCTCACTGATTTCCAGATAAATAAAATGAACCAATCATTAATCGCGGTTCTTCCCTTGGTTCCCTTCTCTTCCATAATTTATTTTTGTGAGATTAACTGTATTCATGTATAGTAAAAGTATTCGCAAACGAAGTTGAGAGGTGAGAATCCTTTGTTGGTTGATTTACTTTTACTAGATCCGGAATTATATACTCATATGGCATTTAACGTTAGTATTGGTATAGGGCTAATGTTACTGCTGCTTACTACACAAAGGGTTCATATTGGTTTTGGTTCACCGTTTTCCAATTTTACAAATAAGCAGATTTGTGAAGAGAAGTGCTTTGATGGTAACAGGAGTCTATTAATTCAGTACTTTATTTCGAGGAGAATTACAAAATCAATCCGTAATAAAATGGCTACAAGTGATGATTCAGATTGTTTCGTTTCCTATTATCTTAACAGTTTTATTTAACTTTTAAGGAGGAAACATGAAAATGAATCGCACTTTCACTAAACTTATTGTCCTATTATCTGTCCTTACAGCATTCCTTTCTGGATGTGGAATTCAGTCAAGTGAGGATAATGAAGGTTTTTTCCACAATTTTTTAGTAGAACCTATAACAAAACTCATAAATTTTATTGCAAATACGTTTGATGGCAGTTACGGAGTGGCTATTATTATTGTCACTATTTTAATTCGCTTGATAATGATGCCATCCATGTTAAAACAGTATAAAAATCAATCAGTGATGAAAGAAAAGATGGGGTTACTTAAACCCGAAATGGAAAAGATTCAGGAAAAGATCACTGCTGAAACAGATCCGAAAAAGAAGCAAGAGTTGCAAAGAGAATTGATGGGGCTTTATCGAAAACATGGAATTAACCCGCTTAATATGGGTTGTCTGCCCCTTCTCATTCAAATGCCTATTTTGACGGGACTATATTATGCCATTCGAGGGTCAGCAGAAATCACTCACCACACTTTTTTATGGTTTAGTCTAGGACAACCTGATTTAGTGTTAACCATTATTGCAGGGGTTATTTATTACATTCAATTTAGAATTTCACAGTTAAATATGGCTCAAAGTCAACAACAACAAATGAAGTTTATGGGATTATTATCACCCATCATGATCGTTGTAATTTCATTTAATGCTCCGGCTGCACTACCGCTTTATTGGACAGTAGGAGGTATTTTTCTGACAATCCAATCATTTATTGGTTATCGGCTTTACCGAAACCAAAAGCTTAAGCCGGTCGTAGAAAATAAACAAATGTAATCAAATAAAAAATAGGGCCTGCCCCCAGCGTTAACACTACTTTCCGCCGAGGCCAGGCCCTATCATATTCTATTAGTAAGTTATTAAGGTCTTATGGTTGATTAACTGCTGCGACTTCTGCATTATTATTTACCACCAAACTATGAATTTTAACATTAGATGGTACCAAGGGATGATGACGAATAATTTCAACACTCTTGTTGATATCTTCCCTGACATTTCTGCTTCCATCTAACCAATCACTTATACTATCCTCAATGAAATCTGGTTTCACATTTTTAAAAAGATAATCAACTGTTTTTAGTTTATCATTCATATTGACTTTAAGTTGGCTTTGAGCATCCTCAAAAACGTTCCGCTTGTTCGTCGAACCAACTACAAATATCTCCTCAACCTTCTCCTGATAAATGGCAAGGATGATTGATCTCATTATTTCTCCAAAAGGGTGAGAAATGATTGGGCCATAGCTTTGTATCATTAACATATTTTCAGGTTGGACGTTCGTCTCTTGTTGCAGAATAGGCTCCAATCCAGATTCCATGTCCGTTATAAATAATGTTTTTTTTGTTGTTTTATCCATACAGCACACCCTTTCATCTAGATAAATTGGTTTAAAGACTTTTAATAGTTTTCCCATTCATAATGGGGGGTTACACACGCAAGCCTAACCCAGCCATTTTGTACCTTTTGTTTAAACACATCATCATTTTCTAATAATCTTTTCACGAACTCTCTTGGTGCCTGAATCACGATTTGCAGACGAAGAGGAGCATGATAAGCCTCTTCATCTGATTTCATCACAGACTGCCAAGGAAGGCCTGTCAATAAATCACTTGCAACACCTTGCATGACACCAAGTCCTGAGGTTATAGTTTGTGTTCCTTTATTCCCGCTCCCATAGAAATGTGGTGAAACGGTGGATGCATAATACTGTAAGTTAATCCATTGGGCTACGGTTCCTGGCCCAGCAATAATGTTAGCTAGAATTTCTCCATTGTGGTCTTGCTCCCAATCGTAATTATGCAGAAAAACTCTTCCTTCTAGGTCACAATGATGAGTCAGTTCTCTCTTCCCTATAATAAAAGCTGCATTACGAGCCAATCCCCATTCAGGTCGTATTTCACTCCAATCTTCTGCGATACGATGTGCCTCAGCCTTTGGATTTTTACAATAAGTGCCGATCGTGGGTAATTGTGATAAACATTCTGCATTTGCTTGATGACTTACGTTAGGTAAAACTTCCTCAATGTGATCAAACGATTCCTGTGCTAACCTTGATAATTTGGGGACATAAATCCACTTAAGTTCATTCACAGTTGTATTATGCTCAGCTGCAACGAATACTGTTTCAGCTGGAATTTCAATGCCATCCGTTAAAAGTGCGTTTCTTACCTCTGGTAAGTTGCACAAATTTGCAAGAACCCTAGCATTGAATGCTCCTGACGCACCACCGCAAGCACCGCAATCAAGCGAGGCTGCATATGGGTTGTTTGTACTTTGACTTCCGTGTCCACAAATCACAATTAATGGTGCAAAGTTTGTTGTCAGCCCCATCATCTTAAGTGTTTGACGGACATAATTGACTTGTTCTTCCTCAGAAAAACCTAATGAAATTTCAGATATATTGTTCCGAGCAGAATGAAGCGTGAGATTTGTTTCTGGTTTCCGTAACCATGAATCTCGAAAATTACGTATGAAATGGCCCGCTTTTCTGGGTAGAAAACTACGGCCTAGCGTTTGTATCATAAGCCAAGGTCCGCTTACCTCAGGTAAAAGCAAACTTGGAACTGTATTCTGTTTCATCTTTTTAAACGTATACGCTACAGATTCTAACGCTCGTTTACGTTGTTGGTATTGCTTTAGTTCATTTGTATCCACTCTTTCTTCTATTCTATGTCTTGCCTTTTGCATCACGGGCAATGAGGAATGAGTATGTTTACAATCAAGCTCCCGAATTTCAATTGGTAATCCGAAGAAACCAGCGACACCAATTGTTTCAAATGGCCCCGCTTTCTCTAAATAACGTCTAAAGGTTTCAGAACGGACATCTATACAAAATGCAAATTGGGCTAATGCATGATTTGTTACATTGTTCACTTGTTGTTTAGCTAAGATTCTCTGTTTCAATTGATCTGTGTAAGTTTGTTCCCAAGCCTCAAGCCACAATTTTTTTTGAATCTTTTCATTAAACGTGTAGGCAAATGACAAGTATTCTTTTTGTTGTTCAGTAGACATCCCCAACCATTTCTCGATTGTGAGCCCTCCATACTGTACCCAGGCTTTTATAAGTGAATCAAATTGAACTTTTTTCTCAAAGCTATTGTGCAAAGGCAGGTAAGGATTCACCAAAACCCATTCCATAGAAACTCGAACAGCTAAATATTCCATTAAAAGTGATTGTTCTTGTTGAGATTGTTGAGAACGCCAAAGCATCATGCCTGCCCAGCCAGGCAAAGATAGCAAATGACTCTCAAGGTAATCTTGTATCTCTGAACGAGGAATTTTAAAAGCAGATAAAACGACTTCCAACGCCGTCTCTGCATCTTGTGGCCAGTTTCTAAACATTTTGCGTTGGTTTTTACGCAATGAAGGGTCATGCTGTATAAGGCTTTGCCAAGTTCGATAAAATCCATCTTCATGTTTCGGTATTGACCACCCCGCTTGGGAGTCATCCAGATATAACTTACACCATTTAATAACATGATGATCTAGCACTTCCGTTAAATTTCTACCATCCTTGTGCTCTATCTTCATGCTTAAGGGCTGTCTCGGAATACTCTCGTAAAGTTCTATATTTCGTTTTTTTGAATCCTCTATAAAGTTTTTTACCTCTAGTGATGATAAGGGATTTGCAGACATCGCATCCAAATTTAGAGAAAACCGGCAATAACGTTCAGCCTCTTCCCGAGGTATTTTAAGAGAATGTGAGTTTAGCCAGTGCTGCAAACCTATTTCTAAAAAACCTTCATCGATTTCCCCGCGATTTTTAGCCGATAGGATCATAGATGTACTAGGGTATATTTCTACATTTCGGATGTTCTTTAACCAGTTAGCAACATCTTCAAATTTTAAATCTTCCAGTCCCACCCATGGGTGACGAGCTGCAAACGTTGAAATAGGTCCAAGTGGTGCTATTACTCTACTTGCTGAAGAAACTAACGATTTAATATCAATCTCAGTATCAATTTCTTTTAGCTGTTGTATGTTTATTTCTTTTTGTAATGTAGAGGATAACATCACACCAACAACCTCCTTGTGAAAGTGATTATTTTAGATAGCTTGGATGGCTTTCGGTAGACTTCATCTCTCCTTCTCCAAATTTTATAAACCAAAGAAAAAGTACTGCGAAAAAGGAGGATGTAGGATAACGGGAAGCGATCGCGCCCATTACACTACCAAATATTAATAGACAAACGACAATGAACACAATCGGCATAGGCAGTTGAAGACTTTGAAAAACAGGTGTATATAACCATTCTTTAAAAAAACTATGTAAAAGTAAGTAGACAGTTGCTGATCCTCCCAAAAGGAAAAGACCAGCCACTCTATCAATTCTTCCTTTACAATAAACAATTAACTGCATCCAAGAAAATGATAAGGACCATCCTACTATCAAAGCAGTCACAATGTCATAAGGTCCACTAGAGGACATCCTCCAATAAGCAATCCCAGTAAGTAAACCTAATCCATAACCAGCGAAAATCCACAAAATAGACGATCTTTTAGTAAGATTAGAAGAGACTTCAATCCGGCGTATTGCCGAACCAGCCTGTAAAAAAAGAGTAGCCTTAAAAATACCATGTAATATGAGGTGGAGAATGGCTGCCGAATAAGCACCTAATGCACATTGAATAAGCATAAAACCCATTTGCGCAATTGTAGAACCCACCAATTGACGTTTATAATCAACCTGTACCAAACTTATGCCACTACCGATTAAGACAGAAATACTTGAGAGAACAAGTAATAAAATCTGAGCTTTATCCCCATTAAACAACGGTGAGAAACGTGTTAGTATAATTCCGCCTGCATTTACAATTCCAGCATGCATAATTGCAGAAACGGGTGTAGGAGCCACAACAGACTCAATTAACCATTTATGGAATGGCCATTGGGCTGCTGGAATGATTACAGCCAAAACCAATAATAGATTTATTCCTGTTTTTTCCCATGTACCGATATGTGTCAGACTATCATTGGCCAAGATTAGAGTTAGCTTCCAGCTGCCAGTGATTTGAGACAACCAAATGATAGCAAATAGAAGAGCCAGCCAACTACCTGCAAATACCTGAGCAGAGAGTCTTGTTGCTACTCTCGTTACCTTCCACTCCCTCTTTATACTTATAAGAATCGTTAACCCAATAAGAGTAATCCCCCAACAACCGGCCAACAATCGAAGGTCATTACTTAACCAGGAAACAGAAGCCGTACCTGTTAT
>Ga0180217_1003413_pt1 | contig 13424 bp, 10 predicted proteins | sample eDN3rd37CBELigOP_FD_128521 | JGI IMG/M metagenome (GOLD analysis project Ga0180217, IMG submission 128521) | Enriched Organic Plus compost microbial communities from Emeryville, California, USA - eDNA 3rd pass 37_C BE-Lig OP (version 2) (version 2) ... | reverse complement strand
GGCCCGACATGCGGATCTCGGTGAACTTGCTCAGCCAAACCGGCGGTCACGCCGACGGCACGACCCCCTGCGGTGTGCCGAACCATCTGCTCCCCAGCCATCCGGGCAGGCCGTCCTCGGTCGTTGATGGGCGCGATGAGATGCGCAGGCGAGTGCGCGAGCTGCAGCGGGCCGGGGCGGACGTCATTAAGATCTGCACGAGCGGCGGGGTGTCATCCGTTGCCGACAACCCGCATCACCCGCACTTCGATGCTGAAGAACTCGATGCCTGCGTGCGAACCGCCATGGCCGGCGACACTCCGGTCATGGCACACGCTCAGGGCAAGCAGGGGATCCTGGCGGCGATACAGGCGGGGGTCCGCTCGATCGAGCACGGCGTGTTCGCGGACGAGGAATGCTTCGACGTCATGAAGAAGCGCGGCGTCTGGCTCGTGCCGACCCTCAGCGCCCCAGTCGCACTGACTCGCATGATCGAAGCAGGAGCTCCATTCTCCGAGGAAGTGGTCCGCAAGACGCAGGAGGCAGCGACTGCGCATGCTGCCATGTTCGAGCGCGCGGTTGCAGCTGGAGTGCGGATCGCGATGGGCACCGACTCAGGCCTGTTCCGTCACGGCGGCAACCTCGAGGAGCTGGCACTCATGCGCCAGGGCGGAATGACCCCCGAGTCCGTGCTGCATGCAGCCACCGCTTCCGCGGCCGAGCTGCTGGAGCTGGATGATCGCGGCCGCATCCGCGAGGGGCTTCGAGCGGACCTCGTTGCGGTTTCGGGGGATGCGTTCGAGTTCGACGACTATGCCGAGCGGATCACGGCCGTTTACCGGGCCGGACGCCGCGTGAAGTGAGCCGCGTCACAGAACGTCACACCGATTTCTTCGCGTCTGGTTCCCATCGCTAAGCTATGCAGGTCAATGGTTGACATAACCAGAAGCTATGAATGAGGGGGACGATCGTGCTTGGTAGTGAGCGACAGTCACGAATCAGATGGAGCTCTCGCGCGCTCGCGGGGCTCGGAATGGCAGCGATCTCGGCGATGCTGCTGACGTCGTGTACGGCCGAGGATCTCGCGCCCTCCTCGGGCTCGGGCGCGGATGGCGAGCAGCGCACGCTCGTCGTCACCTCGTTCGGCGGCAGCTTCGACGAAGCGCTCGAGGAGACGGTGGTGCAGCCGTTTGAGGCCGAGCACAACGTCGACGTGCAGCTCGTGACCGCGCTCACGAACGACGCGATGGCGACGGTGCGCGCCCAGGGCGCGAACTCCGGATACGACGTCATCCAGTTCTCGGGCAACCAGGAGACCGAGGCTTTCGATCTCGGGCTGATCGAGCCCGTCGACACGAGCATCGTCACCAACGCCGCCGACGTCGTCGACTCCGCCGTTCGCGCCGACGGGGAGATCGCCCCCTCGTGGGGCTTCGACGCCACGGGCATCCTGTACAACACAGAGAAGGTCGAAGCGCCGACTACGTGGGAGGCGCTCGCGGATCCGGCATTCCAAGGCCGGGTGGCGCTCCCCGATATCTCTGCGACGCACGGTCAAAACCTGATCATCTCGCTGGCGAGAATCAACGGCGGCTCCGAGGCCGATACCGAATCGGCGTTCGCGGAGCTCCCGAAGTACGCCGAGAACTCGCAGTCGGTCTACACCAACGGCGCGACAATGACCCAGCTGTTCGAACAGGATCAGGCCGACCTGGCCGTATGGGGCGGCGGGTTCACCTACCTGCTCGCCGAGCAGCAGGGGCTGCCCGTCGGCTTCGCGATTCCCGAAGACGGCACCGTGCTGTACGGCCTCTCCTCCCAGGCCGTGGCGGGAGGGGAGAACACCGACCTCGCGTTCGAGTGGATCAACTTCCAGCTCGACCCTGAGATCCAGGCCGCCTTCGCGGAGGCGGCGGGATACGCGCCGTCGAACGAGCAGGTGGAGCTCAGCGCGGACCTGGAGCAACGGCTGCCGCTCAGCACCGTGCTCGACAAGCTCCAGACGGCCGACGTCGAGGCCGTGGCGAACAACCGTGCGAGCTGGGTCGAGTCCTGGAACCGCATTCTTGGCCAGTAGCGCGATGACCGCGCCGCGCCGCCCGGCGGGCCCGACCCCAGATCGGGGTTCCGCTCGGGCGGCCGCGTGGTTGCCACTGCTTCCCGCGTTCCTGCTCTACGGAGTGCAGTTCGTCCTCCCCCTGCTGATCGTCGCCGTCATGGCGTTCATGACGAGCGATGGGACCGGCGTCGTGCGGCCGACCCCCACACTCGACAACTTCGCGAAGGTGCTCGGCGATTCCTACTACCTCAGCCTCGTCGGAAGGTCGCTGCTGGTCGCGCTGGTCACCGCAATCACGACGGCGATCATCGGCTACCCGATCGCATGGGCGCTCGCCCGCTCCCGAGGGGTCTGGCGGTCCCTGTTGCTGGTGGCGGTGATGCTCCCCCTCATGACGAGCTCGGTGATCCGGGCGTTCGGGTGGATGGTGCTGTTCGCACCCGGCACCTGGTTCACGACGCTCTTCGGCGGGCTCGCCACCGAAACCACCGGCCTCCTCTACACCTTCCCCGGTCTCATCATCGCGATGACCCACATGCTGCTGCCCATGATGATCCTCTCCCTCTACGGCGTGATCGAGAAACTTGAGCCCTCGTACGAGGAGGCTGCGGCGACGCTGGGGTCGGGCAGGGTCGGTCGCTTCCTCCGCATTGTGCTCCCCCTGACCACCGGAGGCCTCGTAGCGGGGATGCTGCTCGTGTTCGCGAGCGCGGCGAGCCTGTTCGTAACGCCCCGACTCATCGGCGGACCGAAGCAGCGGGTACTCGCGACCGAGATCTACGACCAGACCATCATGCTGCTCAACTGGCCGCTTGCAAGCGCCATGGCGGTGGTGCTGCTGGTGCTGGCCGGTCTTGCCGGCGGCGTGTACTCGGTCATGATGCGACGCGTCGGGAGCACTCGATGAACCGGGCGCTGCGCATCGCCTCTCGCGCATGGTTCCCGGTCGTCGTCGCGGCGATCATCGTGTTCCTGCTTGCGCCGATTGCCGTCATCGTCGCCGCGTCGTTCACGACGAGCAATTATCTCTCCTTCCCACCCGACGGGCTCACCCTCAAGTGGTACGCCGAGGTGCTCGTCGATCCGAGTTGGGGAGCCGCCGTCATCAACAGTCTGCTGCTGGCTATATCGAGCTCGCTCATCGCGAGTGTCGTCGCGGTGCCCGCAGCGCTTGTGCTCTCGCGACGAGGAATCCGAGCTGCCGACCTCCTGTCGTCGTTCCTCATGCTGCCGATCATGGTTCCCTCCGTGTTGTTCGTGCTCGGCGTGCTGCTCGGCTACCAGCTGCTCGATTCGCCCGTGCCCGTGCTCGGGCTGATCCTCGCGCTTGCGGTGCTCATCGCGCCATACATTCTGCGCACGCTACTCGCCGCGCTCGAAGAACTCGACCCCGCGCTCGAGGAGGCGGCGATGAGCCTCGGCGCGAGCCGCCTGCGGGCCTGGGTGAGTGTCGTGCTCCCGAACGTGCTCGGAGCCTACGCCGGAGGCCTCGCGCTGGCCTTCATCATCGCATTCGACGAGCTGGTCGTGCCCCTGTTTCTCGCCGGCCCCGCACTCTCAACACTTCCCGTGCGCATCTACCGGGAGGTGGCCTTCGACGTGAGCCCGCAGATCGCCGCCGTGTCGGCCCTCCTCGTCGTCGTGACCGTACTCATCTCCACCCTCGCCGCACGAGACGGCTCCGCCACTCGCATACTCAAGGAGCAGCGATGAACAAGCTCGAGATCCTCGGTCTTTCCAAGCAATACGGCGACGAGCTCGCCCTTGACGAGGTCTCGCTCGCGGTCGCGGAGGGCGAGTTCGTGACGGTGCTCGGACGGAGCGGATCGGGCAAGACGACGTTGCTGCGCTCCATCGCCGGGTTCATCAAGCCGACCGCGGGCAATATCCGGGTGGCCGGACGCTCCGTGCTCGATGTACCGGTCAACAAGCGAGGCATCGGTGTCGTGTTTCAGAACTATGCGCTCTTCCCGCACCTCACGGTGCGGCAGAATGTCGCCTACGGCCTGCGGCTCCGACGCATCCCGAAGCATGAGATCCGGGAGCGGGTCGAGGCCCAGCTCGACCGGGTGCAACTGGCCAAGTACGCCGACCGCACCCCGGCGCAGCTTTCGGGTGGACAGCAGCAGCGGGTGGCGGTGGCACGGGCCCTGATCCTCGAACCCGAAGTGATGCTCTTCGACGAACCCTTCAGCAACCTCGACGTGCGGTTGCGCGAATCGCTGCGCAACGAGCTGGGTCAGATGCACGACCGGCTCGGGTTCACCGCGCTCTTCGTCACGCATGACCAGCGCGAGGCGCTCTCCCTCGCCGATCGGGTGGCGGTGATGGACCAGGGGCGGCTGGTGCAGTTCGCGACCCCGCAGACGATCTATAACCAGCCGGCCAGCTCGGCCGTCGCGACCATGCTCGGGCGAACGAACCTATTCACCGGCCGCGTTGCTGGCTCCAACATCATCGAGGTCGAGGGGCAGCGGCTCACGATCGAGACCTCCGCGCCGCTCGGTGCCGAGGTCTCGGTGATGGTTCGGCCGCACCGCCTGCGGCTGGTGTCTGCGGAGGGTGCCGCGCGGGGGCCCGCAGGCGAGTTTCACGCGGCCGGCACGGTCCGTTCGATCGAGTATCACGGTGCCACGGAGGCGGTGCTGGTCGACACCGACGGTCGCGAACTGCTGCTCGAGCGGCCGGCGGAGGAGAGCACGGAGCGAACGCTCGACTACGGAACGCGGGTCGACGTGCGCATCCCCCACTCGGCGTTCCAGGTGCTGGAATCGCACCCGAAGCAGTAACGACAACCCCAAGGAGTGCAGGCATGTCCCCGATCAGCATTTTTCACTGTGCGAACGTTGTCACCATGGATGACGAGCGCAGGATCGTCGAAGCGTTTGCGGTCGAGAACTGGCGCGTGATCGCGACAGGCGACTTCGCCGAGCTGCGGCAGAGCTTCCGCGATGCCGAGCTCGTGGATCTCGGCGGCTCGACCGTGCTCCCGGGCCTGATCGACGCCCACTCGCACCTCGAAATGCTTGCCTACACCTGGGAGCTGGCGACCGATGTGCGCTCGTCTGCAGTGGGTTCCATTGCGGAGATGATCGAGCGATTGCGCGAGGTAGCCGCTCGCACCGAGCCGGGCGAGTGGATCATGGCGCACGGCGAGCACTTTCAAGATCTGCGGTTCGAAGAGCGGCGCTTTCCCGATCGGCACGATCTCGACCGGGTCAGCCGCGAGCACCCCATCTACTACCGCTCGAGCTACCACCTGAACGTCTTCAACTCCGCGGCACTCGAGCTGCTCGGCGTGGACGAGACCACGCCCGATGCGCCGGGCGGTCGCATCGAACGCCACCCGGAGACCGGAGAGCTCACCGGCCGAACCTACGACATGTTCGCGCCGCTTGGCGGACCCCAGGCGGAGGCACCGGTGCTGGCGGACGCCATGGCGGCGGCGGCCAGGCGCTACCTCGCGGTCGGGGTGACGGCGCTCGGTGAGATCTCGCTGCATTCGCGCGGCCTCGAGGCGATGCTCCTGCTCTCGTCTCGTGACGACTTCCCGCTGCGCGCAACCGTGTACCCCACGCTCCCGAACGCGATCGACCGGAGCGACGTGGCGACCCTGCGGTCCCGCTTTGACGGTGTCGAACCCGAACGGCTGCGGCTCGGTGGCGTGAAGCTCTTCCTCGACGGGGGCCTGACCGCCGGGGCGGCAGCGCTGCATGATGATTACCCCGACCAACCCGGCTACCGAGGGGAGCTGCGCTACGATGATGCGGAGCTTGCCGAGCTCCTCCACGACATCGACCGGGAGGGCTTCCAGACGCTCATGCACGCAATCGGCGATCGCGCCCTCGACCAGGCACTGGGTGCCGTCGAGGCGCTCGGCGAGGGTGCCGCGGAGCACCGTCATCGGATCGAGCACGCTGGCAACCTGTGGATGACGCCGGATCGCATCAGCCGCCTCGTCCGTTCGGGCGTGATCCCCGTTCCGCAACCCGCTTTCATCCGCACGACGGCGCTCGGATACCGGGCAAGGCTCGGCGACCGTGTCGGCGATCTCATGCCGTTCCGCGCGCTCGCCGACGCGGGGATCCGGATCCCGGGCAACTCCGATGCGATCGGCATCTCCGCCGACCAGCACGACCCGTTCCCCGCGATCGAAGCCGCAGTGACACGCCGCTCCCAACTGGGGGAGCCCGTCGATCCCCAGCACGCGCTCACCCTGCTGGAGTCCATCGAGATGTACACCCGCAACGCCGCCCAATCGATCGGGCGAGAAACCGAGATCGGCAGTCTCGAAGCCGGCAAGTTCGCGGACTTCGTGGTGCTCGACCGCGACATCCTCACGGTGCCGAGCGACCAGATTGCCACCGTGCGCCCCCGCCAGACCTGGTCGGGCGGGGAGCTGGTGTTCGAGCCGTAACCTGCCCGCACCGACCGACGCTGGCGGGGCAGTTCGTCGGCGATGCGGACGCGAGTGGGCCGGTCGACAGCGGCGTTCCGGCGCGGGTGAGCGGGCCGCTTGCTCAGCGCTCCGCCGGCGCGAGCAGCGCGGCTTTCGCCATCGAGACGAGGATCGCGCCCGCGCGCGCTCCGCTCGCCCGGGCGCTGTGCGGGGTCGAGTTCATGAGGCCGGTCGTCGCCAGGAGCCGGGTCTGCGCCTCGGCCTCGTCGAGGTCGGGGCGGAGCTTCAGCAGCACCTTCTGCCATTCGCGCATGTACTCTCGCTGCAGGCGACGCACCTTGCGGTTCGCGTCGTCGGGCAGGCTGGAGAGTTCCCGATCCTGCAGCAGAATGATGTCGGGCTCGGTTGTGGCGAACTCGACGTGGAAGGCGATCAGCTCGTCGAGCGTCTGCTCGGGCGGGTGGTCATCGCCGACGATCTCCAGGCATCCGGCGAGCAGCCGCGTGCTCACATCGACGAGCAGCTCGCACAGCAGCGCCTCCTTGCTGGGGAAGTGGTTGTACAGCGCCGGCCCGCTCATGCCGACCGCTTCGCCCAGCTCCACCGTCGAGACCGAGTTGTATCCGCGCTCCGCGAAGAGGTGCGCCGCGGCGCGCATGAGCGCGGCCCGCCTGTTCGCCTTCTGGGTCGCCCGCCAGGTTGCCGTCACCGCTGCGCCTAGTCGAGAAAGATGTCGCGGAACATCTGCTCGTCAGGGGTGCCCGGCACCGCAGCATACTTCGAGAAGTCGGTCACGCCGTCCGCGCGCAGCACGTCTTCCACGATCAGCGTCTGACCGGTGACCTCGCGGGCAGGTTTCGTGAGCACCGAGTAGGCCGCATCCGCGCAGATCTCCGGGGTGCGCGACACTCGCATCATCTCGTCGCCGCCAAGCGAGAACTGCACCGCCGCGGTGGCGATGGTGGTCTCGGGCCAGAGCGCATTCGCCGCGATGCCATCGCCGGCGAACTCCGCCGCCATGCCGAGCGTGGCCATGGTCATGCCGTACTTCGCGAGCGTGTAACCCGTGTGCCCGCCGAGCCACTTGGGGGCGAGATTGAGCGGGGGTGACAGCGAGAGAATGTGCGGGTTGTCGGCTTGCTTCAGGGCGGGGATCGCCGCCCTCGAGAGCATGAACGTGCCCCGCACGTTCACATCTTGCATGAGGTCGTACTTCTTCGCCGTCAGGTCGAGCGAACCCGACAGATCGATCACGCTCGCATTGTTCACGACAATGTCGATGCCGCCGAACGCGGCAAGCGTTTCGGACACGGCACGCTCGATGTCCTCATCGCTCCGCACGTCGCCGTGGATCGGGAGCGCCTTGCCGCCCGCCGCCTCGATCGCCGCCGCGGCGGTGTGTATGGTCCCCTCGAGCTTGGGGTGCGGGGTGGCCGTCTTCGCAATCAGCGCGATGTTCGCCCCGTCGGACGCGGCGCGGAGCGCGATCGCGAGCCCGATGCCGCGGCTTCCGCCGCTCATGAGAATCGTCTTGCCTGCGAGTGACACGGGCTCTCCTTCGAACGTCCGCAGCGGTTCACGCGCGCCACCGAACTACGCTTACTGGTCAGTAATTGTAAAGCGAATCTATCACCCGAACGCGAGCGTCGCCACTCCCCAAAGCCCCAGCACACACAGCACGACGGTCGCCCCGTAGAGCACCAGGGTGACGATGCGCCGTCTGCGGTCCCGGCGCTCCAAGGAAGGCAGGGACTGGCGGCCCGTGCGCACCGGAACGACGCTTCCTGGCGGCGGAGGCCCGACCGTTCGCTGCACCTCGTCGAGCCCGCGCTGCGCCTCAGTCTGCGTGCTGGTGCGCGCACCATAGCGCACGGGGAGCCCCTGCGCGACGCCGCGCTCCCCCTCGGGTTGCGCATCCCACGGGTTGGTGCCCGGTGCGGGGCGAATGCGCCGCGTCGGATCCATGCCGCGGTCGCGACTCGGCACAGACCCATGACGGCGCGCCTCCGCGGTCTCGTCGCCCGACGGGGCCGCGTCGCGTCGCGCCGCCTCGGCGGCTCGCGCAGCGGCGCGCTCTGCCGCGCGCTCGGCCGCTCTGCGGCGCGCTCGTCTCCCGACGCCCTTCGCCGCGTCGTCGCCGGACGCCCGCCCGCGCGCAACCCCGGATGCGACAACGGTCGTGTCGTCAACGGTCCTGTCGTCAACGGGGTCGGAGGGCCGGCGCGCCACGACGACGGTGTCGTCGCTCTCCCCGAGTGCGGCGCGGTGCACGACCACGGTCTCATCGGCGGACCCCACGGCTCCTCGATCCACGACCACGGTCTCATCAACATCGTGAGACGCCGCATCGGCGCGCGGACGCGCCGCCACCACCGTCTCGTCGAGCTCCCGCTGCTCCTCGTTGCGCTCTTCGCTCATCTCGACCTCGACCCCGGCCTCGTGATCTCGAGTGTGCTCCAATCCGTACCCGTCTCGTCATCCCCCGACACGGACTCGACGCCTCCGGCCACCACGTCGACGAGGATCACGCTGATATTGTCCCGCCCGCCCGCGGCGAGCGCGCGTCGCATCAGCTCATCGACGACGGAGCTCGTGCGGCCTCCCATCGCGAGCACGGCGCTGAGCTCATCGTCGCTCAGCTCCAGCGAGAGACCATCCGAGCAGATGAGCAGCCGCGATCCGGTTTCGAGCGGCAGCAACCACGCATCGTGCCGATCATCGTCGCTTCCGAGCGCCCGGGTGATGATGTTGCGCGGTGTCGCCTCGGCCATGCGGTCTCCGCCGGCGAGCCGTTCCGAGCGGAGCGAGTGGTCCGTGGTGAGCTGCCGCAGTTGGCTGCCGCGCTGCAGATACACGCGTGAATCGCCGATGTTGAGCACGTACCAGTGCGGCTTGCCGTCGTGCTGAATGCGGATCGCCCCGGTCAGCGTGCACCCGGCACCCCGATCGGATTCTGCCGAGATCGTGTCGACTCGAGCCCTGGCCTCCTCGAGGGCGCGTTCGATACGACGTATCGTCGCGTCGCCGGGAGAAGTGAACTCCTCACTGAAGGCGGAGATGGCCGCCTTGCTCGCGGCGTCGCCGCGGTCGTGGCCGCCCATGCCGTCGGCGATCACGAAGCAGGGGTCGGCGGCGAACAGGGCGTCTTCGTTGATCTGCCGGCGCTTGCCGCGATCCGTTCTCGCCGCGACCGCGAGTTGCGGGCGCGGGTTGAGGTCGAGAAAGATCACGCAGCGTCACCGCCGGAACGCAGTCGCACTTCGAGCGTGCCAAAGAGCATGCGCTCCGTAGCTGCGACGCGCACCCCGGCGGGTATCTCGCTCTCGCTGCCGTCGTCGTTGATGAGCACCAGTCCGTTGGTGGAGCCCAGATCCTCGACGAACCACTGGTCGCCGTCGCGCGTGAGTCGCGCGTGCGATTTCGAGAGCGTGCGAGTGGGGTCGGGGATCGCGACGACCGCTGCCCCATCGAACTCGACCGGCCGACGGCCCACGATGGTGTCGTCGTCGAGCGGTAGCCTCGAGCCGTCCGGGAGTTCGAGCGACCAGGTGACCGCGGGGCGGCGCGGCACCACGATCGTGCGGTCGAGGTCGAGTTGAGCGGGTTCCTCGGCGTGCGCGGCGCGGGCGGAGTCGGCCTCCGGCAGGCGCTCATAGACGCCGGTGATGCCGGTCGGGCGAGCGGCGGAGGCCGCCGAAGCCGGGGTCGGCGGGAGCTGGACCGGTTGCGCGGGCGGCGGGACCGGCTGCTGCGCGGCGGGCGGCTGCGGCGCGGCGGGCGGCTGCGCAACCGGCGGCGCGGCGGGCGGCTGCGAAGCGACCTGCGGCGCTACTGGCGGGGTGCTCGGCTGATCGGCGGCCTGGTTGACCGCGAACGGGTGCACGGGAGGGATCACCGGCTCGGGCTCCGCAGGGGCCGGTTCGGGGTTCGATTGAGACGCCGCCGTCCAGGAGAACGGTGAGGGCGGGGCCTGCTGCCCGAGCGGAACCGCGGGCGGTGCCTGGAAGCTCTCGGCCGCCAACCGGTCGTACTCGGCTTCGGTCTCGGCACCGAGGGGGGTATCCTGCGCCGGTACGTTGGCCCAGACCGCGGAGGGCCAGGGTTCGGGCATGGACTCTGGGGGAAGTTCGGGCACCGCGGTGTGGCCGGGTTCGGTGTAGGTGGGCGGGGGCGGCGGCACCGGCGCTGCAGGCGGTGCCGATGCCGGCACCGGTGCGTAGCTGCCGGCATACCCCGCGGAAGCGCCCGAGGCCGGAACGTGCTGAGGGTAGGCCGGGGCGGCGCTCGCTCCCGCGTGATGCGAGGCATGGCCGGTGCCGATGTAGCTTGCGAACAGCGTCGCCCACAGCGGGGGGAGGATCACGCCGATCACCGTGTAGCCGGCGCTTGCACCGTACTCGCGACCCAGTCGGTGCATCGCAATGATCTGCATGATGAAGGGGATGATGCCGAGGCCGATGAAGGTGAAGAGCACCAGCCACCCGGGCAGCCCGGCCCGATCGAGCAGTTTCCACTGGTTCCAGATCGGAATCCAGCCCTCTCCGGCCCGCAGGCCGATCCTCGGGAAGAGCCGCGCCATCGCCCAGAGGTACCAGACGAGCAGACCGATCCCGATCACGATCCAGACCAAGGATACGACCACCAGCACTGAGGTGGCTGCCGCCACTGAATCGTTACTCACCCTGCACTCCTTGCATGCCGTTCATTGCCCCGTATCTCCGCCCGTGTGTGCTCGTGCGGCCGTGTTTCCCCGACGAGCGATGCTGCTCATGTCCCTGCTGCCGATTCTGCCGCACGGGAGCTGCGCTTTCCAAGTCTGATTCCGTATGAGCCGAGCCCGTATCTGGCACGGATCCGCTGCCATCTCGTCATCCTCGCCTCGCGTTCGGCTCGATCGGCGTCCACGGCGGCCCACATCCACTCGGCCTCCTGCTCGGTCACGCCCTGCGCCGAGAATACGGCGCGAGACGCGGTCGCGGCGGCCCAGCGGGCGGGAGCGGTGCCGAGCGCTTCGGCGATCTCCGCCCGGCTCGCGCTGTCCGGGATCTCCACACCGGCGTCGCGCGCGCCGTCGACCATCTCCTGCCAGGCGCCGAGCGACCGCAGCTCCGGATCGGTCTGACGCCTGCGGGTGCTGCCCCGACGTCGCTTCGCCAGCGGCAGGAACAGCAGCGGCAACGCCAGCAACACGAGTGCAGCCGCGCTCAGGCCGACCGCGCGCAGCGTCGGGAGCAGCCAAGCGGCCTGCTCGGGATCCTCGACCTGATCGCCGGACTCGTTGCGTTCGCCGAGCCCGAGCGGCGGGTCGACCTCTTTCGCGTCGAGCTCCTCGGGGGTCGTCGGGAACTCGGGCAGTTGCTCGCCCTCCTCGAGGGTGGTGGGGCGCTGTTCGACCTGCGGTGTCGTGTCGATGGGGGCCCAGGATCCGGAATCGCCGCGCACCTCGACCCACGCCGCCAAGTGCTGCCCCGTGCACTCGCCGGTGCACGCGGGCACGCCGGGCACATCACCCTCGTCGCTGTCGAGGCGCACGCCGAGCACGACCCGCGAGTCGAAGCCCAGGGCGCGGGCGATCAGGGCGGCGGCGGTCGCGAACTGCTCGTCGTCTCCGATGCCCGCGACCAGCATCTCCTCGGTGGCGTGCTCCCCGGCGAGACGCTGCTGCGTGTTCAGCTGCGCGAAGAGCTGCTCGATCCGCGCACGGGAGTGCCCGCCCGCGCTCGGTTCGAACCGGGTGCCGTAGCGCCGCGACAGCTCCTCGAGCCACGCGCGGTTCCCTTCGCTGTCGCTGATCGCGTGGCTCAGGTAGCCGCGGGCGCGCAAGCGTTCGATCAGCTCGAGCAGTCCGTCGGCTGTGGCCGGCTGATCCTGGGCCTGCAACCAGGCGGCCAGCTCGGGCATCGCATCGAGGTCGATCGCCGGTGAGTTCGTGGCCGGTGCCCCGGTGAGCTGCGCATCAGGGGAGGTCCGCATCTGGGCCGAGAACGCATCCCCCTCGACGATGCCGGTGGTGCCGAGACCCCCAGGCACGGCGATAGCGGCACCGGTGTTGCGGTTCACGTAGAACGCGTCGGCGAGATCGGCCGCGTGCTGCCCGCGGAAGCTCGGCACCGAGCCGAGACCGGCCATCGGCACCCAGATGTCGCTGTACCCCGACTCGACCTGCACGGTGACGATCGCGGGGTCGGGCACGGGGTCCCCGCTCGGGAAGCGGGTGAAGCGCCCGGTTTCGTCGGCGCTGATGTGGAAGTCCACCCCGTCGTAGGAGTCGAGCACGGCCAATCGCAGCCTCGGCGGCAGCGGTCCGTCGCTGGTGACGGCGAACAGGGGTGTCCGGAACTGGTCGTCCTGCTTCCAGCTGCGGTAGGCAGCGAGCGGGCTCGGGCGTTCGCGGAGCACGATTTCGGGGTCGATGCGGTCCCGAGGCACCTGGCGGTCGCCGGGGTTCAGCACGGGTGCGAAGGCCGCGCCCGCGATCAGCGCCGCGGCGACGGTGGCGGCACCGATCCCCGTGCGAAGCAGCCGCCCGCTACCCGCGCTCGACTCCCCCGGAACCCGGCCCCGCCGCAGCGCCGCGCGTCTGGCCGCGCCCGCCGAGAACCACACCCACACGCCACCGAGCACGGCCACCGCGATCCACAGCCCCAACTCGCGCGGCGCGGCGATCGTGACCGGCCCGAGGTGCCACGGCGCGCTCACGGCCGAGGAACCGAAAATCGTGCCGAACGCGACCGGCACCAGCAGCGGGAACGCGGCGAGGGGCGCGAACCGACCAGCCCGCAGGGCGATGCTCACCGCCAGGAAGGTAGTGAGCAGAAACACGAGGTAGGCGGGCACCATCACGGACTGGTAGGTGCCGACCGGCAGGGTGAGCGTGAGCAGCTGCTTCCAGCCGAGCGCGACAGCGGCTACGCCGTCGAGCAGGCCGCGGATCAGCCCCATCGGCAGACGCTCGAACGAGTGCGGCACCGCGACCGGCACCACCGT
>Ga0180217_1003411_pt1 | contig 13429 bp, 15 predicted proteins | sample eDN3rd37CBELigOP_FD_128521 | JGI IMG/M metagenome (GOLD analysis project Ga0180217, IMG submission 128521) | Enriched Organic Plus compost microbial communities from Emeryville, California, USA - eDNA 3rd pass 37_C BE-Lig OP (version 2) (version 2) ... | reverse complement strand
GAGATCCGTCTCCCCGCCGACGCCTGTGGAGATGCCTCTGCCGGGGAGGCCGCATCCGCGGCCTCCAGGTACGTATCGAGGAAGCAGGAACCGTCATGGATCAACCTCAATGACGGATAGCCAGAGAACATGCTTTGCGGCGGCGACGACGAAATGCTGCTGCCTCGCTCAAATCCTGGCAACAAAGTTGGACTGGCCTATGCCGAAGCCATCAGGTGCATGGCCGGCATTTCCAAAGCGTAATCGTTCTAGGCCATTCGGTATATTCCTGCCTGGATCGGCATATGCCGTGTGGCTGAATGGATTTCCGGGATAAAAACTGCGAAAAGCTCACCCGATCCAAAGGCAACAATCGGGTAAGCGGAGGGTGACATGACGGAATTGCCTTCCGTTTTTCAGATAGCAGAGGTGATCCGCCTCTCTCCGGGAAAAATGTCCGAGTACATCAGGGCAGTCTATCAACCGATCTATTCCAAGGACGGACTGAAAGTCGCCGGATTCGAAGCGCTTGCCCGTCTCGATCATCCCGTTCTCGGGTCCGTTCCTCCTGCTTTGTTCATTGAGACGGCTGAAAGAACCGGGCACATCGGAGAAATCACGACCGCAATTTTGGACCTGTCATGCCGGAAGTGCGCGGAATGGAATGACGGGTTCGTGTCGGTGAATATCTCGGCCGCGGACCTTTCCCGCGAAGACCTTCCGGAACTGGTAGCTGACATTCTGGTCAAGACGAAACTGCATCCCTCTCGACTGCAGATAGAGGTGACGGAAACGCTTGCCGTCAGTTGTGACAGCCATTTCAGTGTTCTTGACCGCCTCAAGAACATGGGCATCATGACAGCCATGGATGATTTCGGCACAGGACATGCTGCCGGGGCGCGGCTTTTCGCCCATGACTGGGACCGCGTCAAACTGGACGGAGGAGTTGTCCGTGCGTGTCTGGACTCAGGGCAATCAGGAAAGGCTTATCTAAACCAATTGGCCGAAGCCCTTCATTGTCTCGGACATCAAGTGGTTGCGGAAGGGGTCGAAACAAATCATCAATTTCGACTCCTGAGAGAAATGGAGTGCATCGACTACCTTCAAGGTTACGCACTCGGACGGCCGCAGCCGATGTAGGCGGGGTGAGGTCTTCGGCCATGACCCTACCGGGAACTCCACCCCTATTTTGTCGGATGGATGCCGTGCATTTGGTGGCGATTGAAGCGCTGTGGCATCTGCAAGACCGAAACCGTTGACAAGAAGCATTGTTTTGGCTTCAGTCCCTGCATGGGGATAAAGCCTTTCAAGAAGCCCGTGGTGATCGAACCGCGTTTCGCGCGGTTTCGTTACGTAACGACGGTGCACGACGCCAGAAAGGTGCTCGCAACAGAGTGGCCGGAGGCAAAAGGCAGAAAATATGCCTCCGCGATCGCGGCGGTGCACGAGGCGTTGAGAGGAGAAAGACCCCCTTCCTACGTCAGGAAAGCCATACTGGCCGCAGCAAAGGAAGCTAAAATTCTCGCTCCCGAAGAGGTCTGCAACCGTGCCCAGAACCTGGTCGGAAACTCCGGACCAGGCTAAGCAGGGTCGGGTTCTTGAACGATGACCTGAACAGGGGCATTTTTGTTTGCCTTGGTTCCATCGCCCAGTCCCCCTGAAGCGTTGTATCCCCAGCAGAAAGCTTCTCCCGTATAGTTATAGGCGCAATTGTGATGGCTGCCTGATACGAAGCCTGCCACCCCTGCAAGGCCCGGAACGGGACCTGGAGTCAGCCTGCTGGAGCTGGAACCATCGCCCAACTGACCAAAGCTGTTATCACCCCAGCATTCAATTTCACCGGAAGTCGTCTGGGCGCAGGTAAACCACGTTCCGGCATCGATCCGTGAAGCTTGGTCCAATCCTACCACCAGTCGCGGGGTACTGCTGGATATATTGGTGCCATCGCCCAATTGACCGTACGAATTTGAACCCCAACAAAAAACCTCGCCGGAAACACTGAGAGCACATGTGTGCAGGGCGGCGCTTGCCAACGACCTGATTTCCGAACCCGGATCCACGATTGCCACCGGATCACTGCTGGAAACGTTGGTCCCATTTCCCAATTGGCCGTGGACATTCTCGCCCCAGCAGAAAACACCACCGGCTGATGTGACGGCACATGTGTGCCTGTTGCCTGCCGAGATGTCCTCAACGCCCGAGGGCAAACCGGGCACCAATCTCGGAGTGAACCTGCTCACAGTGCTCCCGTCACCAAGTTGCCCGAAACGGTTGTCTCCCCAACACATGACCTCATCGGCATCAGTGACAGCACAAGTGTGGTCTCCGCCAGCCGCAATCTGCTTGACTGAAGGAAGACCGGGTACGACGGTCGGTTCAAGAGGCCAAACTGACGTATCGATGCCTACTTCGCCGCTTCCGTTGTTGCCCCAGCAAAGTACCTCTCCCAAATCCGTCAGTGCACAGGAATGAAAATTCCCCATGACAACGTCAGAGACACCCGAGGTCAGCAAAGTAGGAACAGGACGGAGCTGGCTCGTCGTGTTGCCTGTTCCAAGCTGCCCGTAGTTGTTGTTCCCCCAGCAGAAGAGAGCGCCTGCAGAGGTGATTGCGCATGTTGCGTCAGAGTTTGCGGCCATGCGCATGACATCGAATGAAATTCCTTCTATTTCGATCGTGTAATGCTGCCGATCTTCCAACCCTGCTCCGCTTGCCACGACTTCAAAACCGTAAGTTCCAGGATTTTCCGGATACCCTGAAGCAATTCCTCCCGAATCCAACTGAAGCCATTCGCCATCCGTAGTTTCGTGGTTCAGGCTCCACGAGACATCTGAAGGATCAATCCCCTCAATGATGGCCACGGTGGAAAAATCGAAAGACCAGGCTTCGCCAGCCTTGCCGGAAGGAAGGGATGCGGCAGAAAGCGTGATTGAAGGATCCGTTTCAGGTTCTTCTTCTTCCGCTGCTTGGGGAGTAATGACGCCGCTCTTACCGCGAAAGAAAAACTTCCCGTCGTCAGCATGTGCTGCCCCAAGCGGGAGCATGAACGACCAAATCAACATCAGGACTTTGAACATCGGTTCTCTCCTCGCTCCGATTATGGTGCAAAGAGGCCCGCGCAACAAAACGCCGGCATTTCGGGTCGCATTGACGTGCCTCCATTCGAGAACGATCATCAGGATCACAAAGGAGATCAGCATGTCGTAGCTCTTGCACGCGGGACGGCCGCATCGCCTGTTCGGCGAACGAAATCCCCGGTGATGCCCGGGAGGACCACCTTTTCATTTATGCCATCGTACGCGGCGATCTGGAAATGCCGCCCGGCAAGCTGGCCGCACAGGCCGGACATGCCTATACGGACGCCCTCTTCGAGTGTCTGGACACTGCTCCGGCGTTGGCCATGCGTTACAGGTCGGGGGACAACGCCGGCTCAAAAGCGGCGCTGAAGGCAAAAAATCTCGCTGCTCTCCTCCGTGCTAAGGAGGAATGCGAAAGAGCAGGACTTCCACATGCGCTTGTCATCGACAGCAACCATGTGATGCCTCCTCATTTCGACGGGAGCCCCATTGTGACTGCACTGGGGATCGGGCCGGTCAGCCGCAAGGACGCGAGGGGCATCGTCAAGCGTTTCAGCTGCGTGTAACGCTGCATTTCTTCGTCAATGAAACAAATGGACCTCTGTTCCGGAAGGCGAGGACAAAAAGTTTCTTGCATTTTGCCATGAAACAAAGCATCCTCGCCTATGGTTGCGGAGTCTAATCTGTTTCATGCCGGAAACGAACGAACAACGGGTGCAGGCGATTTTGCGGGATGCCGGACGGCCTCTCAAAGTCTCCGATTTTGCCAAGTACGGCATCAATCGCTTGGCACTGCATCGCCTTGAAAAATCCGGCGTCATCGAGAGAGCAGGGGCCGGAATTTACCGCATGCCCGAAACGGCCGGTCCCTATGCCGACTGGGCTGCATTGGCCCTGCGGTATCCGCAGTCAGTGATTTGCACGCTCTCCGCGGCATCCTTCCACGGAACGACGCAAGTGATGCCCGCCAGCATCCATGTTGCTTTCCCCGGCGAAACCCGTGGCAGCCATGCCTGCAGTTCCTTCCCCGTGGGGGTCGAGATCCACCGCTGGAAAGTCAGGCGAAACCCTGAACTCTTCAATTTGGGTGTCGAGACCTACACCATCGAAAACGTTCCCGTCAGGATTACGGACCCAGAACGGACCTTGGCAGACATCTTCCGGTTTTCCAGTGCTAACCCTTCCATGAACCCGGAAGCGGTCCATGCAGACCATGAAACATTCCTGGACACGCTCCGCAGAACCGTTTCCAGACCCGATTTCGATGTCTCGAAGCTCGACAGGTATATCGACATGCTGGGAGTGGGAAGGGCTTTTGATCCATACTTGAGGACTGTCTTCTTCACCATGGCAGAGGTGCCTGTCTAGGCTGCCCTGTTAAGCAGGGCGGGTTCGATCCGAGGATCGGCCCTCCATTGGACAAGGCATTCGTATTTGTTCCGCTGTTCTTCTTTCATTGGAATGGACCGACGTACGCCCAAATGTTCAAGAAGCCCGAAATATGCGCAATAAGTGCCCTGTAACGGACGAACGGGAATTGCGACAAAGGCTGGCGTGGCACCGAATTCCCGGGAGAGTGCAAATATCCGGTCGAGAGCCATCCTGGTGATGTCGTCGACCGACTTGTCCATTGATTTCAGACGGCGGTTTACAGCATCTGCGACACATACGAGATTATAGGCTTCGTTCAGCCCGCCGCTGTCCCTTTCTTCATTTCTCGCCTTCACCGAAACGAAATACCGCACCCCTCTACGTTCAGCCAGAATGTCCGCAAAGGGAAAATTCATCCGGTATTCCCGGTTCAGATTGCTGATCGAGTGAAAACCGTTTTCGGACAAAGCACACGCGGCCAACTCTTCTCCCAAAATTCCCATCCGCGATATCCTGCGCGGCCGCGCCAGAATTTCCTGCATTCGCCCCTCCACGAGCAATCACTTCCCTTCGGCAATTCAGGCCGGAATCCCCAGCAAGGAAGACTTTGCCGCTTGCCTGGCCAGACTTCATGCTCACGTCAAAAGGAGAAGAAATCGTGAAAAACGTGGCGTCAAGCGTCCAGGCGAGACTCAAGAACCACTCCAGACAATCGGGCGTGGACATGCCGACACTCTATCGGCGCTATGTTCAGGAACGCCTCATCTACAGGCTCTCCGTCTCAGCCCATGCGGAGGAATTTGCCTTGAAAGGCGGGCTGCTCCTTGCTGCATACAACGGCGGCGACCTGGAACGCCCTACAGAGGATATCGACTTCAACGGCATCGATTGCAACGGCAATGTGGAACGGCTGAAAGAAGTGCTTTTGGACGTCATTTCGGCCGAAGTGCCTGACGACGGCGTCATTTTCGATGCGGAAACCATGAACGTAACAAAGGACAGGACGGGAGCGGTGCCCGGCGGAAAGATCACGATGCAGGCCAAGGTGGGCACCGCTCTCGTCGGACTCAAGGTCGACGTAGGTTTCGGGAATCCCGTCACACCGTCCACGCGGCAGGTCGAATTTCCGACCTTGCTGGACGGCATCTCCGAAACTCCGAGGATGCAAGGTTATCCTCTCGAGACGGTCATAGCGGAAAAGCTGCATGCCATGGTCCAGTTCGGGATCCGCAATACCAGGGTAAAGGACCACTACGACCTTTACATGCTCTCGAAGCTCTATCCGTTCGAAAGCGACCTGATTGCTGATGCCATCTCGACGACTTTCAGCCATCAACAAAGGGAGTTGCCGGATAACATCGACGGATTGGGCAAAGCATACCTGAAGGCGGCTGCCCCTCTTTGGAAAGCGTTCCTCGCCAAGCTTCCTGGCAAGCCCAAGATCGACTTCGCCGAGGCGGTTTCGGCGATCAAGGAATTCGTCGATGTCCCGGTGGCAGACGCGCGGACTGGATCGAGAAGCGGTGTGAAATGGGACCCCGGCAACGGGTGGTCCGCTCCCGCACCAAGGATGAGATGAGAAACATGGCACGAATCACCAGATCCGATGTCTCCCGCACGATCCGCGAACTGAGGGATGAGTACGTAAGCAGCGGCAATGCGGCCGATTATGCGGCGATCAACTCAGGTCTCTGCGGAGACTTTTCCTGCGATGTCATTTCGGCACTCTCGGAGGCACATGGCGTTACCTTCGGAGAAATTCCTGTCCATGAACACGGCGTCACTGATTTCGTCCGAACGGACCCCGAAACGGGGTTCTCAATTGATACCGGGGGACCCTTCGACAGGGAGCTTCTGGAGAACTGGCCTGGAGTCAAGCCGCCGGAGGGCATGACCTGGGATGATCTTGACGCTCTCTCCGAATACGCCGGCTTCCATGCAGGCACTCATGTGTTCATCCATTTCGACGGTCTCTTCTATGATGCCGAAGCACCTGACGGCGTTACGAGCTTTTTCGAGCTGCCGTTTTTCAAGAGAGTGATTTCTGATTGGATGGAACGGCGTTCCGCTCCAGTCCCCCTTTGATGGCGTAGAGTCCTGATACGGCGGAACGATAGGATAACATGGGCGTTGTTCTGGTCGCTCCCGCTGAACGGAAGAGGGGACAATGTCTTCCGATGAAGAGAAGTCCGGACAGGTGGAACATCTGCTGCATTCACCCGACCTTGCAGGAGCGCTCGGAAACGAGCAATTCAAAACAATCCTTGACCAGATGCCTTTCGCCATCGGTGTTTCTCGCCTGGACGGCACAGAGAGGGTCAATTACGTCAACACTGCATTCGAGAGAGTGACAGGTCTTCCGGCCGCCGCAATGAAAAACCGGGACTGGAGTGTGCTTGAAGCGGAGCCGCACGGCAAAAATACTGTCCTGTCGATCGAAGAAGCCATCAAAGGCGATCACGAACGCGCAGGAATTTATGTTTTCAGGCCTCATGGAGCAAAGCAGACAATTGTCGCTGCGTACAGCAACGTCATTCTAGACGACGAAGGAAAACCGGGTTTCCGCCTTGTAGCCTTGGTCGATGTAAGTTCGCACGAAGAGGACGGCCGTGAAGAACTGGAACGCCGCGTCCGCGAAATGGACCTACTTCTCAAGGAGCTCCAGCATCGGGTGAAGAACAACCTACAGATGATAACGGCCCTTATACGCCTCGAAGCCCGAGGCCATCCCAGTGTCGAGTCAGCATCCTTCGAAAGGCTCGCATCCCGCGTGAGTTCGCTGTCCATTCTGTACGATGTCCTGTCACGAAACGGGCACGCCGACGAAATCGATCTCGGAGCGTATCTGGGACAAATCGCCTCGGCAGTCATGCAATCGCACTCGAGGGAGGGCATCAGCTTTAGCGAAGAACTCGATACCTGCCCAGTTTCGGTCAATGTGGCGATGCCTTGCGGATTGGCTCTGAACGAGCTGCTCATCAACGCCCTCAAGCACGCTTTCCCGAACGGGAAAGAAGGAGAGATCAAGCTTCAGTGCAAAGTGGACGGCGAATTTTGCCGTATAGTGATCGCCGACAACGGCGGTGGACTGCCGCCCGGAGAAACATGGCCCAAGTCAGGGAAACTCGGCGAACTCATTGTACAGTCGCTCCGTGAAAACGCAGGAGCCGATATCAATGTCCTGTCCGAAGCGGGAAAAGGGACATCGGTTGCCATCGCATTCCGGAAGCAAGCTGCCTGACTTAGGCATTCATGAGGACCGAAGTTGCGTCAACCCAATTTGGGTTTTGGTGTGACGTCACACCCGGGCTGATCGAGAAAATCGGCGATCAGCCCGTTGCCATAAGCAGTCTGGAATTTGGGTTTTGTCTCAGAATCGATAACGCCATATTTCGTCGCGTTCTCGACAGCGAAGCGCGTGAATTCCGCCTCGTCGAACCCGTGCAGTGCCGCCGTAATTCTTACATCATGCCACATCTGGACGTTCCTCCGAAAAAGGGCGGCCGCTCATTTGGCCGCCCTGACTCATCCTAGTTGTCTTCGTCGAGAACTTCGAACTCGGCATCGACTACACCGTCATCGGCGTTGGATGACGATTTCCCATCCGAGGCTGCATCTCCAGCCGGGGATCGGCCCGTAGCGGTGTAGACCGCCTCACCCAGTTTCATGACGACAGCATCGAGTTCCGCAGTTGCTGCCTGAATGGCGACCGCGTCCTTGTCTTCCAGGGCCGACTTCAGCGCGTCGATCGCCGACCGTACATCGGCGCGGACTTCCTCTGTTGCCTTGTCGCCGTAGTCCTTGAGTGCTTTCTCGGCCAATAGAACCGAAGCTTCAGCGCGATTGGCGATGTCGACTGCTTCACGGCGCTTCTTGTCCGCCTCGGCGTTGGCCTCGGCGTCCTTCACCATCTTCTCGATCTCGGCGTCGGAAAGGCCGCCGGAAGCCTGGATGCGGATTTGCTGCTCCTTGCCGGTGCCCTTGTCCTTGGCCGAGACGTTGACGATGCCGTTGGCGTCGATGTCGAAGGTAACCTCGACCTGCGGTACGCCCCGCGGTGCCGGCGGGATGCCCACCAGGTCGAACTGGCCGAGCAGCTTGTTGTCGGCAGCCATCTCGCGCTCGCCCTGGAAGACGCGGATCGTCACCGCGTTCTGGTTGTCCTCGGCGGTCGAGAAAACCTGGCTCTTCTTGGTCGGGATCGTCGTGTTCCGGTCGATGAGGCGCGTGAACACGCCGCCCAGCGTCTCGATGCCCAGCGACAACGGCGTCACGTCGAGCAGCAGCACGTCCTTCACGTCGCCCTGCAGCACGCCGGCCTGAATGGCAGCGCCCATGGCGACCACCTCGTCCGGATTCACGCCCTTGTGCGGCTCGCGTCCGAAGAAATTCTTCACCGCCTCCTGTACCTTGGGCATGCGGGTCATGCCGCCCACAAGAACGACTTCGTCGATTTCAGCAGCCTTCATGCCTGCATCCTTCAGGGCTGCCTTGCATGGCTCGATCGTCTTCGCGACGAGGTCTTCCACCAGGCTCTCGAATTTGGCCCGGGTCAGCTTCATGGCGAGGTGCTTCGGCCCTGACGCGTCGGCTGTGATGAACGGCAGATTGATTTCGGTCTGCGCCGCTGAAGATAGTTCGATCTTGGCCTTTTCTGCCGCCTCCTTCAGGCGTTGGAGCGCGAGCTTGTCATTGCGGAGATCCACTCCGTTATCTTTCTTGAACTCGTCGGCAAGATAGTCGACCAGCTTGGCGTCGAAGTCCTCTCCTCCAAGAAACGTGTCGCCATTCGTTGACTTCACCTCGAAGATTCCTTCACCGATTTCCAGAATCGAAATGTCGAAGGTGCCGCCGCCGAGGTCGTAGACGGCGATGGTTTTCCCGTCGTTCTTGTCGAGCCCATAGGCGAGGGCGGCCGCGGTGGGTTCATTGACAATGCGCAATACCTCGAGACCGGCGATCTTTCCCGCATCCTTTGTCGCCTGGCGCTGGGCATCGTTGAAATAGGCCGGAACCGTGATGACAGCCTGTTCTACCTTCTCGCCGAGATAGGCTTCCGCAGTCTCCTTCATTTTCCGCAGGACCATTGCCGAGATTTCCGCCGGAGAATGGTTTTTGCCGCCTGCATGGATCCACGCGTCACCATTGTCGCCCTTGACGATGCGGTAGGGCAGCTGCGCTGTGTCGCTTTTCCCGACGGCGTCCTCGTAACGGCGGCCGATCAGGCGCTTCGCCGCGAAAACCGTGTTCTCAGGGTTCATGACCGCCTGCCGCTTGGCGGGGAGGCCAACCAGCTTCTCGCCATCTGCGAATGCGACGATGGACGGCGTCGTGCGTGCGCCTTCAGAATTTTCGATTACCTTCGCGTCCTTGCCGTCCATCACGGCCACGCAGGAATTCGTGGTACCCAGGTCAATGCCGATCACTTTTGCCATTCTGAATCCTTTCGCTGGTATGCGTGCCGCATCTGATATGGCAATTCCCATGTCCTTTGCAAGGATTCATTTTGGTGGGCTGCGGATCCTGACTGAAGTTCCTTTCGTGCCGAGCCGTTACCATTCCGGAAACTTGGAAGGGGAAACGGATGAACGACGGAAAACCGAAAGGTCTCGATTCGGAAATCCTGAGAAAGCTTTTCCTTGATATCGGCAGACGCATGGCCGACAGAGGTTCCGTTGCGGAAATTGCACTGTACGGTGGGTCCGCGATCGTCCTGACAATCGGCGGGCGCGATTCCACCCACGACGTCGATTTCGTCGGAGTGGCCGGCGATACTGACGCACTTTTGAAAGTCACGAGCGAGATCGCCAGCGAGAAGGGCCTTCCGAGCGACTGGTTCAATGACGCCGTGAGGCTTGTCGCTTCCCCGACGCCGGATTACTCGCTGTTTGGCGATTTCCCGCAGGAAAGGACCGGCCTCCGGGTATTCACGGCAACCCCCTCCTACCTTCTCTCAATGAAACTCCTGAAGATGCGGTCAGCCCTTGAGAGCCATGATGTCGAGGACGTCTGGAACCTTCTGGACCATTGCGGTGTCGTTTCGGTGAAGGATGCCGAAAAGTACATCGCAGCCTTTTTCCCGGGGGACCGCATACCCGAGCGGAATGCCGCAATCCTGGAAGACATCCTTGCGGCCAAGGCGAACGGCCAAAGCTACGATCCGATGATCGGATGGTGAAGTCCTTTCACCGCCTGTTCTTGACCCTCGCCGTTTCGTCCAGCAGCTTCGCGAAGGCTTCCAGGGCAGAGATGGGAACATGGGGCAGGAACTCCCCGCCGTTCAATGGGCCGCCACGCCGCTGCCGCAGCAGTCTCCATGGAACTTTCTCCCCGGCAACCAATACTTCACCCGACTTCTCGCCGCGCTCCACCGCAGCTTCGATCTCGTCCCAGACCCCGACGATCGCCTTGTTCCTGAAATGGGTCCTGAGCGCGCGCGCCAAACCCGTGCGGCTGAAATCGTTCGGACCCGCCTTGGGTGCCCCGTCCTCCGTATCCCGGAGTCTTTTGTCCATCACGCCGAACGCCCCCTGAAAAACCACGCAGCGAAATCGGTCATGCAAAAGGACAGTTGGCCCGCCATCCGGTCATTGCGGCAACACAATCCCGTTACGTCCCGGCCCGAAAACCCTCGGACCTGGAGTGACGCGCGAAACCATTCCTTTGCGTGCAAATTAGCGATCCCGAGGCGGCAACGTCAAGCAGGACGGCATTGACTTGTCCCAAGGAAACTGCGATCCACTGAAGGATGACCAACCAAAAATTCCCGCCACGCCCGCAAAGCCTGAAGGAAATATCGCTTCAGGTGGCCGAGGGGAGGCAGTACAACTCGGCCGTAAAGGAATTCATCGATGAGGTGATTGCTGCGGCGGATAGGCCCCGGAGCCCCGATGGCCTCTACGCGCTTCCTGAATCCTTCTACGCCGACGAACCGATCGAACTACCCTCGCCAATCCATATGGCCCACTTGGGAGGGCTATCGGAACAGCTTGCCGTGCTCTGCGGAAAGCAGCCGCCAGCCTGGTCCGAAAAGAAGGAATTTTTCCTCAAAACCCCAGTTTTTCTAGGCGGTGAAGCATTCAGGCCAAGGGCAGTCGAGGAAACACCCTCCGCTTTCCGCAGACGTCTTTTGTTCTGCGGACCTACGTTGCAAAAGCTCTTTGCGGTTACAAAAGCCTGATTCAGGGTTGCAGCGCGCTGTTACCTGCTCCGTCAAGAACTTTCCCCCTTGTCGCGATGATCTTCTCGATGGCCTCATCAGGTACGGGGAGAGCATAAGCCGATATCATCCATTCGAGATGCCGCTCGAGAACCTCGACTTCGTCACGTGTGCTGACGCCGAATTTCAAGAGTGTCGCACGCGCCTCGTCGATGAGCGGTTCCACCTCGATAAACTGCTTCAGCCGTCCAACCGTAATGTCCGGAACAGCTTCGCACACGCGGGTTCCGGCCTCGAGGCGAAACTCGCGCTGGACCGTGTTCCGGTAAGCTGCCTCCCGGACCTCGGACAGGGTGCTTGACCTGTCGCCGCAAACGCTGGAAAGCTTTCCCGAAAGACCGGGTACCCGAAGTGCCGCGACATGGCGCTTGAATGTAGCCTTGGTGATGTCCGGATTCACGAAGAACAGGTGGCCGACATCTTCCCACTTCACCTCGAGGGACTTCGCGGCAGACTTCAGCTGTCTTCTGACGAGAATATGGCTGACAAGCGCGGCTTCGTCCCGTGGCGCGTAGCCGAAATCGGCGACTGCATCCGCGAATTCCCTGGATGCGGCGAAATACTCCATGAAGGCACGGCCTCCGTCCGTGATGCGTTCGCGTCCCTTGACAGATCCGCCAAGTGCTTCCACCGCAAAAACGAAGTCTCCTGCCGACTTCCTGCTGATCGAACGCCGTACACCTGACAAGGCGGCGGACGAAAAGCCGAGGGGGAACACTCCTGTCGCCTTTCGGGCACATTCCGCGTTGGCAACGACTTTGCGGCGAAGCCTGTCAAGGACTTCGAGTTCCTCTTCGGAAGGCCGTTTTGTCAATGCGAACTCTTCTGAAACAAGCGGCAGGCTCTTTTCCAGTGCATCTCCGGCGGCCAGCGCCACAAGCGCGGCATCGACGGGATAGTCTACGTCGGCGAAAAGGGAGGAAAGTGCCGCGGAAAGCTTGTCCAGGTTCCTGATGAATGCCGTTATCCCGGACAAGACCTTCCGCTCTTCCTCGATATGCCCGGCAACTGACACGTCCTCGTCTGCGTCAATTTTCGAGATATACCTGCGGAAATGCGTGTTCCCCGCCATGGCGTCGGAGACGACAACTGCCTGGGGATCGATGTTCCTGTAGTTGACCACCGCTTCGCTGACAGGCGGGATATCGTCAGGATTCCTGATCGCTTCCCAGACAAAGCTGGTCTCCGGCTCGGGTTGAGGAAGCTTTGCTATGCCCCGCTCCAAAGCCTCTGCTTCCGCTGGGGTCATCGAACGGACGGCCTCGTCTCCAAGCCAGCGCGTCAGAACCGCCACAAAAGGTTCCGACAGGCTGCCATGCTTGCGTACCTCAGGCCATTCGTCGCCATGCAAAGAAACGAGATTGAATCCGACAACCTCGTCCGGAACCTTCAGGTCCTCCGATGCTTCCGCCTCCATGTCGAAAGGAGCGGGTAAATGGTTTCGGTCCCTCAGCGCGGGAAGATTGGACTTCATGGGATTCGTTCCTGGCGAATGCACGTGATGCCTTGACCTTGCAGACGATGATCCCGATTGTGGTCACATAACCCTTTGTGTGCAAGTCCCGGTCAACTGAATTAGCAAGGATTCGCAAATGACATTTCCCCAACAACGCAGGCCCCACGCGCAGGATGCGAACATCATCGATGTTTCTGGGCTATTCGAGTTTCGAGGTTGACGGGCCGTGCCGCATCCGGCACTTCCGATAAGGAACGGAGCGGGAACATTTGGCGCGGATCAGCAAGGCATACCGACTGAAGCTCTACCCGAACAGGGTGCAGAAGG
>Ga0180217_1003405_pt1 | contig 13442 bp, 13 predicted proteins | sample eDN3rd37CBELigOP_FD_128521 | JGI IMG/M metagenome (GOLD analysis project Ga0180217, IMG submission 128521) | Enriched Organic Plus compost microbial communities from Emeryville, California, USA - eDNA 3rd pass 37_C BE-Lig OP (version 2) (version 2) ... | reverse complement strand
TTATAATACTCGAAGAGTACTTTTGACTAAGATTAGACTATAAAATACCCGAATAAATCTCAAAAATACAAAAGGCCTTCAGAATGTGACCATGCTGAAGGCCTTTTGTCGACAATCTGAAACTAGGATAACAAGAGTTATCCTAGTTTTTTCACTCTGAGATTATTTGTCTGATGTGTAATCGCCTTCATAACCAGCTGTAAAGATAGCGATTAAGAACGCTACAGTAACACCAAGAATTAATACTAAACCCATGGAAGTATCCTCCTTGTGCATTTAAAATCTCTCTAATTAGTATAGCTTAAATAAAAAAACTTTACTACTTTAAAATCCTTTTATGTAAAGGTTCGAATCTTATTATTTGGGAATAATTAAGAAAGGAGGCGAATAATGATGGAAAATGAGAAACCAATATTAAATGGAACAATGGCGAATAATATGGAAGATTTGATTTTCTTAGGGAAGCAAATGGAACGCATGCGGGATGGGTCACAATTAGAGGAAGATGAGCGTTTTCCAGATCCAATTCAATTTGAAGAACTTGATAATGATAATGATGAGAAAGAAAGTTTTAAAAGAAAAAACTAATCTTATTTCATTTATCCACAATACAATCACCAACTGTCAATGAAGTCGTATAAGAGCGATAATAGAAATAAGGAGAAACCTCAATAAAGATTTGAGGTCCTCCTTATTTTTACGATTTAGGTTGATAGTGTTTTAACTCTTCACGTAATTTTGCTTTCAGGAATTTCCCTACGGATGTTTTAGGAATTTCATTAAGGAAGACAATATCATCTGGTAGCCACCATTTTGCAAATTGTCCCTCTAAATAGCTTAGTAGCTCTTCTTTTTTAGCTTCTTTTCCTTCTTTTAAAACAACGCAAGCTAATGGACGTTCCTGCCATTTTTCATGTGGAATGGCAATAACAGCTGCTTCTAGAATTGCTTCGTGTGTCATTAAAGCATTTTCAATTTCAACCGAGGAAATCCATTCACCACCACTCTTGATTAAATCCTTTGTACGATCGGTTATTTTAATATAACCTTCAGGAGTAACCACCGCAATATCTCCTGTATAGAGCCAGCCATCTCTAAATGCATCTATTGATCGTTCATCTTTATAGTATTCATTTGCAATCCAAGGGCCGCGTATGCGAAGTTCACCCATAGTTTGACCATCTGAAGGTACTAATCCAGCTTCATTTACTACTTCCGTGTCTAACAGAGGAACAGTTAAACCTTGAGTTGCGCGTATTTCTAATTTTTCTTCAGCTGACCAATCTTCCATCGTAGAAGTGTAGTTTGATAAGGAAACAATAGGGGAAGTTTCTGTCATACCGTAGCCTACAATGAACGGAACTTTGAAATTCTCCTCAAAAGTTTTAATTAACCCTTTTGGTGAGGCAGATCCCCCACAAACTACTGCTCGTAAAGAAGAAATATCGCGAGGTGTTTTTTCTTGTTCTTGCGCTACCCCTAGCCAAATTGTAGGTACGCCCGCTGTTAAGGTTACTTTTTCTTTTTCTATCAAATCGAGTATTAATGACGGGTTAAAAGCAGGACCTGGTAATACTTGAGTAGATCCATAAGCGACACAAGCAAATGGTAATCCCCATGCATTCACATGGAACATAGGAACAATTGGCAGGACAACATCTTGTTCACGTACACCCATACTATCAGCAAGACCTAATGCTAGACTGTGTAAAACTAGCCCTCTATGTGAATAGACAACGCCTTTAGGCATACCTGTTGTGGCACTTGTATAGCACATGCCAGCAGGAGCATTTTCATCCAGATTCTTAGGGAAGTCAAATTCATCCGAACTTTCCGCTAGTAATTTTTCATAAGAATGGACATTTGGGAAACTGGATTCTGGAATGTCCGTATTATCATGCATGACAATGATCTGTTTGACGGTTTTTAAATAGGGAATTGCCTTTTCAAATAATGGGAATAGATCCCCATCGATTAATAGAATTTCATCCTCGGCATGGTTAATAACATAAATAATATGTTCAGGTGATAGGCGAATATTAATCATATGCAATATAGCTCCTGCACATGGTACCGCAAAGTATGCTTCAAGATGTCGATGGTGGTTCCATGCAAAGGAACCGACTTTTGTACCTTGTTTCATACCAAGCTTTGTTAAAGCGTTTGCAAGTTTACGCGTGCGTTTTGCATATTCTTTGTATGGAATACGATGAATGGTATCCTGGCTAGTTCTCGAGATAATTTCTTTCTCTGGATAATATTTTTCAACTCGTTCTAAAAAACTAGTTAACAATAATGGTGTATCCATCATAATATCAACCTCCCTAAATCTTCGTAGTGTTTGATAAAACATGAGGAAATAAGTAGATAGTCCTTAATCATTTATATTGAAAGTCATGGATTGTTAGAACGTGAATTATTAAGTGGAAATTGAAGTCACGAGTTTTGATAGGGGAAAGAAGAAGTCAATCGATAAATGCAATTGTTTTAGTAAGTTTAAATTTCATCATATAATGGAATAGAAAAGATAGGAGTGAGAAAATTGTCAGTAATGATTCCAGTAAAAACTTTAGCTAACGGTGTAAACATGCCCTATTTAGGTTTAGGTGTTTACAAAATGACAGATCGAGAAGAAGCTATTCAGGCAATGAGTAAAGCACTTGAAATTGGCTACCGTGCCATCGATACAGCAGCTCTTTATCATAATGAAGAAGAAGTTGGGGAAGCAATTCGAGCTTCAGATGTACCACGTGATCAAATTTTTGTCACAACGAAAGTATGGAACAGCGATCAAGGCTATGATCAAACTTTACGTGCATTCGAGACTTCTTTGAAAAAACTGGGTTTGGATTATTTAGATTTGTATTTAACCCATTGGCCAGTAGAAGATAAATTCGTAGATACGTACCGTGCGATTGAACGACTTTATGAAGAAAAACTTATTCGAGTAACTGGTGTTTCGAATCATCACGAACATCATCTTGAAAAGATACTTTTAAAAGCGAACGTGAAGCCTATGGTGAATCAAGTTGAATTACACCCATATCTCTCACAAGAGCCCTTAAGAGCTTTCTGTAAAGAAAATGATATTGCTGTTACGGCATGGTCACCACTAGGACGTGGTGGAATTCTTCAAGATGAAACTATCCTGAAAATTGCAGAAGAAGTAGGAAAGACTTCAGCGCAAGTTATTCTACGCTGGCACAATCAGCATGACATTATTACGATTCCAAAATCGGTCACACCAAATCGTATTGAAGAGAATTGTCAAATCTTTGATTTTGAACTGTCTGCTGATCAAATGACTCAAATGGATCAATTACACAGGGACAAACGTTTTGGTCAAAATCCGGATAATTTTAAATTTGATTTCTAAAAAATTGATTATGAAAAGCGGCTGGGACAAAAGCCAAAATAGCATTTTTCCACACTAGGAAAAATGCTATTTTTACGTTCTAATGAAAATTGATTTCCATTCCGGGTACGCTTTCCGCGGGCACGGCCTGACACGAACGTCTCAGGCGGCGTGCTGTTCCCGCATGAGTCGACCCTCCATTCCAATCAATTTTCAAAGTATCAATTTTTTAATATTACGTTTTGGGTATTTCTTTGAGTTTTTCACTTATAGCCCAGCCTCTTTGTCATTTACATATCCTTCACAACAATTCGTTTATTTAAGAAAGGGTGGTCAAATTCTAATTGGATGGCATGTAATTCATAATCACCCGATGGTGTTTGTCTCGCGTTATACATTGTATCTCCAACGATTGGGTGTCCGATATGAGCTAGATGTACACGAATTTGATGCGTACGACCTGTTTCTAATACTAGATGAACAAGACACGTGCTTTTAAAACGTTTCACCACTTCAAAATGGGTGATTGCATGTTGACCAGAAGGAGAAACGACACGACGAGTAGCATGGTGACGGTCTTTTCCAATCGGGGCATTGATTGTCCCATTATCATCACGTATATTTCCTTGAACTTCCGCTTCGTAGGTACGGACTATTGATTTTTCCTCAATCATACGATCGAAAATGGATTTAGCGATTGGGTGTTTTGCTACTAATAATAATCCCTTTGTACCTAGGTCGAGGCGATGCACGTGTTCCGCGTAATGACCATCATTGTCTGTGATATGTCTCATTACATGGTTCATACAAGTATCAATATCGCGTTCTTCATTTGGATGGGTTGCCATTCCTTTAGGTTTTGAAACAATTAGACAGTGCTCATCTTCGTAGCGGATCGTCAGTTCACATTGTTCTGTTGGCTGATAATTCGAAACAGGTATGTCGAAAGAAAAGGAAAGTATCGTCCCCACTTGTAGAGGCTCCTTCCATATCACAGGTGTCCCATCAGATAATGTCACCGCTTTAGCCATACGCAATTCGTGAACTAATTTTTTTCCCAAGCGCCATTTTTCACGTAGTAATTCTTCTACAGTTAGTCCATCGTTTACAATTTCATAGTGAAACATATTTTACCTCCAAAATAAGAATAATCGTGTCCAAAAATGAACACGATTATTCATCACTTTTCATTTAATTATGATTTAGTTTGCTCTAAAAAATCATAAATTACATCTGTATCTTCAGAGTAATCTCCTACGATACGGTTTACTTCTTTCCCATCTTTAAAATAAATTAAAGTAGGTGTTGCTTCGACGTTATAGTCGTTCCAACCTTGTTCGTATTCTAAAACATTGTATTGATCGATTTGTACGCCTACTTCATCAGCGATCGGCATTAGAGAAGGAGTCATTTTTTTACAGTGTGGACATTCTGGACTAAACATATAAGCAATGACAGTTTCTCCAGAGTCGACTTTTTCTTTTAATGCTTCTGGTAAGATAATATTTTGATAATTTTCATCATCCAATAAATCAATAGTGGATTGTTTTAAATCATCTTTGTCATAAGGGTTGTCTGCTAATTTATCCTTATTGGATAAGTTTGTAAGAATAATAATTGCTGCAAACAGTACAACGACTATTACACCGAGGATTCCTAATTTTTTCATTGTTTTTCTCCCTTCATAGTTTTAATCATGTAGAAACTAGTAATAGCAATTAAGATAAATGCAACACCAGCTAAAAATGGTATAGTTATAAAGCCTAAAAGATTAATATATTCTCCTGTACAGGGAACTCGTCCACATGCAGGTGCAGATTCAGATAAAAAATCAAGCTTTTGAATACTATAATGATAAAGAGAGATTAGGCCTCCGATGCATGAAAAGACCGCTGTTGTTACAGCAATACGTGCATTTTTTTGTATGTAAGCTACAGTTGTAATTAATAGAATTGGATACATAAGAATTCGTTGATACCAGCATAATTCACAAGGTTCATAGCCACGTATTTCAGAAAAATAGAGGGAACCGAGTGTTGCTACTAATGATACTAGCCATATAAATAGCAAACTATTCTCTAGTTTTTTACTCAATTTAGCATCTCCTAATAATCATTTTCTATTGCTTTTTTGATTATAGTTTGTTCTAAGTTAGAAGTAAATTACTTTGAATTAAAAATAATTAAAATAGGAGTATGGAGTTAATTTGACAATAATATGGATTACCTAGAAAATACTTAAGTAACGTAGCATATATTTTAAGTCCGATTCTAAATGTTTACGCATTAAATCAGAAGCAAGTTCACCATTTTTTGATGCAATGGCACCATAGATTTCTTCATGTTCTTCATATAATAAAGGCCTTTTATTTTTGATAAGCGAACGACGAGCTAAATAAAAAACAGCATTTAATTTATCTATTTCCGTAACCATTATTGGATTATTACATTCTGCGATAATGAGGTCGTGGAATTTTTTGTTTGCGCTTACAATTTCATCGACAGTACCTTTTTTAGATTCTTTTAATGTCTGCTTTAATAAGTTTAATTTTTCTTTTGTCATGTTTTGTGCAGCCATTTTTGCAGCATGACTTTCCATTAAGGTAATCACTTCTGAAGAGTAAATTAGGTCTTTCTTTTCTGGCTTGTACACCCGTTTGTTCTTAATTAAGCCTTCTTGTTCTAAATGACGAATAGCTTCTCTAATAGGCGTTCGGCTAACTCCGATTTTCTCAGCTAAACGTTCCTCAACAAGTTTAATACCCCCAACTAATTCTCCACTTAAAATCAAATTTCGAATGGACTCATAGGCCAAACGATAGGCATTTACAGTATTTGGATTTGCAACTTGCATTTTTACTCCCCCCAGTAACGCATAGTAACAACTCTATTATACACGTAAATTTACACAATACTTAGTAAACTTTAGATATAAAGAAGGAAATATTTCATTCAAAAGTATGAGAACCAGACAAATGCGAGATAGTACTATTCAGTGATATGATAAATGAAAGGTAAATCTAATCTAAAGCTAAGCCAACAAATTTAAAAAGAATTTATATATAACTATGAAAAAAGGCATTTGTACTTATGAGTGAGGTGTAGAAAAGTTGTCTGTTAATGACCACTCGAATATAACAATTTTAAAAGAAATTGCAGAATTACTAAATGAAGAAACAGATCTTATACCAATGCTAAAGGGGGCATTAGGTAAGTTTCTAAATGGGACAAATTTTGAGACGGGCTGGATTTTTTTTATTAATGAAAAAGGTAAGACTGAGTTAGTTGCTCAAGAAAATTTGCCGGATGCACTCAGTTACAATGAATGTCAACATTTGAAAAAAGGTGGCTGTTGGTGCGTTTCGCGCTACCGAAAGAACGAGTTGAAGAAGGCATCTAATATTATCGAGTGTCAAAGAATTGAAGCTGCAATTGAATCAAAAACAGGTGACAATGCAGATATTACTCATCATGCAACTGTGCCATTGCAATCAGGTGATGAGCGGTTTGGGATATTAAATGTTGCATCATCCAATACCGTGAAGTATACGGAAGAAGAATTAGAATTACTTGAATCGGTTGCTTTTCAAATGGGCTCAGCCATCAAGCGCATTAATTTAACGAAGCATGAGCAAGAAATTGCCCTAGTAAGAGAACGAAATCGGCTTGCTAGAGATTTACATGATTCGGTAAATCAATTATTATTCTCTGTCACCCTAACAGCTAGAGCGGGAATTGAAATGAGCGAGAACACTGAAATTAAAGAGACATTCAAGGAAATTCAGCAACTAACACAATCTGCCTTAACCGAAATGAGGGCACTAATATGGCAATTACGTCCCAAAGGATTAGAGAGCGGATTACTTGAAGCTATTAAAGCCTATGCAGAAATGCTGGATATAAAGTTAACAGTTAATGTGTCAGGTGTAATTCAGTTTCCATCACGGGTGGAAGAAACGCTATTCCGTATGACACAAGAAGCTTTAAACAATATACGTAAACACGCGGGAGTACAAGAGGCGATTATTTATATTACAGTTACCTCTACAGATGTATTACTTGTCATAAAAGATGAGGGAAGAGGGTTTGTGATTGATCCTGAGAGAAGTCTTCCATCAATCGGACTACAATCGATTCAAGATCGAGCTTCTGCATTGGGGGGAACAGCAGATTGGGTGAGTCAAATTGGAAAGGGAACGGAACTACTGATCCGATTACCATATTAGGGGGGATAAAATGATTCGAGTATTAATAGCAGATGACCACCATGTAGTTCGTCGTGGGTTACTATTCTTTTTAAAGACACAAAAAGATATTGAAGTAATTGGGGAAGCAAAAAATGGCATAGAGGCTGTTGAGTTAGTAGCATCTTTACAACCTGATATCGTTTTAATGGATTTGGTCATGCCAGAAATGGATGGAATACAAGCAACAAAAAAGATCAAAGCCAAATGGCCAAATGTTCATATTTTAATGTTAACTAGCTTTTCCGATAAAGATCATGTCCTTCCAGCCATGGAAGCAGGAGCAGCAGGGTATCAATTAAAGGATATTGAGCCAGATGAATTAGTAAATTCCATTCGACAAATTATTAGCGGTGGAAATATTATTCATCCTGCAGCAACTAGTCAACTAGAAGAGACACTTCGGGAAGAAGAAAATTTGCCTCATGTTAAAAATGCATTAACTCCGAGAGAAAGAGACGTATTAGCAGAACTAACAAAGGGAAAGAGTAATCGTGAAATTGCCTCTTCCTTATTTGTAACTGAAAAGACGGTAAAGACACATATCTCGAATATATTCAGCAAGCTGGATGTACAAGATCGTACACAAGCAGCCCTATATGCAGTAAAGCATGGCCTAACAGAAGGTAGCGATAGTGAATAGATTGAAGATAAATACTAAAAAGCTCGGACTACTTCAGTAGAACCGAGCTTTTTAACTGTAGAGAAAGTGGAGCTTGGACTTTCTCTGTGTGAAGTTGTATGCTTCTTTAGAAGTCAAGCGTATAAATCATATAATCTTGAAAGTGCTTCCAATTAAATTGTTATATGACCTGTTCATAAAGAAAAAGTTCTAATTGCTCAACTGGTTTTATACTAAAAATGGTAGTCCTCATCAGCCGCAACAGGCAATTCGTGTGGTTCTATATGGACGAGCACCATTCCAAAGGGATTAAATTTTTTTACTGTTGCCTCAATCTTCTCCGTTATTCGATGACTTTGTCGAACATCTAAATAGGGATTTACAGTTACAGTAACATCGATAAAGCACGCATTCCCGTGGGTTCTTCCTTTAAAGTCTACTAATTCAATAACACCCTCAACATTTTTGATGAGCACAGATAATGTTTCTGCTTCCTCCACACTAAAACTATCAGTTAAGGTTTGTACCGACTCCCAGAAAATCTCGATTGCTGTTTTAATAATAATAAATGCTACAACTATAGCGGTAATTGTATCAATAATTGGGAATCCGATAATTGCTCCAAAGATCCCAGTAGCGGCTCCGACACTTACGAGCGCATCGGATCGATTATCATATGCTGCGGCTTTTACAGCAGAACTATTGATTTTCTTTGAAAGAGCTAAATTATATCGATATACACCATACATACAAACAGCACTACCTAACGCAACGATTGCTGTTAAAGGAGAAGGTGTTTCTCTTACAGGGTTCCACAAATTGATAACAGAATTGAAAAGCACCTGTATACCGACAATCATCATAATAAATGAAGCAATCAAAGATGCTACTGTTTCAGCACGGAGATGGCCATATGGGTGATTTAAGTCTGGTGGTCTTTGGGAAATACGTAATCCAATTAAAACAGCAATCGATGCAATAATGTCTGTTGTATTATTTAATCCGTCTGCTCTTAATGCTTCTGACTCTCCAATATATCCAATTGTCAGTTTGATTGAACTAAGAATAAGGTAGGTGGCAATGGAAAGCCAGGCACCTTTTTCCCCAGCTCGTAAATTTGTATATAGCTCCACAATGTTTCCTCCTGGCAAAACTTTAGAACATGACAAAACAGAGCCGTCTCAAGAATACCTGAGACGGCTCTGTTTCTGCTAAAATCGTATGAACGACTATAACAAAACAATAAAAATTAATTCATTCTATAAAATGTAGCGCATAAAAGTTCTAATGATTAACTTTGTACATACATTTATTTTTTGAATTTATTGCTCTGAATCCTCTTCTTCAGATGCCTCTAATTCTGGTAACTTTGTTACTTCGATGTATAGGATATGGTGACCATCGGATTCTTTAATCTTGAATTCGTATCCTTCATAATCAAAGCTATCGCCCTCAACAGCGTCGAATCGTTGAGTTAAGAACCAACCACCTATTGTATCAACATCTTCATCGTCGATGTTAATACCTAACATATCATTTACTTCATCTACTAATAACTTAGCATCTATAATGTAATGATCATCACTAATTTCCTGTACTTCTGGTATTTCGTCTTCATCAAATTCATCTTGAATATCACCGACGATTTCTTCGATAATGTCTTCGATTGTGACTAAACCGGATGTTCCACCATATTCGTCCATTAAGATTGCCATATGAATTCGTTCGCTTTGTATTTTTAGTAATAAATCACTGATTGGAACAGTTTCAAACACACGAATGATAGGCTGCATATAATCACTAACAGGTTTGTTACTGTTTGCAGGATCCTTAATATAAGCTGTTAGTAAATGTTTTAAATTGACTAATCCAATTACGTGGTCTTTGTCTCCATCGGTGATAGGGTATCTTGTATATTGTTCAACACCCATTACTTCAAATACTTCTCTTAGTGTTAAGTCTTTCTCAAGACTTGTAATTTCAGTTCGAGGTACCATAATTTCCTTCGCTGTACGGTCTGAGAATTCGAAAATACTATTTACATATTCGTATTCAGAATGATTAATTTCTCCACCTTTATAACTATCGGTTAAGATAATACGAAGTTCTTCTTCAGAATGAGCTACTTCAGACTCAGAAGCCATTTTATATCCAAATACTCCAGATAAAGCGCGGGCAGATCCGTTCAAAGCTTTGATAAATGGATACATTACATTATGGAATGTAATAAGAGGTCCCGATAAATTTAAAGTAAGCTCTTCTGATTTTTGAATGGCAAACGTTTTTGGTGTTAATTCCCCTACGACAACGTGTAAATACGTTACAAGCATAAACGCAATAATAAATGAAAGCAAAGTAGAGAATTGTGTCGGGATATTCCATATTTCAAATAATGGATGTAAAACCATTTCAAATGTTGGCTCACCTAACCAACCTAAACCTAGGGCAGTAATTGTGATACCTAATTGACATGCTGATAAGTATTCATCCAAATTTGAAATTACTTTCTTTGCTTTAATTGCTTTTTTATTACCTTCAGCAACTAATTGGTCAATACGTGTTGTTCTAACCTTTACAATTGCAAACTCAGTTGCAACGAAGAATGCCGTAGCAGCAATTAACAAGAAAAATGCTGCCAACTTAATGGTTAACTCTACTATGTCTACGTCCAAATACTATCTCTGTTCCTCGCCCGAATGAGGGGTGCGAACAAAGAGTACACCTCCTATAATAAAAAATAATTGAATAATACAATGATAAAATATTTATGAAGAAAATACAAATAGTCAATACAGATTGTTAGCAAGATTATATTGATATTTTTGGGAATATTTAATGAAGGTACTTCATATAGTAAATAGTTGAATGGAAAGTTAGTATAAAAATTTCTATTTTCTAAAAATTGTTGACTTTCAAAAAATGGATGTGCTACGCTTTACTTGTAAAATATAAATATTAGAATTGGAGGTTAGGATGATGAAAAATAAATACAGTTTGCCGCCAGCAACTAAATATGATTATCCAAACCTACCTCAAAGATTCTTCTATTTATAACGAAGAACGCGCATAATTGAACAAGGGGATACAGGTATTGGTTACTTGTATCCTTTTTCTATGAGCACTTATCTCTCGAAAAAGGGGTAGGTGCTTTTTTGCGTCTTTTTTATGGAAAAAAATTAAAAAGGAGAGAGGATTATGAAAAGAGGTTATACAAGAAAGTTATTAAAAAATGAGTGTACAGATAGTGGATAGATACAGTAAGTTCAGAAATTTAGAAGAAGGTGCTTTTAATGTTTGAAGTCTTATATAAGTTAAAATGGTTTTTTAAAGCATATTGGAAAAGATATTTGATAGCAGTGGGTTTACTAATGATTGCAAATATAGCTGAAGTTGTACCTCCATGGATTATAGGGATTGCGATAGATGATATTGCTCTAGGGAACATGACTCCAGATTCCTTACGAGAATATTTGATTTGGCTTGGGTTAATCATCCTATTTGGTTATATCATTAACTTCACTTGGCAATATCAGTTGTTTGGTGGAGCTTTATCATTAGAAAGAATTTTTCGCAAAAAGTTAATGCACCATTTTTTAAAAATGACGCCAACATTTTATGAAAAAAATCGTACCGGGGATTTAATGGCCCGTGCTACGAATGATTTAAACGCCGTCTCTTTAACAGCTGGATTCGGCATCATGACGTTATTGGATTCTACCATCTATATGGGGGCAATTATTATAGCAATGGGATTTTTAATTTCATGGAAACTAACGATATTATCAATGCTTCCCATCCCCATTATGGCGGTTCTTATGCAGTATTTTGGGAAAATTGTCCATGAACGCTATACAAAGGCGCAAGATGTTTTTGGTGAATTAAATGACAGTGTTCTTGAGTCAGTGGCGGGGGTTCGAGTAATCCGTGCATATGTTCAAGAGAAGAAAGATGAGAAGCGTTTTGCAGATATGAGTGAAGATGTCTATGAAAAAAATATACAGGTAGCCAAAATTAATGCATTATTTGGCCCTATTACAAAAGTAGGCACAGGGATTAGTTATGTAATGGCACTTGGTTATGGTGCTTTACTTGTATCAAATGGCGATATGACTGTAGGGCAGCTTGTTGCGTTTAATGTGTATTTAGGTTTGGCAGTATGGCCGATGATGGCCATTGGTGAAATGATTAATGTTATGCAACAAGGCAATGCATCTCTTGATCGAGTGCAAGAGACCTTAGATTATGAACAGGATGTAAAAAATCCAAACAATCCGGTACATGTTGAAAGCCCAATTTCAATTGGCTTTAATAGATTTTCATTTCAATACCCGATGTCACAAATAAAGAATTTACACAACATCTCAATACTTGTAAAACGTGGGGAAACGCTTGGGATTGTAGGGAAGACTGGTTCAGGTAAAACAACTTTTATCAAACAATTCTTAAAGGAATATCCAGTAGAGGAAGGGCAATTGACAATTGATTGTGTTGATATTACGTCATTGTCTAAGGATGAGTTACTTGAATGGATTGGATATGTTCCACAAGATCATGTGCTATTTTCAAGAACAATCCGAGAAAATATCTTATTTGGTAAATCAGACGCGACTCAAGAGGAAATTGATGAAGCAGTTCGGCTTGCATATTTTGAGAAAGATTTAAAGAATCTTCCGTTAGGATTGGAGACATTAGTTGGGGAAAAGGGGATATCTCTTTCTGGTGGTCAAAAGCAACGGGTATCCATTGCACGTGCAATGATTAAAAATCCTGAAATCCTTATTTTAGATGACTCTTTATCTGCGGTGGATGCTAAAACAGAGGCGAACATTATTGAAAACATTAGTCGTGTGAGAAATGGTAAAACAACGATTATTACCACTCATCGGTTATCGGCTGTTCAGCATGCAGACCAAATTCTCGTTTTAGACGAGGGAAAAGTCATAGAACAAGGAACACATGAGGAGCTTCTTCAAACGGAAGGCTGGTACAAGGAACAATATGATCGACAACAGCTAGAGGAGGTGTCTAGCGATGAGTACTAGTAGACGTTTATATCAATATGCAATGTATTTCAAAAAACCAATTTTTATTGGGCTGGTGTTATTAACGCTCGCAGTTTTTACAGATTTAGCAGGACCATTTATTGCAAAACATATAATCGATCACTATATGTTGCCGGGTTTGTTAAAGCTACAGCCCATTATAAATTTACTTATTGTCTT
>Ga0180217_1003401_pt1 | contig 13461 bp, 14 predicted proteins | sample eDN3rd37CBELigOP_FD_128521 | JGI IMG/M metagenome (GOLD analysis project Ga0180217, IMG submission 128521) | Enriched Organic Plus compost microbial communities from Emeryville, California, USA - eDNA 3rd pass 37_C BE-Lig OP (version 2) (version 2) ... | reverse complement strand
GCTTCCTCGGCGGGGAGTGCTGCCTGCACGGCGGGGGAGAGCTCGTATCGGGAGACCGCGACCGGCTGGGCGGTGCCGGCGAGGGCGTACTTGACGACGGTCTCGCTCTTGTCGGCGACCAGCAGGATTCCGATGGTGTGCTCGTGACGGTCTGCCAGCCGCAGCCGATCGTCGACGAGTGCGACGTAGAACCCGAGCTGGCCAGCGTCCCGGGGGTCGAACTTCGTGGTCTTCAGCTCGATGACCACGTAACGCAGCTGCTCGATGTGGAAGAACAGCAGGTCGATGAAGAAGTCGTCACCGTCCACGTCGAAGTGAACCTGGCGGCCGACGAACGCGAACCCCGGCCCGAGCTCCGCGAGCGTGTGCACGACCCTCTCGGTCAGGCGCGCCTCGAGCTCGCGCTCTGTCGCGTCCGAGTCGATGGCGAGGAAGTCGAGCGTGTACGGGTCCTTCGTTATCTGCTGGGCCAGCTCCGAACCCGTGTCGAGCGTCAGAGCGAAGTTCGACGATGCTGCACCTTCGCGCTCGTGCAGGCGGGTGTTGATCTGGTGGGCGAGGACGGGTCGGCTCCACCCGTTGAGGACGTCGCGGGCCGCGTACCAGTCGCGAAGCTTCTGGTCGTCGAGCTTGTCGAGCAGCTCGATGATGTGACTCCACGGCAATTCGCCAACGGGTCGTTGGCGAATTGAGCTCGAGTCCGGCCACGCCTCGGCGAACCGCCTCATGTACCGGAGGTTGGCGGGGGAGAAGCCCTTCACGGTCGGGAACTCAGCGCGCAGGTCCGCCGCGAGCCGGTTGATGATTCCGGTTCCCCACGCCTCGGTGTTCTGACGTTCGATGATGATGTTCCCGATGTGCCACCACAGTTCGAGCTGCTCGGTGTTCGCGGCCCGCTGGATCCGGAATCGGGCGGCGCGGACGCGCTGTTTGATCTCGGCCAGGGTCTGGGCGTAGTCCGAGGGCAGCAGGTCGGTCATCGCTTCAGCATCTCCTATCCCGCCGACACCACGAGCCATTTCGCCAACGGGTCGTTGGAGGAAGACGTGCGAGAGGGTAGGGGTCAGTCGTCGACACCGCCGTGCCATGAGCACGCGCCCTGCACGCCACCGGCGTTCGAGTAGGTGCCGTCCTCGCAGCGCACACGGTAGCCGCCACCGTCCCCGATGTCGCCGCCGCCTCCAAGCGCGTAGATCGTGCCCCAGAAACTCGGCCAGCGCCAGCCGTAGTCGATGGTGTCGAAGCACCCCGACACGAGGGAGATCGCGACCGACGCTCCAAGCAGGGAATCCTCGTCGAGAAGGTAGAAGTCCGACCTGACGGGGCCGGGCGGCAAGTACCAGGACACCTCGCTGGGATCGCGACCGTTCAGGCTTCGTGCGACGCGGCAGTTGCCGGCCTGCACCGACAGCCACGTCTCGTCGTCGGTGTCGAGCCCGTACATCCCGTCGATATCGGCGCCCATCCGGAGCATCATGAGCTCCTCATCGGTGTAGTTGGGCATCTCGTCGTTGATGCCCCAGTCCTCCCAGTCATCAGCGGCCGGCTCGGCCGAGGGGTAGGAGCATCCCGTGAGAGCAAGCGCGAGCACCGCCAGTACGGCGAGTCCCCACCTCATCCCCATGTTGGGATCGTAGACGGTGCCTCCGTCATCGAGCGCACTATGCGACGAACCGGACGCCCCGCTGGCTGCCGGGAACCTTCCGGCCGAGGACGGGCTTGGAGCGTGGGGGAGTGGCGCCGGTCGCGTCGAGGCGTTCGCGAGCGATCCTGCGCGCTCGGAGGCAGTCGCGTCTCCGGTCGGGCCGGCGCGGATACCGGGGGAACATCTCGTCTACGGGCGCGACGTCGGCGATCGGCACCGCGGAGGGGGAGGGGCGGCCTGCGCCCGACCGCTTCCGCTGGGCGATGGCCTGTTCGACGAGCCACCATCGCCACAGGTACCGGTCGAACTCGTACCGCGCCACTCGCTCCTCGAGGTAGCCGGCAACGCCGAGCTCGTCGGCGACACGGTCGCGGATGTCGGGGCCACGCACCCACCCGTCCGCGGTGCGCTCGACCATCCCCGACGAGTGAAGGCGGAGCAGGGCGCGGCGGACGGACCTCGCGGGAAGGTGCCGCTTCACGATGAGGTCCGTGACCTGAAGCGGCGAACCTTCCGGCATCACTTGCAGCACACGGCCAGCAGAGCGTCCCAACGAGCCAGGCGAGGCGAACACGTCGTGGGCGAGCAGCCCGATCTTCTCTCCGAGCTGCCGGATGAGCACGTCCCGTGGGGGAGAGGTGCGGTCTGCCCGCCCGGGCGGGGGTGTCGGTGCTAGTGCCAAGTCTGTGTCTTCGTTGTCTGTGGAGAACCGGTCGTGGAGTTTGAAAACAGCGCTGTTGGGGCCGTCAGCGTCGTGCGTCTTCACGAGCCACGGGCTGCCGTACTCGTCGTCGCACAGCTCGAGGAGCGCGAGCCGGGTGGACTCCTTCGAGTAGCCGGTCTCCATCGCCAGCCGCCGGGAGTCGACGCCGACTTCGAGGCTCACCGCTTCGAGCATGTGGAGGAGTACGGCGTCGAGCACCGCGCGGTGCGACGGGCGTCCGCGGCCGCCGCGAGCGCCGGCGATCGCGGCACCGGAGCCCCACCGGCCCGGCTGCGTGTCCGCGCGCTCCTGGGCGGCGTACACGGCCGCGGTGACCCGGTTCGAGCGGCGGATGAAGTCGTCGTCGAGGCCGTCAGAGCTGAGCGGGTTCGCGGCCACGAACCGGACGGCGAGCTTCCACCCGTTCAGCAGGGTGCGGCGAGCTCGCCGAGGACCCCGTTCTACGCGGCGAGCGCCGACGAGGACGGTGCGGGCGTGCTCGAACGCGGGGGAGGAGTCCAGGTGCTTGGCGACGTCGGCGAACGACCAGCGCGCCTGCGCGAGGCCGGCGAGGACGGTGGCCTGCAGCACGGACTTGTCCTCGATGGTGTCGTCCCCTTCGCGGAGCAGCCTCAGGATCCGCGGGGACACGCGGCGGGGCTTTCCCTGCATGCGGGGGTGACCGTGGGCGTCGGCGACCATCCCGCGGATGCCGGCGGTCTCCGGGACGGGTGCTTCGGCGCCGAGCGAGTCGAGCAGGTCGAGAAGCGCCCTGGCGTCGTCCTCGTCCATGCCGTCGTGGTTGTCGAGGACGTACGGGTCGCCGATCGGCCAGGAGAACCCGGCTTCGCGGTGCGGTGACAGTGGCGGGCGCACGGCGCCGTAGCGGACGTTCGTGAGAGGGGAGATGTCCAGGGAAGGCAGCAGCGACTTCGCCCGGTGGGCGATGCCGGCGACGGTGGACGGGTGCAGCCGGTCTGCACGCACCCACACGTGGCGGCCGCCGGACGGACCGGACCGGCACACGAGGTAGGGGATGCCCAGCTGCTTGAGCCAGCTGGTGAGCCGCTTCGCGTCGGTTGCGGGCCGACCGTTCTTCGGGTCGAGGTCGAATGCGATCCAGCGGTAGTAGCCGTGCTCGTCGGTGAGGTACATCGCCCACGTCCCGAACGGTGCGGGGCCGTCGAGGTCTGCGACGGTCGCGTATGTGTTCTCGAGGACGCCGTCGATGAGGTTGTTCGCGACCCGGATGGTCCGGCGCGGGCTCCATTGCCCGGCGAGCGCCCATGCCTGGTCTCGTTCGTGGTCGGACACGCCGAATGTCGCGGTCGTCGCGGTGTCCCGGGTGCGGGTTATCATGGGCTCACCTCCTGTTTTCGGGCGCGACAAAGCCCCCTCAGACAAGGGGCCAATTTCACAAGCTCGACCGGTTCAGCTGGCAGGCGTCGCGGTTCGAGCACCCAGAGTTTCCAGGCCCTTGCACGCGCCAACGTGCGGGGCCTGACTCACGTCTACGGCGGCATGGTGCGCGCTCCTTCCGCCTTGTTCTTCGGCGGCCGGATGGTCTCGCCGGGGCATGCGACCTCGCCATTGAGGTGGCCGGTGAGCTGCGCTGCGGCAGCGAAATCGGTGACGCGTGTGTGCGTGGGGGAGAGGGCGACAAGGCGCGACACGCCGATGGGGTCTTCGCGTGTCAATGCACGCGGACCTGCTTCGGGTCGGGTTATCATCACGTCAGCCCGTTCGGGGTAGGTGAAAGCCCCCGACGCCAATCGGGAACCTTGACTGAACTGCTCGACCTGGCTTCCGTGTCGCCAAACTCTTCGGTCAGATCGAGAACCTGAGACCTAACCGGCCCCAGCGCTCGCCAAAGCGCCAGGGGCCGGCTCTCGTTTACGGGGACGGCATGTCGAGCTCTCCGTCCTTCTTCTCGGGGGCCGGCCACCATTCGGGCAGGCCGCGGTCGGTCAGTTCGTCCTCGAGGTGGTCGATGACCCGCTCGAGGAAGACGGCGGCGGAGACGCCAGCGTGCTCGGCGAGTTGCTCGAACCGCTGCTTCTTGGACTCCTCGATGAGCCAGCTGACCCGCTTCGGGTTCACGCGGGTGTTGCGGGGCAAGCGCTCGACCGTCATAGCGGCCACGCTAACGACGCATGTGTCGTTGACTTCTCAGGCGCGCGGCGACGCAATGAAACATGTGTCGTTATGGCCGCTGACCTGCGGAGAGTGGAAGCGCGCGACACGCTGTGGGAACGCGAGAGATACGCGCGCGCGAACCCGATTCCGGGTAGCATGAAGACACCTTCCTCACATGGGGGTTACAAATCCGGACCGTAGGTCGCAATCTCTGGTCCGGCACATCGTTTAGGGGCCCCGTCTTCGGACGGGGCCTCAACTCTTAGCTCGCCATCTTCTGTTCGAGCTCCTTCGGGTAGATGAGGTCGTGCAGCGCGACCGGCGCCGCGGTGCGCAGGATTTCGATGGGGGACTCGTCGGGTGCGAGGCCGTCGAGGGTCTCGAGCGTGTGCTGCGGCTTCGGGGCGAGCTCGGGCATGTTGTGCGCGTACGCGGCGATCGCGACGAGGTAGTCGCCGTAGCTCATGCCGAGCAGCGTCGCGTTGCGCTGAATGACCTCGGCCAGTGGCCGTTCCGGTTTTGCCGCGATCGGCACCCGGTCACCCTTGCGTGGTCTTCCCATGGCACCCAGCATGGAGGTTCACGCGTTTCGGTTACCGTAACGACTCGGCGTGTCATGCGTTTCGATTACCGTAACGGCGGCCGCGAAATGAGCGGCGTTCGCGGACAGATGCACGCATTCCTGTCCCATATGTGTGCAAAACCGTCCATACGCTGTGGCGCTGTCTTGCGGCGACGGACTCCCAGTATGGTGGCGGAATGCGCCTGGTGCCCATCCCTGACCTCGACGGCGCCCCGACGAGGTGGGTCAGCGCCGAGCACGTCGTCAGCGCCCAGCCGCAGTATCTGGCGGGCGCACAGGGCACGATCCTGGTCGGCGAGGTGAAGGTCGACGGGATGCCGCTGCTGCGCGTCCAGCTGGGAGAGCATTTCGAGAAGGTGGAGGCGGAGGCGGCATTCCTGCGGTTTATCGCCGGAATCGACGTCCGCCTCATTCCGCTGTCGGACAGGAATGGCGCTCCGGCGACATGGGTCAATCCGGAGCACCTCGTCAGCGTCGAGCCAGTCTATTTCGGCGGCACAACGGGCGTGAATGTCGCAGCCGAGGTGAAGGTCGACGGGATGCCGCTGCAGCGAGTCGCGCTCGGCAGCGACCTCACGCGCGCGGACGCTGAGGGCGCGTTCCGCCGGTTCCTGTCCGTGCTGGAGGGGGAGTAGGGGACAGGCGCGCTCCGGAGCCGATCACCGCGAGCTGGCATCCCGTGCACCAGTACCCGCTCCGCGCGTCCTGCAGGGTGGTGCCGCAGCCCGGGCATGCCGGCTGCGCGACGATCGCGATCAGGTCCTCGTGCAGGCACGGCATCTGGGCAGGCTAACGCAGACGCGCGGGGGAGTGGGGGAGTCGTCCACAGCGCTGCCGCCGCTGTCCCGATGGCGCGTTCTTCATCATCGTCGCGATCGCCGTGGTCATCGCGATCGTCATCGCTCCGCCGGCCCTCATCATCACGCTGGTCCTCGCGCTCGTCGCGGTCGCCGTCGTGCGCGCCAGATATCTGGCCGCCGCGCATAAAGTACAGGTATGATGGCTTTACATGCAGTTTATGGAGGGATGCGATGCCGAAGCGACACGTGAGCACGCGCCGCCCGGTCGAGGACGCGCTGAAGGTGACCGGCCAGCTCATTCAGGGCGGCCGGCTGCAGCGGAAGTGGCCGGTCTCCGAGCTCGCAGCCCGAGCGGGAGTGAGCGAACGGACTGTGCGCGCCGCCGAGGAAGGAGCGCCGGGCACGTCCTTCGGGACCGTGCTCGAGCTGCTGTACCTCACCGGCAACTCTCCGTTCGGCGTCGACGATCCGGTGGAGTTGGCGCGGATGCGCCGCCGCGGCGAGGAGCGTCTCGCTCTGCTGCCGAGCCGCACCCGCAAGCGCGCCGTCGAGGTTGACGATGACTTCTGAGCGTGCGTACGTGTGGACCTGGCTGTCGGGCGCAACGGAGCCTGTCGTCGCCGGGTACGCGCAGGAGGAAGACGGCATCACACACTTCGTGTACGGGCGCAGCTACCTTGACCGCGATGATGCGATTGCGCTCGGCCCGGAGCTTCCCCTTCGCCGCGGTCCGCAGTTCCCTGACGAGGGCTTGACGATCGCCGGCGTCCTCCGCGACGGGTCGCCGGACGGGTGGGGGAGGGGAGTTATCCGGCACGGGCTCGGACTGGCTGAGGGCGACGAGCTCACCGAGGTTCAGTACATGCTCCGCTCCGGCTCCAATCGCTTCGGCGCGCTCGACTATCAGGAGTCTGCGGACCAGTACGTGCCGCGCACCGACACCGCCTCGCTCGAGGAGCTGCTCACCGCCGCGGAGATCCTGGAGGCGGGCGGCACGCTCAGTCCGACCCTGGAAGCCGCGCTCGAACACGGCACGTCAATCGGCGGTGCACGTCCGAAGGCGACTCTCATCGCAGACGACGGCACGCAGTACCTCGCGAAGTTCCCGTCCAGCACGGACCGGCTGTTCTCGTACGTGAACACGGAGGCGACGATGCTCGCCCTCGCCGAGAAGGCGGGCATCCGTGTTCCGCGGTGGCGACTGGCAACCGTCAACGGCAAGGACGTGCTGCTCATCGAGCGCTTCGACCGCACCGCTGACGGAGGCCGCCGTCATGTCCTCAGCGGCCTCACGCTCGCTCGCGAGAACGAGATGAACGCCCGCTACGTCACCTACCCGCAGCTGGTAGACGTACTGCGCGAGTACGGAGACCCCGAGGCGGGACGCGAGCTGTTCGAGCGGATCGCGTTCAACATGGCGATCTCCAACAGCGACGACCACGCCCGCAACCACGCCGCGCTCTGGGACGGCAGTAGCCTGCGCCTCACTCCGGCCTACGACCTCGCTCCGGGTCCGCGATCCGGTGAGACCGCGACGCAGGCGATGGCCTACGGCCGCGACGGAGAGAAGCAGTCGTCGTTCCCGCGCCTGGTCGAGCATGCCGGCGTGTACGGGCTGTCCCGCAGAGACGCGCAGGCTGTCGTCGACCGCGTCGAGGCTGTCATCAACGACCACTGGACCGACGCTGCGGATCTGGCCAGCCTGAACCAGCGCGATCGCGAATACCTGTGGCACCGTCAGGTGCTCAACCCCGCCATCCGGTACGCCTGACCAGAAGCGACTTCCAACGGCCGGTGTCGTCCACTCCGGCTATTGCAGAGCCCGAATGCACCCGGTATCGTCTATTCCGGCCACACGGAGTGGCCGCACACTGGGGAGGAGAGACCATGTCCACGACCGTGTTCATTCCGCAGCCGGGGATGCACTATCTGGCGGTTCCGCCCGAGCACGTCGAGGCAGTGAGGGGCTTCCTGGCGACGCTCACGCCGGACGAGGATGTCGTCGGCGTGAACCACGGCGTCGACGACGCGCTCATCACTGACTCGCTGCTCAGGGACATCGCAGCCGGCCACGCGAAGGCCACGCAGATCGTCTCAGAGGCGATGGACGTGCTCTCAGAGCGCCCGGAGCACCCGATGAACCTGCTCGAGCTCTCCGAGCGCACCAAGCGGCCGCTCTCGCAGCTTCGGACGGTGTGGACGCACCTGTCGCGATACATGAAGCAGCGGTTCGACCACAAGAAGTGGCCGGTGCACGCACGCAGCGGCTATCGGTTCGACCCGCCGATCGGCGGCGAGGAGGTCTACTACTGGCTGTCCGAGGACGTCTCGGCCCGCTGGCGCCGAATCCGCGGCCTCGACGCCTGAAACCGCGGGATCACGCGGGAAACGGGTTCGCCGATAATGTATCTTATGTCAGATTCAGGGGCCATTCTGGCGGTGGATGACTCCCGTCCGATCTGCACCACTACCCCGGCCTCTAGGGTCGAGACTGTTGACACAAGAACCGCGACCTCCGGTACATTCGACCCACAGTTCTCGCGCAGGGCGAGAACGCTGAGTGCCCGCATGAGGCGGGCAGATTGGAGCCAGCCATGGCTGTCGTCTTCGTCTCCGTCAACAAGACGTTCGAGTCGAGCATGACCATCGACGAGCTTGCCACCGCCGCCTACCGCGCCTGGCCGCTCACTCTGGCCAAGGCGAAGGACATGACGCACCTGGTCGCCGTCCGCGAAGGCAAGCCGCTGATGGCATGGAACGTGCTGGACGCGTACGCGACCGACGAGACGTACGAAACCAACGGCGGCCCTCGCCCCCGCGTCGGGTTCGTACTCGGCTCCCCCGTTCCCCTGCGCCCGGCATGGTTCGACGTGCCCGATCTGCGCCGCGGGATCGCCTACGACCGCAACCGCTGAGGTCTCAGCCGCTCTGCTCCCGGTACTTCTCGGCGAGCAGAGCGGCGGCTCCGGCAGCGTCAAGGGCGAGGATCTCGACATCGGGCACACCGAACCGGCGCAGCTCGTCGCGCAGGTACAGCGGGACGGCCTTCTTCTCGTCGACGGTGCGCGGCTGACCTCGGTCAGGGAGGACACTGTCTTTCACGCACGCCCAGAACACGTCGGCTGTCACCTCGAGCTGGTTGCGGAGAATGTGCGCCCACATCGACGGGGCGTACTCGCTCTTGTTCACGGGGTGTGAGATGCGGGTGCGGAGGATCCGTCCGTCCCACAGCGCGAGCTCGTACGTGCGGTGGTGGGTCACCGGCTTGCCGGCGGCGCCACGCGCGCGCTCCCATCTCTCCGTGGTGCAGAAGTCGTCGTGATCCTCGCGGGTGGCGGGCGGGTGCCGCTCAGCCACGGTCCTGCTTGAACCAGTCGATGAGCTCCTCGTCCGTGGACAGCTTCACCAGCTGCACAAGCGCCCAGTTGCCTGCGTGGTTGGGCGCGTTGCGGAGATGGTCGTCCCAGTCCTCCGCATACTCGCGCAGGGACAGGATGAGGTCGTCGAGCGCTTCTTCGACCGTCGCACCCTCGGAGACGAACGGGCGCCCCTCCATGATGGCCACCACTCCCCCGCCCTCGCTGAGCAGCGACACCCGCGCCGGGACGGCGTGAGTCAGATGGTCGCGTAGGCGGTCGGCGGGAACGACGGCGGATACCAGGTCGTCCCGGCGGACGGTGACGGTGATCCCCCGGGCGTTGGAGTCGAGCACATCCTTGAGGTGTGCTCGAGCCTCGCTCGCCGTCGGATAGTCGGTCACGATCGACATCCGCCCCGCCTCCTATCGCGCGTACGTCATGTACACGCTGTACATGACGTACATCATACGCCGAGTATTCCTGAGAGGCCACCGGCGATGTCCGCGCGGGGCGGTTGGAAGCCGACTGCGGAGACCGCTCCTAGCTGTCCTCGTCGTCCATTGCGATCAGGCGCGCAGCTGTCCGTCGGCGCTGACGGCGCTCCTCCTCGAACACCTCGTCAGGGATCATCGGAGGGTCCGAGCGCGGCGGCGGCCAGTCGGCGGGGTCCAGCCCGGTCAGCGCAGCGACGACGAGCGCTTTCCGCTCCGGGTCGAGCGCCTCGTTCGGTCCGCGGAGCATGACCGCGATCCCGGAGCCTAGGTGCGCGGCGATCCGCATGACGACACCGTCCTGCCCGGGCGTGGAGTCTCCGACCTGCGCGAGCTTGCGGAAGTCGGCCCGATGGCCCACCCACCAGCCATCCTCGGTGAGTACTCCGCGAACGATCCACGGGTGGTGCTTCTCCGCGAGCCCGTACCGGATGAGGAGCTCCACCGCGGCGGCCGCATGCGCGTTCGGCTGCACCTGCGTGGTCCAGTGGCGCAGGCTCGTGGCGACGTCTTCCCGCGTGGGGTCCACGCCCCCAGCCTCCGACAACCCCGGCGCCGACACAACACCCCTCCCCTGCCGAGGGCCGGCTCAGCTGAGCTCGCCGGCGTCCAGCAGGTCGGTGACGAGCGCGGCGATCGCCGACCGCTCGCTGCGGGTGAGCGTGACGTGAGCGAACAGGTCGTGGCCCTTGAGCGTTTCGATGACGCTCGCGACGCCGTCGTGGCGGCCGACGCGGAGGTTGTCCCGCTGGCCGACGTCGTGGGTGAGGACGACCCGGGAGTTCTGCCCGATCCGGCTGAGGACCGTCAGCAGGACATTCCGCTCGAGAGACTGGGCCTCGTCGACGATGACGAACGAGTCGTGCAGCGACCGGCCGCGGATGTGGGTGAGCGGAAGCACCTCGATGAGTCCGCGCGCCTCCACTTCCTCCATCACGTTCGCGGAGACGACGGCGCCGAGGGTGTCGTAGACGGCCTGCGCCCACGGGTTCATCTTCTCGGCGGCATCACCGGGCAGGTAGCCGAGGTCCTGGCCGCCGACGGCGTACAGGGGCCGGAACACGACGATCTTCTTCTGCTCCTGCCGTTCGAGCACCGCTTCCAGGCCCGCGCACAGCGCGAGAGCGGACTTGCCGGTGCCGGCCCGGCCGCCGAGGGACACGATGCCGACCTCCGGGTCCAGGAGCAGGTCGAGGGCGATCCGCTGCTCCGCGGAGCGGCCATGCAGCCCGAACGCCTCCTGGTCACCTCGGACGAGCTTGAACTGGCCAGGCGCGGTCACGCGCCCGAGCGCGGAGCCGCGCTCGGAGCGGATGACGAGGCCGGTGTTGACAGGCATGCCCTTCACGAGCTTCGAGGTGGCCGTGCCATGCTCGTACAACGCGCTGATGTCGGCGGAGGACACGTCGATTGTGGCGATGCCGGTCCAGCCGGAGTCGACCGCCTGCTCGGCGAGGTACTCCTCCGCGGTCAGCCCGAGCGAGGAAGCCTTCACACGCATCGGCAGGTCCTTGCTGATGACGGCGACGTCACCGCCGCCCTTCGCGAGATTGGCGGCAACCGCGAGGATCTTCGAGTCGTTGTCCCCGCCCCGCAGCCCGGACGGGAGCACGGTCGGGTCGGTGTTGTTCAGCTCCACGCGGAGGGTGCCGCCGTCGCCGACGGGGACGGGCTCGTCGAGGCGCCCGTACGTGACGCGGAGCTCGTCGAGGTTCCGGAGCGCCTGCCGGGCGAAGTACCCGATCTCGAGGTCGTTCCGCTTGCCTTCCAGCTCGGAGATCACGACGACCGGGATGACGACGTCGTGCTCGGCGAACCGGAAGATGGCGGCCGGGTCCGACAGGAGCACGGACGTGTCGAGGATGTACGTCCGTTTCCCCTCCCCCACGGTCGTGATGCTTGCGGTGGTCGTGGAGGAGGTGTTCGTCATCGCTTCGAGTCTCCGGTCGGTGGGATGAGCGCCGGGCGGCGCGTACCCGTCATGTACGCGGGCTCGACCTCCCCGCGGGCCCGGTTCGAGTCGCCGCAGGGTAGAGGCAAACCGCCCCCGACCCGGAGACCTCTCACATGGCCAACCCGTTCCTCGTGCTCGGCGGCATCGCCGTCGGCGTCATCACCGCCACCTTCGGCGTCCTGCAGGTCCCCGGGTGGGTGGCCAGCGCGCAGGAGGCCGCTGCCCTCAACGACATCTCGCACGTGCGTCTCGCCGAGGAGGCCGCCGGTTCCGGCGGCTTCGGCTACCAGTCCGGCGCCGAGCTCGCCGCGAACGCCGACGACATCGGTGTCAGCATGACGCCGTCGTCGGGTGTCACCCTCTGCGTCACCCGCAACGACGACCGCAGCGCGCACGCCGCCATCGCACAGGCGGAGACGGGCAAGTACTTCGCGTCCGTCAGCGGCGGCAAGATCGGGGAGGGCACCAGCCCGCACCTGGCGCTCGTCGACGCCGGCGGCATCCCCGACGGAGTTCCGGCCCCCTACTCCCCGACCGGGTGCGCCCCCGGCGCGGAAGTGCCCGGCGGCAGCAACGCCGCCCCGGGGCACCCCGATGGGGGATCTGGTCTGGACATGGCGAATGTCATCACGTTCGGCCTGAACTGCCCGACCACCGCAACGTTCACCCTCCCCCTCGTCAACATGAACGGCGAACTGCGATGGAGCGACGGCGAAGAGCAGTCCGCCACCGGCGCATCGCCCACGCGGGAGCTGCCTGGAGGCGAGCACCGCACCGTCACGTTCCACGGCACGTTCGACACGTTCGACTGGGCGAACAGCGGCCGTGAGTGCATTCGGTCCATCGACGAATGGCGGAGCAACAGCAGCACGCCCTTCAACCTCAACTTCGCGTTCTGGGGGATGTCGAACCTCACCTCGGTGCCCGCGGAAATCCCGCCCGTCGTCAGTGCCATGAGTGCGTTCAATGGCGCGAGCCAGTTCAACTCGGACATCTCGGGCTGGGACATGAGCCAGGTCACCAACACGGTCTCGATGTTCGAGGGTGCGGCTTCGTTCAACCAGCCGATCGGCTCGTGGAACGTCGGCAACGTCGATGACATGGGGTCGATGTTCTCCGGCGCCACGTCCTTCAACCAGCCGATCGGCGGTTGGGACACGTCGAGCGCCACGAACTTCGACAGCATGTTCGCCGGAGCCACCTCCTTCAACCGGCCGATCGGCACGTGGAACACGTCGAACGTGACGACCATGCGGTACATGTTCAACGGTGCGAGCTCCTTCAACCAGGACATCTCGGGGTGGAACGTCAGCAACGTGACGGATACGGAGAACTTCAGCACCGGCTCCGCGCTCTCCCCGGCGCACCTGCCCCACTTCGTCTGACTCGAAGACACCAGCGACACTCACGCCCGGCCAAATTGGCCGGGCGTGAGTTTGTGTTTGGCCGCCGCAGGGTGTAATGCGCCCACTCTCCGACGACGCAGTACCGAGACCCGCAGGAGTGCACCAGCATGGCCAACCCGTTCCTCGTCCTGGGCGGCGTCGCCGTGGGCGTCATCACGGCCACGTTCGGCATCCTGCAGGTGCCCGGGTGGATCGCCAGCGCGCACAACGCAGCCGCGGTGAGCGACCTCTCCCAGGTGCGGATCGCGCAGACCGCAGCGTTCACCCGCGGTCTGGGATACCTTTCCGGGCCGGAGATCATCGCGAACGCCGTCCAGCTGGGGATGTCGGTGAACCCGACGCCCGGTGTGATGCTGTGCGTTACCCGCAGCGCGGACGGGCTGG
>Ga0180217_1003396_pt1 | contig 13473 bp, 10 predicted proteins | sample eDN3rd37CBELigOP_FD_128521 | JGI IMG/M metagenome (GOLD analysis project Ga0180217, IMG submission 128521) | Enriched Organic Plus compost microbial communities from Emeryville, California, USA - eDNA 3rd pass 37_C BE-Lig OP (version 2) (version 2) ... | reverse complement strand
CGCCCGCCAGTTGCAGTGCGACGGCGTCATCGCCCATCATCCGGCCGGCGGCAGCTCCACCCGCGACTTCCCTGCTGTGCTGGAGCGCCAGATCGAATTCCTCGTTGCCCACGGCGTGCCAGCGGACGTCGCCGAAGCGACGGTGCGGCCGATGATCGACGCCTGGTCGATGCGCGCCCACGCCGCCAACGCCGACCACACGCCCTCGTTCGCCCGCCTGCTCGGCATGCCGCTGATGAACATGCACCTGCCGCTGGATGAGCTGGGTCGCCAGATCATGGTCGAGGCGATCGACACGCATCTCGCCGCACTGCCACACACCCCGACCGTGCAGGATGCGATCGACGGTTTGCTCACGATTCCCGAGCTGGCCGAAGCCGACACGCAGATCATCGTGCCGGTTGGCAACCCGGACAACGCGCTCGGCAAGTTGGCCGTCGTCCACGGCGCCGGCTCGAACGGCGGCGCGCGCGTCGCCCGCGCCTACTGGGAGCATGGCGTCAACACGGTGCTCTACATCCACTGCGCCGGCGACCAGGTCGCCCAGCTTCGCGAATCCGGCAAAGGCAACCTGATCGTCACCGGCCACATCGCCAGCGACCTCATCGGCATCAACCGCTACGTCGCCGCCATCGAGGCGCGCGGGGTTGAAGTGGTGCGGATGAGTGGGTTGTAGAGAGAGCAGCCGTCGCCGATGCGTGTCATTTCGAGCGCGCACGAGGCTCCCCTACGTTTGACTGTGTCGGACGGGTGGGAGATTTCTCGCGTGCGCGCTCGAAATGACAGAACACGGAGTTTGCTGCCAAGCCAGCGGATCGTCATTACCAGCAATGTCGAGTAGCCCGGTCCGGCAGCCACCCTCGCCTCCTGTCATCTCGAACCGCAGTGAGAGATCTCCCACCCGTTCGACATAGTCCGACGCATGGGAGATTTCTCGGTTGCGGCCTCAAAACGGCTGGACAATGGACTGACTACCGACTCGTTACTCGAACGTAATCTCCCAGTCCCCACTGCCGGACACTTGCAGAACCTTCGTGTCCTTGCCGACGATGACGCGGCCGTCGTAGGGATCAGTAGTATTCACGAGCAGATTCGCTCGATCACCATAACCCCAGATACCGAAGTAGCGACCATCAGCATTCGCGACGATGCGCGCTGTGTCCGCCACGCCATCGAGAATGAGGACATCATCGCCGGTGCCGGCCGTGACACCAGGGACGGCCGCGTGCCGTGCCGCGCTGAGCGGCAGGATCTCGATCGTCCAGTCGCCCTGACCTTCGATCTGCAGCCGCGCCGTGGATTCACCTTTGCGGACGTCCATCAACACTCGGCCATCATAGGCAGCAGTCGTATTCACCAGCAGGTCAACCTGCTCGCCATTGGCATTGAACGATGTCACACCGAAGTAGCGACCATCCGCATTTCCAACGACATGCACGAGTGCTGGGCTATCTGGGCCACCTGGCTTCTCAATATCAATGACGTCGGAACCGGTGCCGGAATACACCTTGGGTTCGGGTATGGGCGTCGCCGTCGGCTCCGGCGTCGGAGTCGGCGGGATCGGCGTGTTCGTCGGCTCTGCCGTCGGAGTCGGTGGTACTGGCGTATTCGTCGGTTCGGCGGTCGCTGTCGGCGGCACAGGCGTGTTCGTCGGCTCGGAAGTCGCGGCCGGCGCGGTCGCCTCGGCGGCGGCGACCTGGGTCGTGCCGGTGTCGGCTGCCGTCTCGGTGGCCTCGCCTTCCGTCTCGCAGGCGGCTGCGATAGCCGCAATCAACAGGATCGCCAGGAACAGACTGATGCGCTTCATGGGTTCCTCCCTTGTCACAAGCGGTTCTGTATCCACGCTATCGGACGAAAGGGAAGACATGACTTCCCGGCACAATCCGGGTTTTGTCAGTTGCCCATGATTCGGTGATAACGGACAATCAGCCATGATCGACCGCACACCTCCAGATCTGGCACCGCCAGAATGAGCCGAAGGAGATCCTGATGTCGCACGAGATGGCCCACGCTGCGGAAATTACGGACATTAGTCGGCTGCTCGGTGATGAGCGACCGCTCTCGCCGGAGCAGCTTGCCGTACTCGACACGATCCAGAAGCGCATCCTCTGGCTCTCCACGCAGATCGTCCATCACGCAAACCACGTCCGCCCGAGCGTTGACGGCCTCAAGGTCGGCGGGCATCAGGCATCTTCAGCATCGGTCGTATCAATCCTTACCGCGCTCTACTTCCACTCGCTCAAGCAGGGCGACCGCGTCGCGATCAAACCGCACGCGTCGCCGGCCTATCACGCCATTCAGTACCTGCTCGGCCAGCTCGACCCGAGCTATCTGACGACGCTGCGCGAGTATGGAGGTCTGCAGTCGTATCCCAGTCGCACCAAGGACCCCGACCCGGTCGATTTCTCGACTGGTTCCGTCGGCCTCGGCGCAGTCGCCCCGCTCTTCGCCGCGCTGGCGCACCGCTACGCGCACGAGCACTTCGGCGACGTAACCTCCAACCGCTTCATCGCCCTGATCGGTGATGCCGAGCTGGATGAGGGCAACATCTGGGAGGCGCTGATCGAGGAGTCGCTGGCCTGGGTCGGCAACGTCCTCTGGATCGTCGATCTCAACCGCCAGTCGCTCGACCGCGTCATCCCTGGTATCCGCGCCACCCGCCTGAAGCACCTGTTCGCCAACGCCGGCTGGCGCGTCATCGAGACGAAGTACGGCCACAAGCTGCGCGAGGCGTTCGCCCGCCCGGGCGGTGAGGCGCTGCGGCAGGCCATCGACGATATGGACAACGAGGAGTACCAGACGCTGATCCGGCTGCCGGGCGAAGTACTCCGGCCACGCCTGATCCGTCGTGGCGGAGTCGACAACGCCGATATCGCCCGGGCGATCAAGGAGACGCCGGACGCGGAGTTGCCCGGTCTGCTGGCCAACCTCGGCGGCCACGACCTCGGCGACCTGGTTGGCGCGATCGAGGAAGCGCTCGACCACGGCGACCACCCGACCGTGCTGTTCGCCTACACGATCAAGGGCTGGGGGCTGCCATTCGCCGGTGACGCACTCAACCACTCGGCGCTGCTGAACCCGAACCAGCTCGAGCCGCTGCGCGACGCGCTCGGCGTGCCGGCCGGCGAAGAGTGGTCGCGCTTCGATCCGGCATCGCCCGCCGGCAAGCTCGCCGCCGAATCGTGGGAGCGGCTCTATTCCGGCGATGTCGTGCCGACTCCGGCCGTCGTCGCCGACCAGATCCCGGTCCACGTCGGCCACAATCGCACGACATCAACCTCGACGCAGGAGGCACTCGGCCGTCTGCTGACCCAGCTCGCCGACATACCGGAAGTTGGCAAGCGCATCGTCACCGCTGCGCCGGACGTCTCCGTCTCGACCAACCTCGGCGGCTGGATCAACAAGCTCGGCGTCTTTCATTCACGCGAGATGCCGGTCTATGACGACGGACCGAAGCTGCTGCGCTGGGAGCCGAAGCCGACTGGTCAGCACATCGAGCTGGGCATCTCCGAGATGAACCTGTTCATGTGGCTGGCGATGTTCGGCCTGACCCACGAGCTGAGCGGCCAGCTGCTCTTCCCGATCGGCACCGTCTACGACCCGTTCGTCTGCCGTGGTCTTGATGCCTTCATCTATGGCACCTACAGCGCCAGCAAGTTCATCGTCGCCGGGACGCCATCCGGCATCTCGCTCGCACCGGAGGGCGGCGCGCACCAGTCGACGATCACGCCATCGATCGGTATGGAAGTGCCGAACGTCATCTATTACGAACCGACGTTCGCCCAGGAGCTCGAGTGGATCCTGCTCGAAGGGTTGCGCCAGATCTGCGACCGCGAGGACGGCATCTCGACCTACCTGCGCCTCTCGACCGCGCCGATCGACCAGACGCTGCTCCAGCCGTCGATTGACCGGCTTGGACTCGACGAGCTGCGTCGTCAGGTGCTTGCCGGTGGCTACCGGATCATCGACGCCCAACTCGACGCGCCGGATGTCGATCGCAGCGACGTCGTCCAGATCGTCAGCGCCGGGGTCATGCTGCCGGAGGCGATCGCCGCCGCGAAGCTGCTGCACGAAGAGGGCGTGGCGGCCAACGTCATCGCGCTCACCTCGCCGCAGAAGGTATTCGACGGCTGGCAGCAGCGCCAACGTCAGATGATGTCCGGCGGCGATGCGAACGACCCGATTCACTTCGACACACTCGTCCCGGCGAACGAGCGCCGCGCGCCGATCGTCACGATCATGGACGGCTCATCGCACGCGCTCGCCTGGCTCGGCAGCATCCATGGTGCCCGTTCCATCTCGCTCGGCATCGACGACTTCGGCCAGTCCGGCTCGCGCCCCGACCTCTACAAGCACTACGGCGTCGACGCCGAACACATCGCCAGCGCCGCGTTCGCGATGCTGGATGGGCCGGAGGGATAAGACACCGAATGACCTCGGGAGAGGAGCAATCCGCCATGACCGTCAGCGAACAAGACCTACTGCTCCAATCCCGCGCCGCCTCCTGGAACTATCAGCGCTGGGAGTGGCTGCCCGATGACGGTAGCCGCTCCGAAGGAATCGACGGGGTGCTATATACGCCCACTGCTCCAAGCTTCTGTCATCGGCGAACAGATCTCCAATCAACCCAGCGAGTTGGCATACCACTTGAAGCAAGCGGCATTGCAATCATGGTCATGACTCCGGTTGGCATCATCATGTCCGGCGCTGATCTGGTTCAGCCGGACTTCCTGCTGATTCGCTGTGAGCGCGCCGAAATCGTCTCCGACGATGGCCGCATACGCGGTGTCCCCGATTTCATTGCCGAAGTTCTGTCATCTGCCAACCAGGTGTTGGATACGGTGGTCAAGTGCACAGGCTACGCACGCGCCGGAGTTCCGGAATACTGGATCGTCCGGCCAACACGACGAGACGTCCTCGTCTGCACCCGGCCGAACCCGAATCTGTCGGACTTCACATCGGTCCCTAATTCACACTCAGCTCGGAGATTGAGTGGCCGACGCCACCGATTCGTGTGCCAGCCGCTGCGTTGTTTGAGCAGATAGACGGCGAATAAGTGAAACCCTACGCAACCGGGACCTCATGGCAACGGTGTATTCATGTGCTGCGAAGTGATATCACCGGTAGTACTATTACGGTGGTAGAATGTCGAAACGCGAACGGCTGATCAAGAAGGTTTGTGGTCTGCCGCCGGATGCAGATGCCGATGATGTGGTCGCCCTTCTAAAGGAATGCGGATGGTTATTCGACCGGCAACGTGGCAGCCACATGATCTTCATCAAGCAGGACGAGATGCCACTTTCGATTCCTCTAGTCAGCGGTCGACGCGTCAAGCGCATCTACCTGAAGAAAATCTGTGAACTACTGGACCTGGGTGATTGACCATGAAGACCACGACGTGCATGTCGCTCGATGAATATCTGCGACTGGAGTACCCATTCAACGTCATTGCTGATCCCGACGGTGGGTACGTTATAGAGTTTCCTGACCTCAAGGGCTGCCTGACTCAAGCTGACACACTCGACGAGGTTGCGTCGATGGCAGAAGAGGCGCGCTCGCTCTGGATAGAGGCTGCCTACGAGCACGGAATCAACATTCCCCTTCCTTCCTACCCTGAGGAATACAGCGGCAAGTTCGTTGTGCGGCTGCCGCGCTCACTGCACCGACGGCTAGCCGAGTCAGCTGAGCGCGATGGTGTCAGCCTGAATCAGTACGTCGTGATGCTACTGTCGGGCGGCGATGCCGAGCAGCGGGTCACGAAGCAGCCCCAGCAGCCAGAGGCGGTGGTACTCTCAACGACGAGTTGAGAAGGAGTCGTATCATGGCCACACCCACCCCCACCCACATCGAGATGTACGCCGACCTGTACTGCCCGTATGCCTATCTGGCGGCGTATCGGATGCGGCAGGTGCGCGAGGAGTATGCGGGGCGCGTTGAGATCGTCCATCGCTCGCTGGCGCTGGAGTATGTCAATCGCGAGTCGACGCCGAAGCGGGTGCTGGAGATGGAGCTGCCGATCCTGATGCTGGAGGAGCCGGACATTCCCTACCAGCCGTGGTCTGCGCCGGACAGCGCCTGGCCAGTGACGATGTGGCCGGCGTTCGAGGCGGTGAAGTGCGCCGAGCGGCAGAACCTGGCGCTGGCCGACGAGCTGGACTGGCGCATCCGCGTCGCCTTCTTCGCTGAAAGCCGCTGCATCTCGATGCGCCATGTCCTGATCGAGCTGGCTGATGAGGCCGGGCTGGACGTCGAGCGCTTCACCGCCGATTTCGACAGCGGCGTCGCCAAGCAGCAGGTTGTCGAGGAGGCGCGGCGGGGTTGGGAGATCATCAAGGTCGATGGCAGCCCGACGTTTGTCCTGCCAGACGGCAAACAGGTGAGCAACCCGGGCCTGCCGGAGCTTGATCTGGACGAGGAGCACGGCTACCGGGTTCGGGCCGTGCGCCCCGCTCCGTGCAGCGGCGATGCGTGTCTGGATGTCTACCGTGAGCTGCTCGAAGCGTCGATCACGGCAACATCGTGAAATAGCACTTCGGAGTCCGGTTACTTTCAGACATTCAGATATTCTCATAAGGTGTTGCATGCCGGAGACATCTGGGCTACGCTGATAGTTGCGCCATGTTGCGGTCGGGGAATAGTGCCGAAAGCTCATGACGCAGGGCCCGAGAAACGCCTCGGGCTGGAGGAGTGAGTCTGGAGATACAGACGATGCGAGACCTGTTCGGTGACCTGGAGTCACTACAGAGCGCTGTGCTTGCCGGTCGTGCCAACCGCCGTACCATCCTGAAGCGTGGCGCGGCACTCGGCCTGAGCGCACCAGTCATTGCCGGCCTGCTGGCCGCCTGCGGTAGTGATGACGACGGCGATTCGCCAACGGCGACGACCGATTCTGGCAGCAGCGAAGGCAGCGCGACCGAGGACACCGGAAGCGACTCCGAAGAGCCAACCGCCGAGGGCGAAGGCACAGCTGCGGGTGAGAGCACGACCGAGAGTGAGTCGGGCGGCGAATCCTCCGGTCAGGGTCGCGGCGCTGGCGATCTGCTCCGCCTGCTCGTCTGGCAGGCCCCGACGATCCTGAACAACCACTTCTCGCAGGGTGATAAGGACGGTCTCGCGTCCCGCCTCGTCCTCGAGCCGCTCATCAACCTCGATATGGACGGCCAGCCGCAGCCCTGCCTGGCTGAGGAAGTGCCGACGCTCGAGAACGGTGGCATCGCCGCCGACGGTATGAGCGTGACCTACAAGCTCAAGAAGGACGTTGTCTGGTCGGATGGTGAGCCGTTCACTGCCGCAGACGTTGAGTTCACCTGGCAGTACGCGACGAACCCGGATGTTGCATCAACGACGTTTGCGACCTACAGCGCAATCTCCGAGGTCGAGATCGTCGACGAGCACACGATCACGTTCAAGTTCGAAGCGCCGAATCCTGGCTGGTTCACGCCGTTCTCAGCCGCATACTATGGCACTGTTCTGCCAAAGCACATCCTCGGCGACATGCTGGGTTCTGAGGCTCGCAACGCCCCGTTCAACCTCAATCCGATCGGCACAGGACCGTATAAGGTCAAGGAATTCCGCCCGGGCGATACCGTCCTCTATGAGATCAACGAGAACTATCGCGAGGCGGACAAGCCGTACTTCAGCCAGGTTGAGCTGAAGGGTGGCGGCGACGCGACCTCGGCAGCTCGCGCCGTCCTGCAGACGGGCGAGACCGACTACGCCTGGAATCTGCAGGTCGAGAAGGCCGTCCTCGACAAGCTGAAGGAGGACGCCACCACCGGCCGCGTGCAGGTGAACCCGGGCCTGAGCGTCGAGCAGGTGCTGCTCAACTTCGCCGACCCGAACACCGAGGTCGACGGAGCGCGCTCCGAGCCGGGCACCGAGCACCCGTTCTTCAAGGACAAGAACGTCCGCGAGGCACTGCGGCTGGCCACCGACCAGGATACGATCGCCACGCAGCTGTATGGCGACGGTGGCTCACCGACGGCGAACACCCTGGTTGCCCCAGCGCCGTTCAATTCGCCGAACACCTCAACCGAGTACGACCTCGACAAGGCAGCCGCGCTGCTCGACGAGGCCGGTGCGACACTTGATGGCAATATCCGCAAGATGGACGGCAAGGAGCTGGCGCTGGTCTTCACCACGACCTCCAGCCCGATCCGTCAGAAGACCCAGGAGATCATCAAGCAGTCGTTCGAGCAGATCGGCATCACGGTCGAGATCAAGGCGATCGACGCTGGCGTCTACTTCTCGTCCGACGCTGGCAACCCGGATACCGTCTCGCACTTCTACGCCGACCTGACGATGTTCACCAACGGCCCATCCAGTCCGTTCCCGCTGGACTACATGTCGGGCTTCAAGTCGGATGAGCCAGAAACGGACATTGCCCAGCAGTCGAACCAGTGGTCCGGCAACAACTACAACCGCTGGATCAACGACGACTTCAACAAGCTGTGGCACGAGGCTGCTACGGAGCTGGATCCCGCCAAGCAGGCCGAGCTGTTCATCGCCATGAACGACATGGTGATCAACGAGGTCGTCCGCATCGGACTCGTCCATCGCGCCGGCCTGTCCGGCTTCTCGAACCGGCTCAAGGGCCACACCCCATCGTCGTGGGAGCTGGCCGTCTACGACATCGCCAACTGGTACGCCGAGGAGTAGTTACCCTCCTCAAATGGAACCAGGCTGAACAAGGCCCCCGAGGATTTCTCGGGGGCCTTGTTGCTGTGCGCGGATGGTATGATGCGCAGTCCGAAAACGAGTGGGAGGGACGCCGTGCATGGACGAACCACCGGTATCGATCGATGCGATGCGGGAAATCTGGGATGGCAAGGCCGAATTCTGGGACGAGCAGATGGGCGAGGGCAATCTCTTCCATCGCGAGCTGATCGGCCCGGCGGTCGAGCGGCTGCTGGACATCACACCGGGCGACAACGTGCTCGACATCGCCTGCGGCAACGGCCAGCTTGCGCGTCGGCTGGCGTCGCTCGGAGCGCATGTCGTCGCCACCGACTTCAGCCCACAGTTCCTCCGGCTCGCCGAGAAGCGCACTGCTGCACTGCCGGAGATAGCGGATCGCGTCGTGTTCCGCGAAATCGACGCGACCGACCCGGCCCAGCTCAGCACGCTCGGTGAGAGGTGCTACGACGCCGTCACCTGCCTGATGGGTCTGATGGACATGCCGGAGATCGACCCTCTCTTCGCCGCCATCCCACGCCTGCTGCGTCCTGGAGGACGCTTCGTCTTCGCCGTCCAGCATCCATGCTTCAACTCGAACGACGTGCGCATGGTCGCCGAGGAGGACGCCAATCTCACCCGGACCAGCTCACTGAAGATCTCGCGCTACCTGACGCTGCCGCCGGCACGCGGCGCAGGCATGCCAGGCGAGCCGGCCAGCCACTGGTACTTCCACCGCCCGCTCAGCGTTCTGCTTGCAGCGGCGTTCAGGAACGGCCTGGTGATGGATGGCATCGAGGAACCACGCTTCAGCTCCCCACCCAACCCCGACCGCCCACTCTCCTGGCTCAGTTACCCGGACATCCCGCCCGTGTTTGTCGCACGAATGCGCGTGCGGTGACCTCACCCTCCCCTGTCCCTCCCTCTCCTCACAGGAGAGGGAGGGTGTCATGGGTATGACGTGTTGGCTGCCGTCTTTCCATCACCCCCTCTCCTGTGAGGAGAGGGGGCGGAGCCCTCTGGGCAGCGGTGAGGTTACTCCCCCATCCGATTCAGCAACGCGCAATAGGCCCGACGGCCCTGAACAAACGACTCCTGGATGCCGAAGCTTTCGTTTGGTGCGTGGACGCGGCTGCCCGGCATGCCGAACGAGTAAAAGACCATGTCTGCGCCGAGCGCGGTCTGGTAGACCTCGGCGACCGGCAGCGTTCCGCCAACACGGATAACGTACGGGTCGCGGTCGTAGAGGTCGCCGAGCACTTCCTCAGCGGCGACGAGCACCGGATGATCGCGGCGAATCATGAACGGTCGCGCGGAGCCGGGGAACGGCACGACCTCGGCCTTCGCGCCCGGCGGGCAGACCGACTGGACGTGCTTTTCGATCGCAGTGAGGATCTTCTGCGGCTCCTGGTTGGCCACGAGACGGCAGGTGACCTTGAAGTGCGCCTCGCATGGCGTGACCGTCTTGATCCCCTCACCCTGGAAGCCACCCCAGAACCCGTTGAGGTCGAGCGTCGGCCGGCCCCAGTTGCGCTCGATCGGCGTGTAGCCCGGCTCGCCCCACAGCGCGTCGACGCCGAGCTCGGCCTTGTAGCCCTCTTCGTCGAACGGCACTTCAGCGAACTCGCGCTTCTCCTGCTCGGTCAGGTCGCGGACATCGTCGTAGAAGCCGGGGACGGCGACCTTGCCCTCGGGCGTGTGCATCGAGGCGGCAATCTGCGCCGCGACCTGCACGGCGTTGGCGACCGACGCACCAAACTGGCCGGAGTGCATATCGGTGCTGGCCGTCCTTATGTTCACCTGGCAGGCGGCGATGCCCTTGGATGCGGTCGCGATCGATGGCGTGTCCGGGCCCCACTGGCCGCCATCGGCGCAGAGGACGACATCACACTTCAACAGCTCGGCGTTGTCACGGATGAACGCGGGCAGGTTCGGCGAGCCGATCTCCTCTTCGCCCTCGATCGTGAACTTCAGGTTGATCGGCGGCTGCCCGCCCTGCGTCTGAACCAGCGCCTCGAGCGCCTTGATCGGCAGGAACAGGTTGCCCTTGTCGTCGCTCGCGCCACGCGCGTAGACGAAGCCATCGCGCACGGTCGGCTCGAACGGTGGCGTCTCCCAGAGATCCAGCGGATCGGGCGGCTGGACGTCGTAGTGTCCGTAGATCAGCGCCGTCGGCTTGGCCGGGTCGACGATCCACTCGCCGTAGACGACCGGGTTGCCATTGGACGGCATCACCTCGACCGTTGGGACACCGACCTTGCGCAGAGCGTCGGCGACCCAATCGGCGGCAGCCCGGACATCGCCAGCATGCTGCGGCAGCGCGCTGACGCTCGGAATGCGCAGCAGCTCGAACAGCTCGGCGAGGTGCTCCTCGTGATGCTCGGCAAGATAGTCTTCCCATGCGGGACGGTCAGCCATGCGTGGTCCTCCCTCAACCAGGTGCGATTCAGCTCACGTTCGGCATGATACCCCGATGACGCGGCGACCGATCAGGCCAGTGGGGAGCTCCGCGCACGACGGCGTGAGTTTGTCACGATCACGCCGGTCAGGATCGTGCCACCACCCAGGATCAGCCACGGAGTGATCGATTCGCCCAGCAACAGCCAGGCGGACAGTACGCCGAAGAACGGCACCATGTAGATGTAGACGGCCACTTGCGTTGGCTGCAATCCACGCAAGCCGCGATACCAGAGGATGTAGGCGACGAAGATCGCCAGCACGCTCATCGTTAGCGCCGCCAGCCACTCGCGGCCATCGAACCCAGCGATGTCATGAACGATATCCAGGTTGAAGAGCAGGAGCGGCGAGAGCATCAACGCGCCGAGGATCGTCGTCAGACCAGCGATAACGTGGGGTTCATATTCGGCCAGCAGTGGCTTGGCAAGCACGGTGTAGAACGCCCAGCCGAACGGCGCGCAAACGAGGATCAGGACGCCAATGGCGTTATCGACCGAGAACTTTGCTCCACTCCCGCCAAAGAGCAAAACGATCAGGAAGCCGACCGCTGCCAGCCCGATGCCCGCCATCTTGCGGCGGGTGAACTCCTCACCGAGGAGCAAGCGGCTGATAATCGTGGTGAAGATTGGATTGCTCGTGACGATCAGGCTCGCCAGTGCTGCCGAGAGGTAACTCTGACCATACGCGATCGCCAGGTTATTGACCACGACACCAGCGAACGCAATCAGTGCCATCCGTCGCCAGACGCTGGCCGGGAACGACGGGATCGAGCGGCGGGTGAGCGCCAGCAGCACAGCAAAGCAGGCCGAAGAGAAGCCGACCCGCAGGAGCAGGACGTGCACCGGCCCGATCCGCGTCACCAGATACTTCACGGCAACGAAGGTGACACCCCAGAACAGAGCCACCAGCAGCAACGACAGATGAATCAAGGCCGGATGTCGGCGCAGCGCCGACGCGAGCCCCCCGGACATCACCCACAACCCTCCCCGCCCCGCGAATCGGAGCCCCACGCGATTGTACGCGCAGCCACCCGTGGCACACTGGAGATGGACCCGGCCGGCGGGGCCGGAATCGTTCGGAGACACGCCCAACGTGATGACGCTCCAACGCCTGAAGTGGCTATCGATCCTCGCGCCGGTCCTGTTCATCGTCGTCGTTGAGCTGGCCCGCACAGTCATCTTCCGCGACCTGCTCTCCGGCTGGCCTGGCTACCTCCTGCTGGCCGGCATCGTCCTGATCGGCGTCCTGTTCTTCTCGGAAGCCATCTTCAACGTCATCGACCGCACGCAGGATCGTCTGGAACAGACCAACCGCGAACTGCTCGCACTGCACGAGGCCGGACTGGACATCATCGGCGATCTGCGGCTGGATCACGTCCTGCAGGGCGTTGTTGATGAGGCGCGCACGCTCGTCGGCGCACGCTACGGCGCACTCTCCTATCTCGACGATCAGGGGCGGCTGGCCGAATTCCTGACCTCCGGCATCGACGCCGAGGCGCGCGCAGAGATGGGCCCACTGCCGACCGGCCACGGCCTAATCGGGAATGTCATGCGCGATGGTGAGAGTCTGCGCATGCGCGACCTGACGCAACACCCGGATTCGATCGGCTTCCCGTCTGGCCACCCACCGATGCACAGCCTGCTGGCTGTCCCGATCGCCGCCCACGGCGCAGTCCTCGGCAATCTCTACCTGACGGAGAAAGAAGATGCGCCCGAGTTCGACCTGACCGACGAGGAGACGCTGCGGCGCTTCGCGACCCAGGCGGCGCTGGCGATTGAGAACGCGCGTTTGCACCGCCGCGTCCGCGACCTCGCCGTCGCCGAAGAACGCGAGCGCATCGCCCGTGAGATCCACGACAGCGTCGCTCAGGTGCTGGGCTACGTGAACACGAAGGCGCAGGCCGCCGAAGCGCTGCTCGATGCCGGCGAGGTCGACCGCGCGACGACGCAGATCGGCCAGCTCGGCCAGGCTGCCCGCGACGCCTATGCCGACGTCCGCGAGCACATCCTCGGCCTGCGCTCAACTGGCGATCCGGATCGGCCATTTGTCGAGACGCTGCGCCTCTATCTGCAGGACTGGCAGGCGCAAAGCGGTGTGCAGGTCAAGCTCGTCGCCGATCCGTCCGACGGTCTGAACGTCGCCCTGCCCGAGACCGGCGAGCTGCAACTGCTACGCATCATCCAGGAGGCGCTGGCGAACGTCCGCAAGCACGCCGGCGCAAGCCAGGCGACGGTGACGCTGGTGCGCGGCCTGGGCGGGCTCGCGGCCATCGCCATCTCCCACCCGCACTACTACTCCGCGATGGTCGAGTGGTCGCGCGCCTTCGGCTGCCCGGTGTGGCTG
>Ga0180217_1003392_pt1 | contig 13491 bp, 11 predicted proteins | sample eDN3rd37CBELigOP_FD_128521 | JGI IMG/M metagenome (GOLD analysis project Ga0180217, IMG submission 128521) | Enriched Organic Plus compost microbial communities from Emeryville, California, USA - eDNA 3rd pass 37_C BE-Lig OP (version 2) (version 2) ... | reverse complement strand
GACGTGAGCGACAGCCACGGGTTGATCCACGTCATCGGCGCGCCGGAGGAGGTCTGGGCGCGGATTCCGATTCCCGAGGGAATCCAATGGCGAAGGTCCAAGCGGTATGGGATGGGGGGAATTGATCTCTTTGGCCCGGCGGAGCGGGTTGCGGCGATCTCCCACCTTGGCGTTCTGGAGGGCGCCCTCGCCGTGGATGCCGGAACGGAAGAGACTTTCCGGATCGAGCAAGGCATTCCCCGCTGGGAAGCAGAGCTGGATGAGAACACGCTTCCCGCCGAGGCCGGGCTGGACGTGGCGGCCATCGACTTTCACAAAGGCTGTTACATCGGGCAGGAGATCATTTCGCGCATTAAGAGCGTCGGACGTGTGAACCGGCATCTCGTGGGGTTCGTCGCGGCGAAGGCACTTTCGGCGGGGACCCCGGTGATGCAGGTTGGAGGGGAAGGACAGGGAGGACATGAAGGCCGGGAGGTGGGTGTGATCACCAGCGAGGCGTGGAGTTTTGCCTTGGACAAGGGAGTGGCCCTCGGGTATCTCAAGCGGGGAGTCGAAGCCCAAAGGCTGCTTGCCGGAGAAGTCGAGGTGGAGGTCTGCCCGCTGCCTTTGCTTGGCCGAGGCGGCTTTGGCGGCTGAGGCTCGTCCGCTCTCTCCGATTGCCAATGCCTTGCGGCCCAGCCCCCGTTCCCTGCATTCTATTCGCCTATTCGCAACCCATGAAAATGCCCCCTTGCTCTCTTTCCCGTGCCGGAGCCGGAATCGCCCTCGCCACCGCGTTCGCCGGAAGCGTTCTGGCCGGAACCGCGCTGGCCGATGACGTGGCGATCTTCGACATCCAGCCCGCCCGGGGGGAAAAGGTCGAGCGCGTGGTGATCGAGTTTTACGAGGATGCCGCTCCCAACACCGTGGCGAACTTCAAAAAGCTGGTGAGCGGAAAGTTTTACGACGGAATCGCCTTCCACCGGGTGTTTCCGCACCAAATGGTGCAGGCGGGCGATCCGCTCAGCCGGAAGAAGGATCGGCAGCGCGTCGGCACCGGCGGCCCCGGGTACACGATCCCGGGCGAGATCAACAAGCACAGGCACGTTCCCGGGGCGGTTGCGATGGCGCGGCTGCCGGACAAGATCAACCCCGCCCGTGTCTCCAACGGCAGCCAGTTTTACGTCGCGCTGACCCCAATGCCGAATCTCGATGGCCAGTACACCGTTTTCGGCAACGTGGCGGAGGGTCTGGAAGTGCTCGACAAGGTGAGCGCCAAGGCCGCCGATACGAACGACAATCCGGTGGAGCGGGTCGTCATAACCCGGGCCCGGATCGTCCCGCGCGAGAAGGCGGGTGTGGTGAAGGTAAAGCAGCCCGGCGGGTGGAAAAAACTTTTCCGCTTCGGGGTGTAGTTAACCCTTGCACTCGAAGGGATTCGACGCATATAAATTCCGTCCCTTTTCCAAGGGGACCGAGGAAATCGCGGGCTGAGTCTGCGAGTTTCCCCGAATCTCCTCACACATGGGGGTAGGTACCGAAGTGGCCAAACGGGGCGGACTGTAAATCCGCTGGCTTACGCCTTCACTGGTTCGAATCCAGTCCTGCCCACCATCTTCAAAACCCTGTAAACCAGGGTTTTGCGAAGCAAATGTAAGCTTCCCCGTCAATGAGACAGTTGAAAACTAGAAAATCGGGCGGTTGGTTTGGGGTGGTTGAGTTGTAGAGAAAAGCGCCTTGGCGGGATATTGCCGAGGGCTTTGGAGGGGACGTTCTTCGTTGTAATCGGTCATCCAGCGGTGGACGAGCTCTCGGACTTGGGAGGGCGAATTGAAAACGTGGGCGTCGAGCACTTCGGTACGGAAGGTTCGGTTGAAGCGCTCGATATAGGCGTTCTGGTTGGGCTTACCGGGTTGAATGTGATAAAGGCGGACACGGTTGTTCTCACGCCAAGCCGCCAGAAGTTGAAGAAGGTGATAATCAGGTTTCTCAGGTTGTTTCTCGACCGAGGCCCTACAGGAAGGCATTTCAACCATGCCTGCATGTCGTTGCATGACACATCCGCAATCGCATCGGGGAAGGATTCGGCGAAGCTGGTTAACCTACTACGGCAGTCCTCAATGTAACGATTACTGTATCCATCCCTTTCCTTTGACTGCAAAAACTCTGTCAGGATCTCTGAAATGGCTTTCCCGGGGCAAGCCGTCGCATGATGCTTGATGTAGAACCTCGCCGCCTCTTTCAGGGAACCGAGATCGCCGAGGATCCCACGCGCTTCGGCATATTCGGCGGCGGCGGAATCCAGGGGCTGCCCCGTGGGTTCGAGGAGTTCGAGCGCGCGAGCGTAGACGGCAGCATCGAGGTGGGAGAGTTCAAGAAGGCCGAACTCGCCGTTATGAAGTTGAGTGGCGATGCGCTCCGCTTCTGTCCGGGCTCTTTTGGGATCCGAGAAGTTAAGGCGCTTCCGGTTGCCGTCGGTATGGCGAAAAGCGACGGTATAAAGGGTACGATTCCGGTTAACGGTTTCGTAAATTTTCACCGCGACATTCCCCCCCTCTTGACTGTGAAGGCCACCCTCGTGATTTCGTCTTCACGGGGCGATTTTGTCATGCAGGCGTCATGCATTCAAGCTCATTACCCGGGGGCGCCAGTTAAACACTGGCAGCGCGTACGGGATTTGAACCCGTGCACCAGCCTTGAGAGGGCTGTGTCCTAACCCCTAGACGAACGCGCCGTGAGTGAAGAGCGATTCTAGCCGCGTTCTCCCGCGAGGCAACCCTCTTTTTTGAATTCCTGAAACTCGCTTGGTCTGGCCTTCCCCAGCCTCCCCAGCCTACCCTGAGTGCCCTGCCCAAGCCGAAACGTTTCGGCCTTCCCAGATCACCCTGTCCAATCTCCCCGTCCCCGACGGATTAGCGGGAAGGCTCGTAGGCCGCCGAGTTGCTGCCTTCCACGGGCGCAACCGGCTCGATCAGAACCGAAGGACGCACGCGGCGCTGCTCCAACTCCCGCAACTTATTGTAAAGATCGGCTTCAACGGGTTGCTTGAGCGAACCGTCAAGGGCGACGATTCTCTTCGCAAGCAGAGTATGGTAGTTTCGCAGGGCCACCCGGCGGCCTTCATAAGTTGTGGCTCCCTTCGCCTTTGCCTTCTCCACAAGAATCAGGGCCGTGATCGGATTACTGACGTCGTTCAGGATCTGCGTCTTCAACTCCCGAATTCGGATGGCCTGCCGCAACTGATCGGCGCTCCCCTTTTTAAGCGGGCGTTCCTTTCCTTGCTCCCCTTGCTCTCCTTCAGGTGCCGTTCGGGAAAGAAACGTTGCGTCCGGTTCCGCGGTGGAAGATGGATCGGCTTCGGGCGCGGTGGTTTCGCCTGCGGGAGGGACAAAAAGCGTGGAATCTTCGGCGTCCCGCCGAAGAAGCGCCGGATCGATTTTCTGCGGAGGAGCCGATTCCGCCTCTCCTTCCGCATCCCCCGGAGCCGCAGGGGCAGACGCCTCTGGCTCCACCGTCGGCACGGTAGCCGCAGGGGCAGGGGCATCAGAAGTCACAGAAGCCGCAGAAGCTTCAGCCGCAGCGGGAACGCCTTCCGCCATGGCGGAGGCGGGGGCGGATTCCTGGGCCGACGCGGCGGAACCCAAGACTGCCATCATGATGGCTGCGGCAAGATAGGAATGCGTTTTCATGCGGAGCAGGCCCAACAAACCAGAAATCGTTTGCTTTGAAAAGAAGTCTCGCCACCATGCGCGTGTGTCCATTCCGCCTGAATCAGCGCCTGACGTTTCGGCTTCGCGCGCGCGGGGGCTGACGCCCGCCAAAGCGGCGGCGCGGCTGGCGGAACTCGGCCTCCCCGGCATCGTCTTCTTCGACACCGCCCGCCTCCCCACAACGCCCGGCGCGGATACGCCGGGTGAGGAGCCCCTTTCGCTACTCGCCGCCCAGCCCCATACGGTTCTCGACGGCCAAACGGAATCCGACTGGGCGCGGTTTCGCGCCACAATGGCAGGCCCCGATCGCCCGAAAGGCTTCGCCGCAGGCTGGGTGGAATACGACGGCGCATTCCGCTTCGGGCTATACGACGGGGTGATGGCTTACCGGCACCGAACCGGCGAGTGGCTCGCAATCGGCAATCCTGGCATCCGTCCGCTGCTGGAAAGCCCGATTTCGCACGGAAAAGCCGGAACGCCAAACTGCAATGAACCATGCACCCCTGCCAGCCCCCAAAGCCGCGCGGGCTCGCTCTCCTTCTGCCCCGAAATGGCAGGGGAAGCTTTCATGGCGCGGGTGCGCCGCGCCCAGGAATACATTGCCAGCGGGGACATCTACCAAGTCAATCTCGCCCATCGCTTCTCCGCCCCATTGCTCCCCGATGCATTGAACGCATCGCCCAGCGCCACCGCTTACGCCTTTTACAAAGCGCTCCGGAGCGCCTCGCCCGCGCCTTACGCCGCATTCCTCTCCCTTGGGAACAAGAGCGTCCTCTCCTCCTCGCCCGAACTGTTCCTGAAAATCGACGGCCGTCGCATTCGCACCCGCCCGATCAAGGGAACCCGTCCCCGCCACGCCGATCCGCATGCCGACGAAGCCAGCGCCCGCGAGCTGCTCGCCTCTGCAAAGGAAGCCGCCGAGTTGATCATGATTACCGATCTCGAGCGCAACGACCTCGGCCAAGTGTGCGAATTCGGGAGCGTCCGGGCCAGCGAACTCCTGAAGCTGGAATGCTACGAGCAGGTTTTTCATCTCGTCTCCACCGTGGAAGGGATACTCCGCCCCGGCATCCATCCCATGGATGCCCTGCGGGCCTGCTTCCCCGGCGGCTCCATCACCGGTGCGCCCAAAAAGCGGGCCCGCGAAATTATCGCGGAGCTGGAACCCGCCCCGCGCCGGCTCTACACCGGAGCCATCGGCTATTTTGGCCTTGGGGGCTTTGGAAGTCTTAAAAATTTGGGGGACTTTGGGGACCTTGAACGCCCGCTTCCCTTTTCCCTCGGCGGAAGCCAGTTCAACATCGCCATTCGGACCGTCGTCATGGAGGGGGGAAAAGCTTATTTTCACGTCGGCGCGGGGATTGTTGCCGATTCCGTCCCCGCCCGGGAATGGCAGGAAACTCTCGACAAAGCCGCCGGAATCCTCCTCGCGGCGAGACGGTTTTCAGGAGCGGAAGCCAATCCCGACTTGCGCGCAGGGGAATCCCCGGCTTGATTTCCCGCCGTCATGCGACTGCTCCCGTTTCTTTCCGCATTCCTGCCGCTGATGGGCGTCGTGGCGTTCGCCGCGAGCCCTTCTGCGGCGTCATCGGCACCGGCGGCATCATCGCCCTCTTCCCCGACACCGATCGGCCTCGAAGTCCGTCAGCTGCTCGTCAGCATCGCTCCCGACTGGAATACGAATACCGGCAAAATGATCGCTCTTGAACGCGGCCGCGACGGGGAGTGGAAACCGGCGCTCGGCCCCATTCCGGTCCTCTTTGGCAAGAATGGCCTCGCCTGGGGCCGGGGCGTGCTCGGAACCGGCGAGCCGGGGCGTGAAAAGGTCGAGCGCGACTCCCGGGCGCCCGCCGGAGTCTTTCGCATCGGGAAGATCTACACCCATGACAAGACCCTCCCCAAGGGCGCAAATTTCCCGTATCGCACCGTTTCGGAATCTGACGCCTGGATCGACGACCCCAAACTCCCCAATTACAACCGCCACGTCGTTGTCGACCCGGCCAACCCGCCCTCCTGGTTCGAGAAGCAGAAGATGAGGCATCACGACTTCGCCTACCGTTGGCTGGTGGAGATCCGTCATAATGCCGATCCAGCCCCCGTCGCCGGAAAGGGGAGCGCCATTTTCTTCCACATCCGCCGGGGCCCGACGCGCCCCACTGCGGGCTGCACCACAATGGCGGAGGACGACCTCGTCTCCGTCATCCGCTGGCTCAGGGCGGATCGGAACCCTCACTACGCGCTCCTCCCGTGGGGTGAATACCTCGGGAAATGGAAGAGTTGGGGGTTGCCAAACCCGGCCATTGTTTCGAAACTCGCCCCGAAATGATCGATTCCGCCGATATTTGGGGGCGTGTGCTCCAGATCTTCTTCGCCACGGTTTTCAGCGTGGCGCTGGTCTGGATCGTCATCCGGATCTGGAACAGCGATGAGGACGAGCCAGGAAAAACGCCGGAGGAGAAGGAGAAGTAGCTGGCGCGAAGCCTCCTCCCGATTTCACCTCCCCGCCGCCCTTCCTCCCCGTCGGGAAGCTTTCCTTTGCAATCGCCCTGGGGCAGTGTATTTCATTAGGTTATGAATATCGTTGCGAGTCTCTTCAACCTGAGCGGGCCGGACCTGATCATCATCCTTCTGGTCGTTCTGCTCCTCTTCGGCGCCAAACGCCTCCCAGAGCTGGCCCGGGGGCTCGGTCAGGCGATGAACGAATTCAGCAAGGCCAAGGACGAAATGCAGCGCCAGATCGCCAGCGCCGACGAACCGCCCGTCATCCGGCCGCGCGAACTTCAGGAGCATCGCCCACAGGCGGCACAGACCGCACAGACGGCCCAGCCTGAAGCGACGCAGCCCGCGCCCGGGACTACCGCCGCCTCCGACACCCCTCCCTCCCCGGAGAAATCGCAGGCCTGACCGCCCGCCTCCCGCTCCCGCACCTTGCCTCTCCCGGCCCCTTTGTCCGGCTCGCGTCTTTCAGAAAAGCGCGAGCCGTTTTGCTGGAAAAGACCGCCCCGGTCGCTCCTCCTCGCCTGCCTTTCGATTCTCTGTGCTTCGGGGTTTCCGGGATTTCAGCGGCTTCACGCCCGGGAGGTCGTTTTTGCCGGGTACAACGTCGAAAATTACGCCCCTCTTCTCGAGCCCGGGCGCAAGAAGCCGGGAAAAACCGGGCGCGCCGCCGCCGCCGTCGTCGGGATCGTCCGCGAGATCAGCCCCGACATCCTCGGCGTCGTCGAAATGGGGCCGCCCCGGCAGTTCGAGGAATTCCGCAGCCGCCTGACTGCGGCGGGCCTCGGCTATACCGACTTCGAATTCGTCGAGGCCGCCGATCCCGATCGCCATCTCGCCCTCGCAAGCCGCTTCCCCATTGTCGCCCGCCAGTCCGCCCCCGATCTCGCCTTTGATGCCGATGGCTCGCACGAGAAAATGCGGCGCGGCATCCTTGATGTGACCGTCGCCGTCACCGCGCAAAGCCGCCTCCGGATCGTCGGCGTCCATCTCAAATCGAAGCTCGAAATCCGTGAAGGAGAGGAGCTTCTCCGCCGCCACGAAGCGCACCTTCTCCGGCAGCACATTGAGGCCATCCTGAAGGACGCGCCGGATACTCCCCTGCTCGTCTTCGGGGACTTCAACGGCACCCGTGACGAGGCCGCGCTGCGCGAGATCATTGGCGTGCGCGGCAGCCCCGGGACTCTCGTCCCCGTGCCGCTGGAGGACAGCCTTGGCGACCGGTGGACTCACTACTGGGATCTCAAGGACGTTTACGCCCGGATCGATTACATCTTCCTCACCCGCACGCTCTCCCGGGCCGTCGATCACTCCCGTTCCTACATTTACCGGGGGCCGCTCTGGCGCGATGCCAGCGACCACCGGCCGCTTGTCGTCACTTTGAAATCCGTCTCCGCCGCCCCATGATCTCTGCCCCTGCCTTTCCGCCGCGCCGGCTTGGACGGCTCTCCCTCGCTTCCGGCCTTCTTCTGAACCTCCTCTGCCTTGTGCTCTGGCTTTCGCCCCAGGCCGCGCTGGAGGCGGCGGGCCCCGCAACCGAAGCCGACGCCAATCGCGACTGGCAGGCCATCCTCGCTCTCGATTCCGGCCCCAGGGAGGCGGCGAGCAACCGCAACGAGGCCCGGGCCGTCGCCCTCGCCTTCCTGGCGCGGCAGGAGGAGGCGCTCCGCGCGTTCATTCAGCGTCATCCCGACGACCGCCGGGGCGTCGACGCCCGGCTGCGCCTGGCCCATCTCCTGGCCATGAAGGGCGACTTCGCGGGAGATTCGTCGCTTTACGCAGCCGCCACGCGCCTTCTTGAACAGATGCAGGGGAACGTCCCCGAGCCCCGGCGGGCCGATGTCGCTTTCGCCCTGCTGTCGCTTTCCATGCGCGGAATCACCGTCGCCACTGACGCCGAGCGCGAGGCGATCACCATGCGGATGAAAACCTTCCGCCAGCAATACCCCAACGACCGCCGCATCGCCGGTCTCATCGCGGAAGTTGCCACACTTTACGACGCCTTCCCGAAACGCAAGGAAGCGATGCTTCAGGAGGCCCTCGTTGCAGCCCGCACCGAGGAAGTGCGCGCGCGCATACTCGACGACCTCAAGCGCCTTTCGTTTCTCGGAAAACCGGTCGAACTGAAGGGCCGGACACCCGAGGGAGTGGAAACCGGGCTTGCGGAGCACCGGGGCAAAGTGGCCCTCGTCTACTTTTTCGCGAGCTGGTCTCCGCCCAGCGTGGCGGCGCTGGAGGAGGTCCATTACCTGCGGCGGACTTTTCGGGAAAGCGAGGTCGCCATTCTCGGCGTGAGCCTCGACCCCACGCGCGAAGCGCTCGCCTCGCTGAAGATCACCTCATGGCCGGTGCTTTGGGACGGGGAGGGGTGGCGCAGCCCAATCATTCGGCAGTTCGGGATCAACGCCCTGCCGACGCTCTGGATTCTCGATAAAACCGGGCGACTAAGAACGCTCAATGCCAAAACGGAAAGCGAGGCGCTCGTCCGCGCGCTGCTGAAAGAGAAATAGCCCGCTTCAGGGCGACGGCAGCATCGGCATCAAGTCTCTTCAGTCTCTTCTTCAATCCCTTTGGCTTTTTCGGCCTTTTTGCGGTTGAGGATCCGGGCGATCAGATCGTCCAGCGCAGGCATCTCCACCGGCTTCGTCAGATGATGGAGGAACCCGGCCTGAAGACTCTTGCGGATATCATCCTCAGTTCCGAAGCCGCTCAAGGCGACGCACGGCAGCAGTCCTCCTGAGGAAAGCGCTGCGGGAATTTCGAGGCCGCTACCGTCGGGAAGGCCGATGTCGCTAATAACGAGATCGAATGGAAGCCGCCGCGCAAGCTCCACCGCATCCGCGAGGCTCGCGGCGGTGAGGACGAAGTGGCCACGCCGCTCCAGAAGTTTTTTTAAGGTGATCCGGGTATCCTCATGGTCCTCGACCAAAAGGATTTGCGCATGCTGCGTCTCGCCCTCGCGAAGAATCAGCGGCGGTTCGACAGGTTTCCCGCTCAGGCAGAGGTCGAAATGGAACGTCGCTCCCTTTCCGGTGCTGATGGCATGAATCTCTCCTCCATGCGCTTCCACCAATCCTCGCACAATGGCCAGTCCGAGGCCGAGACCTCCGTGCCGACGGGCCGAGGCGCGCTTGCCCTGCTCAAAAGCGTCGAAGATTTTTTCCAGGTACTCCGGCTCGATCCCGACGCCCGTATCGCTGACGCGGATGTCGATTGGGTCCACGCCCCCACGCTCCCGGCCGGCGGAGGTGGCGATCGTGATCGCACCGCCCCGGGGCGTGAACTTCATCGCGTTATCGATGAGGTTCAGGAAAATCTGGCGGAGCCGGATCGGGTCGGCATCGACCACGTAATTGGGAGCATCAAGGAGGAGCAGCGAGGTCAGCCCCTTTTTCTCCATCGCGCTCTCAACCCCCTGCACCACCTCCCGGATCAAAGCGTGGAGATCGACCGGCCTTAGTTCCAGCTTCAGCTTTCCGCTGGAGGAAATGCGCGTCAGGTCGAGGAGGTCGTTAATGATGGAGGCCTCGTGCTCGATGTTGCGGCGCATCATTTCCACGGTAGCCGGGTCGAGGTGGACGCTACTACCCTTCCCCCGCTGCCCCGGCTCGCCGGAAAGCGCCGCCAGCACCGGCGTCAGCGGAGTTCGAAGCTCGTGGGAAATGACCGAAATAAACCGGTCCTTCGCCTTGTTTGCCGCCTTTAGCTCCTCCTGGGCTCTCTTCCAGTTGGTAATATCCTCCACGACGGAGATGAAATACTTCGGCTTGCCCGACGGCTTGCGAAGCACGGCCACCGTCAGGTTGCCCCAGACGGTTGTCCCGTCCTTTCGGATATACCGCTTTTCCGTCGTGTATCGGGAGATTTCCCCTTTCAAGATTTTCCGGAAGTAGAGCAGGTCGAGCTCGAGGTCGGCCCGATACGTGATGTCCTGAAACGTCAGCTTCAGGAACTCCTCGCGGCTGTAACCAAGAATCGTCGAAAGGCGCTGGTTCGTGCGAAGAAACCGGCCGCTCGTCGCCACGTGCGCGATGCCAACCGCCGCCTGCTCGAAAGTGGCGATGAAATCCGCATCCCGCAGCTTGCGCCGATGTTCCGCGCGCCTCTGAAGCATCTCCGTCATCAAAAGATTGGCCCCGACGGCGAGAACGGCCGGGACAAAGACGCCCAGGCTGCCCATGACCAGCAGGGCAACCCCGAATTCCGACCGGTACCACCCCTCCTGCTGCAGGCTGAGCGGAAGCCAGCCGATCATCGGAAGCGTCACCGCCAGGATCAGCAGGAGGCGCCGCAAGAGGCGGGCGTGCCCGGTATTGTTGATAAGGACCGGCATCAGGCCGCTTCGCGTCCACGCGCAAAGAATTCCCAACGCAAGAATCAGAATGATCAGCGCCGCGGAGACCCGCATCCGGATCGCGCCATCGAGCGCCCCGGGAAGGCCCATCCGGTACACGACGTTGAGGAGCGCCACCCCGGCCAGTGTCGCCGCGCCAAACGCAAAGAACTCGGCCGGGTGAATCGTCCGGCGGATCGTCCATCTCAGCGAGGCAAGGGCAAGCCCCAGCAGCAAAACACCAAGCGACTCCTGAAAGGTCAGTCCGCCTGGAAACGCAAACCCGATCTGTCCATTGCTCAGACGATGAATGATCCCGATTACCCCGATGAGGCAGACCACGGCGCCCAGCGCTTTTGCCATCGAGTGATGGTGGGCGGTCGAAGGGCTGCGAATCCGCTGCCACAAGGAGAGAGAACAAAGGAGGAACGTCATGGCGGGAACCAACCCAATCCCCCCCACTTCCCGCAGTTCGCCCGTAAATCCCTGCCCATGAGAAAACGAGACGGCCGCCGCGGCCACGGAGAGCCCCGCAACGAGAGGGGGCACAGCCCGCGCGAATACCTGGCAACGTTTCTTGAGCCGATTCATTTTCCCCGCTCAATGAGATCGGCGCACTGCGACCGGCTGATCTCCCCGCTTCCACGGCCAGGGCAGATTTGAGCGCGCACCGCCTCTGCCGACGATCCCGATCCCTCCGTTCGAACGCCAAGGTGCATTTCCCAAGGATGCAGCATTCGTTTACGCAGGTTGTAACCCGAAACCCCGGACAGAATCGAGATCATTCACCACCTCTTGAGGTCGAGGTTCACGGGATCGGAGGAAGCGAGCCGTCGAGGGGAACGTTCGCCGCGTGCATCAAAGGCCCGCCACCCGAAGGCCGCGCATGCAGAGATAACCGAGCAGGCCACTGATCGGCAGCGTCAGCACCCACGCCCAGACGATCCGCTGGACGATGCCCCACTTCACGGCGCTCAGGCGCTTGGTTGCTCCGACGCCCATGATCGAAGTGGTGATCACGTGTGTGGTGGAAACAGGAATCCCAAGATGGCTCGCACCCTGGATAATGATCGCGGCGGTCGTTTCCGCCGCGAACCCGTGCACCGGCTGGAGGCGCACCATCTTGTGCCCCATCGTGCGGATGATCCGCCAGCCGCCGCCCGCGGTCCCGGCCGCCATTGTCAGGGCGCAAATGACGATCACCCAGGGGTGAATGACAAACTCGGGGGTATGCAGGAAGCGAAGGATGCCGTGGTCGAGTCCCTCGAACGCCCCTGCCTGGGTCCCCGTGAAAAGGGCCAGGGCGATGATGCCCATGGTTTTCTGCGCGTCATTGGTGCCGTGGCTGAGGCCCATCCATGCCGCGCTGAGCAGTTGCAGCTTTCCGAAAACCCGCTGGATGACGAATGGGCGCACCCCCCGGAGAAGGGCGGTCAAGGCCAGCATGAAAACCGCCCCGATCAGCAACCCGAGCAGGGGAGAAGAAATCATCGGGATCACGATTTTGTGCCAGAGACCGTCGTAGGTGTGCTTCACCGGATCGAAAACCGACCACTTGAGCACCCCCCAGTCCCCTCCCGAGGAGGCGAGCGCCGCCCCGCAGAGGCTGCCGATCAAGGCATGGCTTGAGCTGGAAGGGAGGCCAAGCCACCATGTCAGCAGATTCCAGATAATCGCGCCAAGCAGGGCGGCAAGCACCGTGGACATCGTAACCACATGCTGGTCGACAATGCCCTTGCCGATGGTCGTGGCCACCGCGGTACCGAGGAACGCCCCGACGAGGTTGAACAACGCGGCAAGCATGATCGCCTGCCGGGGGCTCAGGACCTTCGTCGAAACCACCGTGGCGATGGCGTTGGCGGCATCGTGGAAACCGTTGATGTACTCGAAGGCCAATGCCATCAACAGGACGAGCAGAAACAGGGTCATGAATAGCGGCGGGCTGGGGCGTGTTAACGAGTTACTGAAAAGCGGCTCAAACCCGCTTTCTCCCCCCGGTTCCCAACCTGAAGATTGGGAACAAGAGAAAATGCATCATTTCATCCATCTTTCTCACTGCGTGGAGACGCCTCAGGAATACTTCAGCACCACCTGGAAAACGACGTTGCCCGCATCGCGGCAGCGGTCGATCGCCTTTTCAAGCAGCTCGTAGATGTCCTTGTGGAAAATGGCGTCCTTGGCCTCCGCCGTCCCTTGAAATAGTTCCCGGAGCAGCGCGATGAGGAATTTGTCGGCGTCCCCTTCGATCGACTGCAACAGCGCGTACTCGTCCTGGATCTCCTCCACGTGCGGCCGCTTGCGGAGCGACTTGACCATCGTCACCACCGTGGTGATCGCCTGTTCGAACATGGCCACCTGCTTGGCGACGCTTTCGGCGTGATTGGTCAACGGGCAAATCATGAGGCGCTCGCCGATTTTTTCCACCGTTTTGGGAAGCCGGGAAAGGGCGCTGGAAAGCGCCTCGATGTCTTCCCGCTCCAGGGGAGTGACAAATGTTTTGCACAGTTCCGTGGTGATCTGCTGGGTAATCCGCTTGTGCTTCCTGCGGCTTTGCGCGATCTGCTCGATCGCGTCGTGGAACGCCCGTTCGTCATCGAGTTTTGGCAGGACCTGGCTGAGAATTCTCGCGCTGTGCAATGCCTCTTCCGCACTCGCTTCCAGCAGGTTGTAAAACTTGTCGTCACGGCCAAAGAGCCGCTTGAGAGCATTCATACCCCTCGTGCTTACGGGGCGGCCGCGTCCGTGTAAAGCCCGGGATGCGGGGAATTTCTTCCGCATCTTCCTGAACAAAAAGGCTGAAAGCGGAAGTTTTTCCCCTCCGGTGCGAATCACTTTTGAATGGAGCGGGGATGGCGAGGCGGTATTTTCCGGGGTGCATTGCGGATGCTCCGCTCCTGGCGGGCGCATTCTTCCGCCACCTCTTTCCCGTGTGTTGGTGTCGTCGTGGTCGCGGGCTGCTTTCTTCTGGTCTTT
>Ga0180217_1003389_pt1 | contig 13506 bp, 19 predicted proteins | sample eDN3rd37CBELigOP_FD_128521 | JGI IMG/M metagenome (GOLD analysis project Ga0180217, IMG submission 128521) | Enriched Organic Plus compost microbial communities from Emeryville, California, USA - eDNA 3rd pass 37_C BE-Lig OP (version 2) (version 2) ... | reverse complement strand
CGGTGAAATCACAGAGATCGAAGCGGACAGAGGGGCGGGCGCGTCTGTCTCAAGCTCTGGCGAGACAGATGACAATGGTAGGCAGCCCACAACAGGCGACGCGATGCCATTCGCGGGTGCTGCATCCGCTCACGCTGGATGCGTGGGGGCGACCGCTTCAAATGATGATGGAATAAGGGTCGATCCCAGCCGGAGGAGGTTAGGGTGAATCTTTTATGGAGCGAGTTCGTCGACCTTAATGCTGACCTGATGATCGATCTTAGCCAAACGCTCTACAAGGGTGGTTTGCTCATCCACGAAATACTTTCGTGTTGCCCCGAAGCTCGACTTCAGATCTGCGTGTCTTTCGGAAAGGACCGCTTCGGAAATATTCTGTCTGTAGGCTTTGAGGTCGACAAGCAGCCGTCGCAGGATGTCGCGATGGGAGCTTGTAACAGCATACTCGCGGCTGAGGCTGAGGACTGTGTCTCCGGCCGCTTTGATTTTGTCATGGGCTGGAATTCGGCTGTTTTGACTGGTCAACGGCTTAAACGCTCGATCAAGCTTTTGGATGACATCGATGAGGTGATTGATCTGTTCATCGATGTGGGTGGCGGCCTGCACGGCCGCCTGAAGCGCGAGAAGGCGAAGGTTCTGCTCGTGCTGATCTCGGGTCTCGCGCATCTGGAATTGGATAGAAAGCCAAGCGATCGCGGCTGCAATAAGCGCTGTAATGGCAGCTATCGCCGAGCCAACCAGCGTTTGCCAAGCGTGCAGCGTTGCAGGACTGCAAATGGCCCAAATGACAATAGTCGAAGCAATGGCCAGAGCTGTGGCCAGCAGAATGAAGACATAGCTTTTTGGCATGATTTTAGCCCTCCCATCCGGAGGGTAGCATGATCTCCCGCATTGAACACCTCTTCGATGGTGCCGGCCCTGGCTGCGCCCGGATACTGCTTGTCCTTGTACCTGTTGCGTCTGCGTCATCCTCCACCACGCAGCCAACGGGACCGGGTGATGCATAGACCGAGACTCGTTCGATCGTCGCCAATCATTCAATCCGCCCCGCCTGATCCTCACGCGCCCGTCGTGTTCGAGGATCGATCCGGCGTGATCGTCGCCAAGCTGGGCTGCGTCATCGTCGGGATGGTGCATCGGCCCACGGCTCCAAGCGGCCTCGCATGGTGGTCGTGTTTCCTGCCGGACACGCCACGTGTGGCTCAATACGTCTATTCCATCGACGTCGCCAAGGATCGTCTCGCGGATCGTGCGCGGGACTGGATCGACGCAGCGGGGCTTCGGCTATGAATCACCGCTGGTCCGATCCCGTCCGTTTCCCGCTCAAGTCCGAACGCTGTTGCACGCGCGACGGCTGTCCCATCGTCAAGGTGACCCGTCACGAACCGGCGGAACGGCCCTGGATCGAATACTGGCGCGATGGCGAGCGGGTGGCGGGTGAGCGGACGCCGCCGTGCGAGGGGGCACCATGAATCTGATCCGCGCCGCGATCGACAATGCTGTCGCCGATGTCATCGCCGAACACCCCAAGTATTTCACGCCGGCCGGGCAGGCTCACGCGCGGAAGGCGCTGGTCCGCGAGATCATGTCCGCGTTCAGGGGCGATGGCGACGACAAGGCCGCGCCGGCGGCGCCGGAAGCGCCAGCCCAGGCCATCCTCGCGGATCCTGGCAGCCGCGAGGGCATCGCCTATCTGATGCTGCGCCAGGTCGGCGGGGCGGTCGCGCCGTTCCGGACGGCCGGCGGGCAATTGTCCGTTCCCGCGAATTGCCAGGGCCAGGATGTGATGGCCTTCGCGGACACGCCGCCACGTGCCGATTGGGTGTTGGTCTCGGACCGTCGCGGGATCGCGGCCTGGAATGAGTTTCTGGCCGACAAGCTGGCCAATGTGCCGCGCCGGGCCATCGCCATCACGCGCGATGGCGAGACGGGCATCGAGGTTCCGTGGCTATGGCCGCCGGCGAAGACCGGAAAGACCTACGATCCGGAGGAGGAGGCGTGAGCCGCCGATATTCAATCATTCCGGCCGGCGCGGTCTGCGATCCTCGATTGGAGGGTCGCGACCTCCAGGTGCTGTGCTTTATCGGGACATGGACCGACAAGCTCGGCTGGTATTTCAATGGACAGGGTGAGGTCGCCGAACAGCTTGGATGCAGCCGCTCGACGGTCCAGCGCAGCCTCGCTCGGCTGATCGACGCTGGATATATCCAGACGAGCGTGCCCAAGGGCGCCCGGCCCCATGCAAAGCTTGCATACCGCGTCCTGATGGACCGGGATGACCCCAAAATCCATTCATCGGAGTTCGCAGTCGATGATGGAGGCGAGGGCGATAGGTGTGCACCTGTGCACACCTCCCCCGAGGTGCGTCACGGGTGCAGCACTGCGCCCACCCAAGGGCGGGCACCTCCGCCGCCCGAGGTGCCCACACATACGTGGGCACACAAGGACCAAGACTCAGTTGGTGGTGATGGTGGTGATGCGCGTGCGCGCGCGAGGCCTCCATTCGGTCCGGAGGCTTCGCGGCTTGCCGACGATCTCGCAACGATCGCCGGACACGATCCCGCATGTCCACCGCTGTCGTGGATGAGCGACGGACCGGCCATCCGAGCCCAGACCATGCTCGATGCGGGATGGTCCCCCGACATGATGCGGGAGACCGCCAAGGCGATCATGGCCCGCAAGCGAGACGGCCCTCCAAAGACCCTCCGGTACTTCGAGCAACCGTTCGCCCGGGCCCATGCGCTGCAATCGCAGCACCGTCCGCTCCCCTCCGTCGAGATCAACCCCAGGCCACAGGAGGCCGCTCATGCACCGCGAGGATCAACATCCGGATGGCAGGCGTCTCGCGACAACTGGCGGCGGGCTGCCGACGAGTTGCGTGCCGCCGTTGGCGGACAAGGCGGCTCGGATGCGGGCGGCAGCCAAGGCGGCGAGCGATCTGGTTGACCTGATGCCGCCGCAGGACTTTCCGCATCCGCAGAAGGTCATGGCGGCGATCGTCGCGATCTTCGCCCGGCATCATCAGCACGTCATCGAGCGTGCTCCGGTCGAGATCGCGTCCCAGACCGAGCGTCTGACGCTCAAGGTCGTGTCGGACGTCTGCGACCGATTGCAGGACGATGTGTCGGGCCAGATCGCCCGGGAGCGGCCGTTGGAGTTGCCGGCGCCGGAGCATCGCGATCAGGCCAGGCGGGAAGGACAGGTCTCCGATTACGAGACGCGCATCAGGCCGATGCTGGCGGCCTCGATGCAGTCGGTGCCAGCGGACGATCCACGGAAGACGAGAGATGACGGTCGGCATGCGCAGCGGGTTACTGCCGATCTCGAGGCAAGGCGAGTGCGGAGTGCGTCAACAGAACATCCTGGAAATGCGAGGGAATGACGATGCTGGCGAAGACTCCGACGGGCAGCATGGCGGACGTGTATCGGGAGGCCTGGAAGCTAATCGACGCGGCGGACAGCGCCGAACGTTATGCGAATGCAGCGCCAGCGAACCCGCTCAATGCAGAGATCGTGCCGGGCTCGCTCTCGGATTGGTATGTGGTCCGGACCTATCCCGGCGATGACATGCGGGCGCTGCGATATCTGACGCGGCGACGGTTCGGGGTGTTCCGGCCGATGCGCCAGAAGGTGAAGGATGGCATGCGCTACGGGACGATGGAGCCGGTCTATCCAGGGATGCTGCTCGTGTTCTGTTGGGATATCGACAAGATGCGATCGCGCATCCTGGCGTGCCCTGGCGTGATGAGCATCCTTTGCGATGCCGAAGGCCGGGCCGTGAACGTGGATGTTCCCGATGATGAGGGCCGCTTCTTCATCGAGAAGCTGCGAGAACTGAGCTTTCAGTTTCAGGCGCCGACCACCTACGCGACGCGCCGCGGGGCTCGACTGAGCCGCAAGGCGCGCCCGAGCAACCGCATTCGTAAGGCGCGCGCCTGTTGATGGCGGCGTCTCGTGGTGCCGACCTGTTGATGTGTGACTTGACCGAATCGGATCGGGGAGTCATTGGGTCAAACAGCCTCCCGTTGATGGTCTCGCCTCCGCAAGGACAGTGGCGTGTAAATCCTCCGGGAATGGCAGCCGGAGCCGGCATAACGCGAAAATCGCGGTCGGCGCTTTGGGAGACTCTGGCCTGATGACAGCCCCGCCATCGTGCGGGGCTTTCTGTTGCTAGGTGTATGGGTGACCTATCTGATCGAGTGAACGACCTAGGGCGCCGTATGTCAGATGTCGAGGCATTCCTCGACGCGGAGCGGCGAATGCGTGACCAATTCGCGGCAGTAAACTCTCCGCACGGGTGCCTGTTCGTGGACGCCGGGCAGATTGGCGCTCGCCATGTCCCGAGCAGTCCAGAAGTTGTCTGCCCAAAAGGGGCGGACGGTGCCGATCGGAGAGCTTAAGCGAACTTGTCCGACATAGCTTGAGGCAGTGGTCTCAACGAGAGATACGCGGTGAAGTGGACCTTGATAGCCATCGTGGTTGGCTGCGAACCACCTCGCTTCAGGGAGGCTAGGAAATGCGAAGGCGGCAAGCAATCGTGAAGGTAGCGATGGGTCGATCCTGAGGCGGGACTCTTCGAGTGCCGTCTCGCGAAGGGCTTGCTTATGGGTCCATCCAGTATGGCATATGATCCGCCCCCAATTTCCCGGATAAATGATGGCTCCTGGCTTAAGCGCTTGCGGAGCGAAGTGAAAAAAGTCACCAGTTAAGTCCATTCTATCCTCCCCAGCCGGTCATATCGTGCGAGTTTCCGACTGGGAGAGCAAGATACAAGCGCCCCGGTCGCTCCATGACCGGGGCGCTTTGCGTTTCAGAGGATGACGGCAGAGTTGATCGCCATCTTCGCTGTCGCCATTGCCCGCCTTCCTTGGGCGTTTCCTCCCTAGAACTGCCGAGGCCGGGAGACTGGCCTCGGCCTTTTCGGAGAACTGGCGTGGGTCGTGATCGACCGCAGCCCTGGCGGCGTTGGTACAAGACCCAGCGATGGCAGCGGCTCCGTGACGAGGTTCTGTTGCGGGACCTCTTCACCTGTCAGCGTCCGGAGTGCGGGCGCATCGAGGGTGATACCTCGCAGCTGGTCTGCGACCACGTCCGGCCGCACCGTGGCGACGAGGCGCTGTTCTTCGATCGGTCGAACTTGATGACGATCTGCAAGCCCTGCCACGACACGATCAAGCAGCGCGAGGAGCAGGCGACGCTGCATCAGCGCGGCGTTTGGCACTGAGGCTCGATCGGGCGCCGAGCGTGTCGCACAAACTTACTGTGTTGTAACGCCGAAAACCTGGGCGGACCCGGGGGTGGGTCAAAACCTCAGAAACCCCTTCGCCGCCGGACCCGCGCCCCCCTCATTCGGGGATTTTTTTCTGATGGATGAAATTTTCGACCTGTTCGGCGACCCGGTTCCGGAGAATTGGGGCAAGCGCGGTCGGCCGCAGCATGTGCCATCCCAGCAAAACCGGAATCGTGTCAGCATGTTAGTGGCGTGCGGCTGGTCGAATGAGCGGATCGCCGCTGCTCTGTTCATCACGCAGCCGACGCTGCGCAAGCATTATTTTTCAGAGCTCAGATATCGGGAGGTCGCCCGCGATCGCCTGGTCGCCGGGATGCTGACGAAGCACTGGGATCTGTTCATGGCCGGCAATGTCGCGGCCGGTAAGGAATTCCGGGACCTGCTGAAAGAGAACGACTTGATGCTGTACGGCCAGACGACGCAGCCGCAGCAGCAGAAGCCAGCGAAAGAGCAGAAGCTCGGCAAGAAGGAAGCAGCGCTCGCCGCGGCCCTTAATCCAGATGTCGGCACGCCCCTCGGTGAATTGATGGCGCGCCGGCAGGGACTGAACAGCTGATGCGCTTGACTCGCGTTCAGCTTGCGAGGCGCCGGGATCGGGTGGGGGTTCACAGGTTTGCGTGGAAGCACCGCCTAGCGCTGACGGCGGACATGATGCGGCGCCAATATTCATTCGGTCCGAACTGCGAGCATCCAGCTTCCGCAAAGCGATGGAATAGGCCGCCTCGAAAATGTGGGATCTGAGTTGTCCGGACTGGGAAGACCGCATTCGAGAGAGGCGGTCGTTGATCCCAGACTTGCCCTTGAATGAAGCCGAGGCCGATCTGGCGTTGGCGATGTTCGATGAACTCCATTTGCCCGACGTGCCTGGCCTACCGAAGATGCGTAGCGCTTGCGGTCAATGGTTTCGGGATCTTGTGCGCGTGGCGTTCGGCTCCTGGTTTCCGGAGGAGAATCTTCGCTATATCCGAGAAATCCTTGCGATGTTGCCGAAGGGCCAGAGCAAGACCACGTATTCCGCGGGCCTGTTGCTCGTCGCGATGCTGATGAACAAACGGCCCCGCGCGGAGGGCATCTTCGTCGGGCCGACGCAAGCGATCGCCGACAACGCCTATGACAAGGCCGTCGGAATGATCGATGCCTCGCAGGACCTGAAGAGGCGATTCCGCCCACGGGATCACATCAAGACGATCGAGGATCTGTCCAACCACACTGAACTTCGCGTCCGCAGCTTCGACGTCAATATTCTCACGGGCCGTATCCTATTTATCGCGATGTTGGACGAGTTGCACCTCCTTGGTCGCGACGCGAATACGGCCAAGGTTCTGCGGCAAATCAGGGGTGGCCTTGAGAAGACACCGGAAGGTCTCCTGATCATCACAACAACGCAGTCGGACGAAGTCCCAGCTGGCGCCTTCAAGGATGAGTTGCGTGCCGCCCGGAAGATCAGGGACGGTCACTTCCGGGGTAAGGTTGTTCGGTCGATGCTGCCAGTTTTGTACGAGTTCCCGCAGGACATCGCCAAGGACCGCGTCAAGTGGAGCGATCCAGAAAACTGGGACCTAGTGATGCCAAACCTGGGCCGCTCGGTCCACAAACAGAGCTTGATTGCCGACTGGGAGACCGAGAAGGCTAAGAGCGAAGAAGCCATTAGGATTTGGGCGTCGCAGCATCTCAATATCGAGATGGGTGTGGGTTTATCCGCAGAAGGTTGGAGAGGTGCCGATCATTGGGAATCGGCGGCCGACAAGAGTCTCCAGGACCTTTCAACGCTTCTGGCGCGCTCGGAGGTTGTGACGTTCGGCAGTGACATGGGCGGTCTCGACGATCTTCTTGGTGTTGCCGTCATCGGGCGGGAGCGTGGGACGCGACGCTGGTTGATCTGGAGCCACGCGCTGGCTCACAAGCAAGTCCTCTCGATCAGAAAGGATATTGCCTCGAGACTTGAGGGCTTCGCCAATGAACGTTCGTTGACTCTCTGCGGCACTTCGAAAGATCTCATGACCAAGTTCGGCGACATCTTTCAGCAGGTGTTCGACAGCGGCAAGTTGCCGGGAAAGGACGCGGTTGGCGTTGATCCGAACAACGTCGCCGCGATGATCGAGGAGTTGACCTCGCGCGGCATGACCGACGCGATGCTCCGCCGTCTCCGGCAGGGCGAGGCGTTGTCGCCGGCATGGTGGGGCCTCGAGATGAAGCTGTCGGACGGCACCGTCTCCCACGCCGGTTTCGACCTGATGGACTGGTGCGTCGGCAACGCGAAGGTTGAGCCGCGCGGCAACGGGATCCTGATCACCAAGCAGATCTCGGGCCGCGCCAAGATCGATCCGCTGATTGCAACGGGGTGCGCGACGATTCTCATGAGCTGGAATCCAACAGCGGCGCCCCGCGTCGATCTTGATGCTTGGCTCTCCCAGCCGGCGATGGCGATCTGATGTCGTTTTGGGGATGGCTGCGCCGCGAGCGTCGTGGAAATCTGTCAGGCGCATCCTTCGTGCCGGGCGATGACCGCGCCGATCCGGTCACGGCGGATTCGGCGTTGAAGTTGTCGTCCTGGTGGTCGAGCGTCCGGCTGATCACCGAGACGATCGCGACCTTGCCTTCTGGCGTCTTCGTCAAGCGCAATGGAGATAGGGAGTCGCGGCAGGATCATCGGCTTTATGAGATCCTGCAAATCCAGCCGAACCTGGAGCAGACCTCGGTCGAGTTCTGGGAGGGCCGTGTCGCACCGATCTGCATGCTCGGCAACAGCTATGCCGAAAAGCTGTTCGTTGGGGAGCGGCTTGTCGGGGTCCGGCCGTTCCGAGGTCAGTCGGTCCGTGTCGAGCGCGATGCCGATAACGTCTTGCGCTACCGCGTCTTCGATCGGGGGCGGATCGAGTATTTGCCGCCAGCGAAGGTGTTTCACATTCGCGGGTTCGGCGTCGACGGAGATGAGGGGCTGTCACCTCTTGGCTATGCGGCGCAATCGCTGTCGGGCGCGGCGGCGGCCGATAAGGCCGCGGCGACGATCTTTAGCCGTGGCATGCGGGCCGCCGGCTATTGGAAGCCGCCGGAGAACATGTCGCCTGAGCAGCGGATCGAGTTCCTCCAGAATTATATTCGCCCGGGCGAGGGTGCGGCGGGCGAAGGCAAATCGATCATTGTCCCGCCACGGTTCGAATGGAGTTCGTTCAACATCACGCCTCGCGATGCTGAATTGCTGATGGCGCGCAACTTCTCAGTGGCCGATGTCTGCCGCTGGATGGGTGTTCCTCCGATCCTGATCGGTCATGCTCAAGAGGGGCAGACCATGTGGGGGACGGGCGTCGAGCAGATCATCCTGGCGTGGTTGATGACGGGGCTGCGCGCTTACCTCAAACGGATCGAAGCGGCGGTCAATCTGCGCTTGCTCTCTCCGGGGGACCGGCAGGCGGGGATCTTCTTCGAGTTCAACTTTGAGGGGCTGCTGCGCGCCGACAGTGCGGGCCGGGCGCAGTTGATGGCGTCACTCGCACAGAACGGCCTGCGGACCCGCAATGAGCTTCGCCGTCTCGACAACATGCCGCGCATCGACGGCGGCGACGATCTGACCGTGCAGTCGAACCTCGTGCCGCTGGATCGGCTTGGCGTCCAGCAATCGGGCGCGGAAGTAATCCGCAACATGATGCGAAACTGGCTCCTCGAGGAGCGCGACGAAAGGAACGCCGCATGAGCATTCGCAAGCTTCCGAAGGCCGAGACTCCTTCGTTGCGGGCTGGCCTTGGGTTCGATCTCGCGCCGAGCGCATTGGCCCGCTTCGACGCCGGCGTCCGCGCGGCTGACGATCAGGGTGATGTCGACAACACGATCTCGATCCTGGGTCCGATTGGGCAAGACTTTTTCGGGGAGGGGGTGACGGCGCGCCGGATCGCGGCTGCGCTCCGCGCCATCGGTGAGCAGGAAGTCGTCGTCTATATCAATTCTCCTGGGGGCGATTACTTCGAGGGCCTGGCGATCTACAACCTGCTCCGCGATCACAAGGGCAAGGTGACGATCCGGGTGCTCGGTATCGCGGCCTCAGCCGCGTCGGTCATCGCCATGGCGGGGGACGTGATCGAGGTGGCGCGCGCCGGGTTCCTCATGATTCACAACACCTGGGTCGTGGCTGCCGGGGATCGTAATGATCTGCGGGAATACGCCGACCTGATCGAGCCTTTCGACAAGGTGGCGGCCGATGTCTATGCGGTCCGGTCGGGCGTGGACCCGGCCGAGGTCCAGAAGATGATGGATCGCGAGACCTGGATCGGCGGGCAGGATGCCGTCGAGAAGGGGTTCGCCGACGCGCTCCTGGCGACCGATCAAATCGTCAACGACCCGCAGGCGGCTTTGGAGGTCGGCGTTCATGCCGCGCTTCGCCGCATCGATGTCGCTCTTGCCCGCGATGGCATGGCGCGCTCCGAGCGCCGCCGCCTGATCGCGGAAATCAAATCCGGCACGCCCAGCGCTGCCGAACCCACCACGCCAAGCGCTGGTGTCAACGCCGAGCTGGCCGAAGCATTGGGCCGGATCGCCATTCGCTAACCATCGCCGCCCGTGTGGCGGCGCAGCCTCCTCCGCGTGAGGGGCTGATAAAGGAATCATGGACATGAAAAAACTGTTCTTCCCCGCATTCGTTTGCGGGCTGTTTGCCGTTGCCGCCGTGCTGGTGGCTCTTGGCATGGATTTGTCGATGGGCGCCGCCGCCGGCGTGATCGTGGCCGAGGGCGCCGCGGCCGTCACGCTCAAGGATCTGAAGGCAGTTACCGACAAGCTGGAAGAGGTCACCCAGCAGTTCAACAAGGCTGGCGACGAGGTTCGATCCAAGGCCGAGGAAGCAATCCAGCAGGTCAAGGACAAGGGCGCCATTGCCGAGGCCACCAAGCAGGAGGTCGATAAGCTCCTGATGGAGCATGCCAAGCTGACTGCCGATCGGGGCGCTCTCGAAGCCCAGATGCAGGAAATGCGCGGTCGGCTGTCCGACGCCGAACAGGAACTGGCATCGCGCAATCGTGGTGGCGGCGTCCAGCAGCAGCGGACCATCGGTCAGTGCGTGATCGACGACGAGGCTGTGAAGAAGTTCAACTCCTCGACCCGTGCATCGGTGCGCGTCGGCGTCGTTCGATCCGACATCACCAGTATGCCGACCACGGTCGGTGACAACACGAGCGGGGCCAACTCGCTGGGTGGTGCCGATCGTCAGCCGGGTATTGTAGCGCCGCTCGAACGCCAGATGACGATTCGTGATCTGCTGGCTCCCGGCACGACCAGCCAGTCGATGATCGAGTTCGCCCAGGAGACCGGGTTCACGAACAGCGCACGCGTGGTCTCCGAGGGTGCGACGAAGCCAAAATCCGACATCACCTTCGAACTCGTCGCGGCGCCTGTGCGCACCATCGCGCATATCTTCAAGGCGTCGCGCAACATCCTGGATGATGCTCCGGGCCTGCGGTCCTATATCGATGCCCGCGCGAACTACGGCCTGCGATATGCGGAGGAGCAGGAGCTTCTGGCCGGCGACGGTACGGGCCAGCACATCCATGGCCTGATCCCGCAGGCGTCGGTCTATTCGCCGTCGCTGACGATCGAGAACGAGTCCCGTATCGACCGCGTGCGGCTCGGCATCCTCCAGGTGTATCTTGCGGAGTTCCCGCCGACCGGCATCGTGCTCAATCCGATCGATTGGGCTGGCATCCAGCTCACGAAGGACCTGGAGGGCCGCTACATCATCGGCAATCCGCAGGACGGCAACGCGCCGCGCTTGTGGAATCTGCCTGTGGTGCAGACCCAGGCCATGGACGTCGCCGAGTTCCTGGTCGGCAACTTCCAGATGGGCGCCCAGATCTTCGACCGTCTCGACATGGAGATCCTGCTCTCGACCGAGAACTCGGACGACTTCGAGCGCAACATGGTGACCATCCGCGCCGAGGAGCGTCTGGCGCTGGCGGTGTATCGGCCGGAATCGTTCGTCCATGGCGAGTTCTCCGCCACGTCCTGACGCTTCACGCCGCGTCACGGCGAATGACGAGAAAGGGGCCGCTCATGCGGCCCCTTTTGTATATGTAGAAGGAGTCTTCCGATGATCCGCATGAAAGCATTGAAGTCGTTCTTTGGTGATGAGGGCCGCGTCCGCGGCGGCCGCGAGTTCGAGGTCAAGGATCAACGCCGCGCCGACGCTCTTGCGAAGCGCAAGCTGGCCGTCATGGTCGATGGCCCGGCGCTTCAGGATCGCGGGGTGGTCGGCCCTTTGCCTGCCGCTGGTGGCCCGACTGGCGCGGGCAGCGGGTCATCGTTGTCGCCTCCGGCCCAAGCGCCAGCACCATCGGAATCGAGCGAGCCCGAGGCAAAGCCCGCGTCATCGCCATCAACGAATCCTGGCGGCTCGCGCCGTGGGCGGACATCCTCTACGGCTGCGACGGAGGCTGGTGGCGCAAGCGATCAGGCATCCCTGATTACCGAGGGCTGAAGCTCTCTCAAGATCCAGGCGCGTGCGCGGCCTATCGCGATGTCCACAAGGTCGATGTCGTGGATGGTCAGCACCGGATGCTGTTCGGCGAGCCCGGCGTGATCGGCGACGGCGGAAACAGCGGGTTCCAGGCGATCAACCTCGCGGCTCAGATGGGGGCGTCTCAGATCGTGCTGGTGGGTTTCGACATGCGGATTGACGCGGGCTTGCATTGGCATGGGCGCCACCTCCATGGGCTCAACAATCCCCGCGAAGCCAACGTGTTGCGCTGGCGCCGACGATTGGATGACGCGGCCGGATCCCTCGCCGAACGAGGAATCGATGTCGTCAACGCCAGCCAGGTCTCGATGTTGAAGGGCTACCGCATGGCGGATTTGGGCGAGGTGCTGGCATGCTGATTCCGATCGAGCGCCAAGGGTTGGGCCCTGTGTCGCTGGCTGATGCGAAGAAGCATTGCCGGGTCGAGCACAACGAAGATGATGACGTCATCGCGTCTTTGCTGCGTGCCGCGGTTGAGTACCTCGAGCGGGCGACCGGCCATGTGCTGTCGCCCGTGACCTATGAGCTGCGGGTCGCCCGATGGTGCTCGGCGTTCGCGCTTCAGGCGTTCCCCGTGCGCGATGTCGAGTCGGTCGAGTACACTGGCCCAGATGGCGCGTCTCATGTCGTGCCGCTGCTCCAATGGTCGTTTATCCCGACGCCAGAGGGTGGGGTCGTCCGAATGGGCGCGGGGTTCGATGCGCTCGCGCTATCGGCGGATCCGGATGCGATCAGGATCAGATTTTCTGCGGGCTACGATCAGCCAGGCGTGAGCGGTTCGGGCGATGATCCGATGCTCGCTTGTCCGGAGACCGTCAAGGTCGCCGTCAAGATGCTGCTCGGTCACTGGTACGCAAACCGCGAGACCATCAACATCGGCAACATCGTCAACAGTCTGCCTTTCGCCGTCGATGCCTTGGTGTCTCAGCTTCGGATCTACCGCTGATGGCCGATCCCGTCGTCAGCTATGCGGCGATGCGCCTGGTGCATCCGGCCAATCAGCGCCGGTCGGAGGATTGGTGCCGGGCTTTCGCCGAGGGGGCGGGCGGCGTCATCGAGCGCCATTGCCGGCTCCATCCTGGCCCGGTCGCCATGTTCGGACGGCAGGGCCGATTGGCCGGTCTGTTGCGTCAGGCGATTGGCGAGGGCCGGGACTGGTACTTCGGGGACCATGGATATTTCGAGCGGGCGACTCATTTCCGGATCACCAGGAATGGCCTGCAATGGCGGCGTGGCGCTGGTCCTGGCCCGGACCATGACCGGATGCGGGCTCTTGGCGTGCAGATCGCGCCATGGCGATCGGGCGGCGGCCATATCGTCATTTGCCCGCCGGCGATGGAGTTTGCGCAGCAGGAGGGGTTCAGCGCGCGACAATGGTTGGCATCGATCCATCGGCGCCTCACCTCGGTCACGGATCGACCGATCTTCGTTCGAACGCGAGAGCGCGCCGCCGAAGTCCCGCTGTCGGTCGATCTGCATGACGCATGGTGTCTGGTCACCTGCCAGTCCAACGCATCCGTCGAGGCGATCGTCGCCGGCGTGCCGGCCTTCGTGACCATGGACTGCGCGGCCGTACCGATGGCCGGGACCGATCTATCCCAGGTCGAGCATCCCGCCATGCCTGACGGTCGAGAGGATTGGGCCGCAGCGCTCTGTGCAAACCAGTGGACGCTGGACGAGATCCTGGACGGATCGGCCTGGCGCGCGCTTTCGGACGGCG
>Ga0180217_1003385_pt1 | contig 13541 bp, 15 predicted proteins | sample eDN3rd37CBELigOP_FD_128521 | JGI IMG/M metagenome (GOLD analysis project Ga0180217, IMG submission 128521) | Enriched Organic Plus compost microbial communities from Emeryville, California, USA - eDNA 3rd pass 37_C BE-Lig OP (version 2) (version 2) ... | reverse complement strand
GCCAGTACCGAGGCCATCACCACCCCGGTCATGCCGTACATGCTTTCGTACAGCCACGCCATGCGCCGATGGCCGCGCCGGGCCACGTCGCGGGCCACCAGCGGCAGCATCAGGCGGCGCAGCGGCACCAGGCACTGGTAGTTGATGATCGACATGCCGATGACCGCGACCAGCGTCATCGGCAGCCAGCCGCGGCTGAAGATCGCCGCCGCCATGAGGCTGATGCCGACCAGCGCGGCGGAAGCGGTGTTCATGCGGATGAAGCGGCGCAACGGCGCGCGTTCGTTTTCGGTATCGGCGAACGCCAGCAGCAGGCGACCGCCGAAATACGCGCCCGCCGCACCGCCGACCACGCCGCCGATCACCGCGCCCAGCGAAAAACCGGCGGTGGCGCCGCCGTGGGTCAGCGCGTCGAAGGAGCCCATCAGCGTGCCCATCGCGGTGCCGCCGGACAGCGACGACACCCCCAGTCCGCTGGCGCCCAGCTTGCCGGCGCCGGCAGAACCCACGCCCACCGCGCCGGCACCGATCGCCACCGCGGCGCTGGCCACCGGCGCGGCACTCATCAGGCCGCTCACCACCAATACGGTGAAGGCGGCGCCCGGCGCGCTGGAGCGGGCGAATTCGCCGAAACGCTTGAGCATCTCCTCGCGCACGATGCCGCGCGCCCGCGACAGCCGCTTGCGCACCGCCGCGTCGCTCAGGCCCAGCAGTTCGGCCACCTGCTGCGAGCTCTGGCCCTCGCGGTAGAACAGCAGCAGGGTTTCGCGGGCATCCTCCGGCAACGAGGAGATGATGTCGGCCGCGACGATTTCCTCTTCCGTGCGCAGCAGGTGCTCGGCCGGCGACGGCGAAGGATCGGCGGTGAGGTTGATGGCCAGTTCCGCGGCTTCGCCCGACATCGGCCTGTGATGCTGGGTGCGCAGGTAATCACGCGCCAGGTTGCGGGTGATCTGGCGCAACCAGGGCAGGAAGCTGGCGCTGTTCTTCAGCCGATCCAGGCGCTGCCAGGCGCGCAGGAAGGCTTCCTGCGCGATGTCCTCGCTGGCGTGCACGTCGCGGGTGATCGCGTAGGCGATCGCGGTGACCGTGTTCTGGCAGGCGCCGACGATGCGTCCGTAGGCGTCCTGGCTGCCGCGCGCGGCGGCGGGCAGCTCGTGTTGCAGCATCAGGTCGAGGCTCTGGGCGTTCATCGCGGCGGCGTTTCCGTGGATTCCTGTCCCCGGGACGAGACGGGCCGGAAAATGTGACCAGGCCGGATCAGCCGCCCGACGCCGGCTTCACCTGGACCCGCACGGTGTCGTCTTCCTCCGCCTCACCCTCGGCGGGCGCCGGTTGCGTCGGGGTGGCCGGCGCAGTGGCAGGCGCGGGCGCGGCGGGACGCGGCGCGCGGTGGCGCAGCACGGTGAACACCGCCGCCAGCGCGATCAGGCCCAACAGGACCAGGCGGATGCGCCAGGCCCAGGAACTGCGTTTGGGCGGATCGTCCTGGCTGCTGGTGAAGGTCAGCGGCGCGGGACCGGCGCCGGGGCGGGTGGTTTCCAGCAGTCCGGCCTCGCGCAGGATCTGGCGCGCGCGCGGCTGGTCTTCCGGATGCCGCACCCATACCGCCGGCTGTTGCGCCTTCGGCACCGGCTCGGTGTAGCGGAACTGGCTGCCGCGCTTGCCGCGATAGGAACGCTCGTTGCTGATGTGGACCTCGATGCCGGCGTCGGTCAGCAGCTTGGCCACGCCCTCGACGGTTTCCAGACGCTGGCTGGTGAAGATCTGGCGCATCGTCTCAGTCCTTGGCCGGCACCGCCGCCGCGGCCTGCGCGTCGGGCACCACCCGGATCAGGCCTTCCTGCGCCGTGCTGGCGACCAGCCGGCCGTGGCGGTCGAAAATCTGCCCGCGCGCCAGGCCACGCGAACCCTGCGCGCTGGGACTGTCGATGGAATACAGCAACCAGTCGTCGGCGCGGAACGGGCGGTGGAACCACAGCGCATGGTCCAGCGAGGCCATCTGCACGTTCGGCTGGTAATAGCTGATGCCGTGCGGATAGGTGGCCGTGCCGAGCAACTGGAAATCGGAAGCGTAGGCGAGCAGGGCGCGATGCAGTTCCGGCGAATCGCCGACCTTCTCGCTCAACCGGAACCACACCTGCTGGAACGGAGGCCGCTTGGGCGGATTCAGTTCGTCGCGCGGATACACGTGGCGGAACTCGAACGGTCCGCGCCGCGACAGCCAGCGTTGGACCTTGATCGGCAGCGTGGCCATCACTTCGGTCGGCACCGGCGGCGCCGGGCCCACGTCCTCGGGCTGCGGCACTTCCGGCATCGACAACTGGTGTTCGGCGCCCGGCTCCTCGCCCTGGAACGAGGCCGCGCAGAAGAAGATCACCCGGCCATGCTGGATCGCGGTGACCCGGCGTACCGAAAAGCTGCCGCCGTCGCGGGTGCGGTCCACTTCATAGACGATCGGCGCCTCGATGTTGCCGGCGCGCAGGAAGTAGGCATGCAGCGAATGCGCGCGGCGTTCGCCTTCGCCTTCCACCGTGGCCTGCGCGGCCGACAGCGCCTGGCCCAGCACCTGTCCGCCGAACACGTATTTGGTGCCGATGTCGCGGCTCTGGCCGCGGAACAGGTTGTCCTCCAGCCGCTCCAGCGAGAGCAGGTCGATGAGTTCGCTGACGACGGGTTCGGGGCTGGCAGACACGGCGGCTCGCAGGGCGGGTCGGGGAGGTTGGGGATTATACGGGCAGGGGATTGGGGGCTCTGGATGGAGGGGGATTGGGGATTGGGGATTCGGGATTCGGGATTCGGGAAGGCAGGCTTGTTGTCCGGAATCCTGGAAGGGCCGGGCTTTGCCTTGCCCTTCGCGGAAGGGGGACCGAGGGGATTTGCTTCGGCGCGATGTCGGTCGCGATCCGGGATTCCGCAATCGCGACGGGCGTCGCGACTGCAATCAAGTGCCATCAAGGCATCAACCGCGCCAACCTCACGTCCGCCATCACCCGTTCCCACGGAAACAACGGTCCCGGATCCCGCTTCCGCTGCACCAGCACCGACGGATCATCGCTCGCCGGTTCCAGTGTTCGATCCAGATCCTCGTGGCCGGCAACCAGGCGCAGCGCGGGCAACTGCGAAGGCAACCAGCGCAGCAGCGCAATCAATGCGGAAATCTGCGCCTCGGCATACGGCTCGTCCATGCCTTGGTGATCGCTCGCCAGCCAATCCGGATAACGACCCGTATTCACCAGCTCGATGCCGACCGCGCGCGGGTTGTACCCGCGTACATGGTGGGCGACCCGATCCAGCGCGACGTACTGGTGGATGCTGCCGTCGCGATCGATGTAGTAGTGCCCGCTGTTGCCCGTCCGCGAACCCGGGTACAGGATTTCTTCGCCGAAGCGGCGCGCCATCGCCAGATCCGGCAACTCGGTGCAATGGATCACCGCCAGATCCACCTGCGATGGCGATCGCGCATCCAGCCGCATTTCGTAGGGCAGGGGATCGGCGAGGATGCGGGGAGCGTCGGACATGCCGCGCATGCTAGCAGGGCCGATGCCGGCGCGCGGCTCGAGTAAACTGGCGTCCTGCGCCGCAGCCGTCGCGGCGGGATGCCCCCCATGCCCCTGTCTCCCGATTCCCCGCTCGCCCAGTTGATGGCCCGCCTGCCGCGCGCCGGCCAGGTCGAATGGATTGGCCTGCGCCCCGCGCGCGATGTCGCCATGATGCCGGTGGACCAGGCCGAAGCCGTCACCGGCATCGGCCTGGTCGGCGATCGCTACGCCGGCGGCAGCGGCAAGCGCGGCATCACCCTCATCCAGGCCGAACACCTGCCGGCGATCGCGGCGCTGGCCGCGCGGCCGGATCTGCAACCGGCCCTGTTGCGGCGGAACGTGGTGGTGTCCGGCATTCCGCTGATCGCGCTGAAGGATCGCCGCTTCCGCATCGGCGACGTGCTGCTGGAAGGCACCGATGAATGCGATCCCTGTTCGCGCATGGAAGACGCGCTCGGCCCCGGCGGCTACAACGCCATGCGTGGCCACGGCGGCCTGTGCGCGCGCATCCTCGAGGGCGGCGTGTTCCGCGTCGGCGACAAGGTGGAGGCGCTGTGAGCCCGACATCGGCGCGCGGTCACTGCATCCTCTCGCACGGATTCGAAAGCGGTCCGGACGCCACCAAGGTCACTGCGCTGGCCGATGTCGCCGAACGACTGGGCTGGACCCACGAACGCCCGGACTACACCGATCTGGACGCGCGCCGCGACATCAGCTCGCTCGGCGACGTGCCCGCGCGGCTGGAACGCCTGCGCGGCCTGGCGCAGGCGGCGGCCAGCCGCGGCCCGCTGGTGCTCGCCGGGTCCAGCCTCGGCGCCTACATCGCCGGACGCATTTCGCTGGAAGTGCCGGTGCGCGGCCTGTTCCTGATGGCGCCGCCCACCACGATGGGGCCGCTGCCGGCGCTGGACGCCGCGCCGGTGCCGATTTCGATCATCCACGGCTGGAACGACGAACTGATTGCCGCGCAGCTTGTGGTCGACTGGGCGCAGGCCCGCCGCGCCCGCCTGCTGATGGTGGACGACGCGCACCGCCTGTCCTCGCATGTCGAAGCGTCCGCCGAAGCCTTCGGCCAATTGCTCGCTTCGCTGTAGACCGGGCGCCGCGTTCAGCCCGCATCTGGCCGCGCGCGCGGTGCAGCGGCTAGAATCGCCGCCTCGATTCGTCCCAGGTGTCACGCCCATGCGCCATTGATGCCGCCGTCGCTTGACGGCCCAGGTTTCCGCCGGCCTTCGCGCCGGGGGAGTTCCCGTGGCATCAGTTGGAATCCGCATGACGAATCCGTTCCTGACGCTCGACCGCGCGTCGCTGTCCCTGCCCGACGGCAGGATCCTGTTCTCCGATCTCGACCTGCACCTGGACGGCCGTCCCACCGGACTGGTCGGGCGCAACGGCGTGGGCAAGAGCGTGCTCGCGCGCCTGCTGGCGGGCGAGATCGCGCCCACTTCCGGCAAGCGCAACGCCAGCGGCCGCGTCCGTTACCTGCCCCAGCAGATCCACGTGCCCGACGGCGCCACGGTCGCTTCGCTGGCCGGCGTGGACGCGTGGCTGGAGGCGCTGGCCCGCATCGAGGCCGGCAGTACCGACGCGCATGACTTCGACACGCTGGGTGATCGCTGGGATATCCGCCAGCAACTCGCCCAGGCGCTGGACGCGCAAGGCTTGCCGGGCCTCGACCCGGATCGCGCCGCCGCCACGCTGAGCGGCGGCGAGGCGATGCGGGTCGCGCTGGCCGGCGCGTTCCTGTCCGAGGCCGACTTCCTGATCCTCGACGAACCCAGCAACCATCTCGACGCCCTGCAGCGGCAGCGCCTGCACGCGCAACTCGCGCAGTGGCCGAACGGCCTGCTGGTGATCAGCCATGACCGCCGCCTGCTCGACACCTTCGCCCGCATCGAGGAACTGTCGCCGCACGGCCTGCGCACGTATGGCGGCGGCTACGGTTTCTACGCCGCGCGCAAGGCCGAGGAACAGGCGCAGGCGCAGCGCGAACTCGAACAGACCAGGGCCGCCGTGCAGCGCCAGGAACGCGCGTTGCGCGAGCAGCAGGAACGCCAGCAGCGCCGGCAGGCACGCGGCAACCGCGATGCGCGCGATGCCAACCTGCCGCCGATCCTGCTCGGCCTGCGCAAGTCGCGCAGCGAGGACAGCGCCGGCCGTTTCGCCGCCCGCCAGCAGGCCGCGCGCGAGCAACTCGCCGGCCAGCTGCGCGACGCCGCGCGCAAGCAGGCACCTTCCGTCGAACTGGCGCTGTTCGCACCCGACGCCGGTGCCGCGCAGGATCGCATCGTGTTGCGCATGCAAGGCGCGGTGTTGCCGCACGTGCCGGCGACCGCGCGAGGACTGGACCTGTTCCTCACCGGACGCCAGCGCGTCGGCGTCACCGGCCCCAACGGCAGCGGCAAATCCACGTTGCTGCGCGCGATGGCGGGGCAGGTGACGCCATCGGCCGGTCGCTGCATGGCGCATGTGCCGGTCGCCTGGCTGGACCAGCGCCTGGCCGGACTCGATCCCGCCGCCAGCGTGCTGGCGCAGTTGCGCGAGGCCAATCCCGAGGCCGGCGAGGCCGCGCTGCGCACCCGGCTGGCCCTGCTGGGGCTGGGCGCCGGTCTCGTCGAAGGCCCCGCCGGCCAGCTCAGCGGTGGCGAACGCCTGAAGGCCGCGCTGGCCTGCGTGCTGTATGCCGCGCAGCCGGCCGGCCTGCTGCTGCTCGACGAACCGGGCAACCACCTGGATCTGGCCGGGCTGGAGGCGCTGGAAAGCATGCTGCGCCAATATCGCGGCGCGCTGGTCGTGGTCTCCCACGACGAAGCCTTGCTGGAACGGCTGGACCTGACCCATCGCCTGCACCTCACCCGGGAAAGCGCGGCCCTGTCGCTCGCCTGAGCGCGCGTGGGGCCGGTTTTCCGTGTGTTCCCACCCCCAATCCGGCAAAATTGCCGCCATTCACGCCGCCGCCGTCCCGAGTTCCGGAGTCCACTTGAAGTTCTTTGTTTCCTGCGCCAAGGGCCTGGAGTACCTGCTCGCCGACGAGCTGACGGCGCTGGGCGCCCACCGCGCGACCGCCACCATCGCCGGCGTCAACGTCGAAGGCGAACTGCGCGACGCCCAGCGCGCCGTGCTGTGGTCGCGCCTGGCCAGCCGCGTGCTGTGGCCCATTGCCGATTACGATTGCCCGGACGAGCAGGCGCTCTACGACGGCGCGGCGGCGGTCGCGTGGGAAAACCACCTGCGCCCGGAACTCACCCTGGCGGTGGACGCGCACGTCTCCGGCCAGGCCATCACCCACGCGCGCTACGCCGCCCAGCGCATCAAGGACGCGGTGGTGGATCGCCTGCGCCAGCAGGGACTGGAACGCCCGTCGGTGGATGTCGAGCAGCCGGACGTGCGCATCAACCTGTCGCTGCGCAAGGGCCGCGCCACCTTGTCGATCGATCTCGGCGGCGGTCCCATGCATCGCCGCGGCTGGCGGCGCGAACAGAACGAAGCGCCGCTGAAGGAAAACCTCGCCGCCGGCGTGCTGATGCGCGGCGGCTGGCCGGCGCTGTACCACGCCGGTGGCGCGCTGCTGGATCCGATGTGCGGCAGCGGCACGCTGCTGATCGAAGGCACGCTGATGGCCGCCGACGTCGCGCCCGGCCTGCAACGCCACGGCAATACGCTGCCCACCCGCTGGCTGGGCTTCGACGCGCAGGCCTGGCGCGATCTGTTCGCCGACGCGGTCGCCCGCGAGACCGAAGGCCGCCGCGCGCTGCAACCGCGTTTCTACGGTAGCGATCTGGATTCACGCGCCATCCGTGCCGCCAGCGAGAACGCGACCCTGGCGGGATTGGCCGAACAGATTCAATTTCAGACCCGCGATGTCGCCCGACTGGAAGCGCCCGGCGAAGGCGGCGGCCTGGTGGTCTGCAATCCGCCCTACGACGAGCGCCTGGCCGCCGACGCGGCGCTGTACCGGATGCTCGGCGACGCGCTGCAACGCGCCGTGCCCGGCTGGCGCGCCAGCCTGTTGTGCGGCAACGCGGACCTTGCACACGCCACCGGCCTGCGCGCGCAGAAGAAATACCAGGTATTCAACGGCGCCATCGAGTGCGCGCTGATCGTCTGCGATCCGGTCGCCGCACCCACGCGCGAGCGCAGCGAACCGCGCCCGCTCAGTGACGGCGCGCAGATGGTCGCCAACCGCATCCGCAAGAACCTCAAGAAACTCAAGAGCTGGCGCGCCCGCGAGGACGTCACCTGCTATCGCGCCTACGACGCCGACCTGCCCGAATACGCCGCCGCCATCGACGTGTACGAGGCCGAGAACGACGGCGGCACCTACCTGCACATCCAGGAATACGCCGCCCCGGCCAGCATCCCGGAAACCGACGTGCGCCGCCGTTTCAGCGAACTGCTGGCCGCCGCGCGCGAAGTCTTCGCCGCGCCGCCGGAGCGGGTGGCGATCAAGTCGCGCACGCGCGGCAAGGGCGGCAGCAAGTACGGCCGCTTCGATCAGAAGGATCAGACCCTGTGGGTGCAGGAAAACAACGCCCGCCTGCAGGTCAACCTGTTTGATTACCTCGACACCGGCCTGTTCCTGGATCACCGCCCGCTGCGCCGGCGCATGGCCCAGGAAGCGCGCGGCAAGCGCTTCCTCAACCTCTTCAGCTACACCGGCGTTGCCAGCGTGCAGGCCGCCGTCGGCGGCGCGGCCACCACCACCAGCGTGGACCTGTCCGGCACCTACCTGGAATGGTGCGGGCGCAACCTGGCCGGCAATAATTTCGGCGGCGCCCGGCACCGCCTGGTGCAGGCCGACGCCGTGCGCTGGCTGGAAGCCGAGCAGGGCGAATACGACCTGATCTTCTGCGACCCGCCCACCTTCTCCAACTCCGCCCGCGCCGACGACTTCGACGTCCAGAAGGAACACGTCCGCCTGCTGCGCGCGGCGGTGGCACGGCTGGCCCCCAACGGCGTGCTGTACTTCAGCAACAACTTCCGCCGCTTCCGCCTGGACGAAAACGAAATCGCCGCCTTCGCCCGCTGCGAGGACATCACCCCGCAGACCATCCCCCCGGATTTCGAGCGCAACGCCCGCATCCATAGGTGCTGGAAGCTCACCCGTTTCTGAGCCCGCATCCCGCCGCCCCGAACACTGGGGCGGCAGGTTTATCCTCTGATCCGGCCTCATCGGCTCCTGTTTCCGATAGAAAACTTGTGGGCTGAGGCTGGGGAAGGGCGGGGCGATAGCCTCTTTCATTCATGTTTGGCCTCTGTCGAAGCCAGAGAACAGCGATTGTTGACCGAAGGCTGTATTTCCTAAACTTCGCCTGAGCAGAAGCTCGAACAAAAATCCGCATCCGCACGTTCGTTACCTAGGAGGCAGTGTTCTCGATATGTCCTGGTACATGCTGGCAAGCATCGCGGAAACCGAGAACGGGATAATTGCAAGGTTCATTCCCGACACTTTCCTTCCGGACTCCGATTGCCCCGTTCTCGTGGTAACCGTAATGGGGCCGATAGATCGCATGGCTGCAACCCGGGCTTTCGAAGTGTTTCGCGAGGCCTTCGTTGTCGGCTACTCGGCTACCCCAGTCTCATTTTCAGCCATGTCAGATGGGGATTGGGAGGAAAGGACCGTCCAAGGAAGTGCCGTCGAGATCGCGCATGAGCCTTACGTCGCGGACGAACTACTGGGTATTGCCAGAAATCTGGCTTCCCTGTTCGACAACGAAACGGACAGGAATCTTGCAATGACTCGGAAGATGGAAGGCATCGAACACTTCGTTCTTGACCTGATCACACGGGCGGAAACAAAGCGGTCACTGAGCTCAAAGACGGCACCCATGCTGGAAAGCCAGCTTGATGTGCTTAACCGTGTGCTCAATCGCATCAAAGGCGACTAGCTTCCCGACTTAAGATTCGCCTTCGAATCCAGGCAATGCCGCCCCGAAGATCGGGGCGGCGGACATACCCATCAATCCGACTCCACCGGCTCCAGCACCAGACAGCCGGTGCGTATGCGCACCCGGATGGTCTGACCAATCGAGAATCCAGCCTGTTCCAGCCAGCGCCCTTGCAGGCGCAGGGAGGGAAAGGGCGGGGTGGGGCGGCCCTTGCCGGTGTGGGGGTAATAGGCGTAGCCGGTTTTGAGTTGGCGCTCACGCGGGAAGGAGCGGCGGGTCTGATTGCCTGCCATGTTGGCCTCCGGTCGATATCGGAAAACCGCGAGGTCGGACGCGGACACCGCTAGCGGGGAGGTGTGTTGAGCACCGAGGAAGAGGATAGGGGTCAAACGATCTGATATCCATGGCGTTATTTGCCAGTTGACGCCTTTCGCACCCCGGCCCGGACTCTCACTTGTTTTTTTCGCTTGGCGACCAGTGACCGAGTTGGGCCATACGCCTGCTTGTTGCTTGCGCCCGCCAGTCCTAAGATTGAGTGACATCAAGGGCGCGTTCCATGAGCGCGCTATGGGGAAGTCAATTGATCGGGTCGCGAAATCCGGCTATAGATAATTGGCAGAACGGAAAAATCCAAATATTGATTCAGTGAAAGCTACATAAGGCCCAAGGCGCGTGGGCCTATTTGTGGCACAGTCGTATTTATCGCGTTCACTGCGCTCTTTACTGGTGGCATGATTATCGGGAGAGAATGGCGTCCTGCCATATCCACGGGTCTGTTTTTGGTGGCATCGCTGTTCATGCTCCGAAAGAACCTTAAACTCAGTCACTAACCTGCTGAGCACAATCAAGAGGAATATCCAGCGTGCTTCGTTATGTACTGTTCTTCTCGTTGTTGGCGGCATCGAAAGTTACGCTGGCAGATGATATTGACTATATTGCTGGCCGCTATACCTATGTCTCTTACGCCTTCACCCTCCCGGACGGATACTCTGGTGGTTTCAGGGAGTTTGGATCTTCGGGTGCCACTATTGAAATTGGTGCTGACAAGAGCATGGTAATGACCATGCATATGCTGGATGGGACTCGTCCAGTCAGTCGCGCGGAGATTCTAGAAATCGACATCAAGAATGGAAAGGGCTACATGCTCGTAAGATGGCCAGAGATGGCGAGTCCCGTGAGGCAAGAGTTCGAGACTGATGGAAGGACTCTTTCGTATGTCATCCGTTTCAGGGATCCCCAAGACGTGATCAGGTATGGCGGCAGTGATCAGGGTGTACTGGTACGGGAGGCGGCAACGGAAAAGTAGGGGGGTGGATTTGTTGGAACAGCGAGGCGCAATCTCAAGCTTTCCGTTGCATCTTTGTTCTTTGCTCCAATCACTTGCTTCCAATCGGACTGAGATCTATGAGCCATCCTTTTCTTGCTGTTGTCTTTCTTGGCTTGATGTTGGTAGCCAAGCCAACCCTTGCACAGGATGTTCCAGTGCCGGCAGCCACTCCCGCTGATGCTCCCGACGTCGTACTACCACCTGAATTGGATCGAGTACTCCGCGACTACGAACGCGCATGGCGCGCGGGTGACGCGGTGGCCCTCGCGGCGCTGTTCGCGGAGGACGGCTTCATCCTGCAAAGCAACCGTCCGCCCGTACGCGGACGCAAGGCCATCCAGGCCGCCTACGAAGGTGGGAGTGGCGGCCCACTGCGGCTGCGCGCGCTCGCCTTTTTCACCGAAGCCACGACTGGCTACATCGTCGGCGCCTACGGCTACGGCGATGGCCACGGCGACACCGGCAAGTTCACCCTCACGCTCCGCCGTACCCCCGGCCAGCCGTGGCTGATCTTCTCGGACATGGACAATCAGAATGCACCGCCGAAACGCCGGCGTACGTCAGACACACCTTGAGCCTGGCAATGTATATCCGGCGCGTCACCCGGATATATGCTCATGCTCTATCGTCATTGCAGGGGCAGACCGCTGATGCCCGTTGTCATGATCTACGGTTTCACCGGCCAATACGTCGGAAATTCCGAGTACGATCGCCGATCCATCTCTCTATTCCTTGCGAGAGTCGTTTAGAACAACACGGCGGAAATGGCTCAGGTATCTCTCTCCTAAAACCGGCTCTAGCCGTTTCATTGAGTCAAGCGCTGCGTGAACATCGATCGGACGTCCATCGAGAATCGCCAGCGCCTGATTGTGAAGCGCGTATGCGAAATCCGCCGCTGCGCCGACCGAATCCTCGCGCTGGCAGATGTACGGCGCCAGAAGTACCCGCATCTCGAAGAGCGCCGCCGCCATCAATCGTTTTTCCAGGTCCTGTTCTGGGTGCTGCATGTGGGCCTCTTTGTCGGAGAAAACTCCGGACTCGACGTTATCCACGCCGCCCCCGATTTTTCGGAGGGGCATTCCGCCAACTATTGGAAACAACCTTCCGGAACGACGGCAGGACACGTGGTTGGCTGGGTCCTGCTGGAGGATTGCAGCGCGTAACAAGTGTACAGGGGGCTTGAAGGACGCTCAGATGCGGGTCCATAGCCACGAAAGACTCGAAGCATGATCTCGTTCTTCGATGCGCTGGTCTCACAGGGCCAACCGGGAAGGGTCAGTGTCTTAGTGGCCGTGACACGGTTGTTCGAATTTCCGCGTCTGATGACGTAGACGCTCCCACGATTTTCGCCAAGATGGGCCAACCCGGTGATCGCAATGACGCCATATGGCATGTCGAAGATACCCCGGCTGTTGTCATCGATCAGTTGATACTCATGGCCATTCTGTTCGCGGAACGTCACCTCGCCGCCCCATTCCCCAAGGTCCTTTCCATGAATTTCCCCACCCCATGCTTCAAGGGTATGGTCTGGGCGGACACCGGCAAGCATATCTTTCTCGCCTGTGCCAAGACCGGCAAGAGACCCATTGCCCGTGAAATGACAACTTGTACACATCATGATCAGGGCAACGAAAAACTGCTTCACGAGCTTCTATCCTTGGAAGTCGATTCTGGTTATGGGTGGCATCCGGCGCGGTAGAGGGGCGAAGAAACGCCGCTACACCCACATGTCATTCTTCGCGGTATAGGCCCCGCCCGCATCGCCCGTGTTCACCACGCCACGCGGCTCCACCAGCATGATGCTGCATTCGCGGGGAGCGACGGGGCGGTGCTCGACGCCCTTCGGCACGACATACATTTCACCGGCGGCGAGGGGAACGGCCTTGTCGCGGAATTCCAGGGTCATTTCGCCATCCAGGACGATGAAGACTTCGTCGGTGTCGGCGTGGGCATGCCAGACGAATTCGCCCTGGACCTTGGCGAGCTTGAACTGGTAGTCGTTCATCTCGGCGATGACGCGGGGCGACCAGTGTTCGGAGAATCGGGACAGCTTGTCCCGCAGGTTGATCGCGACGTCTGACATGGGGGCACCTCTCCTCCTGGGGAATCGCCGCGGTTCCGGTGGAGAAATCGTGGCGAGGCAGAGCGTAGCATTCAAGCCCGACCGCTATCTGCGCGGTTCATACCGCAGCGCCACCGCGCCGCCGCCGAATTCGTGCTGGCCTATACGTTTCAAGTCGATGCCCGCCGGCAAGCCTGCGAACAGGGTCGGCCCGTGGCCCGCCACTTTGGGGTGCACGATGAACTCGTACTCGTCGATCAGATCCAGTTCCGCCAGCGCCCTGGGAAGCATCACGCCTCCCGTGAACAGCCCGTTGCCTGGCTGTTGCTTGAGCTGCCGGACCGCCTCGGCCAGATCCCCGCGCAGCAGTTCCGCGTTCCAGTCGACCTGCGCCAGCGTGTTCGACACCACATACTTTTTCGCGGCGTCGATGGTGCGGGCGAAGGGCAGCATCCACGGTTCCATCCAGTCGGGCAGCACGCCGGTCTGCGCCGGCACGCGGAACGCTTCCTCCATCATCCGGTAGGTCACCCGGCCGAACAGCAGGGCATCGGCGCGCGCGATGTTTTCGGCCGCGTGCCGGTGCAGTTCCTCGTCAGTGGAAACGCCTTCGTGATGGCAGCACCCGTCGAGGGTGAGGTTGATGGAATAGCGAAGGGGACGCATGGTGCCTCCTGGCGCGAACCGGTCAGCGAATCGCGGAATGCGGGACGGACGTACGG
>Ga0180217_1003384_pt1 | contig 13543 bp, 8 predicted proteins | sample eDN3rd37CBELigOP_FD_128521 | JGI IMG/M metagenome (GOLD analysis project Ga0180217, IMG submission 128521) | Enriched Organic Plus compost microbial communities from Emeryville, California, USA - eDNA 3rd pass 37_C BE-Lig OP (version 2) (version 2) ... | reverse complement strand
CCAGCCCTTCTTCACCCGACCCGTCAGCCCCTCGGTCAGCATCCGAAGCTGCACGGCAGGGTCTTCCCGGCTGTATGCCTTGCCGGTAATGCCCTTCTCCTCGTCGGCGAGCTTGACCACCAGCGCCCAATCGGAATCACCGATCTGAGGCTCCAGCACCTCCGAGATGAACGGGTCGAGCGCCTCCGCAAGGATCTCGAACATCCGCCCAATGCGGTCACGATTTGATGTCGCCACTAGAAAGCCTCCTGGATTCCCAGGCTACCGGGGGCATGCGACACAGGCGTGGTCGATCAGTCTTCGGGCGAGTTCGAGGTCACTTCGGGCGGCGCTGGGAGCGAGTGGCCGAGTGCAGCGATTACGGGCAACGACTCGAACGCCGACTTGAGGATCGGGTTCTCGCTCAGCGTGAATCCGTCGATCCAGCTCCGCGCCTCGATGACGTTGGTGGGCTGCACGAGGGTCACGGCTTTGCCGATGAACCCTGGCCAGTCCGTTCCTGCCAGCGTAACGAGCTGCTCGATGAAGTCGATCCCGACGATGCTCGTCGGGATGTCGGCTGCCGTCATCTGCGCTCGGAGGTAGACCTCGTTGGCGAAATCGAAGTTGCCGAGGGTAACCACGAGTCCAATCAGCGGTCGATCCGCGGGGATGGATGACAGCTCCGGCTGTCCTTCTCGGATGAGTTGGGCTGTCTTGTTGATCTGCTCGATGCCCTTGTTGGGCCGCTGGTGGGCGTCTCCGAACCCGTCGAGCCCTTCGCGTACCGCTGCGGTCGGCACGGAGTTCTTGCACTCGACCAGGAGCACCGCTTCGGGGAGCACGACGAACCAGTCGATGGTCTTCTTCGCGTTGCGTCCGTCCTGATAGGGGATCTCGGGGACTACCACAGTGTGTTCGACGAGTCGTAGCTGCCGTCCGACGTACTGCTCGAAGAGCTGCCCCGCGTCATCCGTGAACTGCTGTCCCCAGCGTTCGAGTCCCGAGTAGAGAACCCCCTGCACGGAGGTTCGCAGCTCAATCATCTGGACGCACGGCGCAATCCACTCACCGGGCACAATCCCGCCAACGAGCGGTCTCGCAACGAGCGGGTTGTAGGCGAACGGCTCGCGGACGAACCGCTCGTTCGGCGTCCCGCCCGGCCCATCGACTGCGGCGCGTCGAGCCGACTTGAATGCGTCGATGTCGGTGAGGAACTGCGCTTCGGTCACCGCGCTGAAGACCTCGATCCCGCCTATATCATCGACGACGGAGAGCATTCGCTCGTCCCACGGGAACGGGTATCTGCTCCCACTCACCGCCGCGGCCCAGAGACAGAAGCCGATGGAAACGAAACGAGCGACCGACGCTCCCAGCAGATCCTCCGCCCACCCAGCGGCCATGACACGCGGCGTGTAGCCGTCGGGGAAGGCTGTCTCCGCGTACAGAGCCACCGGCCGCGACAGCTCGGCGAGCCCCGCGCGCTGATGCGGTGCCTGCTGGGAAATGTAGCGCGACAACCCACGAACGAGGTCGTCGATGCCGTTCACAGGCCCCGGCTGCACGAGGTGCATGAAACGGTTACAGATCAGCTCCACATCGGCGTAAGCGGGTCTCCTGCCACCGCTGGTGCCTCGGCAGATGAGCACCGCAGCGACACCCGCAACCGTCCACGGCAGCACGTTCTTCACCTGACCGTTCGGCAGAAGCGTTTCGCCGTCCCAAGTCCGTGACGCCTGGTACAGCAGCCAGAGGAGCTGGTCTCGGTCGTATCGGCGGCACAGCGAAACGAACTCCTGGTAGGTCACAGGCGTCGACTCACCGCTGCGTCCCGGCATCGCGCGAGCGTTACTACTCGTCGAGCGCGTCGAAGTCGAGCGTCGCGGCCGTGCTCACGGGCGCAGCCGTCCGCCCAGAGTCGAGCAGCTCCGACCACGAGGTGGCGATCCCGTTGAACGAGATGGCGTCCTTCGTCCAGCCGTTCTTCTCGGCTACCTGGAACAGCAGGTAGGCCAGCTCCTTAACGAGGTCGAGGTCGACCGCGCCGTCGGATCGGCGGCTCGCAGCCTGAAGGAATGCGCCTGCTGCGGGGATGCCCTTTGACTCCTGGATGCGGATCGTGTGCTGGAGCGCCTCCCACGCCGAGACGTGCTGATCGGTGGTCACGTCGTAGTCGTCGGGCAGGTCAGACGGACGGTAGAGCTGCACCTTGCCCGCGCGGGCACTCAGGATGCCGCCGCGCTCCATCGTCGAGACAGCGGTCGCTCGAGCTCGGGCCAGGTTCTCGGCGTCGCCGAACGCCCCGGCGTCGTAGCCGTTGCTGCGATACCAGGCGATGGCGAACCGCGTAGTCGGGTCGAAGTCGCCCTCCTGCTCGGTCAGCAGCTCATCCAGCACCTCGTTGATGCGGGCAAGCGCCGAGCGCACGGTCATTTCGGAGCCGTCGGACTCGATGACCTTGGCGTATCGCGAGAACACAGCCATGCCAGGGCCAATGGCTGACTGCGGAAGGTCAACCGGCGCGATCCCGCCCTGCTGTAACTCCCGCAACGCCGGACCAAGCTCACGCTTCATCGCGGCAATGAAGCCACGTCGGTCGGTTACCGCAGCGTCAATCGGACGTGGGCGCAACGCGAGCACCACCGAAGACGCAAGTGCGTTCGTGCCGGACCCGATCATCCGATTGGCGAGTTCTGTCCGAACTGGCCAGGTCGCTGTGACCACCCATCCGGCACGGATCATTGACCCGAGGATTGTTTCCCACCCCGTCGATGCCTGGCCGCCTTCTTCCGTTTCCGACTGCTTGAATGCGTAGTACACGGTGATCGGGTAGTCATCGGAAGCGGTCTGGCGGGCGTGAGCGAATACGCTCTCGAAGCCGGCCTCAAAGAAGGCTTTCGCGCCGTCGGCACCGCCATGACGGTAAGGGTTGGCAACCAGCTCTTCCGCTTTCGGGACGAGAACTGTCCCCAGAATCTCGGGGTGGATCGAACGCAGGGCTCGTCGGAGCCATACGTAGAAGAAGTCAGACAGCTCCGAGTAGCTGATGTTGTCGTAGTAGGGCGGGTCGGTCGAGATCACAAGTGAGTCGAGAACTCGGGACGCGGCATCCGCCTGCCGAGCTTCGCCCGCCCGTCCGGTTGGCAGACGTTCGACGGCGTTGGCCACCTGGATGATGCTCTCAGCCAGAGTGCCACTCGACTTTGCGAAGAAGTTTGCCTCTGCGAAGTCCCAGGCCATCGCGATCGCCTGTCGAGCAAAGATGCCACGCACCTGCTCCTTAGATGGGCTGGAATCCCAGGTCGTCACAGCAGAGTTGCGATCACCAATACGATCCGCAGCCAAGCCGAGATAGGTGGCAACCGCGTCCGCGTATGCTGCCGCTCCAGTGCCACCAGCCTCGAGCCGGACGCCATCAGGGACACCGGCAGCAAGCGCGTCTGTGAGCACGCGCTCACGCGCCTCAACGACCAGATCGCTGAAAGTCGTCAGTGCCGTCAACTGCCGGTTCGTGAACAACGATGCGAAGGTGCCAAGACCGTACGCTGGGGTCCACAAGTTGCGCGGGTCGTACCCAAGCGGTTGATCCGGTACATCGTCGGGCCGCGTCACTTCCGCGGCCTCAGCGTGCTCCGACGTTGGAGCGAGGTAAATGCGCTGACGATTCCCCTCAGCAACCGTTGCGATGAGCGACGCCCCAAGCCGTCCCGCAAGCCCCTCCTCCTTGATGTAGTCGGTGGAGACCGCTGTTCCGCACCCCACGCACACGGCACCCTTGCGCCCCGACATGGTGCCATCGACATCCTTGGATGGCCCCTGCCCCAGGTCATGCCCGATCCCGTACTCGACCTTCCCTCCGACGACGGTGGGAACGACGTAGGCTTCCTTGCCCTTCTTCTTGCCGAGCCACCAGGAGCGCACGAGGGGCATCTCGATGCCGCACGCTGGGTTCGGGCAGGTGACAGTGCGCGCCCAAATCCATGCGATGACGGTCGCCTCGCCGCCACCGGGGAGCTTCGCTTTCGGGTAGAGGTGGCCGATGCGCTTCTGCGCCTCGTCGCGCATCCACTCGCCGTAGCGTCGCACATCCTCCGCGAGGCCCGTCGCCTTCGGCCAATCGGTGCGGGTGCCCGCCGCGCCGGGGAACACCGGCTCATGTCCGGCGAACTTCGACGGGATCTCGATGAGCGCCTTGTTGATGAGCACGGCGACGGGGTTGAGGTCGCTCGCGTGGGCCTCCAGCCCGAGGCGCTGCGCCTCCAGCGGGATCGTACCGCCGCCAGCGAAGGGGTCGAGGATCGCGGGCGGGTTGCCATTCGTGGACTTCATGATCTCGGCGCGCACGGCGTCGAACAGAGCCTCATCGCCCAGGTTATCCCAATCGACCATGCGCGTGATGAGGTCGAACAGCCGCTCGCGCTCCTGCTTGATGCGGTGGCCGGCCCAGCCTTCGGGGTCTTCGTAGCCCTTCTGCCGGGCCTCGGCGATGAACTCGTCCTCTCGCACCGAGGGGTCGTCCACGAGCTGCGCGAACAGCACCGCTCGCGCCGTCGCCAGAGGTCGCCGAGCCCACCACAGATGTAACGTGCTCGGGTGCCCGTGACGGATCGACTTCTCGCGCGCCGACTGCTTGTTGATTTCGTCGAGCGGGATCGAGACCTCGATCAGCTTGCGCTTGACTGCCACTGGGTTCCTCTCGGATGCGCTCTCGCGCCTGGTATGACTGCGACTTTCGAGCCTACCTGCGGGGTAGGACGGCACCGGGAGGTACGGCGTGGCGGCTACGTCGATGGCGCGGCTTCGACCGGCACCCGGGAAACGACGACAGCAGGGCCAAGACTCTGAATCTGCTTGGCGGTCTGCATCAGGTTCAGCTTGCTGAAGAACGGCAGCCAGCCTGCCCCTGTGCCCTTGGAGTTCGTGAGCACCGCAAAATGGACGGTGTAGCGGGCTCGATCAGGTCGGCCATCGGATGCTGGAACGAGGTCGAGCCATCGAGCCGAGTCGTCTCCGGCAATCTCTCCGAGTCGCCGCCGCACGGTGTCACGGAAAGCCCCATCTCCGATGAGCGTGCTCGCAGAGATATTGCCCTGCGCGAAGAGGTGGCTGAGGGTGGCCGACCTCGACTTGCGCTTGACGTGGATCAGCTCAGCGTGAGCCGAAAGGAGGTCGCAGAACTCGATGGAGCTTGTCGCATCCGCCGCGCGAGCGAGCTGCTTGTCGAGCAGGAGCAAGTCGCCCGACAGCCCGGCGACTCGTTCGTTGTATGCGCCTTCGCTCTCGTTCTTCTGCGCGGGTGGCAGGGCAGTCTTGGCTTCGGACAGGGATTCGAGGTAGTTGTCGACCGCGGACACTAGCGTCGGGGCCACCTCGAACCATCGGCCTTCGATCAGCGCGAACAGCTTGCCGTCGAAGTCTTGCTCCGAGACGAGCGCGTTGTAGAGGCTCCAACGAGTGTCGAAGTTGCCGGACTTGATCCAGCCCACTTGCACTCGGCGGGACTTGAGGTGATCCAGGTTGAGGTCGCCCCGTTCATCGCCGAGCACTTCCAGGTACTCGTCGAGGTCGAGATCGTCGAACTGGTGTCGACCCGCCCCGCCGATCTTGAAACCTGAAATCTCGTCCCAACCGAAGTTCTCCGGCATCGCCAGGTGCGTCCTCGTGGTGTCGCCAGCCTGGAGTTGAGCGACGAGTAGCGTGTCGAGCGCGGTGATGCTGCTGGGGTCTTTCACCTCGGCGAGGTGGTCGATCCACTCGAAGCGCGCCTTGTAAGCATCGTCCTCGTAGGCGACGAGCAGCTCGGCGAGGAGGGCAGGCAGATCCGTAACAGGGCGTTTAGTGGTCAGGACGAGCGCATCCGATCCGGTGATCGTGCGACCCAACGATTCGTCAGAGGGTTTCCCTGTGACAGCGCGGAGAAGATCCCGAACGGCGTCGACGCCGAAGTTCGACAGTTCGGCGTTCTTGCTCGTCTGGGTCGTCTTCGAGACCACCATGTCCTCGAAGGTCTTGGTGTCGAGGCTGCGGATCTGCTGCGCGTCGATGCGGTTGAGTGCGACCTTAAGCCCGAACCGGCGCTCGATCTTCGACGGATCGAGGAAGTTGCGGCCGAATCCGAAGCTCAGCGCGAAGTAGCGTTCTGCCGCCTTCAGTATCAGCAGGCCGGACGCGGATGCCGTCTTGACGTTGAGGGTCCCGTCCAGCGCGGGCGAGACGTACTTCACCCACTCGGGAAACCGCGGCTGGTTGTATTTCGAGTAGAAGATGCCGCTGAACCCCGCAGTGGTGGAGACGTCCTGCTCGGTGTAGGACTGCTCGCCGCCCGTGTCCAGAGCGTCCCCAGGCTCGGTCACGTCGGTTGTCAGGAGAAAGATCGTGAGTCGCTGGCTCCCCATTGCGCCGCCTTCGTGTGCTGTGTGCTCACACGGTACCGATAGCCTCCCTGTTGCTGATGCCAGCGCGCCGGAGCACCGGGATGCGCTCTGAGCGAACCGGCCTCAGAACGGCTCTCCGCCACGTGCCCACCAGTCGTTCCAGGAGAGGTTCTGCGAGACGACATCGAAGTCGGTGAGCCAGGCGGGTTCGACGCCCTCGAAGGCGTTGCCGATGTAGCACACCTCGTCGTGCTGCGGCCCGCTCGCGCTGACCCGCACGAGGGCGAGTCGGTGGTCGGGTGCGGCGTTGAGCGCGGTGAGCACCTCGGTGCGGGTGATCGTGAAGGTGTCCGAGCCCTCGATGCGGGCCTTGACCTCGATGCGGATGCCCGCGCCCTCGGCGGGCCGGGAGAGCACGTCGAAGCCGGGGTTGTTGTGCGCTTGCTCCTCGGGCGTGCGGCCGAGTGCGCGCTCGGCGGCGAGCACGGCGTCGACGCCGCGGCGCTCGACCTCGGCGCGCGCGAGGGCGCTCGCGGCCACGTCGCCGGGCGCACCGGAATCGGGGACTGCGGGCATGACGAGCGCGATGGCGGTGATGCGCGGGGTGACGGGCGACATGGCGAGCTGCCGGTCGATGAGCGCGAGGCGGGTCTCGCGGCGCTGCTCCAGCTCCTCGGCGCGGCGGCGCAGCGTCTCGGCGGAGTAGCGCACCTTCTTGCCCGCAGCGGCGTCGGCGTCGGTCTTCAGCGCCTCGGTGTAGAGGCGGTTGACCTCGCGGGTCAGTCGCGTGGCGACGCGCTCGCGGACGCGCAGGTATTCGTTCGTGCGGTGGGTCGTCACGTCGGCGGCGAACACGGGGAGCTGCTCGGCGATCACCCAGGAGACGGCATCCTTCTCGCGCTGGGTGAGCCAGGGCAGGCTCGTGCCCGCGGTGCGCTGCGGTTCGTCGGCGGGCGCGTAGTCGAGGTACGGGGCGGGGCCGGCCTCACGCACGGTGCCGTCGGCGCCGACGACGGAGTACCCGAACCGCTTGCTGACAGTCTGCCCGGTGGAGTCGCGAACCTCGTTGAGCACACCGACGAGCAGCGTGGGCTCGGTCACCGCGTCGGAGGTGAGCACGGTGCCGCGGTCGAGCACCGGCCCGTACTGGTCGATCACGAGCTGGAGCGCGGCGTCATGAAGCGGATGGCCGGGTGCGAGCAGTTCGGCGCGGGGCGTGCCCTGCACGTCGATGGTCGCGGCGTCGAAGGTGATGCGCTCGTAGCGGCGGGCGACGGGTGCGCGCCCCGCGCGTTCGCGGATGCTCGCGGGCACGTGCGTGATCTCGTAGCGACCCTTCTCGCGCCGCTCGATGCGCCCGCCCGCACGGTCGAAGGCTTCCAGGAAGGCATCGCGGATGAAGTGCGGTTGGAGACGCTTGGCCTTCGCGTCCTCCATCTGGCGACGCAGCACCTCCAGGTCGGTGGGCGCGAGGGCTTCACTGGCAAGAGCCTCGTCGTCGAGCAGTTCCTGGAGCCCGGCGGAGACGCCCTCGTCGATGACCTCCCACATCTTCGCCTTCACGTCGGGCTGCTCGCCGTAGCGGATCGCGTCCCGCAGCACGCGGCTCAGTGAAAGATCGCCGAGGGACGTGCCGAGCACGTTGAAGATCTCGCCGTCATAGGCGGCGCGCTGCTCCTCGATCTTGTCGAGCAGGCGGATGAACACCTCGCCCTCGCGGGTGTCCTCGGCGACGAGATTCCATAGTCGGCACACCTCGGTCTGGCCGATGCGGTGGATGCGACCGAATCGCTGCTCGATCCGGTTTGGGTTCCACGGCAGGTCGTAGTTCACCATCAGGTGCGCGGCCTGGAGGTTCAGGCCCTCCCCCGCGGCGTCGGTGGCGATGAGGATCTGCACCTCAGGGTTCGAGGTGAACTCGGCCGTGATGCGGCGACGCTCGTAACGGGGAACACCACCGTGAATCGCGACCACCGCCTCGCGCCTGCCTAGGAGCTGCGTGATGCGCCGCTCCAGGTAGTTCAGGGTGTCGCGGTGCTCGGTGAACACGATCAGCTTGCGCGGCTTGCCGTCCGGCGTCGTGAGCACCTGGCTCTCGATCACACCGCGCAGCTCGCGCCACTTCACGTCCTGCTGCGAGTCCAGCAGCCTGCGGGCGTGCTCGGTCAATCGGCGCAAGTCCGCGATCTCGGTCTCCAGTTCGGCCGCGGTGCGCGCCGCGGTCGCCGCGTCGACCAGTTCCTCCTCGGCCTCCTCCAGCTCGGCCGCGTCGAGTTCGTCGGTGTCGAAGTACCCGCTGTCGGGGTCGTCGCCGAGCAGCGAGGCAGGGGCTTCGCGCGGCGGGGCGTCGAGGATGCCGTCGAGCAGGTCGGCGCGGGTGCGCTCCAGCCGGTCGGTGCGGCGGCGCAGCGACTGGAAGATCGCCTCCGGGCTGGACGCGAGACGCCGCTGGAGCACTGTGAGTGCGAAGCCGACGGTGTTCTTCCGCTTGCCCTCCAGCCGGTCGGCGAGGTTCATCCCGTTTCGGACGTACTCGGTGACCTCCTCGTAGAGGTACTGCTCGTCGGGCGACAATCGGTAGGAGGCGGTCTCGGCGATCCGCTCCGGGAACAGCGGACGCCCCTCGAAGGTGACCAGCTTCTCCTTCACCATGCGCCGCATCAGCCCGTCGGCGGTGCCCGTTTGTGCATGCCGGTCACCGGGACCGGCGAAGCGGTCGCGGTCGAGCAGCGAGAGGAAGGTCTGGAAGTCCTCCTCCTTGCCGTTGTGCGGCGTCGCCGTCATCAGCAGGAAGTGCCGGGCGCGCTCGCTCAGCAGCTCGCCGAGCTGGAACCGCTTCGACGCCTTCAGCTCGCCGCTGAACCAGGACGCGCTCATCCGGTGCGCCTCGTCCACGACCACAAGGTCGAACTCCGCCTGCTCGATCTGTTCCAGCAGCACTTCATTCCGGGCGAGCTGATCCATTCGCGCGATGAGCAGCCGCTTCTGCTCGAACACGCTCTTTCCCGGTGCGGTGTCCTCCGCGCCGGGCGCGAGAATCTCGAACTCCAAGCCGAACTTCAGCGCCAGCTCGTCCTGCCACTGCTCCACCAGCCCGCCGGGGGCCACCACCAGACAGGTGCGCACGTCGTCCCGGAGGATCAACTCCTTGATGTAGAGCCCGGCCATGATCGTCTTGCCCGCGCCGGGGTCGTCGGCCAGCAGGAACCGCAGCGGCGTGCGCGGCAGCAGCTCCCCATAAACCGCGCGGATCTGATGCGGCAACGGCTGCACATCGCTCGTCGCCACCGCCAGCATCGGATCGTGCAGCCCCGCGAGCATGATGCGCTGTGCCTCAGCAGCCAGCCGGAAATTGCGCGGATCGGCATCGAAGGGACGGCCGGCCTCCAGGTGCGGCGCGATCTTCGCCTCGTCCTCACGGAACAGCACGATCTGCCCGAGCGCCCCGTTGTCGTCCTGGTAGGTCACCTCGACCGCGTTCGCGCCGTGCATCTGCGCCGCGATAACAGTCACTGCCTGGCCGGGGATGATTCCTGCCAAGCGCGCGGTCGCGGCGATGTCTTCGAGCTGCACGGCGCCCCTTCAATCGAATGCCTAGAAGCGAGGCTACCGGCGGCCCGGACACTGGACGTAGATGCCTTCTGCGGGCAGTGCCGACGGGCTACGCCAGGTTCTCGAATGCTCGCCGGACGTCAATGAGATCGATCTCGTGTTGTCCATTGCTCCTCTGCCACCAGCGATTGGCCGGGTGCCTCACGGATATGACGCGAGCGCCGGACTTGAACGCAATGTGAGCAGTGACCGCCTGAGCGATCCGCCCGCAGATCGCGACATGGCCGCCGGCCTTCAACACAGTCGCCGAAAGTCGTGCCTCAAAGTTCGCACGGATCGCATCCGCCACGACCTGAGCCCCAGCTCCCAGCTGGCGGGGTGTCGATTGCGAATAGAAGTCACGCAGTTCAACGAGCGGCGACCAGTCTGAAACTGGAGGCGTGCCGGTGGCGCCGGACTGTGTAAACGCCGCCTGTTGAAGAGGCACGGAGGAGACATTGAGTATCCCGATGCGGCCGTCTCCCGCGTCGATTCGCGACTTGACGAACCCGCCGAGACTCTCCGCATTGCGGCGCCGGTCCTGCAAATACGCCAGAGCATCCATCCCGGCGATACCCGCGAGAGGGTATCCCTCCCTCAGCTCGTCAACATGCGGCGACTCGAGGACGAAGAGGAGCTCGATCGGACCTGCGCGGCGCTGGACAAGATCGTCGACGACCGCAGGAGCGTAGTCACCCCTCACATAGTCGACGGCATCCATGACGCCGCAGTTTTGCAGTTGCGAGGCGAGATCACAATCAGCTGCTCCGCCGTCGCGGCTGGGTCGCTAGGGATTCCTGAGAGGTTCGGTGATCCCTGATCTGTGGTGATTCCAACTACCGGAGATTCCTCGGTAGTTCCCGCCTCGCACGACCGAACTCACAAGTGTTGCTTGTCAGTTGGAGCGCCATCAACTGCCCGGAATCACCGGGTAGTTCGTGATGGCTGAGGGCAACCTGTGCAGAATCCGCACACGATCGCCTTGCTCAACGTGCGAGGATCGGCCCCAGTTCCCTGAGCTGGTAGTGGCGAGTACGCCCGTGCATGCGGCCGCCGGTGAACTTTCCTGACTCTGAAAGCTCAAGCAGTCGATCAAGATCGACTCGAAGCAGTTCTGCCACATCGGGTGCGCCGACGGTGTCGCCGCTCGCGAGTAGCGCGCGGTACAGATGGATGTCGGGCAGCCGGTATCGAACATCGCGCCCGACCATGACTGCACGCGGGCCTGTGTCCGTGAACCGCTGGTTGGCGAGCGCGTTCTGCGTGACTCCGAGGATGCCGGCCGCCTCAGCGGCGGTGATGAACTTGGTAGCGAGAAGGTCCTCGATGGTTTCCATGAGCACCTATGCGCGAGTAGAGCCCTGAGGTCGACCCGAACCGCTTCGATCCTGCTTAGGTCAACGCTGGGCGCAAGAGCGCGGCACGGTCAGCGGGCAGACGCCGGTCGCGGAGAAGCCTCCGCTGGCGCGCCATCCAGTGCGCAAGACTCCGCTCTGCCTGTTCACTCGACCGCGCCCGCGGCGCTGCACCTCGTTCCTGAACGAACTGCACGTACTCAAGGAGTCGTCGCTCCCAGTCCACTTGGCGGGGCTCCCGAACGCGCGGGTGCAGCGCGTCGAGCAGCTGCCATTGCCGCTCGCTGAGCTCTGCCTCGCGCCGCCGCTGACGTCGAAGCCAGCTGTACAGGTCTGCCTCCCAGGCGGACGGTCGCCGGCCGTTGAGGGTGCTCTGCGGTAGGCGCCGCTCGCTGTCGACGAACTCCTCCAGCTCGAAGTATCGCCGCTGCCATTCCGGTCTCATCAGGATCGCCCCTTGGGTCGTTTCCTGATCTATGCGCGGCGCGTGCGCACTTGGGGCGACAGCGTTGGCTTCCGTCTTCATACGGTCTGGAGGCATGGCGCGATCGGGCGATGGGGGTGAGGGTCGGAGCCCGCAGCACCCGGGCGAGGCGCTCGCCAAACTGCTGACCGCGAACGACGTCGCAGATCTGCTGTCAATCACGCCCGAGGCGCTCGCTCAGCTGCGCTGGCGCGGGGCAGGGCCGCGGTTCATGAAGCTCGGCCGCAGCGTCCGGTACCACCCGGCCGATGTCTCGGCCTACTTCGACCGCCTCAGGAACGCTCCCCCGGGTTCCTGAATCACCAACCCCCGACCCTCGTGCTCTCGCCGTGCATAGGCGTCATGTGGGCCAGTTCCGGTCCCACATGACCGAGGAGAACTAGAGATGTCGATTGAGAAGTATCAGACCGCGAAAGGCGTGCGCTATCGCGTCCGCATGACGTTGCCGGGAGGCAAGCGCACCGACAAGCGGGGGTTCGCGTCGAAACGTGAGGCGCAGCTCTATCTCGCGGACTACCAGATTCAGCGTTCACGAGGTTCGTTCGTGCCGGAGTCGGCAGGACGCGTGCAGATGTCGGAGCTGCTGCGGCAGACGCTCGAGAGCGACATCCATCGCGCACCCATGACTCGCGCGACACGCGAAGCTCACGCGCGGAAGTGGGTGCTCCCGTACTGGGGCACGTGGAGTGTCGGAGACATCACCACACTGGACATCCGCGACTGGGTCCGGTCGATGCTCGATGCCGGCGCAAAGCGCGACACCATCATGAAGTCGCATCAGCTGCTGAAGAGCGTGCTTGAGGGAGCGATCGAGAGGCGCTACATCAGCGTGAATCCGATGCCCGCACTGCAACTGCCCAAGGAGCAGAAGAAGCTGCATCCGTACCTCACGCACGACGAGATTCGCGAACTCGTCGACGAGATGCCTTCTCACTATCGGGAGCTCATCGCCGTCCTTGCGTACACGGGCATCCGGTTCGGAGAGGCGGCGGCGCTCGAGCCGCGCTCGGTGGATCTCGCTCGGCAACGACTGCATGTCGTCCGATCGGTGAGCGAGCCGCACGGGAAGCTCAGCTACGGCCCGCCGAAGAACGGCAAGAAGCGATCCGTTCCTGTGCCGAAGGCGATCATCGCGATGCTCGAACGGCGACTCGCGACCGCCGCGCCTGATGGCCATGTCTTCACGACCAGCGAGGGGAACGTCCTTCGACTCTCCACCTGGCGCCGAAGAGTGTTCCAGCCCGCCATCCAGCGACTCAACGCCCGCCGTCAGGACGAGGGTCGGCCTCCGTTCCCGGAGATCACACCGCACGACCTTCGCCACACCGCAGCGTCCGTTGCCGTGCAGGCGGGAGCGAACGTGAAGGTCGTCCAGAGGATGCTCGGGCACTCGAGCGCGGCCATCACACTCGACGTCTACGCGGACCTCTTCGATACCGACCTCGACGACGTCGCCTCGCGACTCGACGCGGTCATCCGCCTCGAGGAGTAAGCATCCGGTGGTGGGCAGGAAGATCTTCGGCGTGACCACTTCCTGCCCACAATCGCCGAACAGCTGAGAGACCTCCCGTGAACTCCCGAGAGATAGAACCTGGTCTCAGCCCCGGCGACACCGTAAAATCTGTGGTGGTTGGGCATCCTTCACACGGAAGAGGTCATCAGTTCGAGTCTGGTATCGCCCACATGAGACGCCCGGATTCCGCGGGCGTTCGTCGTCTCACGAGCGCTTCGCCGGCTCTCGTCGCCGCGACCCTAGGCTG
>Ga0180217_1003373_pt1 | contig 13591 bp, 12 predicted proteins | sample eDN3rd37CBELigOP_FD_128521 | JGI IMG/M metagenome (GOLD analysis project Ga0180217, IMG submission 128521) | Enriched Organic Plus compost microbial communities from Emeryville, California, USA - eDNA 3rd pass 37_C BE-Lig OP (version 2) (version 2) ... | reverse complement strand
GGCAGCGTCGAGGTCGCCGCATGCAGGCTCGGGAACACGGCGAGCGCGCTCACCACCTTCGACGCGACCGGCACGGTGCGGAAGGTCGCCTCGGCGACGAACGCGAGCGTCCCCTCCGATCCGATCACGAGGTGGAGCAGCAGTTCCAGCGGTGATGCGAAGTCGACGAAGGCGTTGACGCCGTACCCCATCGTGTTCTTCAGCGCGAAGTGCCGCCGGATGATCGCGACCGAGTCCGGGTTTTCGACCACGCGCCGGCGAAGCCGCAGCAGGCCGTCCACGAGGGCGGGTTCGAGCGATGCCAGGCGCTGCTCCGCATCCGGTGCCGCCGTGTCGATGACGGTGCCGGACGGGAGCACGAGCACCGCCGACTCGAGGGTGCGGTACGTGTTCTGCTCGGTACCGCAGGCCATGCCGCTGGAGTTGTTCGCGACGACACCGCCGATGGTGCACGCCGCCTCGCTCGCCGGATCGGGGCCGAGCCGACGGCCGTAAGGCGCGAGGTGCGCGTTCACCTGCCGCACGGTGGCACCCGACCCGGCACGCACACGCGCGCCGTCGTCGAGCACCTCGATGCGGCGGAAGCGCTGCCGCACGTCGATCATGAGACCGTCGCCGCTGCCCTGCCCGGACAGGCTCGTCCCGCCCGAGCGGAAGGTCACCGGCATCCGGTCGCGGGCCGCTGCGCGAAGGAGCGACGCGACCTCGTCCGCATCGGCCGCGACCACGACCGCTTGCGGGGTGAGGAGGAAGTGCGACGCGTCGCTCGCATAGGCGACCCTGTCGATGAGCCGCGTCTTCACGCGTGCAGCGTCGCCGACCGCCTCGGCGAGGTGGGCGGGGAGCACGCTCGTCACCACTGCTGCCACGCCGGCTTGTGCGCGGCGGCGACGCGGTAGTAATCGGCGAACCGCAGCTGCGACGCCGCCTCCTCGTCCGCGATCACCGTGACGTGCGGATGCAGCTGCACGGCCGAACCGGGCACGCTCGCGGTCACGGGGCCCTCGAGCGCCGCGGCGAGCGCGGGCGCCTTGCCCTCGCCGAACGCGAGCAGCAGCAGCTGCCGGGCTTCGCGGATGGTGCCGATGCCCTGCGTGACGCAGTGCCGGGGCACATCGTCGATCGAGTCGAAGAACCGGGCATTGTCGCGCCGGGTCTGTTCGGTCAGCGTCTTCATGCGGGTGCGGGAGGCGAGGGACGAACCCGGCTCGTTGAAGCCCACGTGCCCGTCCGTGCCGATCCCGAGGATCTGCAGGCCCACACCGCCGGCCGCGGCGATCGCGGCCTCGTACCGCTCCCCCGCATCCGCAAGGCCCTCGGGCCCCGCCGGCGGCACGTGCACCTGTGCCGAATCGAGCCCGAGCGGCTCGACGACCTCGCGCCGAAGCACCTCGCGGTACGACTCGGGATGCCCCTCGGGGAGCCCCACGTACTCGTCGAGCGCGAACGCGGTCAACGCAGACAGGTCACGGTCGCCGCGGGTGCGGGCGAGCTCCCGGTAGAGCGGTTCCGGCGTCGACCCGGTCGCGACCCCGAGCACGGGACGCGCCGCACCGTCGACGTACTGCCACACGACCCGCGCGGCGAGTTCGCCCGCCGCCTCGCGGTCGGCGACGATCAGCACCTCGGCCATCAGCCCTTCACCCCGCTCGACGCGATCCCCTGCACGAACACCCGCTGCGAGATGAGGAACACGATCAGCGTCGGCAGCGAAGCGATCAGCGCGCCGGCGATCACGACGTTCTGATAGTCGAAGCTCATCGTGTACGACATCAGGCGGTTCAAGGTGAGCACCACCGGGTACATCGCCTCGGTGCGCAGGATCGTCAACGGCCAGAGGAAGTTGTTCCACGAGAAGACGAACATGAACACCGCGAGGGTGACCACCGCGGGCTTGATCAGCGGCACCACGAACTGCCACACGATGCGGAACTCGCTCGCGCCGTCCATCCGGGCCGCCTCGATGAGCTCGTCCGGCACGTCCATGATGAACTGCCGCATCAGGAAGATGCCGAACGCGTTCGCCAGCCACGGCAGCAGCACACCGATGTACGAGTCCGAGAGCCCCATCGAGTTGATGAGGTAGTACAACGGCACGAGCGTCACGATCGGCGGCAGGAACATCGTCGCCACGATGCTCCAGAACATGAGGTTCTTGCCGCGGAAGTGGTACTTCGCGAACACGTACCCGGCCAGGATGCTGGTCACCAGCACCGAGATCGTCGCGCCGCCGGCGATGATCACGCTGTTGAGCATGGACTGGGCGAACGGCACGTCGGTGAGCGCGGACTCGACCTGGTCGAGCGTCGGAGAGGTCGGGAACCACGTCGGCGGGATGCTCACGAACTCCGCCGGGGTCTTGAACGCCGAGATCACCAGCCAGTAGAGCGGGAACAGCGGCACCGCCGCCACGATGATCAGCAGCACGTACAGCAGCGTCCGCTGCGCGAGGGTGCGGGGACGGATGCGGGAGCGGCTCATCGCTTCCTCACCTTCAGGATGGCGTTGAGGACCACACCGACCAGCACGATCAGCATGAACAGCGAGACGGCGAGCGCACTCGCATCCCCGGCCTGGCCGTACTGGAACGCGGAGCGCTGGATCTCGAACGAGACGACGTTCGTCGACCCGGCGGGGCCGCCCTGCGTGAGCAAGTAGATCGGGTCGAACACCTGGATGGAATTGATGATCGTCATGAGCACGACGAACACCAGCGAGCCGCTCAGCATGGGGAGCGTGATCGACCAGGTCTGGCGCACGATGCCGGCACCGTCGACCTTCGCGGCCTCGTAGAGCTCCTCGGGGATCTGCGTGAGACCGGCGACGAGCAGGATGACGTAGTAGCCCAGCATCTGCCAAACATTGAAGATGACCAGGGACAGCAGTGCCCACTGGGGGTCGCTCAGCCAGCCGGGAGGGGTGAGACCGATCGCCTGCACCATGGCGCTGAGCGGGCCGTAGCCGGGAGCGTAGATGTTGCTCCAGATGATGACGATCGCGATCGTCGGGATGACGTACGTGGCGAACAGGATGACGCGCACGACGTTACGTCCGCGGAGCCGCGGGAAGTACAGCAGCATCGCGATGAGGAAGGCCAGCGGCACCGTGATGAGCACGCTGAGCAGCACGTACACGCCGGTGTTGGCGATGGCCTGCACTCGCGCGGAGTCGTTGAGGAGCCGGGCGTAGTTGTCGAACCCGACGAAGTCCATGTCGGTGATCGGGGTGAACATCGACCAGCGGTGGAAGCTGATCACGATGGTCATGATCATCGGGACCATGGTGAACAGGCCGATGACCAGCAGCGTCGGGCTCAGGAAGATCGCCGCCGTGATGCCGCGGTGAGCGCGGTCGGTGCGACGGCGCCGGGGCCGTGGGAGGCTCCGGACGGAGCCCCCCACGGTCGGTGTTGACGTGACGTTCACGAATTCCTTCTCGTCAGCGTGTGGTTCGTCAGCGTGCTGCGGTGAGCGCGGCGTCCACGTCGGTGGTCGCCGTCTTCATCGCGGTCGCCGCGTCGGCCTGGCCGTTCAGCAGCGCCTCGATCTGGCGCTGCAGCGCGTCGGCGGCGGCGGAGGCGCCGAGCACCGTCGGGAACGGCGTGGCGGTCTCCATCGCGGTGACGTACGAGCTGAGGAACTCGGAGGAGAGGGCCTCGGCGTGCGCGTCGACGTCGGACACACGGCTGGGCAGGATGCCCATGGAGATGAGGATGTCGCCCATGGCCGAGGAGCCGTTCTCGCCCGAGTCCGGGCCGTTCAGCCACGACAGGAACTTCCACGCGGCCTCCTGCTTCTCGTCGGAGGCGTTGCCGTTGACGATCGTGTCCCAGGAGTAGGAGATGGAGCTCGAGACGTCACCGCTCGGACCGACCGGGATCGGTGCGGTCGCGACGTTGGCGAAGTCGTCGCCCATGGCGTCCTTGAGGGAACCCTCCCACCAGTTGGCCATGATGATCATGCCGGTCTTGCCGTTGACGAAGTTGTCGAGGTACGGACCGGTCGTGTTGGCGTTCGCGCCCGACATCGACGGGTCGGTGAGGCCTGCGTCGACGAGCTGCTGGTAGAGCTCGGCGGTCTCGAGCGCTTCGGGGCTCTCCAGGTCCGCAGCATCGCCCGCCGCGTTCAGGAACGAACCGCCGTTGGAGGCGAGCAGCGAGAGGAACGGGTGCACAGCGCCCGAGTTCCAGCTGGTGATGAAGCCGATGCCCTGGCGGTCGGGCGCGGTCGCAGTGATCGCCTCGGCGGCCGTCACGAGCTCGTCCCAGTTCGTGGGGGCTTCGGCGATGCCGGCCTCCTCGAACAGCGCCGTGTTGTAGTTCAGCTGGTACAGGTCGATCTCGTTCGGGATGCCGTAGACCTTGCCGTCCTGGCTGGCCGCCGAGACGACGCCCTCGGGCCAGTTCTCCTCGACGTCCTTCGCGACGTCGGCAGGCGCCTCGGCGGCGAGACCGTCACGCGCCAGCTCGGGCAGCCAGGCGTCGTAGATGCCGGCGATGGTGGGGCCGTCGGCAGACGCGCCCTGGGTGCGGAGCGTGGAGAGGAGGTTGGCGAACGGGACTGCCTGCACCTTGACGGTGATGTCGGGGTTCTCCTCGGTGAAGGCGGACGCCGCCTCCTCCAGCATGGTGACCTGGTCCGGACCCCAGTGCGTCAGGAACGTCAGTTCGGTGCTGCCGGAGTCGGAGCCGCCCGACGATGAGCAGCCGGTCGCGACGAGCGCAACCGCGGCAGCGATGCCGAGGCCACTGAGCCACGTGTGCTTCTTCATGGTTTGCCTTCCAGATGGATTTCGGATGAGTGCGAGGGGAAGATCACGGCCCTGCGAGGGCGAAACGCTCATGCCCTGCCGTCTTGAATGCGGCCGCACGCTGATGCCCGACGAGGCAGCCCTTGACCTGCATCAGCGCGGAGTAGTAGTCGATGAAGCGGAACCCGTAGGTCTCGCCACGGGCGAAGGCGTGACGCTCGATGCCCGTCCGCCACTTCTGGTACGCCTCTTCGGGGATCTCGTAGAACACGTCGGCTTCGAAGCCCTCCATGTCCTCCCAGTTCTCGGCGTGCAGGATCATCGGCACAGAGTGACGCTCGGCGTCGATCTCCTCGATCGGGATCGACGCGAGGAACGCACCGCGGATGGCCGCCTGCGCTGCCCGCTCGTGGTCGCGGTGCATCGAGTGCAGCCAGTGTGTGATGAGGATGTCGGGTTTGGCCTCGCGGATCACCTCGGCGATCTGCTCGGCGACGGCCTCGTCGTCGGGCAGGAAGCCGTCCGAGTAGTCGAGGGTGACCAGTTCCGCGCCGATGGTGTCGGCGAAGAAGCGGGCCTCCTCGAGCTTCTGCTCCCGGTAGACGCTCGGCGCGATCGTCGGGTGGCCGCGCTCCCCGTAGGTGCAGTCGATGATGATCGCACGGCCGCCCTCGAGGACGACCTTCGCCAGCGTGGGGCCCGCGGTCAGCTCCATGTCGCCGATGTGACCACCGACCGCGATGACGGTCTTGCTCATGGGATTCCCTTTCAGCCGATCTGGGCGCGGAGGATGTCGAAGGTCCGGGTGATCTGGAACCCGGTCTTCACGTAGAGGTTGGATGCGGCGGAGCCTTCGTCCGCCCAGAGGAACCAGGCGGCGTGCGCCTGGGTGGCCGCCATGCGCTCCAGCGTGAGGTGCAGAAGCAGCCGGCCGAGGCCGGTCCCACGGCTCTCGGGCAGCACCCCGAAGGGACCGAACCGGTCGATCACGTTCTCGTAGGTGCCATGCATGGCCCAGCCGATGACCCGGCCCTCGGGGTTGCGAGCGACCATGATCCGCTCGAGCGGCAGGCCCGCGACGATGCCCTCGCGGATGGCGCGGGCCCAGTCGGAGTTGAACTCGCTGCCGGCCAGGTCGATGAGCGGCACGATGTCCTCGTCGAGGAGGGTGCCGAGGTACCAGCCCTCGGCGCGCAGGCGTGCCGCCTTCTCCCGCTCGGCCTCCGGCATCCGGTACCCGCGAAGCGACATCTCCATCGAGCTCGGGCGCTCGATGGTCTCGAAGCCGAGGGAGCGCAGGAGCGCCGCGGCCTCCGGGTAGCGCTCGGTGTCGAGACCGGGCAGCACGTAGTTCGGGGTGTACGCCGAGTAGACGACCTCGCGCACGCCCTGCGCGCGCAGCCAGTCGAGCGCCGCGGTGACGAGGGTGCGGCCGAGGCCGGCTCCGCGCGCACCCGGGGTGACGAAGAAGAACGGGATCCAGCCCCGCTCGGGTTCGGTGTCCGCACCGTCGTGGGCGACTCGGCGACGCACCGCGTATGCGGCACCGACGACCGCGTCGTCCTGCTCGGCGACGAACAGCCCGTCGGCGTCGAAGTTCCGGTCGAGCAGGATGAGGTCGCGGAAGCGACCGGCGGTGATCGGGTCCTGCGGCGCCGCCTCGGTCCAGGCGGCTGCGAGCTTCGCGCCGTCCCCGGCACGGAACGTCCTCACCGTCGCGGTCGTCTCCGTCATCGGTTTCCTCCAGCTTGCCGGCCGCAGACTGCGGCACTGAGTTTCATGTCTAGCGGTTGATTTGAAGCATTGTTACACAGCGGGGCGCGCGGAATCCAGTCCCGGTCGACGCGGATCAGACCCCGCGGGCCTCGCGGGTCACCTCACGGGTGCGGCGCAGCGCATCGACCGTGTAGTGGTAGCGGCGCTGCGCGATGCCGGCGAACAGGCAGTCGACGAGCGCGAGCTGCGCAATACGGCTCACCATGGCACCCGCTCGGAAGGTCGTCTCGCGGGCACGGGTATAGAGCACCTCGTCGGCGGCGCGGGCGATGCTCGATTCCGGCACACCGGTGAGCGCGACCGTGAAGGCGCCGTTCTCGCGGGCGATCCGCAGGAACTCGAGGGTGTCCTTCGTCTCGCCCAGGTGCGAGATGCCCATCGCCACGACGCCGCTCACCGGCAGGGACGCTGCCGCCCACGCCTCGTGCGGATCGGAGAGCACGAACGCGTCGCGGCCGATCCGGAACAGCTTGTGCTGCAAGTCCTCGGCCACGAACTGGCTCGCGCCGACGCCGTAAAGCAGGATGCGGCCGGCATTGTCCATCCGCCCGATGACCCGCTCCAGCACCTCGAAGTCGAGCGAGCCGATGGTCTCGTCGATCGCCATGAGCTCGAGGCTCGAGATCTTGCGCGCGATCTCCTCCAATGAGTCGCTCGGCGAGACGTCCGCCCCGAAGTCGGCGGGTACGCCGAACTGCGCCGACTCCTTGCCGAGCTCCGTCGCGAGGGTGACGCGGAGCTGCGCGTAGCCCGCCATCCCGATCGCCTGGCAGAACCGCACGACCGAGGCGACGGAGGTGCCGCACTCCGCAGCGAGCTCGTTGATCGTGCTGTCGAGCACCAGGTTCGGACGCTCGCGGATGGTCTCCGCGATGCGGCGCAGCGAGGGCGAGAGCGACCCGACGGCTGCCTCGATCGTGGACTGAATGCTCATGCGCGCTCCCGGCGTCGTGCGTTGTCTCGTCTCAGTATCCCCACGCATGCCGGACGCTCCCATTCATGAAACTTTGTTTCGTCCACGTTACTTCATGCGTATAGTTGTTTCGGCTTCGACCCTGAGGAGATCCGTGAACCTGCTACCCGCCGTCGTATGCGTCGATCTCGGCAAGACGCGCTGCCGCGTGGTGCTCGTGGCCGGGACCGAGCAGGTCGACGAGCAGATCGCGCCGGGCCTCCCCGGCCTCGCCCAGCCGGGCGCCCCCGAGCGCACGGCCGAGGTGATCGCCGAACTCGTCTCCCGCCTCGCGGGCTCGGACGGCGCACCCGTCGGCGTCGGCGCAGCCGGCGCACTGAGCGCGCCCGACGCCGCAGCGCGACTCGCCGAACTGCTCGCTGCGACACTGGATGCCCCGGCCGCCGTCACCTCCGACATCGTCACCGCACACCTGGGCGCACTGTCCGGTCGGGCGGGCGTCTGCCTCGTCGCCGGCACCGGCGCCGTGGCGCTCGGGGTCTCCGCCGACGGGGCGATGTCACGACGTGACGGGCTGGGACTCATGCTCGGCGACCTCGGTTCCGGGGCCTGGATCGGCAGAGCCGGTGTCCGCGCAGCCGAACTCGCCCAGTCAGGGGTGGGGCCGGCCACCGTCCTCGCAGACCGCATCCCCGCCGCACGGGACGCTGCGACGCTCGCCGGCGCGCCAGACGCCGCCACGCGCATCGCCCGCCATGCGCCCACCGTTCTCGACGCGGCGGCTCAGGGGGACGAAGTCGCATCCGGCATCCTCACCGAGGCGGCGACGCTCCTCGCACAGACCGCCGCGGCCGCATCCGCCGACGTGGGGCAGTCCGACGTCGTCGCGCTCGGCGGGCTCACCGGCTCCGAGGTCTTCCTCGACACCCTGCGTGCGGCGCTCACGTCGCACGCACTCACGCTTCGCGATCCCGACGGGACCGCCCTCGACGGCGCACGCATCCTCGCGACGCGCCGCGACCTGCTTCTGGAGGGGTACATCCACCGTGCGCATGCATGACGATTCCGACCGACTCGCCGTCCTCATCGAGGAGCTGTCGGATCTCACGACCGAGTCCGTGCGCGACTCCGTCGACCTGGACACGCTCGAGACCACCGAGCTCGTCCGGCTGATGAACGAGGGCGACCGGCGCGTGCCCGAGGCCGTCGCCCAGCGTTCCGCCGAGATCGCGACGGCCGTCGACGCGATCGTGACCCGATTCCGTCGCGGCGGACGCCTCTTCTACATCGGCGCCGGGACCGCCGGGCGCATCGGCATCCTCGATGCGTCGGAGTGCCCGCCCACTTTCGGGACCGACCCCGAGCTGGTGCAGGGACTCATCGCCGGGGGGCCGACCGCGGTGCTGCGCGCCGTGGAGAACGCCGAAGACGACGACGAGGCCGCCGCCACGGAACTCGCCGCACTGGGGCTCGGCGAGGACGACACGGTCGTCGGGATCTCGGCGTCCGGCCGCACCCCGTATGTCGTCGGTGGGCTCAGCTACGCACGGCAGGTGGGCGCCCTCACGATCGCCGTCGCGCAGAACCGTGGCTCGGCCATCGGCGCCGTCGCGGACATCCCGATCGAGGTCGTGGTCGGGCCGGAGTTCGTGGCCGGATCGACGCGGCTGAAGTCCGGCACGGCGCAGAAGCTCGTGCTGAACATGCTGAGCACGCTCGCCATGGTGCGCCTGGGCAAGACGTACCGTGGCGTCATGGTCGACCTCGTCGCGACGAACGAGAAGCTGCGTGCCCGCTCGGTGCGCACGGTCATGACCGTGACGGGCGTCGACGCCGACACCGCCGAGCAGGCGCTCGACGCCGCATCCGGTCACGTGAAGCAGGCCATCCTCTCGGTGGTGACGGGGCTCGCCCCGGACGCCGCCGCATCCGCCCTCGATGATGCCGACGGACTCCTGCGCGTCGCGATCGAACGCAACCCACGCGCATGAGCGGTATCGGCGCCGCGACGCTCGTCCATTCCGTGACGCTGTTCGGCGCCGGAGCGGACGTCGCCGGCCGGGCCGACGGCTGGGCGCTCTTCGTCGACGGTCGCGTACGAGCGGTCGGTGCCGGGCCGTGGGCCGAAGCCGCCACGACGGTCGGACCACTGACCGTCGTCGACGGCCGCGAGGTCGCCGGTGCCGGCGCCGTGCTGAGCCCCGGCCTCGTCGACATCCACGTGCACGGTGGTGGCGGGCACGCGTTCGAGGAGGGCGTCGACGCGATCGCCGCCGCGGCTGCCCTGCACCGCCGCGCGGGGACCACCAGGATCATCGCGTCGCTCGTCAGCGCCCCGGTCGACGCGCTCCTGCGGCAGTTGGATGCGGTGTCGCAGGCACAGGCGGTCGCGCCGGGGCTCCTCGGCGCACACCTGGAGGGGCCCTTCCTGAGCCCGGAGCACCGCGGCGCCCACGATCCGTCGGCGCTCGCCGCGCCCGCATCCGATGCGCTCACAGCACTGCTCGGCACCGGCGCGGTGCGGCAGGTGACGATCGCCCCGGAACTGCCCGGCGCGATCGACGCGATTCGGCAGATCACCGCTGCGGGGGCGCAGGTCGCGATCGGCCACACCCACGCCGACGGCGACGAGGCACGCGAGGCGTTCGACGCGGGCGCACGGCTTGTGACCCACGCGTTCAACGCGATGCGGCCGCTGCACCACCGCGCGCCGGGCGTGGTGGGCGCCGCCCTCGCCGACCCTCGCGTCGTGCTCGAGGCGATCCCCGACGGCCACCACCTGCACGGCGACACGGTACGGCTGCTGTTCGCCGCGGCGCCCGGCCGGGTCGCGCTCATCACCGACGCCATGGCGGCCGCGGGCGGCGAAGACGGCCCCTACCGGCTCGGCTCGCTCGACGTCGAGGTGCGCGACGGCGCCGCCCGCCTGCAGGGTTCGGACACGATCGCGGGCTCGACCCTCACACTCGCCGAGGGGGTGCGCCGCGCCCACGCGCTCGGGCTTCCGCTGCGCGACGTGCTGACGGCCGCCACGGCCGTGCCCGCGCGTGCACTGGGGCTCGCCGATGTCGGGTCGCTCACGCCCGGCAGCGTGGCGGACGCGGTGCTGTGGGACAGCGAGCTCGCCGTCCGCGCGGTGTGGCAGGACGGGGAGCGCGTCTGAGCGCCGCGCTCGGGTCAGTCCTCGGCGACCCGGATGAGCACCTTGCCGACCGTCGCGGCCTCGACCGCCGCGTGGGCGCCCGCGGTGTCGGCGAGCGGGAACCACGTGAGCGGCAGCCCCGCATCCTCCCCCACCCGCAGCGCGCCGTCTTCGAGCGCGGCCGTGATGTCTTCGGCGCCCGCCGTCCACGCGGCCTCGCCGACGGTGTACATGAGCAGCCCCTGCCACCGCATGTTCTTCACGAACGAGAACTCCGGCACACGCAGCTCGTCGCCGCCGTCGTTCGCGTAGTAGGCGACCGAGGCGTGGTTCGCGGCGACCTCCATGTCGAGCGCGGCGTTCTGCGCCGGTGAGACCTCGACGATCTGATCCACGCCGTCCGGCGCGAGTTCGCGGATGCGGTCGGCGACGCCGGGTTCGCGATAGTTCACGGTGTGGTGAGCACCGGCGGCGGTCGCCAGTTTCACCTTCGCATCGGAACTGACCGTCGCGATGACGGTCGCGCCCGCCCAGACGGCGAGCTGGATGGCCGCGTGCCCGACCGCGCCGGCACCGCCCTGCACCAGCACGGTTCGGCCGGCGAGGGCACCGGGGCCGAGCCGCGCCGGACCCTGGTCGTGCACGCTGAGCGCCCGGTGCGCCGTGAGCGCAGGGACCCCGAGGCTGGCGCCGATCTCGAAGGTGGCCGCATCCGGAAGCCGCACGGCACGAGACGCGGGCACGACCGTGTACTCCTGCGCGGTGCCGGTCGGGCGCTGGTGCTGCGCGAGGTAGAGCCACACCCCGTCGCCGACCGAGAGCGAGTCGACACCGTCGCCCACCGCATCCACCACGCCTGCGCCGTCCTGGTTCGGCACCACCTCAGCGAACCCCATCGGCGTGCCTGATCCGGCGCGGGATTTCCAGTCGGTCGGGTTCACCCCCGACACGACGACGCGCACGCGCACTTCGCCATCGCGCTCGTATCGATGGTGTTCGATCGTCCCTTTGTCGAGTTGACGTTGGTCGCTTGCTGACGAGGAAGCGCGGCTTCGGCGCACCTGACGAAGGCCCCTTCGCTGAGGCGCGGAAAATGAGAGGCTTCATACTCGAATGGTGCAGACCCAGCTTCCCAGTGCCCACCTGACCATCACGCCGAAAGTGCTCTACTTCGGCACCCCCGTCGTCGTCATCTCATCGTTGAACCCTGACGGCACGACGAACCTCGCCCCTGTTTCGTCGTACTGGGCGCTTGGGGACTTGCTCGTGATCGGGCTCGGGGCGACGGGCCAGACAGTTGGCAACATCAGGCGCAACGGCGAGCTCGTCGTCAATCTCTGTGACGAAACCCAGTGGCGTGCGGTCGAATCCCTCGCGCTGCTCACCGGAGCCTCGCCTGTTCCCGCCGACAAGCCTGCGGGCTGCCGGTTCGAACCGGACAAGTTCGCGGTCGCTGGCTGGTCACGCCTCGCTTCGACAACCATCACTCCTGAACGCATCCTCGAGGCCGGCGCCCACATCGAAGCTCGTGCGACCGCACTCCATGAGGAAGACGGCGGCTACGTCGTCGTCCACGCCCGCGCGACGGCGGTCCACGCTGCCCCAGAGATGGTGGTGGCCGGCACTTCGCACATCAACCCATCGATCTGGCGCCCCCTCATCTATAGTTTCCGGCACTACTTCGGTCTCGGTCCTCGTCGCGGAATCGCTGCTCGCGCAGACCTTCAACACTGACGCGCGAGTTGCTGCATCCGTCAGTCTCACGGGGCGGGTTCTGCCGCACCGTCAGAGATCGATGCTTTCTTCGATGTCAATGTCGGAGGCGGTCGCTAGCCTTAGCATATGTATTCGAGCAGCGTTGTCGGATTCAGCGACGGAGATCTCTCCGCACTCGCTGAGGTCGTCCGCGACGTGCAGACGGCGCAGGCCGAGGTCGAGGCCGCGCAGGCCAAGCTCGCCCGAGCACACGCGAAGGCACATGCGCTCGCGGCCAAGATGAACGCGGGAGCCAACGCATCGGTCAAGCGGCGCGACATGACGCTCCGCAGCATCTCCGCCGAGATCGCCGGCGCGGTGGGCAGCACCGATCGGGCGGTGCAGCGCCGCATCAGCGACGCCGTCGTGCTCGTCGACGACTTCAGCGACACGTTCGCCGCATGGGAACGCGGCGACATCACCCGTGCGCACACGCAGCTCATCACCGACATCGGCGTCGAGCTCCCGGTCGAGGCTCGCGAGCGGTTCGAGGCCGCCGCACTCCCCCGCTGCGAACAAGAAGTGCCGGGGCGACTGCGCGGCGAACTCCAACTCCTCGCGGAACGACTCCACCCCCGCACCCTCACCGAACGGCATGCCGAAGCGGAGCAGACGCGTTCCGTCACCGTCTTCCGCACCCGCGACGGCATGGGCGGACTCACCCTCATCGACACGATCACGAAGATAGAAGCGGCCTACGACAGGCTCACCCGCCAGGCGGTCGCCACCGTCGACGCACGGGCGCAAGCACGCGACCGGATGCGGGCACGCAGCGTGCGGGACGGGTACGCGGGTGGCGCGGGTTCGGGGACTGCTGCCGCGGGTGCTGCGGGCTCGGGCGCGGGGCGTCCGGGTGCAGGGGCTGCGGGCGCGGGCGCGGGCGCGGGCGACGGTTCTGGAACCGCCAGCGCCTGCCCGCCCGACTGCCAGGGCATCGACTGCGGCTGTATGGATGCGATCGTGGCGTCCGACACCCGCACGATGGACCAGCTCCGGGCCGACCTCTTCATGGACATGGTGCTCACCGGACAGCCGTCACTCGATCCGACCGCCGCCGGTGACGGTCCCGGCATCCTCGGCAGCATCCGCGCGAAGGTGCAGGTCGTGGTGTCCGCGCTCACGCTCATGGGACTCGACGAACAACCCGCCGAACTCGACGGGATGATCCCCATCGACGCCGAGACGGCCCGAGCCATCGCCGGCGCCACTCCACTCAGCTGGCAGCGAGTCATCACTCATCCCGTGACCGGAGTGGT
>Ga0180217_1003372_pt1 | contig 13598 bp, 14 predicted proteins | sample eDN3rd37CBELigOP_FD_128521 | JGI IMG/M metagenome (GOLD analysis project Ga0180217, IMG submission 128521) | Enriched Organic Plus compost microbial communities from Emeryville, California, USA - eDNA 3rd pass 37_C BE-Lig OP (version 2) (version 2) ... | reverse complement strand
TTCGATCCTCGCCAGGTGTCCTACGGCACGCTGCTGCGCATCTTCTTCTCGGTGGCGCACGATCCCACCGAGGTGAACCGCCAGGGCCCCGATGTCGGCCCCAGCTACCGCACCGCCATCTTCCCGCTGGCGCCGCGGCAGGAGCGCGTGGCGCGCGAATACATCGCCCAGCTCGACAAGGCGGGGCTCTTCGCCCGCCCCATCGCCACCAGGATCGAGCCTTTCCGGGGCTTCTTCATGGCGGAGGACTATCATCAGGATTACATGGTCAATAACCCGACCCAGCCCTATATCGTGATCAACGACCTGCCCAAGGTCCGCAGCCTCGCCCGTGTCTGGCCGCAATATTGGCGCGCGGAGCCGGTTCTGGTGCGCAACCACCTGTCGCGGAAGTAAGGCGGGCATTTCCGGTCCTGGCGGGCGCGGGAAATGAGAGCCGCCGGTTTACCAAGCCCCGGATTACCGGCCCCGAAAGCCCCCATTAACCGGTTTCCTTTGCCGGATGTTTCTGCTAACTCCTGCCCCCGGTTCGAGACCCGCGGGATGCCTTGGGGGCATGTCCCGCGCAACGCTGAAGCGAAACTGAAACATGAACAAGAACATTGAACGCCTTGCCATCGGCGGCGGCGCTCTGGTGCTGGGCCTGCTGCTCGGCTGGGCGGTGCGCGGGGTCGCGACTTACAATGTCGCCACCGAATCCACCACGCCCTATCAGGACTGGCGCACCTATTGCCCGCCGGCGACGACGGAGAATGTCTCCTGCGAGCTGATGGGCGATGTCACCGATCCGGCCCAGAAGGCCGTGGTGGCGCGCATCTCCATCGTCAAGGACCGGCGCAACAAGGAGAATCCGGAGCAGGAACTGCTGGCGCTCACCGTGCCGCTGAATGTGCTGCTGGAGCCGGGCGTCGGCCTTCAGATCGGCAAGGAGCCGGTCAAGGTCTTCAAGTTCCGCACCTGCAACAATGTCGGCTGCATCGCCACCGCGCCGCTGGAACCGGCGGTGCTGGACGCGATGGAATCGGGCACCGAAACCCGCATCTCCTTCACCGGCGCCCAGCCCAACGACAAACCGCAGTCCCTCGCCGTGTCCTATAACGGCTTCGACGCCGCCCACAGCGCCTACAAGCGCGGCAACCGGCAGCGTGATTCCTGGTTCTGGAGACTCTTCTGATGAAACTGAAATCCTCCCTGGCCATCGCCGCCGCGGTCCTGGGCCTGGCGGCCGCCGCCTCCGCGCAGGATGCGGCGCCCACCACCACCCGTCATGGCGATTTCCTGGTGCGCTGCTTCCCGGTGCAGACCGGCAGCCCCTGCGACATGTATGAGGAAGTGGGCAACCGCGACACCGGCCAGCGCTTGGTGACCTTCTCCATCGCCTTCCTGCCCGCCGACAACCGCTATGTGATGGTGATCGGCGTGCCCCTGGGCGTGGACCTGGCCAAGGGCGTGGTCATCACCACCAACACCTTCTCCACCCCGACCATGCCGTTCCGCCGCTGCGACCGCGGCGGCTGCTATGTCGAGGCGGCGGTGGACAAGCCCCTGATCGACGCCTTCATGGGCTCCAGCGGCGAGGCCAAGCTGCGCGTCTCCGCCGATGGCGAGGAGAAGCCGCGCGAGCTGCCGCTCTCCTTCAACGGCTTCACCGCGGCGCATAACGACATGGTGGCGCAGAACCGCGCCAAGGCGAAGCCGGGGGCCGCGGCGCCCGCGCCCGCCGCGCCCGCGCAGTAACGGGCGCGATACCCAAACGGAAAGGCCGGTCCTCGCGACCGGCCTTTTTGTTTGATGAACCCCCATCCGTCGCAAGTCGGGTCGTCTGCGACGACACCTCCTTGCGACACCTTCCCCCTTTCAGGCGCGCTGGCGCGCGCAAAGGGGGAAGGGATCTTTCGGATGCTGCGGGTCGCGCCGCGGGCTTCGCCTGCGGCGTTCGAGCTACCTGGAGGTTACGTCTTTTCCGGCACGAACTTCAGCGCCAGCCCGTTGATGCAATAACGCAGGCCTGTGGGCGGCGGGCCGTCCTCGAAGACATGGCCCTGATGGCCGCCGCAGCGGCTGCAATGCACTTCGGTGCGCACCATGCCATAACTGCGGTCCACATGGGTGCCGATGGCCTTGTCGCTGATCGGCCTCCAGAAGCTGGGCCAGCCGGTACGGCTGTCATATTTGGTGCTGGAGGAAAATAGGGGCTGGCCGCAGCCGGCGCAGGCGAAGACGCCCGCCCGCTTTTCGTGCAGCAGGGGGCTGGTGCCCGGCGGCTCGGTGGCCTCAAGACGCAGCACCGCATAGGCGTCCTTCGGGAGCAGCTTGCGCCATTCCGCGTCGGTCTTCGTCACCGGAAAGCTCGCGGCCTGCGCCTCCGGTCCCTGCAGCAGCCAGGCGCCGCCGCCCGCCGCCACGCCGCCGCCGAGAAGCAGTCCCTGCAAAAGCCTGCGCCGTTCCATGCGCGTCTCCATCGCCATGGTGGGGATTATACGGCAATTTCGCGCTTTCCGTGCCGGGTTCCGGCAGAAAAAACGCCCGGAACCCGGGCGCGGCGGGGCCGTTTTCTAGGCTCCCCCGTCCCCAAGGAGTTTTTCATGGACAAGGATCGTATCGAAGGCGCGGCCAAGCAGGCCAAGGGCGCGGTGAAGGAAGCCGCCGGCAAGGCCATGGGCGATTCCAAGCTGAAGGCCGAAGGCGCCGCCGAGAAGCTGGCGGGCAAGGTGCAGAACGCCGTAGGCGGCGCCAAGGACGCGGCGCGCGAGGCCACCAAGCCCACCCGCCACTAAGGCGCCGTCAACCACGGCAAAGCCCGGCGGCTCCGGCCGCCGGGCTTTTCGTGTATATAGCGGTCATCGCAGGTCCGCGGGAGGGGTCAAGACATGTCTGCCGTTTTGGGTTGGAGCCGCTCGATCGTCCTGTCCGTGCTCAACGGCTTCGCGCGCTTCATCGTCTTCGTCCTGCTTCTTCTGCTCCTGGCGCTGGTGATCGTGCTGGCGCGCGGCGACGGCATGCCCGGCAACATGGTGCTGGCGCTGGACCTGCGCCAGTCCATGAACGACACCGCCAATGGCGAGAGCGGGCTGCTGATCCCGCGCGACATGACGCTGCTCGACCTGGTGCTGGCGCTGGAGAATGCCCGCAAGGATAGCCGCGTGAAGGGCGTGGTGCTGCGGCTGGGCGACGGGGCGGTGTCGCTGGCCCAGGCGCAGGAGATCGCGCCCGCCCTGGCGCGCCTGCGCGCCGACGGCAAGTTCGTGCTGGCCCATGCCTCCAACTTCATGGCCGCGGGTCTTGGCGACTATGTCACCGCCAGCGCCGCCGAGACGGTGTGGATGCAACCCAAGGGCCGCTTCGCCACCTCGGGCGTGGCGCTGGGCCAGATCTATCTGCGCGGCCTGCTCGACAAGCTGGAAGCCGAGCCGCAGGTCACCAAGCGCAAGGAATATAAGAGCGCCGCCGACACCTTCATGGAGCGGAGCATGAGCGAGGCCGACCGCGAGCAGCTCACCCGCCTGTCGCAATCGGCTTATGAGGCGGGAATCGGCGCCATCGCCGCGGCGCGCAGGCTTTCGCCCGGACAGGTGCGCGCCGCGCTCGACGCCAGCCCGCAATTGGCCGAGGAGGCGCAGGCGAAGAAGCTGATCGACCGCACCGGCTATGACGACGAACTGATGGCGGAAGCCCTTAAGCGCGCCGGCGCCGGGGCGAAGGAAACCAAGATGACGGATTATGTGCGCAGCCGCACCCCCGCCCTCAGCGCCCCCATCGCGGTGGTGGAGGCCTCGGGCGAAATCCGCGACGGCACCGCCGAGGAGTCCCTGTTCGGCGGCACCGGCGGCATCGCCAGCGACGATCTGGCCAAGGCCATCGGCCGCGCCGCCAGGGACCGCAACGTCAAGGCCATCCTGCTGCGCGTGGATTCGCCCGGCGGCTCGGTGACGGCCTCCGACCAGATTCTGCATGCGCTGAGGAAGGCGCAGCAGGCGGGCAAGAAGGTGGTGGTCAGCATGGGGCCGGTGGCGGCCTCGGGCGGCTATTACATCGCCATGAACGCCGACCGCATCGTGGCCCAGCCCGCCACCATCACCGGCTCCATCGGCGTCCTCACCGGCAAGGTTTCGGTGGGCAAGTCGCTGGGCCTTGCGGGCGTCACGGCGGCGGAAGTGGCGGCGGGCAGGAACACGCTGATGGATTCGGCGCTCAATCCCTATACGCCCGAGCAATGGGCGCTGGTGAACCGGCAGGCCGACGCCATCTATGAGGACTTCACCGCCAAGGTGGCGGCGGGGCGCAAGCTCTCCCGCGCCCAGGTGGAGGAGGTGGCGCGCGGCCGGGTCTGGAGCGGGGCCGACGCCCAGGCGCGCGGGCTGGTGGACGAGCTGGGCGGCTTCTGGACCGCGGCGCGGGCGGCGGCCCGCCTGGCCGGGCTGCCGGAGGAGAATGTCCGGTTCCGCATCTATCCCCGCCGGGCCGGGGTCCTGAGCGGCCTGCGCGACAGCCTGGGCGGGGTCCGGGCGCTGTTCGAAACCGTAGGCCAGATTCGCGCCCTTCTGGGCCTTCCCGGGGTGCGCCAGGTGGTCGAGGGCGCCGCCGCCCTCCCGCCCGAGGGGGTGCAGCTCCGGGCGCCGGATATCGGGCTGACCCGCTGATATTTCACAATAATCTGGGTGTGAAACGCATTTCATGATGCGCCGCACCCCGATCTGTGCGATGCACGCGCTTCAAGAGGGGCAAACCGGGCTTTCAGGAGCATTTCCCATCGCCACCGAGACCAACAACACCGCCGGGGTGGACGGCCTCAGCTTCGAGGCGGCGCTGCGCGAGCTGGAAACCATCGTTTCCCGCCTGGAACAGGGGGCGGTGGACCTTGAGGATTCCATCGCTTTGTACGAACGCGGACAGGCGCTGAAGGCCCATTGCGAGGCCAAGCTCAAGGCCGCCGAGGGCCGGCTGGAAAAGATCGTGCTGGGGGCCGACGGGCGCAGCCCCGAATCGGCGCAGCCCATGGACGGCGGATGAGCAACCTCTTGATTTACCCCGCCCGAGGGGTGAAACCTCTGTTTCATAAATCCTTTGCGCGCGCGGGGGGCATCGCGCGCCATCGGGCTGGAGCCCTCAGATTGTCGCACGCATGAACATTCCCAATACCAAGACGCCGCTGCTGGATCGGGTGGATCTGCCCAGCGACCTGCGCAAGCTGGACCGCTCGCAGCTCCGCCAGTTCGCCGACGAGCTGCGCACCGACCTGATCGACACCGTCTCGATGACCGGCGGCCATTTCGGCTCCAGCCTGGGCGTGGTCGAGCTCACCACCGCGCTGCATTACGTCTTCGACACGCCGCAGGACCGCCTGATCTGGGATGTGGGCCACCAGGCCTATCCGCACAAGATCATCACCGGGCGCCGCGCGCGCATGCGCACCCTGCGCACCGGGGGCGGGCTGTCCGGCTTCACCAAGCGCAGCGAGAGCGAATACGACCCCTTCGGCGCGGCCCATTCCTCCACCTCCATCTCGGCCGGGCTGGGCATGGCGGCGGCGCGCGACCTCAAGGGCGGGCACAACAATGTCATCGCCGTGATCGGCGACGGCTCGATGAGCGCGGGCATGGCCTATGAGGCGATGAACAATGCCGGCGCGGGCAAGAACCGGCTGATCGTCATCCTCAACGACAACGACATGTCCATCGCCCCGCCGGTGGGGGCGATGAGCGCCTATCTGGCGCGGCTGGTCTCCAGCCGCTCCTATACGGGGCTGCGCAACTTCTCCAAGCGCGTGGCGCGCAGGCTCCTGCCGCGCGGCCTCTTCAAGCTGGCCCAGCGCAGCGAGGAATATGCCCGCGGCATGGCGATGGGCGGCACGCTGTTCGAGGAGCTGGGCTTCTATTATGTCGGCCCGATCGACGGCCACAATCTGGATCACCTGGTGCCGGTGCTCGAGAATGTGCGCGACACCATCACCGGCCCGGTGCTGATCCATGTCGTGACCAAGAAGGGCCATGGCTATGCCCCGGCCGAGGCCGCGGCCGACAAGTGGCATGCGGTCAACAAGTTCACGGTCCTGACCGGCGAGCAGAAGAAGACCGCGCCCAAGGCCCCGACCTATCAGAAGGTGTTCGGCGAAAGCCTGATCGCCGAGGCGAAGAAGGACCCGTCCATCGTCGCCATCACCGCCGCCATGCCGTCGGGCACCGGCGTGGATCTGTTCGAGAAGGTCTTCCCCGAGCGCACCTTCGATGTCGGCATCGCCGAGCAGCATGGCGTCACCTTCGCCGCGGGCATGGCGACCGAAGGCATGAAGCCCTTCTGCGCCATCTATTCCACCTTCCTGCAGCGCGGTTACGACCAGGTGGTGCATGACGTCGCCATCCAGAAGCTGCCGGTGCGCTTCGCAATGGACCGTTGCGGCCTGGTGGGCGCCGACGGCGCCACCCATGCCGGGTCGTTCGACATCGCCTATCTCACGCCGCTGCCGGGCTTCGTCATCATGGCGCCGTCGGACGAGGCGGAGCTGGTGAACATGGTCGCCACCGCCGTCGCCATCGACGACCGCCCCAGCGCCATCCGCTATCCGCGCGGCGAGGGCACGGGCGTGGCGCGGCCCGCCGAGGGCGTGCCTCTGGAAATCGGCAGGGGCCGCATCCTCAAGGAAGGCGGCTCCATCGCCATCCTCAATTTCGGCGCCCGCCTGACCGAGGTGCTGCTGGCGGCGGAGCGGCTGAACGGCTACGGCCTCTCGCCCACCATCGCCGATGCGCGCTTCGCCAAGCCGCTGGACACGGCGCTGATCCGCCGCCTGGCGAAGGAGCATGAAGTCCTCATCACCATCGAGGAAGGCGCGATGGGCGGCTTCGGCGCCCATGTGATGCACTTCATGGCGCATGACGGGCTGCTGGACCGCGGCCTCAAGGTGCGGCCGATGACGCTGCCCGACATTTTCCAGGACCACGACACGCCGGAGAAGATGTATGCCCAGGCGGGCCTCAACGCTGACGGCATCGTGCATACCGCGCTGTCCGCCCTGGGCCGCGGCGCCGAGGTGGTGCATCTGGCGGGCAGGCTGGCTTAAAGGATACGCTCCGCGTGCCGCCACGCCGCCGCTGGCGGTCCTACCCAGCGGGCAAAAATCGTCGCTATTGCGGTATCTCTGTTGTCATGGCCCGCGAATGCCACCCAGGCCGGCAGTGCACAGCCTTGCCCGGGCCATCCAGGGTCCTACACTTGCGCCCGTGACCGCGCCCAGCCAATCCCCCTGCCGCCACTTCACCGTCTGCGGCGGCTGCGTCAGCCAGGATGTTCCGTCTACGGAATATATTGCGGGCAAGCGCGGCATGGTGGTGCAGGCGCTGGAAAAGGCGGGCGTGACGGCCGAAGTCACGGAGGCCGTCCCCACCCCGCCGCATGCGCGCCGCCGCGCCGTCTTCAAGCTCAAGAGCCTCAGCGAGGGCCTGCATATCGGTTTCCACGCCGCCCGCACCCACACCATCGTGGACATGCACCAGTGCGACATCCTCACCCCCGGCCTGTTCGCGCTGGTGGGCGAGTTGCGCAGGCGCCTCGAACCCCTGTTCGGCGCGGGCGAGGCGGCCGAGCTGTATGTCACCCAATGCGACAATGGCTTCGACGCCGCCTTCCGCTGGAAGCGCACCCTGACGCCCAACCTGGTCACCGCGCTGGCGCGGGCGCTTTCGGGCACCGGCATCGTGCGGCTGACCCTGGGCCGGGAAACCGTCTTCGAAACCGCCGCGCCCACCGTCACGCTGGGCGGCGTCGCCGTGACGCCGCCGCCCTTCGCCTTCCTGCAGCCGACGCGCGAAGGCGAGGCGGCGCTTCAGGCCAGGGTGCTGGCGCTCACCGCCAAGGCCAAGAGCGTTGCCGACCTCTTCTGCGGCCTTGGCACCTTCACCTTTCCGCTGGCGGCAAAGGCCAAGGTGCATGCGGTGGAGGGCGAGAAGGCCATGCTCGACGCCCTGGCCGCCGCCGCCCGCGCTGCGGTTGTTGTCGGCGCGCCCGCCTCCGGCGGTCGCGCGGGGGGCCTCAAGCCCGTCACCACCGAAGTGCGCGACCTCTTCAAGCACCCGCTGACGCCGGGCGAACTCGCCGCCTTCGACGCCGTGGTGCTGGACCCGCCCCGCGCCGGGGCGGAGGCGCAGGCCCGCGCCCTGGCCGCCTCCAGGGTGCGCCGCGTCGCCTACGTCTCCTGCGATGCTGCCAGCTTCGCCCGCGACGCCCGCCTGCTGGTGGATGCGGGCTTCACCCTGGGACCGGTAACCCCGGTGGACCAATTCCTCTTCTCGTCGCATATTGAGCTGGTCGCTGGGTTCACCCGATGAATGTGAAGCAGACCCTTGTCGCGGGCTTCCTGGTCCTTGCCATCGCCGTGGCGGGCTGGTTCCTCTATCCCCTGATCGGGCGCGCGCCCGAAGCGCCCAGGCCCTTCTTCGCCGACTGGGGCGCGGTGATCGTGGCGGGCGACTGGCGCGCCGCCAATGGCAAGCCATCCGAGGTCTTTGACAATGGCCGCCGGGAACTGGCGAAGAAGTTCATCGCCGCGGGCTTCCAGCCCGACAATATCCTGCAATATTCCGTCCGGCCGCAGGATTACCCGCATGAAGCGGTGATGGCCGCCACGGGCGAGGAGATCACCCAGGGCCTCAACGCGCTGGGCCGCGCCACGCCGGGCGGCTGCCTGGTCTATTTCACCACCCACGGCACCGAGCAGGGCATCATCATCGGCGACCGGCTGGTGGACCCGGCGCCCATCGCCGACCGCATCGAGGCGGCTTGCGGCGACCGGCCGACCGTGGTGGTGGTCTCGGCCTGCTTCGCCGGGCAGTTCATCCGCCCCTTGCGGGGACCGCGCCGCGTCGTCCTCACCGCCGCGCGGCACGACCGCTCTTCCTTCGGCTGCGGCGAGCAGGACCAGTACACCTTCTTCGATGCCTGCGTGCTGTCGGAATTCGACCGCGCCGCCAATTTCTCCGAGCTGGCGACGTTCGTGGATGAATGCGTGAAGAAGCGCGAAACGGAGATGAAGGTCGATCCGCCGTCGGAGCCGCAATATTATCTCGGCGCCGAAGTGGCTTATACGCTGAATTGGAAGTAGTGCCGTTGCTTTCCTTCCCGTTTACGGGGGGAGGGACCGCGAAGCGATGGAGGAGGCTAGCCGTTCTGCGCGCGGTGGCGCAGGGCGGCGTCCGCCAGCACGCAGGCCATCATCGCTTCGCCCACCGGCACGGCGCGGATGCCGACGCAGGGGTCATGGCGGCCCTTGGTCAGGATGGTGGTCTCGGCGCCCTTCACATCGATCGTCTTGCGCGGCGTCAGGATGGAGGAAGTGGGCTTCACCGCGAAGCGCGCCACCACCGGCTGGCCGGTGGAGATGCCCCCCAGGATGCCGCCCGCATGGTTCGACAGGAAGCGCGGGGCCCGCTTATTGGATTTGGAAGAGGGGCCCTTGCGCATCTCGTCGGCATTCCCCTCGCCCGACAGGCGCGCGGCGGCGAAGCCGTCGCCGATCTCCACGCCCTTCACCGCGTTGATGCTCATCAGCGCGCCCGCCAGCTCGCCGTCCAGCTTGCCATAGATGGGCGCGCCCAGCCCGGCGGGTACGCCTTCGGCCTCAAGCTCGATCACCGCGCCGACCGACGAGCCTTTCTTGCGCAGGCCTTCCAGGTATCGCGTCCATACCGGCACCGCCGCCGCGTCGGGGCAGAAGAAGTCGTTGCGGCCGACCTCCTTCCAGTCCCAGTTGGCACGCGCGATCTCCTTCACGCCCATGGCGACGAGGGCGCCGCGCACCGTCACCTTGCCATAGAGCGCGTCCAGCACCTTCCGCGCCACCGCGCCCGCCGCCACCCGTGCCGCCGTCTCGCGCGCGGAGGAACGGCCGCCGCCGCGATAGTCGCGCACGCCATACTTGGCCCAGTAGGTATAGTCGGCATGGCCGGGGCGGAACTTGTCACGGATCTCGCCATAGTCCTTCGACCGTTGATCCACATTCTCGATCAGAAGCGCGATCGGCGTGCCCGTCGTCACCGGATGCGCCATCCGCTCGTCCTGAAAGACGCCGGACAGGATGCGCACCTGGTCCGGCTCCTTGCGCTGGGTGACGAATTTCGACTGCCCCGGCCGCCGCCGGTCCAGCCAGGGCTGGATGTCGGCCTCGCTCAGAGGAATACCCGGCGGGCAGCCATCCACGACACAGCCAATGGCCGGGCCATGGCTTTCGCCAAAAGTCGTGACCCGGAAGAGGTGGCCGAAGCTGTTGTGGCTCATGTGTCCTTGACGACGGTGATGTCGGGCGCGTCCACCGCCTTCATGCCGACAATGTGATAGCCCGCATCCACATGCAGATTCTCCCCGGTGACGGCGCTGCCCAGGTCGGAAAGCAGGAAGAGGGCGGCGTTGCCCACCTCGTTCTGCGTCACGTTGCGGCGCAGCGGCGAGTTATACTCGTTCCATTTCAGGATATAGCGGAAATCGCCGATGCCGCTGGCGGCCAGGGTCTTGATCGGCCCCGCCGAGATGGAATTGACACGGATGCCCTTCCTGCCCAGGTCTTCGGCCATATAGCGCACCGACGCCTCCAGCGCCGCCTTGGCCACGCCCATCACGTTATAGTGCGGCATCACCTGCTCGGCGCCGTAATAGGACAGCGTCACCATCGCGCCGCCATCGGTCATCAGCTTTTCGGCGCGCTGCGCCACCGCCGTGAAGGAGTAGCAGGAGATGTCCAGCGTCATGCGGAAATTCTCCGCCGTGGTGTCCACATAGCGGCCCTTGAGCTGCTCCTTGTCGGAGAAGGCGATGCAGTGGACCACGAAATCCAGCCTGTCCCACACCTTGCCCAGCTCGGCGAAGGCCGCGTCCAGCGAGGCCGCGTCGGTCACGTCGCAGTCGAGCAGCGCGGCGGGCTTCAAGGGCTCCACCAGCGGCACCACGCGTTTCTTGAACAGCTCGCCCTGATAGGAGAAGGCCAGCTCCGCGCCCGCGCCATGCAGGGCCTGGGCGATGCCCCAGGCGATGGAATGCTGGTTGGCGACCCCCATGACGAGCCCGCGCTTGCCCTTCATCAGGCCGTCAAACGCCATTTTCTTGTTCTCCGAATAAGGGCCGATTTTAGCCAGCCGGGGGGGCGATTCGCCACCTGAAAAGTCAGGATTCAGCGCAGTTTGCTGCGGGGGTCATAGCCGGTATCCCAGCCATCCACAAAGGCTTTCAGCGCCGGGTCGGGCCTGTCGGGCAGCGTGACCACCAGCCGCACATACAGGTCGCCCGCCGCCTCGCCGCCATGGGCCGGAACTCCCTTGCCCTTGAGGCGCAGCACCGTGCCGGTGTTGGACCCGGCGGGCACGGTCAGGAACAAGGTGCCCGACAGGGTGGGCACCGGCACCTTGCCGCCCGCCACCGCCTCCTTCAGGGTCACGGGCAGGTCCATGCGCAGATCGTTGCCGTCGCGGACGATGAAGGGATGGGGCGCGACCGACACTTGCAGCAGCACATCGCCATTGGGCGCGCCGCCGCGGCCCGCGCCGCCCCGGCCCTTGATGCGGACGGACTGGCCGTCCTTCACGCCCGCCGGAATCCTCACATCGATCTGCTCGCCATTCTGCAGCACCACGCGGCGCGTGCCGCCCGCCACCGCCTCGGCCAGGCTCACCGTCACCGCGGCGCTGAAATCCTGTCCGCGTGCCGCCCGTGCCTGGCCGCGGCGGGCGCCGCCCATCATGCTGGCGAAAATATCCTCGAAGGCCGAAGCGCCGCCGCCCGCATCGTCGAAGGTGAAGTGGAATTCCCGGTTGCCGCCCGCGCCGCCGCCGCCGAAGCCGAAGGGCGAGCCCTGGCGGAAGCCGCCTTGGCGCGGGTCGAAGCCGCGCGCGGCGCCGTCGGGCCCGATGGCCCCGGCGTCATACTGGGCGCGCTTGTCCTTGTCGCCCAGAATGTCATAGGCGGCGGAGATCTCCTGGAACTTCTTCTGCGCGGCAGCATCCCCGGCATGCTTGTCGGGATGGTGCTTCTTGGCGAGCGCGCGGAAGGCCTTCTTGATGTCGGCCTCGCTGGCGCTCTTGGACACGCCCAGGACTTCGTAGGGGTCACGCATGGGACAACGATTCTCCGTCCCCAATATAGGGAGGGCTCCCGGCTTTCGCTAAGGCGCCTCAGCCGGGTCCGGCGGCGTCGAACGGGCCGGGCCGGCGCGGCCCGGCGGGGGCCGCGGCGGCCGGGGCCTGGGGCGGGCCGATGGCGCGCAGCCGCTCCTCGGCCTCCTTCATGCCGCGCCCGGCGGCGGCGGCATACAACTGGCGCGCCTGCTCCAGGTCGCGCGCCAGAAGCCCGTCCACCCCGGTCTCGTAAAGCTGGCCCAGGTTGAACTGGGCGATGGGGTGGCGCGCGGCGGCGGCGGCCTGCAGCAGGGGCAGGGCGGCCTTGACGTTGGGCGGCCCGACCTCGCCCTTCAGCAGCATGTCGGCCAGGTCGGCCTGGGCGGTGGGCAGGCCCGCCTCGGCGGCGCGCCGGTACATGTTGGCGGCGGCATTCAGGTCCTGCTTCACCCCGTCACCCCGGCGCAGCATCATCGCCACATTGCGCATGGCGGCCAGGTCCTGGTCGGCGATCCGGTTCCAGATCTGGAAGGCCCGCGCCTTGTCGCCCGCGTCATAGGCCTCGACGCCGCGGTCGAATGTGGCGGCCAGTTGTGCGCCGCTTTCCACCGCGCAGGCGGCGAGCAGCAGCGACAGGCACAGGGCGGCTAGGGGGCGGGCGCGCATGATCGAAGGCTAGAGTGCCAAGGCCCAAGATGCTAGGCAACTTAAAGAAAGGTTTTGCGGGCCATGACGATGGAGACGGGCGGACCCCTGGACGATGGCGGCATCACGCCCGCCGCCGATCCCATTGCGCTGTTCAGGGAATGGCTGGGGGAGGCCGAAGCCTCCGAGCCCAACGACGCCAACGCCATGGCGCTGGCCACCGCCGACGCCAGCGGCCAGCCCAATGTGCGCATGGTGCTTTTGAAGGGCGCCGATGCGCGCGGCTTCGTCTTCTATTCCAACAGCCAGAGCATCAAGGGCGGCGAGCTGGCCGCCAATCCGCGCGCGGCGCTCAATTTCCACTGGAAGAGCCTGCGCAAGGCGGTGCGGGTGCAGGGCGCGGTGCATGAGGTGACCGCGGAGGAGGCGGACGCCTATTTCGGCACCCGCCCCAAGGACAGCCAGATCGGCGCCTGGGCGTCGGACCAGTCGCGGCCGATGGAAGGGCGCTTCGTCTTTGAGAAGAAGCTGGCCGAATATGCGCTCAAATACGGCCTTGGCACGGTGCCGCGCCCGCCCTGGTGGACCGGCTGGCGGCTGGTGCCGCATCGCATCGAGTTCTGGCGCGACCGCCCCTTCCGCCTGCACGACCGGCTGGTCTATGCGCGCGTCAGTGCCGAAGCGGCGTGGGAAACGGAGCGGTTGTTTCCCTGAGTCCCACCCTCCCCTTGAGGGAGGGCCGAATTTGCGCCAGCAAATTCGGGGAGGGGTTACTGCGCCCCCAGTTCCTTCAGCAGATCCGTTCGCTCATACATGCCGCGCAATGCCTCGGTGATGCCCGATGTCGCCACCGAGACGGCA
>Ga0180217_1003369_pt1 | contig 13601 bp, 11 predicted proteins | sample eDN3rd37CBELigOP_FD_128521 | JGI IMG/M metagenome (GOLD analysis project Ga0180217, IMG submission 128521) | Enriched Organic Plus compost microbial communities from Emeryville, California, USA - eDNA 3rd pass 37_C BE-Lig OP (version 2) (version 2) ... | reverse complement strand
GTGAGGAAAAGAATCAACCCCCAGAAGGAATAAGGGGTGCCGCGCGCATGCCGCAACGTCTCGGCAAGCGACCAGCCTACCGCCACGGGCAGCCCGCAAAGCAGCGTGCTGTCCTGCCAACTGGAGGTAGGATGGGCGGGTTCGGCGGGTTGAGTGGTTTGGGCGGGTTCTGCGGCCATGGAAAAGGAAGCGTTTCGCCTCGGCTCTAGGCCGTGTCTACGAATTTGCCGAAAGCGGCTGAAAGCCGCCTTTTGGCTTAAAACTCGGTTTCTTTGGAACGCCGATTTTAATCTCAAAATTCGTCATTTCATCCAGCTTTCTCAATTCGTAGACACGGCCTAGCCTGTTCCGCCCGGCCTTTTCCCGCAAGGATTAGGGAACTTTTTTCTCCTTCGCCGCCTTTGTCGTCTCCTGGGGCGCGGGCGGGGAGGGCTTCGGGTGCGCCGCGGTCATGTAGCGCTGGGCTTCCAGGTTGAACTCGCGAACGGCAGCCGGATCGTTGACATCGAGGTTCTGACGCCGCTGCTGGAGCGAGTCGAACCACCGCTTGAGGTCATCCTGCGTTTCGGCCTGCAACACCCGTGCGCTTTCGACCGCGCGCTTCTGGTTTCCGGCGAAAAAGCGCGCCTGCGTGAGGAGGATCAGCTCACCGGACCCGGGGCCGGTATCGTCGCGCTGGAGGGAGGAGCGCCAGAGAAACTCCTCCTTCTGCGTTTCCTTCTTTCGCGCTTCAACAAGACTGCCCCGAAAGTCGACGAGGCACCCCGGTTTCAGCTGGCCCAGTAGCCGCCCGATTTCCGCGTTGGCCGGGATGACGTGGAGGTTGGCGCATTGGCGGGCTGCCGCGCCCGGGTCGAGAAGCGGGGAGGCCTTCCAGCGGAGGGTGTAATCGCGGCCCGCTTGCGAGAGGGCCAACTCCGAAATGACCCGGCTGTCCGACATCTCGCCCCACCCGAGGAGAATGTCCATCGGGGCAAGCGCGGCGCGGTCGTCCCGGTATCGCTGAACCGAAAGTACCCGCCCCCAGATATGCAATCCGGCCAGCTGGGTGAGCGTGTATTCGCCCGCCGGGCCGGGGAGGCGTTCGGCGAGCACGAACGGCTCGGTTTCCGTCTGGACGGGCGCATTCGGAATCAGAATGCCCGGGGCGTGGCGGACGGGGCTGAGGGCAAACCAAAGCCAAACCCCCGCGCCCAGCAGGGCGAGCAGGAGGAGCCGGAGCAGGATCTTGGCGGCGAGACTGTTCACGTCCGCCCCGGTTCTTTGCACACCGAAGGCACAAAGGCAAGCAAGGGAAACACGGGTGACTTTTTAGGTGGAGTCCCCGATGGAAACAGGCCATCGTGCCATCTTCTATGAACCGGAAGGCGGCGCTTGCCGCAATCATTCTTCTCTGGGCGGCAATTTACCTGCCCGGCTTGGGTGGCCCCGAACTCAAGGGGGAGGAAGGGAGGCGCATCCTGCCCGCGATCGCGATGCTGGAAACGGGCGAATGGATCGTGCCTTACCTCAACGGCGTCCCCTACCTCCGCAAACCGCCGCTGATCAACTGGCTGATCGCCGGTTCATTCAAGCTCACGGGCGAACGCACCGAGCGGGCTGCCCGGCTTCCCTCGGTGCTCGCGGTGCTGGCGCTCGGGGTGACGATGGTCTGGACGGGGAGCCGTTGGCTCGGCGCGAGCGGAGCGTTCACGGCGGCGATCTTTGCGCTGACCAGCCTGGCGTTTCTCGACAAGGGGCGTTTGGCGGAGATCGAGGCAGTTTACGTTTCGCTGTGCGGGATCGCGTTCGCCTTCTGGCTCGCGGCCTGGGTATCGCGGGAGGCCGGCTGGCGGCTGTGGCTTATCCCGGGTGTGTTCCTGGGGCTGGCGATGCTGACGAAGGGCCCCGGGCATCTTCCGTTTTTTTACGGGATGGCCATCCCGGTGCTGATCGCCGCCGGGGAGGCGCGCCAACTCTGGAGCCGGGCGCATATCGCGGCCTTCACGGTGATGTTGCTGATCTTTGGCGCGTGGGCCGTGCCGTACTTTAGGGCTGCGGCGCAACTGGGGGCGGGCGGTGTCTGGGCCAGCCAGGCGGGCAACACCCTCGGCGGCGGGAGCCTCAAATTGAGTGAATGGCTGCCGAATTTTCCCCGCGCCTTTTCGAACGGGCTGCCGTGGCTGCTGTTCGGGGCGCTCTGGTGGAACGGCCGGGCGCTTGATTGCCTGACCGCTGGCGGCGGGAACGGCGAGCGCATTCGTCTGCTGGTGCGGGCGGCGCGCTGGCCGTTCGTAATCGGGTTCGTCGGGTTGATGGCGCTCCCGGGCATCCTGCCGCGCTACACCCTGCCGCTCCTGCCTGCCGCCGCACTCCTGCTCGCGGCGGTTGTTCCCACGGCGGGGGAGGGGGCGCTTCGCTTCTGGAGGGGGGCGAACCGTGTTCTGGTGGCGATCATCATTCTGGCCGCCCTGGGGGCACCGTGGATCGTCAAACCGGCGGTTCTCGCCTTTCCGGGAGGGGTTGAGAGAATTCTGCTTGCGGCGGTGGCTGCCGCCCTTCCTTTTGCGGCCATCTGGATTTACCGGCGATCTTCCCTGGAGCCCTCCGGTCTGGCGCTCGCCACCGCCTTTTGTGTCGCCGGGGGGATGGCGGTTTACGCGGTCGCGGTCATGCCGAGGATGGCCTTGAGGGACGATCTTCGCCCTCTCGGGCGGGCGATCACCGAGGCCTCCATTCCCGGCGCGCCGATGCACATCCTCGCGAACGGATATGACCCGCTGTTCTTCTACTTGGGGTTGCCGTGCGTTTTCCATCCCTCCTGGCGAGAAATCCCGGACAACGCCGAACAAATCCTGTTTTCCAAAAAAGCCCTTAAGAAACTGAAATCGCGTTGGCCGGGGGCTTCGGACGCACAACGTTTCGACGGACAGGGCAAAAAAGATTTTTTGCTCTTGAAACTCGCGCCCGAAAGGGGGAAAAACCCCCGCCCTGAGCGGGAACATCTGCCTTCCCCATAGGAAGGCCCGAAAGTGAGACCAAAAATTGTCTAAAATCAGAAATCCAAATGATTGACATATTTTCGGTTTTCGGCGACCAATTCGGTTGCCCGAAGCAGATGGTCTTGCTCGAACGCGCCCCTGCCACCGTTTTTCACGCCGAACCCATGCCGAACTCCTCTGAACTCCGCGCCCACGGGGCCGTCGATTTCCGCTGGGCGGAGGCGGCTGGAAATTCCGCAGCCCGCCCTTCAATCCGCACTCTCCTCACTTCCTTATAAGCGACCATGGCGAATATTTTTCCGCGTTGGAGTAACCTCCTGCCGCTCAAGCTGGTGATCTGCGCCATGACTCTCGGCGCGGCGCTGACGGGCGGGATTTGGTACTACTTCACCCCCAAATACACCCGTGTCGGCTACATGCCGGTGCAGCCGGTGCCGTTCTCGCACAAAATCCACGTCCAGCAGCTCGGGCTGGATTGCCGCTATTGCCACAGCTTCGTCGAGGTGGCGGCGCATTCGAACGTTCCGAACACCCAGACCTGCATGAACTGCCACTCGCAGGTGCAGAAGGAGAACCCCAAGCTCAAGGCGGTGCACGACTCCTGGGCGACCGGGAAACCGGTCGAATGGGTGCAGATCCACAAGACGCCGGACTACGTCTACTTCAATCACTCCGTTCACGTGAACCGCGGCGTCAGCTGCTACAGCTGCCACGGGCCGGTTAACGAGATGGAGGTGGTCTATCACCACGAGCCACACAGCATGGCCTGGTGCCTCGACTGCCACCGCCGGCCGGAAAACCATCTCAGGCCGCCGCAGGAGGTTTTCAACCTCGCGTGGAAGCCGCCCGTCGGGACCGACCAGAGGACCATCGGTCTGGAGTTGAAAGAGAAGTGGAATGTGAACCCGCCCCAGAACTGCGCTGGCTGCCATCGATGAAAAAGATTTTCCAACATCCTCCTGAGAAGCTGACGGGCCGGAAGTACTGGCGGAGCCTTGGCGAACTTGCCGACACCGAGGAATTCCGCGGTTGGCTGGAGCGCGAGTTTCCCGCCGGAGCTGCCGAACTGAAGCTCGATGGCGTCTCCCGCCGCAACTTCCTCAAGCTCATGGGCGCGTCGACCGCACTTGCCGGCTTGAGCCTCGCCGCCTGCCGCCACCCGAAGCATCTTGTCCCGTTCACGAAGAGTTCGGAGTGGAGCATCCCGGGTAAGCCGCTTTTCTACGCCACCTCGATGCCGCGCCGCTCCGGCAACCTGCCGCTGGTGGTGACGACGCACGATGGTCGCCCGACCAAGATCGAAGGCAATCCGCTTCACCCGGCGGGCAAGGGGGCCACCGATCATTTCGCGCAGGCGTCCATTCTCGACCTTTACGACCCGGATCGTTCGCGCTTCTTCGAGGAGAAGGGGCAGCAGTCCGACGCCAAAAAATTTGAAGCCTACCTCGACGGCGTGATTGCCGAAGCGGGGAATGGGGCCGGCCTCGCATTCCTTCTGGAGGAAAGTCATTCCCCGACGCGCGAACGCCTCCGTAAGGAGATCGCCCGCCGTTTTCCGAATGCCCGATGGGCGGTTTACGAGCCGCTCGGCAATCAGGCTGCCGAGGCGGCCGCCGCCGCGGCATTTGGCCCGGGCATCAAAGGGGTGCCAGTCTTTGAGAAGGCCGATGTCATTCTCGCGCTCGACTACGATTTCCTCGGCAATGAGCTGATCTCGATTGCCCACAGCCGTGCCTTTGCCGACCGCCGCCGCGTCGAAAAGCCCGGCGACAAGATGAACCGCCTCTACTCGGTGGAGAACCGGTACACCGTCACCGGAGGCACCGCCGACCACCGGCTGCGCCTTCCCGCGAGCCAGATCGGCCATTTCGCGCTCGCACTCGCGAAGGAACTCGGCGTGGACACCGGCGGCATCGCCGCTCCGGAGGGGTCGCCTGAATTCCCCGCCGACTGGGTACGCGAAGCCGCCGCCGACCTCAAGTCGGCCCACGGCCGCAGCCTCGTTCTCGTCGGGCCGCGGCAGCCGGTCGCCGTCCAGCAGCTCGGGATTGCCATCAACGCCGTGCTCGGCGCGCTCAACGAAACGCTCGTTGGTGCCCGCGTGACCTCCGCTCCCGCCCTTTCAATCGGCGAGCTGGCGGAAGCCATCCGGCAGAAGAGCATCCGGACGCTCGTCATCCTCGGCGGTAACCCGGTTTACAACGCCCCCGCCGATCTCGACTGGGCCGCGCTCCAGAAGTCGGTGCCGGAAGTGATCCGTCTCGGCCTCTGGGTGGACGAAACCTCCAAGGAGTCCACGTGGCATGTCCCCGCTGCTCATTACCTTGAAACCTGGAGCGACGGGATTGCCGCCGACGGCAGCTACACCGCCGTCCAGCCGATGATCCTGCCGCTCTACGACGGGTGGTCGGAACTGGATATTCTCGCCAAGTTTGCCGGGCAGCCGAAGCCCGCCGGGTCCGAACTGGTTCAGGAAACGTTCCGTCAGCGCGTGAAGGCGGCCAGCTTCTCGGATGCCTGGAACAAGTTCCTGCACGACGGGTTCGTGGCCCAGCGCCGCGAGGGGATCAATCTCGCCTTCACGGGCGCGTTGCCTCAGTGGTCTCAGGAAGGGCTCGCGGTTCCGGCCGGGGCGGGCAAGATCGAAATCGTTTTTGCCGCTGACTCCAAGATGGACGACGGCCGTTACAACAACAACGGCTGGATGTTGGAGCTTCCCGACCCGATCACCAAGACCACCTGGGACAACACCGCGTGGGTGAGCCCGCGGACGGCCAAGGAACTCGGGATCAGCCAGATTGCCCACAAAGCCGAGCATGACCTGCTCGAAATCACCGTCAATGGCCAGACGGTCGTTGCGGCGGCGTTCATCGCCCCCGGCCATGCCGACAATTCGATCACTCTCTCGCTCGGCTGGGGCCGCAGCGTGGTGGGAGCCCTTGGAAGAGGGACCGGCGTCAATGCCTACAAGCTCCGCACCAGCGCGTCGCCCTACTTCGCCGTGGGCGCGAAAGTCGTCAAGCAGGGCAAGCAGATCAAGATTGCCCATACGCAGGAGCATTTCAGCATGGAAGGCCGCGATCTCGTTCGCGAAGCCTCGCTGGAGGAGTTCAACCGGCAGCCCGATTTCGTGCGGCACATGGGTGGCGACAGCCACGTTCCGCCGGGCCCGCCCAGCCTTTACACGCATCCGAAGCTCGAAGCCCCCAACCAGTGGGGCATGGCGATCGACCTGAACACGTGCATCGGCTGCTCCGCCTGCACCGTGGCTTGCCAGGCCGAGAACAACACGCCCGTGGTCGGCAAGGAGCAGGTGCTCATGGGCCGCTCCATGCACTGGATGCGAAATGACCGCTATTTCGTTACCGAGGAAGCCTTCAACCCGGACCTCAGCCAGTATCCCGAGAACCCGGAGATGGTTTCGCAGCCGATGCTCTGCCAGCACTGCGAGAACGCGCCGTGCGAAACGGTCTGCCCGGTGAACGCCACCGTTCACAGCCCGGACGGCCTCAATGTCATGGCCTACAACCGGTGCATCGGCACCCGTTACTGCGCCAACAACTGTCCCTTCAAGGTTCGCCGGTTCAACTTCTTCGATTACCACCAGAGGCCGATCACGCCGGTCAAGGTTCCGGTGCTTGGCGAAGTCAACGGCCTCAAGCTCGGGCCGCTGGCCCCGAAGGGGAGCCCCGACACGCTGAAGATGCAGAAAAACCCGAACGTCACCGTCCGCATGCGCGGCGTGATGGAGAAGTGCACCTTCTGCGTCCAGCGTATCCAGGAAGCCCGCATCGCCCAGAAGGTGAAGGCCGGGGCTTCGGACGACGTCACGATCCCGCCCGACACCTTTACCTCCGCCTGCGCGCAGGTTTGCCCGACGGGCTCCATCGTTTTCGGCGACATCCTGAACCCCGAAAGCCGGGTTTCGAAGCTCAAGGCCCAGGAAAAGAACTACCGCCTGCTGGAGTACCTCAACGTCCGGACGCGCGTGAGCTACCTGGCTCGCCTCCGCAATCCCAACCCGAAGATGCCCGACGCGAAGCAAACCATTGCCCACGGCGCCGCTGAACCCGCTCACTCCTAATGGCTACCGGCTCCCTATCTCCCGCTAACGAGGCCAACGCGGCTTACGAGCAGCAGAAAGCTGCCGTGACCAGGGTTCCGCTCGTCACCAACGACCGGAATCTCCCCTGGCTCACGCAGAATGTCTCCAGCATCGTCGAGTCGAAAACCCCCATCTGGTGGTGGATTTCCATCTTCTTCACCAGCCTGGTTGCGGCATTCGGCCTCTTCTGCATCGGCTACCAGATCTCCACGGGCGTCGGCGTCTGGGGTGAAAACCACCCGGTCGGCTGGGCGTGGGACATCACGAACTTCGTGTTCTGGATCGGTATCGGCCATGCCGGAACGCTGATCTCGGCGATTCTTTTCCTCACACGCCAGAAGTGGCGTACCTCCATCAACCGTGCCGCCGAGGCGATGACGATCTTCGCGGTGGTTTGCGCGGGCATCTTCCCGGGCATTCACATCGGGCGCGTCTGGATGGCCTGGTACCTCGCGCCGGTGCCGAATTCGAACGCGATCTGGCCGAACTTCCGCAGCCCGCTCCTCTGGGACGTGTTCGCGGTGTCGACCTACTTCACCGTCTCGCTTCTCTTCTGGTACGTCGGTCTGGTGCCCGACCTTGCGACCCTTCGCGACCGCGCGAAGTCGAAAGTCTCCAAGTTCGCCTATGGGCTCTTCTCGCTGGGATGGCGCGGCGGCAACCGCCAGTGGCGGCACTACGAGATGGCCTACCTGGTCCTGGCGGGTATCTCCACTCCGCTCGTGCTCTCGGTGCACTCGGTCGTGTCGTTCGACTTCGCCACCTCCGTGCTCCCCGGCTGGCACGCCACGATCTTCCCGCCCTACTTCGTCGCGGGTGCGATCTTCGGCGGGTTTGCGATGGTGCTCACCATCCTGATTCCCGCGCGGCTGATCTATCCGCAGCTCAAGGACATGATCACTCCGCAGCACATCGACAAGATGTGCAAGATCATCCTCCTGACGGGCAGCATCGTCGGTTACGCCTACGCGATGGAGTTCTTCATGGCCTGGTACGGGGCGAACCCGTACGAAATCTGGGTCTTCCTCCGCAACCGTGTGGCTGATCCATTCATCTTCGGGCCTCTCTTCAACGTGCCCCCGGCCCCGTACTGGTGGGCCTACTGGGCGATGATCAGCTGCAACGTCATTTCCCCGCAGTTCTTCTGGTTCAAGAGGAACCGCCATAACCTCTGGCTGATCTTCATCGTCGTGAACCTTGTCAACGCCGGGATGTGGTTCGAGCGCTTCGTCATCATCGTGACGTCGCTCCACCGCGACTTCCTCCCCTCCTCGTGGGGCATGTTCCACCCGACCTGGGCGGAAATCGGCCTCTTCGTGGGCACGTTCGGGATCTTCCTTACGCTCTTCCTTCTCTTCATGCGCTTCCTGCCGATGGTCACCATCTTCGAAGTCAAGACGGTGCTGCCCGAGGCGGACCCGCATCATCACCCCAACACGCACAACGGGGAGGTTAAACACTAATGGCCGAGCATCCAAAAGTTTACGGGATTGCGGCGGAGTTTTCGAGCGCCGCCGACCTCATGCACGCCGCCGAAAAGGTGCGCGACGCCGGGTTCAAGCGGTGGGACGTCCATTCGCCCTTTCCCATTCACGGCATGGACAAGGCGATGGGCCTGGGAAAATCTTGGCTTAGCGCCGTGGTGTTCTGCGGCGGCGTCACCGGTTTCACCACCGCCGTCCTGCTCCAGTTCATCCCGTCGTCGTTCCTCTACCCGATGATCGTCCACGGAAAGCCGTTCGACTTCATGACCGTCCCGGCGTTCTTCCCGATCATGTTCGAGCTGACGATCCTCCTTTCGGCTCTCTCGTGCATCGCCGCCCTCTGTATCTTCACCCGGCTGCCGATGTGGTACCACCCCATGTTCAACTGGGAGCGCTTCTCCCGCGTGACCGACAACGGCTTTTTCCTCGTCATTGAATCGCGCGACCCGAAGTTCTCGGAATCCCGGACGCGGCAGTTCCTCGGCGAGATCGGGGGGGAGCACGTGACCCTCGTCCATGATTAAGGCCAAGGCATGACCAAGACCCGCCACTAAGACCAATGCTCAGATACTTCTTTCTCAGCCTATTCCTGGCCGTCATCGCCGTGGCGACCATCGCGGGGTTCCGGGGCGACAAGAGCCGGAAAGCGCCCATCGTCATTCTGGACGACATGGACTTTCAGCCGCGCTTTGATCCGCAGCACACGAGCGACTTCTACGCCGATGGCCGCGCGGCGCGCCAGCACGTGGAGGGAACGGTGCCGCAGGGCTTCGTCCAGCCGGGCCGCTACAGTACGACCGAGGGCAACAATGCCCGTTACCTTAACGGTCCGGCCGGCTTCTCCAACTTTGAAACGTACATCGAAACGGGACGCGCTGGCGAAGTCTGGGGCGACGGCATTCCGCTGGAGATCACCCCGGCGGTGCTGGAGCGGGGCCGCGAGCGGTTCAATATCAACTGCGCCGTCTGTCACGGCGCGGCGGGCGACGGCACGGGCGTGGTTTCCAAGTACGGGTTTGGCGGCATCGCCAACCTTCAGGAGAGCCGCCTGCTGACGATGGCCGACGGCCACATCTTCAACACCATCACCCACGGCAAGGGGACGATGGGCGCCTACGGGCCGAACATCACCGTCGAAGACCGCTGGGCGATCATTGCCTACATCCGCGCGCTTCAGAGAAGCCAGAACGCCTCGATCAACGACGTTCCCGCGCAATACCGCACCGAATTGGAAAAATGAGCGACCATTCCCACACCTCGGAACTGAAGGCTGACCATTTCGACAGCGGGAAGGCGGCCAAGCTGGCGACGATCTCCGGCGCGTTCGGTATCGTTGGCGTCATCGCCTCGCTGATCCTCGGGCTGGGCAACATGCCGCAGTTCGCCTTTTCATGGCTCTTCGGGCTGGTCTACTTCTTCACTTTGGCCTGCGGTGCGCTGTTCTGGGTCTGCGTGCACCATGCGACCGACGCGGAATGGTCGGTGATCGTCCGCCGCCAGCTGGAAAACATGGCGGTGGTGATCCCGTTCATCGGGGTGATTTTCGCGGCGGGAATCATCTTCTTCGCTCCGCTTCTGTTCTCCTGGTGGAACGAGGTGCCTGCCGCTGGCAGCATTCTCGCGAAGAAGGCGCCCTACCTGAATGCGACCGGGTTTTATGCCCGGGCGATCTTCTACTTCGTCGCGCTCACCGCGCTCGCCGTTTTCCTCCGGCGCAACTCGGTGCTGCAGGACGCCGACGGTCACCCGAAGTACACCATCAATAACCGGAAGCTCGCCTTCGTAGGCATCCCGGCGCTCGGTCTTTCGCTGACCTTCGCCGCGGTCGACTGGCTGATGAGCCTCGACTACCATTGGTTTTCCACGATGTGGGGCGTCTACATCTTCGCCGGTGGCGTGGGCGGGGCGATCGGCCTGCTGGTGCTTCTCGTCACCTGGCTGCGCTCGCTGGGCCACCTCAAGGGAGTGACGATCGAGCACTACCACATCATGGGCAAGCTGATGCTCGCCTTCTGTATTTTCTGGGCCTACATCGGCTTCAGCCAGTACATGCTGATTTGGTACGCGAACATGCCGGAGGAGACCGTCTTCTTCATCCGGCGGAACACCGAGACGTGGTGGTACCTGAGCCTGATCCTCGTGATCGGCCGCTTCTTCCTTCCCTTCCCGGTGCTCCTCTTCCAGGCCACCAAGAAGAACCCGAAGTGGCTCTGCATCGTGGCGGCCTGGCTGCTCGTCATGCAGGCGCTTGATCTCTACATCGTGATCCTCCCGATGCTCCATGTGACCGGCGTCAGCATCAGCTTCCTCGACGTGACGTGCATTGTCGGCATCGGAGGCCTGCTTCTGGCCTTCTTCTTCCGGACGCTTCCCAAATCCAACCTTTTCCCGGCGCGCGACCCGCGCCTGCCGGAATCACTCCGCCTTACCAACTGATATGGCTCAACCAAGAACCGCCCGAATCGGCCTCGTTTTCATCTGGGGCATCCTGGGGTTTGCCCTGGTCGGCCTTGCCGTCCTGCTTTTCCGTAGCGAACCCAAGGGGGATGCTTACGAAGCGCAACGCGCCGAAGCCCGCCTCAAGACGCTTGCCGAGGTTAAGGAGGCTGCCCACGCGAAGCTCACCAAGTACGAGTGGGTCAACAAGGAAAAGGGAACCGTCCGGATCCCGATCGAGCGCGCGATGGAGCTCGCAGTGCAGGAATTGGCGAAGAAGGGGCCTTCTCCCAGCGGCGAAAAGGCCGAGGCTGCACCGAGCCTCCTCGTTCCGCCGTACCTGAAGAAGGAAGCCCCGGCGGCCCCTCCGGAAGCAGCTCCTGAACCGTCTGCCGCGCCCGCCGCATCGCCTGCTGCCGCCGCACCCGCGAATCCGGCATCTGCTGCAACCCCGGCCGTTCCCGCAGCTTCTCCCGCAGCATCCGCATCGCCGACATTGCCGGATAACGCCGGTGCTTCGGCCACCCCGGCGGCGCCTGCTGCCACTGCCGCCCCCGCTCCCGCCAGCGAGAACTAGAATTTCCTTTCAATGAGCGTGCCTTCCACAGATCCACGAAAGACAGCCGAGCTCGAACAGGTCGAACGGGCGTTGATCGACGCCTCCGCACGGGTTCCGGTGCTCACGTTTTACACCTCCGCCGTCTTCTGGCTTTTGGTCCAGACGCTCTTCGGCGTCATCAATGCCTTGAAGCTTCAATGGCCGCAGTTCCTCGACGGGTGTTCGTGGCTGACCTTCGGGCGCCTCTACCCGGCTCAGAATAACCTAATGATTTACGGTTGGGCGAGCCTCGCCGGCCTCGGGACCGCGCTCTGGATTCTCGCCCGGCTTTGCCGGGTCGCCCTTCCCAGGCCGGGAATGCTGGTCGCGGGGGCGATGCTCTGGAACGTGGCACTCATTGCGGGAACGGCCGAAATTCTTTCCGGAAATGGGCGCGGGCTGATCTATCTCGATTATCCGCGGTATGTTTTCGGCCTTCTGTTCGCCGCTTACGCGATTTCGGCGGTCTGGGGAGTCGTCCTCTTCGCCAATCGCCGCCCGGGGCATATTTACATTTCGGCCTGGTACCTCATCGCGGCCCTCTTCTGGTTCCCGTGGTTGATCGGTGGGGCGAACCTGCTGCTCGGCTCCGGCTTCCCCGGCGCACCGGGGGTGCAGGGCGTCATGCAGGCGATCGTGAACGCCTGGTATGCCCAGAACGTGATCAATCTCTGGCTCACCGCGATCGGCCTCGGCGCCATTTACTACCTGGTGCCGAAGGTCGTGGGGCGTCCGGTACACAGCTACCATCTTGCCTCATTCGGCTTCTGGTCATTCGCGATCTTTGCGGTCTGGACCGGCGGGCAGCGCCTCGCCGGCGGGCCGGTGCCGGTCTGGGTGATTACGATCGGGATCGTCGCCGCGATCCTGCTGTTGATCCCAGTGGCCACCGTCACCGCCAACTACTTCATGACGATGAACGGCAAGTTCAATCTCGTCTACCACAGCCCGACGATCCGCTTCACCTTCTTCGGTGCGATCGCCTATACGTTGGCGAATGTCGTCTTCGCCGTCTCCTCGTTCCGCTCGGTGAGCAACATCACCCAGTTCACCTGGTTCACCGTCGGCACCGATTACCTCTTTATTTTCGGGTTCTTCTCCATGGTGATGTTCGGGGCGATGTACTACATCATCCCGCGACTGGTGGGGTGCGAATGGCTCTCCGCCTCGTTCATCAAGCTCCACTTCTGGGGCTGCGCCTACGGCTGGGGGATGACGATCCTCATGCTTCTCCTCTCCGGCTTCTCGCAAGGGGTGATGCAGGTGAGCGTGCATGAAGCTCATGCCACCAGTGCAAGCACCGATTTCATGCTCTCCGTCCAGGCCTCCCTGCCGTTCCTCCGGGGCCGCAGCATCGCCCAGATCCTCCTCTGCGTCGGACAGCTCTTTTTCGCCCTTAACTTCCTGTTGATGTTGCTGCGTCTTGGCCGCCCAAGCGGAGCCCAGCCCACCCTGTTTGCACCCATCCAAGAAGGAGCCAAGTCGTGAAGCCTACGCCACTTCTCTTCGCCGGAATTTTCGCTTCGTTCGCCGCCGCCTGGGTTGGCCTGATCTCTGCTTCGAACACGCAGATCGGCAGTCTCACGCCGCAGGTGGACGAAGAGAACGCCGATATCTATCCCATCAACGTCGCCGGAATCGCCGAGCAGGGTCGCCGGGTTTACGTCTCCAACGGCTGCAATTACTGCCACACCCAGCTCGTCCGCGAGTCGCATGCCGGGGCCGACATCGCCCGTGAATGGGGTTCGCGTCGCACGGTCGCCCGCGATTACATCTACGACACCGGCGCGACGATCGGCTTCATGCGGAATGGCCCGGATCTTTCCAACATCGGCGCGCCGAAGGCGGAGAATTCCAAGCGCAAGTACGTGGAAGACCCGAAGTGGCACTACGCCCACCTTTACAACCCGCGTTCCGTCGTCCCCGCGTCGAACATGCCCTCCTACCGCTTTCTCTTTGAGAAGCGGAAGATCAGCGGCCAGCGCGCCGAGGACGCC
>Ga0180217_1003368_pt1 | contig 13601 bp, 12 predicted proteins | sample eDN3rd37CBELigOP_FD_128521 | JGI IMG/M metagenome (GOLD analysis project Ga0180217, IMG submission 128521) | Enriched Organic Plus compost microbial communities from Emeryville, California, USA - eDNA 3rd pass 37_C BE-Lig OP (version 2) (version 2) ... | reverse complement strand
GAATTCGACTGGCGGAGCAAGGTTGCTCCAGCATCTCTCGCATTTCACGTTGGCGGAGCCTCTGATGGCGATATCCCACATTCAGGCGCAGCTGCATGGCCCTGCGAAGTCGATCCTAGTCGATCGTGCGCCCGACAGAATTGCTGAAGCTTGCGGCTTCAGTCATCAGAAGGTGGCCAAGGCTCTCTTCCTTTGAAGGATCAAAGCGTATCTCGGGAACGGTGATGCAGAAGCTGCCGATCACGTTCCCCGCGCTGTTGCGGATCGGCGCCCCGATACCGACGGCGCCCTTCAGCTTCTGGCCTTGCGTCACGACAAAGCCGCGTTCGCGGATGGCATCGAGCTCTGCCTTGAGTCCCTTCCATGGCGGCAGTGGCGTGCCCGTTCCGGGCGAACGCTCCGCCTTCTCGGCGATGGCCCGCTGCTCCTCCTCCGGCAGGAACGCGAAGATGGAACGCCCCGTCGCCCCCCAGACCACGGAATGCGGAACGTAGAGTTCGATCTCGTAGCGCAGCGGATGCAGCGAATTGACCGCCGCCATGATGCTGACCTGATGGGTCGCTGGCAGGTAGGCCACGAACATGCACGCCTCGCCGCAATGGTCGGCGACGCGCTGTAGGTGCGGTCGGGTTATGTCCCTGAAACCCTTCTTGAAGGCGAGAAGCGAACCCAGCCGTTCCAGCTCCAGGCCTGATCTGTACCGTGACGTCGTGGGATCCTTGGCGACCAGACCTTCGTGAAGCAGAACACGCAGCAGCCGATGGGTCGTGCTGGCCGGCAGTCCGAGATGCTGCGCCGCGTCCTTGATTGAAATGTCCGTCTCGGTCTCTGCCAGAAGACGGATCATTCGAACGCAACGCACGATCGGGCCGTCAACAACGCCTTCTTGTCCAGTCATCTGCCTAGATTCGTCCTTAACCATTTGGCGCTGTTGTTCGACCCTCTCGCTGATGTGTCAAGATTGTTCGGCTATTCTGGCCGATCACGTCCTCCGGTTCGGCATCATGTTCCCCTGGGCATTCAGACGATAATTTCCCCGTTTTCTGCAACCACCTCGCCGTCAACAACGATCCTCGGCTTGCTGATGACTCCCTCCAGCCGGAGCTTGGCGTGGCACGTGCCTCCCAGCGCAACCGTATCGCCGATGCCGATATGCGCGGTGCCGTACTTCTTCTTGTCGGTCCTCATCGATCCCGTGGGACGGACCTTCGGATTAAGTCCAAGGGCAATCTCCGCTGGTGCGTTATAGCTTCCAGCGTCGCCATAGGTGCTGAGGATCTGTTTCCACGTTTCCGCCTGGGCCCCGCCTTCGATCCGTGTGACGAATCCCTTCTCGATCGTGAGAACGATCGGCTCCTTGAGCGCGCCGACGGAATGCGCGGTGAGATCGAACACGACCCTTCCCTCGCCCGTCCCTTCCACTGGACAGATGTGGGTCTCGCCATCCGGAAACGCGCAGCCGCCACCGCCGTTGGCACGCATCTGGAAAATCCGCCCTGCGATGGCGCGGCCCGGTCGGCCCTCGATGCTGGCGACGAGATCTGTGCCGTTGGGGCAGGTTACACGGATGGTCTTGCCTGCGCTGAAGATCTGCTCGACCTTCTTGCCCAGCACATTGATCGCATTGTAGTCCGCACCGGCCGGGCCATCCGGTCTGAGCATGGCAGTGGTCAGCTCTTCCATGAGAAGGTGCCGTTTGCCAATGTCGAGAAGCTCGGCATTAAGCGGCGAGTGTGCCAGAGCCGTGCTTGTCAGGTAGATGACGATATCGGTTTCCGGATCCTTGGCTGCCTGGCAGATGGCGCTGGTCGGATTAAGGGCATGTGTGGCGCGAGGAGTCATCATCGCAATGGTGGCCTCGATGCCCATCGTGTTCGCCGCGGTTGCGAGCGCCTGCCAGAGGACGGGTTCGATGGCAGTGTCGGTGATGATCAGGATCTTGTCACCCGCCTTTGCGTTCAGCTCGAGCGGAGTGCGCAGGATCCTGACTAGATCGATCATTTCAACGCTCAACGATGGTCTCCTGTTGCCTGTGCTTGCTGTGCGGTTTCCTGACGGCTGCCGTCGAACCAGTCCTCAAGACCGAGCCGCGCGACATGCTCTAGAGCCGGGAAGGACTTTCCCGACCATTCTTCGTAGACCGCAAGGCAACCCGCGATCTTTGCCTGCAGGGACGCAGGGCTGGGCGGATCGTCGGGCGATCCCGGTATCGCACTGCGCGTGAACCGGACCGTTTCGCCTGAGGGCAACGCCACCCTGAGTTCCGCAGACCCGAATTCGATGTCGCCGCCGCTTGGCTGGGCCTGATCTTCCGTGACCTCGATGCGATCGATAAGGCGGACAACTTCCGGACGATGAACGGCCCCGTCAGTGAAATCGCCCAGCGTGGGAGTACCTTTCAAGAGCCCGACGGCAACTGGATAGGTGCGCGAGAACTTTGCCTGCAGCCCATTCTCGGGTCTGTCGTAGGTCAGGATGTCAACGCTCCCCGCGGGCACGCTAAACCTGAAGCGGACACCCGGGTCCAAAACCTGCGGTCCCAGACTTGCTCGGGCATCCAGCGCGAGGCCGATCAGCCGGTGACTGGCATAGCAGCAGGGATAAAGCTTGAGTGAGATCAGGTCCGGCCGCAGGGCAAAGGCGTCGGCATCCGGAGCCTCTTCGCCGTCGCCGACGCCATAGAGCGCCGGATAGCCTCGGGGCCCGAACACCGCGCGCGAACCTGTCATTCCGGCCTTTGCCAACCGCGCGGCCCGGGCGCCGGCAACGGCAGCAAAGCCCGCGTGGGCCGGCTTTGCCTGGGTCGAGAAGTTGACCTGGAGGCCACCGGACAATGATGCCGCGAGGGCGAACGCGTTTGCCATCTGATCTTCGTCGAGCTCTTCCAGGCGGCCGGCAGCAGCCGCAGCCGCGAAAGCGCCGATCGTGCCGGTTCCGTGCCAGCCCCTGTTGTAGTGGCCACGTCCGACCTTGCGTGCGACGGCCCGAGCCGCAACGAGCCCTGCCGCGAATGCGGCAATGATCCTGTCCGGGTCGGTCGTCTCGTCACGCAACACGGCCGGCAGCAGCACCGTGCTGATATGCGCCATGCTTTCGATATAAACATCATCGAAATCGAGCGCATGGGCTGCAACGCCATTGACAAGAATGGCGGCTTCGAGACTCTCGCACGCCTCTCCCGACCATGCGCGGGGGCCATTGCCTCCATATGCCCTGAGTGTATTGCACGTCGCTTCCTCCGGAAAGCCCGCTGCTGCTACGGCAAGCGTGTCGGCGATCGAACGTGCGATCAACCGCCGCGTTTCCGGCTCGGAGGCGAGTGCCGGATCAAGCACCGCGCCACACAATTGAGTCATGAAATCCGTGGAGTGTTCCACCATACCCCTGTCCAATTTGTTCTCGCACCAGGCGCGGTTGTCATGCTCTACATCGCCGGACCGTTGCGCTCGCGCATATGATCAACGGCCTGTCCGCCGTCGCAGTGCATTGTCGAGGCCGATAAATCGGCACGCCGCGGCGGCCCTCAACTTCCGCTCCGCTTTCTGCCAATAACCACCGAAACCGGTGCGCAGGCAGGCCATCGGCAGAGCATCATGAAAGTTATATCGTGTCAATGAACAAAACGCCATTCTACTCACCGGAATACTTCGCACAACGGACTCTTGGGAGCGCAGGAGTACCGCACGCTCCGTCGACGCCGATCAAACACCAAGCCATGCACGTATCGGGATCCACGGACGATGCCAGAAGACATTCAGGATCCGGTCATAGAGCACGAAGATCAGGAGCGTGATCGTCACCGTGTAGGGTACCCAGACCCGCCAGGAACACTGCGCCCGGGTGATGAGGAATATCATCACGAAAAGGATCAGCGTGATCTCCTGCCCGACCATAAGCGCCCCCGCCAGAATCGCCAGGAACCAGCCAAACATGGGCATCGCTGCAACCAGCTTTCCCTGGTCGATGCTCGCCCTGATGGAACTGCCAATCCCGCCCTTGCTGCGGATGAACGCGCGCAGTTCACGCATGTCGACGAAGACCAGGATGCTGAAGATCACGACGGATGCAGCAGCTACCACCAGCGGAAACTGCCGCGCCGAGGCGGGCCAGCCCAACGAGATCAATGCCGCTGCCAGAAACAGGGGAAGGCTGATGACCGTGAGCACCACGGAAAGCGGCGGGTTCAATTCAAACCCCTCACCGGCACTCGGGTTTTCGGCATTGGCGCGCTTTTCCCTGTAGTATCGCATGATGTTCCTGACGACGACGAACACGATGATTGCGATGATGACGAGCGCCATCGGTCTGATCAGGAAGCCGAGGCCGTGCACCCGCAAGCTGATGCGCAAGGCTGGCTCCATGATGGGCCCGAGAACGATTGCCAGGATCAGCGGCGGTCTCGGCCATCCGGCCTGCTTGAGCCAGTAGCCCAGTATGCCTGCACAGATGAGAGTCACCCAATCGCCGATGGAGAAATTGGCCATGTAGGCGCCCATCATCAGAAGCACGGTGATGGCCGGGATGATCAGGTTGCTTGGCAGAAACGCCACCTTTGCAATCTGCTGGCTGCACGAGATCATGATGAGTGCCGCGATCACATTGGCAAAGATGAGTGTCCACACCAAAGCGAAGGTGATGTCGGCCTGGGTGGTCAGCATCGCGGCTCCGGGCCGCAATCCGTGGATCAGCATGGCGCTGAGCAGCACCGCCATACCGGCGCTGCCTGGAATTCCGAATGCGACGGTCGGGATCAGCTCGCCCCCGCGCAGCGAATTGGTTGCCGCTTCGGGCGCGATGACGCCACGGATGTCGCCCCGGCCGAAGTTGGAGCGATCCTTCGAGCTCTGTACTGCGTAGGAATAGGCAAACCAGTCGGCCACCGCACCGCCTATTCCGGGGATCAGACCCACATAAATCCCCAGACCCGAGCAGCGTATGACCAGCCACCAGTGACGCAGGGTGTCCCGGACGCCTTCCACCATGCCACGGCTGACCGACCGACCGCCAGCCTGGGCGATGCTCGCACGTGAGTTGGCGAGCTCGACAATCTCAGGCAACCCGAAGATTCCGAGCAGGAACGGAAGCAGCGGTAAACCTGAGTATAGATACTCTATGCCGAACGCGTATCGCGGGATCGCCTGAACCGGGGCGTAACCGATCATCGACAGCATCAACCCGATCATCGCCGCACCGAGGCCCTTGATCAGAGAGCGACCCGACAGCGATGCCACCATGGTGAGACCCAGGACCGACAGCAGAAAGAATTCGGGCATGCCGAACATCAGAATGACCGGCGCGATGAGGGGCAGCGTGACAAACATGAACACGCCGCCGAGAATTCCCCCGATCAGGGACGCCGAGTAGGCAGCTCCCAGCGCACGCCCGGCCTGCCCCTGTTTGGCAAGTTGATAACCGTCAAGGACCGTCGCCTGTGAGGCAGCGGTTCCTGGCACTCCGAGCAGGACTGCTGTGATCGTGTCACCCGTCGCTGTCACCGCGAATGCCCCAAGCAGCATTGCCATGGCAGGAACGGGATCCATCCCGAATGTAAAGGGAAGAATGAGCACCAGCCCGGTTACGCCGGCTAGACCGGGGATGGCCCCGACAAGAAGACCAACGATAACCCCCAGCATCATGTAGCCAATCGTTGGCCAGCTCAGCACCTGGCCAAGCGCGCTTACGAGCATGTCAAATTGCATATGCCCTCGCCGGCATCCTAGCGATTATTGTGTGTTGTTATTGTGATTGGCTGCGGGTCGGCACGACCCGCAGCGTAGTGCCCGTTGTCTAGTTGGCTTCTTCAATCACCTTGACCATGGTCTCCAGCACCGCCGGATTGACGTCGGCGAGGCTGTTAAAGATCGCCTGACCGGTCGCCGCGTCGATATAGGCATGCGGCACGCCATTGGCGCGGGTTCCTTCCGCCACGAACTCTGGATCGTTCATCGCTGCGGCAAACGCATCCTGAAGGATCTTGAGACGGTCCTCTGGCGTCTTGGGCGGAGCAAGGGTAACGAAGGTCAGCTCACCGATCTGGTTGGTGTACCAGTTGAGCGCTTCCCACATCGGTCCCTCTGGCATCTTGCCATGGACTTCCTTGTAGACGTCGGGGAATGCCGGAACATCGGTCAGATTGGGGTTGGTCCGGTAGCTTCCGTCCGCCGCGACTGGCACGAAATACCAGAGCCCCATTCCCTGGCCACTCTGGACGAAGTCCACCGAGCGCGTGCGCCATGTGGACAGGCTGACATTCTGCATGTGGACTTCGTTGCGAAGGATCGCAGCGTAGACGTCTGAACCGCCGGAATAGCCGCTGACGAAGACATTGGGCACGCCCATAACGTCGAGCGCCATGCGTGCGAGGATGCCGGCGGCGCTGGTTGCGTTGAGATCGCCTACAAGGATCGGGTTGGTGGCCTTGACGATGTCGGCCGGCTTCTGCATGCCACCGGGCACGGCGTCACGGCGGATCTGGCTGATGCGGACATCGGCAACCCCGCCGACGAAACCGAACTCCTCATACCGACCGCGGAACTCTTCCAGCTTCAACGCCTGGGCGAGCGGATCGAACGGACCGAAGTAGAGCGTCAGGCCGTCCGGTTCCGACAGCTCGTAAACCTGGTTGGTGGCGCGCAGTCCGCCCGATCCGGGCAGGTTCTGGACAACGATCGTGGGGTTCCCGGGAATGTGACGCTCGAGATACCGGGCAATATTTCGGATGAGCAGGTCAGAATTACCGCCTGCGCTCAGCCCCACAATGATGTTGAGATTCTTGCCAGCATAAAAATTGTCCTGGGCGCTGGCAGGCAGTATTCCTCCGACAAGAGCTGTGATGGCGATTGTCACGCCACATAGAAGTTTTCGCATCAGTCCTCCTCCATTACCAACATCTGGTAGTCACGTGCACTACCGATACCTCAGCGAAGCGTCAGTCCCTCCACCAGGTTATCGATGGACGCTGCATTTTCGAGATCACCGACTGCAGCGATGACGGCTTCCGTCTGAGCTTGATCAAGCGTGGGCCTCATCAGGTCCCGCGCCTTGGTCACGACTTCCTCCCAGCTCATCGGATTGTCCGTGGTCCCCCGGACGGCAGTTGTGTGGTGCCGGCGGCTGCTTCCGTCCCGGTAAGTAATAGTGACGATCGCCTGACGCGACGGCTCGGCCTTGCTGAGCTCCTCATCAGGTACGAGCAGGACGCGCTCCCGGAGCGCGGCGACACGCGGATCCCGCATACGGTCTTGATCGTGTGACGACTGGAATCCGAGGTGGCCGTCGACGATCATCAGGGCGACCAGATGCTGCAGGTTGACGCTCGGCATATTGCGGTTGTCAACGACGCGCGCGCCTTCCACAGGCAGCCGGACCTCGATCCGATCGATCGCCCCGGCATCGATCGCAGTCTCGGCGTGAAGCACATCGACCGAGTCGAGCGCTGCCTGGATGGGTGACCCAACCGACCAGCGCTTTATGTTGGTGTGTTCGATTTCATGGACGCGCCCGAGTGTGTCGAAGTGCGTCCACGGCTCCGGGGCGCCGAACGCCGTCCAGAAGTTCCATTCTCCGTCGAACGCGTCGTCGACGGCAGTGAAGCCGCGGGAAACCAGCAGGGCCGAGGTCAGACCGTCACGCGCCGGTTTGCCGGCGAAGACGAACGCCTTCTCCACATGATCGCGATCGCGGAAGACCGTGCCTACCCCTGACGTCTGCTGGACAGCATAGGAGAGTGCCCATGCGGCCTCCCGCTCACCGAGCCCGGCCAGGAAAGCGCTCGCAGCGCCAGCGCCGATCGTCCCCCCGAATGCGTGCGGATCGAAGCACTTCTCGGTCAGGAAACGGCCTGCACCGAGCGCCTGTCCGGTTCGTGCGCAGAAATCATAGCCGAGCGTGACGGCCCGGATGAGGTCCATGCCGGACCGGCCGAAAAGCTCGCAGGCTGCAAGAGCGGCGGGCACCACTGCACAGCCGGGGTGCGTGATGGAGGTAGGGTGCGCATCATCAGTCTCGTCGGCATGCGCTGCCATCGCGTTCGCAAACGCAGCCATGGCGGCGGGCACGCGGTGGTCCGATATGGCAAGGGAAGCCTCCGGGGGCCCCATTTCGCTCTCGGCAAGGCGGCGAGCCAGTTGCCCCGCCTTGAGGGCGTATCCCGACACGACCGCTCCCAGGGTATCCAGAATGTGCAACTTTGCACGCTCCACTGTCGAGCGGGGAAGCGCGGCCTGGTTCATGTCCACGATATAGCGGGCAAGCCGGGCAGTGCCGGTATCACCCGTTCTGGTGTCACCCGATGTCTTGCTCATTGCATCACCAGTCCCCCGGCCAGGTGCACGGTCTGGCCGGTGAGATAGGAAAAGTCCGGACCCACGAGAGCCGTCGCCGTGCGCGCGACCTCCTCCGGTGTCCCGGTCCGCCTCAAGGGAATGCGGTCGACTGGCCGCGATCGGGAAAGACGCTCCAGCTTTGACGCATCATCCACCTCGGATTCAATGCGCCCGGGCGACAGGAGATTGACCCGGATGCCCTTCGGCCCAAGGCTGAGAGCAAGCGAGCGGGTCAGACCCACCAGCCCTGATTTCGCCGTCGGAAGCGCAGGCCCTTCGCTGCCGAGGAAGGCACTGGCGCCCCCGATGAACAGGATCGACCCATGTCCTGCCTTTTCCATGTGTGGCACGACATTCTGGGAACACAGGAACGCACCGTCGAGAACGATCGCCATGCTTTGCCGCCAGCTCTCCAGTGTGAGCTCATGGAGGGGAGCATGTTCGCGGGAGACAGCATTGTGGATGAGGATCTCGACCCCGCCAAAACGGTCAACTACGTGGTTGACCATGGTGCGGACAGCATCGGGGTCTGTGACATCGCACTGTGCCAACATTGCCTCCCCGCCACTGGCGACGATCTCTTCAACCACCGCTTCCGCCTGCGCCACTGACGCGCGTGTGTTGACAGCAACCCGCGCACCGGCGCGCGCCAGATTCAGGGCGATCTGCCGGCCGATCCGGCGGGCAGCGCCAGTGACAATGGCAGTCTGCCCCTGCAGTGGCTGACTCCTCACGTTTCCTCCCATTCATTCTACTCAGTAGAACTGATTTCCGTTAAATGAGACTAGAAAGCTAGCGCGAATACGTCAAGGTGCAGTCGGACCTTCACTGCTTTTTTGTTTGCTTGGTGCTGATCTCAGGTACCGATTGACCAACATGGACCAGCGGACGGTGTCGTCTCTATATTGACGCGCAACACTCTGTGCGCAAACATATCTATGGTTGTATTTTTGGGAGGGCGTCATGCGGATCGGGCTTGCAGCATTGTTCTGTTTTCTCGCTTTCACCGCAACAGCGGACATACGGGATCAGGCGCAGGAATGCGCACGCCTCGACGACTCCTTGCACCGGTTGACGTGCTTCGACAGGCTGTTTCCGAAGACAGTGGAAGACGAGGCAGAGGAAAGTCGGGATCCGACGAACCCAGCTCTCCAGTGGGCCATCGATGAAGGAAGGTCCTCCATTGACGACAGCCCGCGTGTCACTGCGGGATTGATTGCAAAGGAGGTCTCATCAACCGGCCTCGGCAAGGGAGAGGCATTTCTGCTGATGCGGTGCAGCGAGAACACCACCTCTATCATCCTTTCCACGGACATGTTCTTGATCAATGAGTCTGTTTCCGTGACCGCACGTCTCGGACAGGAGCCCGCCTCAACGTCCAGATGGGAACGGGCCACAAATTACAAGGCAGTCGGTCTGTGGAGTGGCGCAAAGTCGATACCATTCATTCGCCGCCTGACAGAACATGACAAGCTGGTGGTCCGCATACAGGATCGGGATCGGCTCGACGCCGAGTTCGATCTGGGAGACGTAAAGGGGGCCGCCCAGAAGATTGCCAGTGCGTGCAACTGGAAACTGCAGAGCTAAACCACTGCTCTGGACGACATCAATTCCCGACGAACGATCCCATTTGATCTACATCATCGCGGGTAAGCGCTATCTGTGAGACTGTCTGTTTGCAGCGACCCCCTCTTTTCTGCCCTTAGCTGTCGCCGCTACGGGGCCGTCGCTGCACCCTTTCCTTCTTTTCCGGCCGTAGGTTCTCCATGCGCTCCACGCGCGGCCTGACTTGACGCAATCCGGAATAAGCCTGCATTGTCCGCGCGCAACTATTGATGCCCAGGCGGAAAATCATCATGGCGGAAACAGACAGACCTCAGCACATTGTCTTCCTCGATCGGGACACACTGCCGCCGGAGACAGTGCTGAAAGATGTAAGCTTTCCCCATATCCTCACCGTCCACGGCAGGACCTCCCCCACGGAGGTGGCGGAACGCATCGCTGATGCAGACATCGTCATAACCAACAAGGTGCCGGTGTCAGCCGAGGCAATCAGGCAGGCAGAGCGTCTCAAATTCATTGCGGTTGCAGCGACGGGCTATGACAATGTCGACCTTGCCACCTGCGCTGAACGCGGGATCACCGTCTCCAACATCCGCAACTATGCAGCACGCACGGTGCCTGAGCATACCTTCGCGCTGATCCTGGCGCTCCGCCGCAGCATTCTCCCCTATCACCAGTCGGTCGCCCGCGGCGACTGGCAGAAATCCGGCCAGTTCTGCTATTTCGACTATCCCGTGCATGGCCTTGCAGGCTCCACGCTCGGCATAATCGGCGACGGCACGCTTGGACGATCCGTTGCAAAACTCGGCGAGGCGTTCGGCATGCGTGTGCTGTTTTCAGCCCACAAGGGCCGCACAGGGATGGGCTCGCTCTATACGCCATTCAAGGAGGTGTTGCAGCAGAGCGACGTGATCACGCTCCACTGCCCATTGAAACCTGCAACACGCAACATGATAGCAGCCCCGGAGTTCGCTCTGATGGAGCGCCGGCCCGTGCTCATCAACACATCACGTGGCGGCCTGGTGGACGAGATCGCACTCTGTGACGCCCTTGAAAGCGGTCAGATTTCCGGTGCAGGCTTTGATGTCGTCACCAAGGAGCCCATTCCCCAGGACCATCCGTTCATGCGCATCATGCATCGTCCCGACTTCATTCTGACGCCGCATGTCGCCTGGTCGAGCCGCAATGCCATCCAGACACTGGCTGACCAGCTGATCGAGAACATCGAGCTCTATCACAAGGGAGCGCCGCGCAATGTCGTCCAGAAGACAGCCTGACACAGGGTTCTATCAGAGCCTCCTGCGCGAGATGTTCGAGGCGGCCATAGCGGCTGCCCAGCCTGCTCTCGTGATGCCGCAGCATCTGCCGCAACCGCCCAGGGGCCGAACCGTTGTAGTGGGCGGCGGCAAGGCTTCCGCCGCCATGGCGAAGGCGCTCGAAGACAATTGGCCTCACAAGCTCTCCGGCTGCGTGGTCACCCGTGACGGTCACGAGGTGGCGTGCGAGAGGATCGAAATACTTTCTGCCTCGCACCCTGTCCCCGACGAGCGGTCGGTCGCTGCCGGAAAGCGGATGCTGGAGCTGGTGTCGAACCTCACCGAAGACGATCTGGTGATCGCGCTGATTTCAGGCGGCGGCTCCGCTCTCCTGGCCGCACCTGCCAGGGGGCTGACGCTGGATGACAAACAGGCGGTGACGCGCGCCCTCCTTCGCTCCGGCGCGACGATCGGCGAGATGAATGTCGTCCGCAAGCAGCTGTCTGCCATCAAGGGGGGCAAGCTGGCTCGGGCAGCTTGGCCTGCGCAGGTGGTCACACTGCTAATTTCCGACGTGCCGGGAGATGATCCGGCGGCAATCGCTTCCGGTCCGACCATTCCAGATGGTTCCACGCCCACTGAAGCGCTGCAGATCCTGCGCAAGTATGGCATCAACGAACCAGCATCCGTGATCCGCTACCTGGAAACGAGTGGCACTCGACCCGGGACGCAGGATCCTTCCGCAACTCGGCACACGATCATTGCCCGTCCTCAGGCCTCGCTCGAAGCTTCAGCCAAGATTGCGGCGCGTTATGGCATCACACCGGTGATCCTGGGTGATGCGCTGGAGGGCGAAGCGCGCGACCTCGCGCGCGAGATGGCGCAGGTTGCACGGAATGTCCCCGGTAAAGATCAGCCCCGCGCCCTGATTTCCGGTGGTGAGGCTACCGTGACGGTGCGCGGCAATGGCCGAGGCGGACGCAATGTCGAGTTCCTGCTTGCCCTGGCTCTGGAGCTCAACGGACAGCCAGACACCTATGCCATCGCAGGTGATACGGATGGGGTTGACGGGATCGAGGAAATTGCTGGCGCGTTGATCGGCCCTGACACGCTTGCCCGTGCTCGGGAATTGGGTATCGATCCGCGAGCCTGCCTCGACAACAACGATGGGCATACGTTCTTTGAGCGGCTGGGCGACCAGATCGTGACCGGCCCTACCCTCACCAATGTCAATGACTTCCGATGCATCATCGTGAGCGGACGGCATCTTGAGCCGTAGCGTCAGCGTCTGTCTACGTTGACGGCAAGGGGACTGGACGAACGCAGGATGCTGGAAAGATGTTCACGCAGCGCCTTGCCGTAGAGCTGAGTCGTCTCATATGGTGCGATCTATTCTCCGGCTGCGTCCGCACGCAGACCCGGGTTCCCTGCGAAGAGAGTTTCCGTGACCGATACGACCACTGATTATACCAGACCGGCGGAAGCTCCGTCCGCGTCAGCCCCCAAGCATGTTGATAACTACATTGTGGGAATGGGCGCAGCGCTGCTTGCCTACCTGGCAATGGCCGGCATGAACGTTCTGGCAAAGATCCTCTCGGAGAATCACCATGTGATAGAGATTGCGTTCTTTCGCAATCTCGTTGGCGTCTTGCCCTTCCTGTTCATGATCTATGCGATGAACAGCCGGGAGATCCTGAAAATCCGGGGGAATGGCCGGGATATCCTGCTTCGCTCCGTTCTTGGCACGGTCTCGCTCACCGTTACGTTCGCCGCCTACGCAGCCATGCCGCTTGCTGACACCTCTGCATTCCTGTTCACGTCGTCGCTGATCATCCCGGCGCTGGGATTTTTCGTACTGGGAGAACGGGTTGGCCCTTTCCGGTGGTCGGCAATTGCGCTTGGCTTCATCGGCGTGCTGATCATGCTGCGCCCTACAGGCGACGTGAATACAGTTGGCGTTTCGCTCGCCATGGGAGCAGCCGTGATCCATGCGGTGCTTCAGCTTCTTCTGCGCAGGCTCGGCAAGACCGAGCGACCGGAAACCGTGACCTTCTACTTCTTAGGCATCGGTGCAGTTCTGGCTGCCATCCCCCTGCCATTCGTATTCACGCTGCCTGGCTGGAACGAGGTACCCCTCATCATTGGTGTCGGCCTCTGCGGCGTCATCATGCAGATGGCCTTGTCGACCGCCTACAAGAACGCTCCAGCGAATGTCGTCACCGTGTTCAACTACAGCGGAATCATCTGGGCGACGGCCTTTGGCTGGTTCATCTGGAACGACTGGCCCACCATGCCCATCTGGATCGGCGGTAGTATCGTCATCGTCTCCAATGTTGTCATCCTCTGGCGCGAAACGCGACTGGCCATCCGCAGAAACGAAGACGTACTGCCGCCCAGCTGAGCAGGCACCACCCCTAACTATAAAAATGCGCATTGCTGCGTGGCTGGCGCCAATCCT
>Ga0180217_1003367_pt1 | contig 13607 bp, 15 predicted proteins | sample eDN3rd37CBELigOP_FD_128521 | JGI IMG/M metagenome (GOLD analysis project Ga0180217, IMG submission 128521) | Enriched Organic Plus compost microbial communities from Emeryville, California, USA - eDNA 3rd pass 37_C BE-Lig OP (version 2) (version 2) ... | reverse complement strand
GCCCTGAGTAGAAAACGGCAAGGAAGAACCGGCGCTCACTGCGCCGCAGCACTACGCGGTGCGGATTGCTCCGTCGTCGTAATCCTCGTAGTCGTCCTCGTCGGCGTCATCTTCGGCGTCGAGGTACTCCGACCACTTCTCGAGGTCTTCCTCGAGGCGGGGGTTCCCGCCGAGCTCCGCCTGCAGCGCACTGTAATTGGTTTCGGGGCTGAAGTACTTCAGCTCCCGGGCCACCTTGGTGTGCTTCGCCTTCTGACGGCCGCGCCCCATGCGTGACCCCCTTGATCTCAGGTTGCGAATTGGGTGAAAAGACTAACCTTCACCCTACCACGGAGCGCCTGACCGCGGCCCGGCGGCTCGTCCGGGCCCGGTAACGTGGGAGGGGTGACCGGGCCGGATGTCGACACCTCGGTCGTGGTCGTGGGGGCAGGTCAAGCCGGACTCTCGGTGGCGTACTACCTGCGTCGTCTCGGCCTCGACCCGGGGAACGACTTCGTGCTGCTCGACCGCGGCCCGGGTACGGGCGGCGCGTGGCAGTTCCGCTGGGAGGCGCTGCGTCTCGGCTACGCCCACAAGGTGCACGACCTCCCCGGGATGGACGATCTGGGCCTGAGCTTCGACACCGCCGACAAGTCGCTCCCCGCGAAGGACGTCGTCGCCGACTACTACCGGCGCTACGAGGAGCATTTCGGGCTCCAGGTCGTGCGACCCGCCGACGTCACGCGCGTCGAGATGAGCGCGGAGGGGTTCGTGGTCACCTTCGACGGCCCGTACGGCGAGCGTGAGGTGTCGAGCTCGGTGCTCGTCAACGCGACCGGCACGTGGGGCGCGCCGTTCGTGCCGTACTACCCGGGCATGAACGAGTTCGAGGGGCGCCACCTGCACACCTCGGAGTACCGCGACGCGGAGGAGTTCCGCGACCAGGACGTCGTCGTCGTGGGCGGCGGCACGAGCGCGATCGGCTTCCTCATGGAGCTCGAGGAGGTCGCGAAGTCGCTCGTCTGGGTCGCGCGACGCCCGATCGAGTTCCTCGACAGCGAGAACCTCAACATCGAGGGCGGGCAGACGGCGGTCGCCCTCCAGGACGAGGCCGCCCGCATGGGCCGCGCCCTGCCGAGCATCGTGAGCACGACGGGGGTGCCGCGCAGCCGCCGCATCCAGGCCGCCATCGATCGCGGGCTCCTGCATGCGCGGCCGATGTTCGAGCGCATCGAGCCGCATGGCATCCGCTGGGCGAACGGGGCCACGCGCCCCGCCGACGCGATCATCTGGGCGACCGGTTTCCGGCCGGAGCTTCGGCACCTCGCGCCCCTCAAGCTGCGTGAGAAGGAGGGCGGGATCACGGTCGGCAAGAACGTGTCGTGGCGGAATCCGCGGATCTTCTTCGCCGGCTACGGCCCGACGGCGTCGACGATCGGCGCCAACCGCGCGGGCCGCTCGATCGCGCGTCAGGTCGTCGCGACCCTGAGTGCGCTCGCCGACGAGCGCCGCGCTCCCGTGGTCGAGGAGACCCCCACGGCGATCGCCGACACGGCGGAGGCGCGCTTCCTCGCCGATTGACGCGCCGCGGGACCGAGCGCCCGCCGGCCGGTTTGCCGCGCCTCCGGCGCTTTGCTACATCTGTGAGGAGCGAAGCATCCGACTCAGCGTGGAGGGGCGGGCCCTCCGCCCCTCTCGAGGACGAGAGGAGGAGCCGAGAGAGATGCACATCGCCCACGCCTCCCCCGAGACGGCACACCGTCCGCCCGCCGCCGGCGGTCGCCTGCGGATCGGGATGGTCGCCCCGCCCTGGTTCGAACTGCCGCCCGTCGGCTACGGCGGCACCGAGGCGGTCGTCGCGTCGCTCGTCGACGCCCTCGTCGCGCGCGGCCACCACGTGACCCTTGTCGCGAGCGGTCGGGCGAAGACCGCCGCGCAGCGGCACATCGCCGCCTACCCGGAGCCCCCGTCGCACCTCCTCGGCCACAGCCCGATGCCGGAGGTCGTCCTCGCGGCCGAGGCGGCGCGCAGCCTCGACGGCCTCGCACTCGACGTCGTCCACGACCACTCGCTCGCCGGCCCCCTGCTCGCCGGCTCGCGCTCCGCTCCGACGGTCGCGACGATGCACGGTCCCGTCGTCGGCGACAACGCCGACTACTTCCGCCGGCTCGGGCGCAGCGTCGATCTCGTCGCGATCTCCGCGGCGCAGCGCCGCCACGCGCCCGACCTCAATTGGGCCGGTGTCGTGCACAACGCGATCGACGTCGCCTCGTTCCCGTTCCGCGAGCGCAAGGATGCCGAGGTGCTGTGGATCGGGAGGTTCAGCCCCGACAAGGGCGCCCACCTCGCGATCGACGCCGCCCGCGCGGCCGGCCGCCGCATCCTGCTCGCCGGGAAGCTCAACGAGCGACCCGAGCACGCCTACTTCGACGCCGAGGTGAGGCCGAGGCTCGGCGCCGACGCGGAGTACGTCGGCGAAGCGGATGCCGCCCTCAAGCGGGAGCTGTTCGCGCGGGCCGCGTGCCTCGTCTTCCCGATCCAGTGGGAGGAGCCGTTCGGCATGGTCATGATCGAGGCGATGGCGGCCGGCACACCCGTCGTCGCCACGCGACGGGGGAGCGTGCCCGAGGTCGTCGACCACGGCCGCACGGGGTGGATCGTCGACACCCTCGACGAGCTCCCCGAGGCCATCGCGCGCGCCGGCGAGCTTGACCCGCGCGCGTGCCGCTCCCACGTGGAGTCGCGGTTCGACCTCCCCGTGATGGCCGCCGGATACGAGCGGGTCTACCGCGAGGTCATGGCGGCTCGCACGGGCGTCCTGAGAGTCGAGGGCGGACGCGCCGCCTGAGCCCCGGGGTCCCCGGGGTCCCCGCCCGGGCGTGAGGGATCCTCGCTACGATCGGCACAACGCGCCGCACCCGACGCGCGTCCCTCGAGCTCAGGGGAGAGCCCGTGAACCGTCGACTTCCGACCGCCGTCGCCGCCGTCATCGTGGCGCTTCTCATCGGGACGGGCGTCTCCGCGCCCGCCTTCGCCGACGACGACGGCGGCGACGGGGGCGGAGACGTCGCGGTCGCCCAGATCGCCGGCTTCGTCCTCGACGAGGAGACCACGCCGGTCGAGGGCGTCACGATCTCGGCGGTCAACCTCGCCGACGAGGGGGTCGTCGCGAGCGACACGACCGACGGCACCGGGCGTTACGAGCTCACGGGCCTCGTCGCCGGCACCTACGCCGTGAGCTTCACCCCGACCTACGTCGACGGGTGGCCCTACGATCCGGTCGAGGATCGCACCGTCGACGTCGACGCCGAGGACGAGACGGTCGAGAACCACTACACGCTGACCTTCAGTCCGCCTCCTCCGCCCGTGGACACGCCGTCCGGGCCGACCGGCACCGCGTCGCTCAGCGGCGTCGTGCGTCTCCACGGCGGGGACGACGTCCCGCTCGACGAGGTGCGCGTCTGGCTCTCCTACTCGTCCGACGGGGTCCCCCTCTCCCGGAACACGCAGACGGGGGCGGACGGCACCTACTCCTTCGCCGAACTCCCCCCGGCGACGGGCACGACGCCCGTGAACCTCGAGTTCTCGAAGGACGGGTACGCCACGAAGCGGGTATCGGTCAAGATCGCCGACGCCGCGGTCGAGCGCAGCACGACCCTCCAGCCGCTCCCCGTCGGCACCGGGTCGATCTCGGGAACGGTGAGCCTGCCGGGCGGCGGCGAACCCGGCTACGGCAGCGTGACGCTCATGACGGAGACCTGGACGACGCGCGGCATCGAGTACCTCAGCCCCGACGACCACGACTTCCAGTTCATCGACCTGCCCGCCGGGCGCTACCGGATCCAGGTGTCGACCGAGTGGGGGGCCCCGCAGGAGCGCACGGTCGAGGTCGCGACGACCGCGGTGACCGAGGACATCGAGCTCGTGCCGTACGACACGGGCACGGCGACCGTGACGGGCGTCCTCCGCGACACCCGCACGGGCGACCCCATCCCGGGTCACCTCGTGTACCTCTCGCCGGACTACGGCCAGAACCTCATGCACCAGTCCGTCGAGACCGACGACGCCGGCGTGTGGTCGTTCGCCGGCGTCGCGGACGGCCTCTACACCGTGTCGGCGTCGACGTGGTGGGTGCCCGCGCCCGACGGCGCCCTCGGCTGGGAGACCCTGCACGTGAGTCAGCGCATCGAGGTCGCCGGGGGAGCATCCGTCATCGACCAGGTGCTCGAGCTTCGCTCCTTCGCCGCAGGTGAGAGCACGCTGACGGGTCGCGTGCGCGACCTCTCGACCTACCTCCCCGTCGACGGGGCGACCGTCATCGTGACGCACCCGGCGAGTGGGGTCGAGGTCGCGTTCGTCGAGACGGACGCGGGCGGCACGTTCACCGCCGAGGGCCTCACGGCGGGCAACTTCGTCGTCTCGGTCTACAAGGACGGCTACACCGGGGGCACCGCGACCGTGATCGTGAGCGGCTCGACGAGCTCCGTCGTCGTGCCCCTCCGCCCGATCACCGACGCGCCGGGCGGCTTCGCGGGCGGCGCGTTGAACATCACCGTGCGCGACGTCGACGGCCACGTGGTCGACGACGCGATGGTCGACGGCGTGCTGATGGGTCTCTCGCCCGACGACTGGGCGTCGTTCTACGACGGCGTCGACGGCGACGGCCGACTCGCGGTGGACGGACTGCGCGAGGGTGCCTGGCTCGTGTCGGTGTACGCGAGCCGGCCCGACGGCGGGCCCCGGGCGTTCGCGCCCGCGCTCGTCGAGCTCTCGGCCGACAACCCCACCGCGGACCTCGTGTTCGGGGAGTCCATCCCGTCGCGCGTCACCGGTCAGGTCGACGTCAACGGCTTCACGAACCGCGATCTCATGATCGTCGCCGTCGACGAGGACGGCTTCGTCCTCGGCGCCACCCAGCCCGAGGCCGACGGCACGTACGTGCTCAGCGACCTGCCGGCGGCGGACGTGCGGGTGGGCCTCCAGGGTGCCGAGAGCGGCGGCAGCGAGGGTACGCCCGCGCTCCTGGCGATGCCCGTGTGGGCGACCGACGACGGCGCCGGCCAGACGGTCGAGCTCGCCGAGGCGCAGGTGTTCCCGCTCACGGGCGGCACATCGCTCACCGGCTTCGACTTCCGCGCGGTCGCGGGCGGCACCGTGCGCGCCGCGCTCGCGCTGTCGGCGAACGGCGAGACGGGTCCGTTCCCGAGCGCCCGGTGCTTCATGATGCGCACCTTCCACCTCGAGGGCGGCGACTGGGTCGAATACGCGCTCGGGTGGGACTTCGGATGCGGCACCGAGCCGCTTCTGGCCCGGGGCCTGCCCGCGGGGCAATACAAGTTCGAGTTCCGCGACGACTTCACGGGGAGCGAGGCCTTCCGCACGACGTACAACGGCGGCGCGTCCACGCTCGCGGCCGCGGCACCCGTCGTGGTCACCGCGGGTGAGGTCGTCGACCTCGGCACGATCGTCGCGTCGGTGCCGGAGCCGCAGGACGCGACGCTCGACGCGCTCGACCTCGACTTCCTCGCGGACGACCCCGACTTCGACCTCGACGCCTACAAGGGCCAGGTCAGCACGGGCGACGAGCTGACCGCGGGTGAGCCGACCGAGGTGCACGTCGGCGAGGAGTACGCCGGCAAGTGGGTGAACGTCTCGCTCAACTCGACGCCGGTCGTCGTCGGGGCGGCGTGGCACCAGGTCGCGCTCGACGGCATCGTCCGGGTCACGCTCCCGTCGGACATGAACGGATCGCACCGGCTCGCCGTCGGCGACACCGAGGGGCGTCTCATGGGCTGGACGGCGGTCGAGATCGCCGAGGCCGTGCCCGGCGACGGTGACGACTCCGGCGACGGTGACGGCGGCGACTCGGGCGAGTCCGGCGAGTCGGGCGAGTCCGCCGGCACGGGAGGCTCGAAGGCTTCCGGCGCGACGAGCGGGCGCGCCACGGGCTCCGGCGTCGCGACCGACGCGGCCGCCGAGGCGACGGGCGACGACACCACTGTGCCGGCGGCGCAGGCCCCCGCCCCCGCCCAGGAGTCCACCTCGACCGACGACGACGAGGCGGAGCCGACTGCGGCTCCCGACGCGGAGGTCGGCGACGGCTCCTGGATCGTCTGGACGGTCGTCGGCGGGCTCGTCGTGCTCGTCGGAGGAGCGGCGGGGCTGATCTTCGTGCGGCGACGCGCCGTCTGACCCTCAGCCGACCAGGAGACCCAGCGTCCAGCCGAGGGCGGCTGCGGCGATCCCGACGCCGACATTGAGCGCGACGGATGCCGCGGCCGCCCGCGAGCGGCCCTCGGCGACGAGCTGGATCGTCTCGACGCTCAGCGTGCTGAACGTCGTCAGGCCGCCGCAGAAGCCCGTGACGACGAGGGGCGCCGCATCGGTGTGGAACGCGAGACCGGCCACGAGCGATCCCGCGACGTTGACGAGGAGCACCGGCCACGGCCACGACGGCGGGGTCCCTTCGCGCGCCGCGACGCGCGACACCGCGTAGCGCAGGAGCGCCCCCGCGGCCCCCGCCGCGACGACGGCGAGCGCGAGCAGCGGGGTCACTCGTCCACCTCGACCGGCGGGGTGCGGCGAGCGCCCGTCGCGAGTCCCAGCAGGGCCGCGAGGAGACCGCCCGCGATCGACGCCGCCACGTACGCCGCCGCCGAGAGTCCGGCACCGGTATCCGCGAGTTCCACCGCCGACACCGCGACCGCCGAGAACGTCGTGAACGAGCCGAGCAGCCCGGGCCCGAGGCCCGCCTTGAGCCACTCGGGGAGAGCCCCCCACGCGCGCCCCACGAGCACCCCGAGCGCGAACGTGCCGACGACGTTCACGAGGAGCGTGCCGAAGGGGAACGTCGCGCCGCCGTGCGGCAGCAGGAGGTCGACGGCCAGCCGCAGGCCTGTGCCGACCGCGCCGCCGACGAGGACGGCGAGCGCCGGACGCAGACGCGAACCCGGGGCCGACACGTTGCCCGACGTTACTCCTAAGATCTGACGAGTGACGAGAGTGCGCCGCCGCCGCTGGCCCTGGATCGTCGGGGCGCTGCTCATCGTGGTCCTCGGCGTCGTCGCCGCGGTCGTCGTGCCCATCGTCACCCACCGCGACCAGGGACTGTCGAACCAGGACGAGTTGGGCGAGGAGTGGCCGCTCGAGGTCACCGCCTCAGGCGACGACGGCCGGCGTCGTCACCTCGCCGTGATCTCCCCGGAGCCCGGGGGCATTGTCGACACGTCCGCGCTGCGACCGGGTGACCGCGTCGTGGTGAGCGGCACCGGTTACGACCCCGCCCGCGGAATCTACGTCGCCATCTGCGCGATCCCCGACGATCCGGCGACGAAGCCCGGGCCGTGCCTCGGCGGCGTGCCCTCGCAGGAGGCCTCGGAGTCGGAGGCGGGTGCGATCCAGTACGCCCCGAGCAACTGGATCAACGACGACTGGGCGTGGAAGCTCTTCGGCGCCCGGTCGTACGACGATCGCGACACCGGCACCTTCACCGCCTACATCGAGGTGCCCGAGCCCGCCGACGAGGCCGTCGACTGCCGCGAGGTGCGCTGCGGGCTCTACACGCGCAACGACCACACGGCCGCGGGCGACCGCGTGCAGGACCTCTACATCCCCGTCGGCTTCGCGCGCTGACCCCGGTCAGTCCTCCGGGGTGAGCAGCCCGAGCGACGAGCAGAACTCGCGGTCGCCGCGGCGCTCGACGTTCGGGAACACCCCGAGCCGCAGGTCGGGGAGACGGCACGCCGTCGGAGCGCGGGCGTCGATCCGCTCGCGCTCGAACGCGATCGCGCACAGCAGGAGCGCCGCATCCACCTGATCCTCCGTCGTCGTGGGGGGATCGAGGTCGACCGGGAAGGGCATCCCGTGCGCCACCGCGGCCGGGTCGTCCGTCTCGAAGCACACGTAGGCGCCCGCGACGACCTCGTCGGGCAGCACCGACGCGACGATGCCCGCGGTGAGCGACGCCGCGACCACCGCCGCCGTCGCCCCGAGCGCGACGCGGGCGCGACGCCGACGCCGGCGCTGCGCCTCGCGGATGAGGGCGGTGATGTTGCCGCGCATCCGCGCGATCTGCGCGCGGCTCGGCCCGAGGTCGTGCGTCATCGCTGCTCCCTCGCCGATCCAAGGGCGATCCGCAGGCCCGCGCGCAGGCGGGAGAGGCGGTTGCGCACGGCGCCGTGCGAGACGCCCATCTGGAGGGACGCCTCCTGGTAGGTGAGGCCCTCCTCGATGCAGAGCAGGTAGACCGTGTAGTCGTCGTCGCTCAGCTGCGCGAGGGCGTCGTCGATCGCCTCGCGGAGCGCGCGGTGCCGCACCCGGTCCTCGACCGAGAGCGGATCGGGGGGAAGGGCGACGAGGCCGCCCGCCTGCGTGCGCGCGGCGAGCCGGGCGGCGGCGCGCCGGCGGTTGAGGCAGTGGTAGCGGGATGTCGTGAGCAGCCACGGCAGGAGCGAGCGGTCGACGATGCGCACCGACGGGAGCTTCGACCACAGCGTGACGAAGACGTCCTGGGCGACCTCCTCGGCCTCGCGTCGCGACCCGAGGAGGGAGTACGCGTGGCGGTACACGACGTGGACGTGCCGCTGGTACAGCGCGTCGAAGGCGGCGACGTCGCCCCCGACGGCCGCCTCGAGGTCGACGCGGTCGTCGACGAAGGCGGCCGGCGGGTCCGGTTCGTCCCGCTCGGCCGACGCCTCGCCTCGGCTGTCCATAGTGAAGTAGTGTCCCCCGGCCCGGGTTCGTCTCGCGAGGTCACCCCTTGCCGACTGCGCACAGCAGGGGCAGGGTGAGGCGACGATCCTCTGCTGGAGAGGATCCGGATCAGCTGGGAGATACGAAGTGATCAGGACGACCAGGTCGACGACCCGCGCCCTCGCGTTCGTCGCGACCCTCGGCGCACTCGTGCTCGGGGTCGCCGCCCCCGCGCAGGCCCGCACGGGAGACATCCACTGCATCGTGTTCGCCGACGACGGGACGGTCGTGTGCGCGGAGACGCTCGCGGCCGCCGACGAGGCGTTCACGGCCGAAACCGGATACACGCGCGATGGCGACGTCGGCGCCCGCGGCGAGGCGGTGACTCGGGGTGGGATCGTGCCGCTCGCCGTGTACTCGCTCGCGACCTTCTACCAGAACACCCTCTACGGGGGGTCGAGCCTCACGATCACGCGCTCGACCCCGTGCAACGGGTCGACGCAGAGCGGGTTCAGCGACCTGTCGGCGTACGGGATGAACAACTCGATCAGCTCGTTCATCACCTACGGCTCGTGCCAGGCGCGCCTCTACGACGGCACGGGCTACACGGGTGGGACGTTCGGCTACACGACGACGCAGGCGAGCCTGCCGCTGTTCAACGACCTCGCCAGCTCCGTCCGGGCCCGCTGAGCCGAGCGGGGGCGTCCGGAACGACCGGGCGCCCCCGTGCTCAGGAACGCAGGTCCTGCACGAGACGGCGGCGGACCTCGCCGAGGCCGTCGAGGAGCACCCGCACGGTCTCCCGGGACAGGCGATCCTCGCCCACCGCGAGCCGCAGTTCCTCCCGGACGTCGGCCCGGAAGTCGGTAAGCGCCGCCTCCGCCTCGTGGAGCAGCACCCGCTGCGTCGTGCGGGGGTCGTCGCCGACGCGGGTCGCCTGGCGGGCCGCCTCCTTCGCCTCGGCGCGGGCCTCCCGCGCGGCCGCCGCGAGGTCGGCCTTGAGAGTGCGCATCGCGTCGTTGACGGACGCGCGAACCTCGTCGGCGAGACGCCGCACGGAGTCGGTGAACTCGCTCTCGATCCCCTGGAGTTCCGGCTCGCGCGCCTCGAGCTCCGCGCGTCCGGCCTCCGTGATCGCGTACACCGACTTGCGGCCGTCGGCGGTCTTCGTGACGAGACCCTCCTCCTCGAGCTTCCCGAGCCGCGGGTAGATCGTCCCGGGGCTCGGCGCGTACGTGCCGCCGGACTGCTCGGTGAGGGCCTGGATGATCTCGTATCCGTGCATGGGCCGGTCGACGAGGAGGCGCAGGAGGTACAGCCGGAGGTGCCCGTGCGCGAAGACGGCGGGGCTCACGACGCCGGGCTCTCGGCGTCGGAGGCCGCGGCGCTCGCGTCGGCGCGTGCGAGGTGCAGCACGCTCACGTCGCCGCTCACGGTGTTGGCGCGGAAGTCCGTCCAGCGGCCCTCGAGGACGCCGTGCTTGCCGAGGTACTTGCCCCGCACGCCGCGGATCGACGAGTCGTCGAGCTGGAGCTTGCCGCTCACCGTCGAGATCGAGTACGACGTGGGCACGCCGGGCTCGAGTCGCGCGGTGACGTCGCCGCTCACCGTGTTGATCTTGACCAGGTCGGGGATGTCGAGCAGGTCGAGGAACACGTTGCCGCCGACGCCGTCGCTCGAGAACGAGATGACGGTGCCGGTCGCGGTGATGTCGCCGCTCACCGTGTGGGCGGTGATCTTGCCGTAGTGGTTGCGGGCGGTGAGTTCGCCGCTCACCGAGTTCAGCCGGAGGTCGCCGGCGATCCCATCGGTCGTGAGGTCGCCGCTCACCGTGCTGAGGTCGGCCTCCTCCTGGAGCCCGCTCACGAAGGCGCTCGCGGAGACCACGCCCAGCTTGAGGTTGACGTCGCGCGGCACCAGCACGCTCACGTCGGCGCGCGCGGCGCCGGGACGGAAGTTGCGGAAGACGTCGAGCCAGTTCTCCCAGGACAGTTGCGCGTGGTCGATTTCGAGGCGGTCGCCGTCGGCGGTGATCCGCATGTCCTTGCCGCTCACGCTGTGGATCTCGATACGGACGACGGGCTCGTCGTGGGCGATGACGTCGACGTGTCCGGCGACGAGGCCGACCCGCAGGGAGCGGATGCCGTCCACCTCGATCGTCTTCGGGCCGTCGACGAGCCACTTCTGCTGACCCATGGGGGCCTCCTCTCTCGCGTTATATCGCGTCTGATGCGAGACACGTTATATCGCGTCTCGGTGGCGCGCAAGCTTCGGTGCGTTTCTCAGGAGCTTTCTCCGGATGCCGGGCCGGCATCCCTCTGGGACCGGGCGCTGTCGCGCAGAGTTCCGGAGAAACGAACCGGAGCTCCGGAGAAAAGCGCAGCAACCCCGCTTGACCTTTACGTAACGTCAACTTTTACCGTGGAGCGCGTGGAGTGGAGCATCCAGGAGATCGCCCGGCTGGCGGGCACCACGAGCCGCACGCTGCGTCACTACGACGACTCGGGCCTCGTGAAGCCGAGCCGGATCGGTGCCAACGGCTACCGGTACTACGACGCCGACGCCCTCGTGCGACTGCAACGCGTGCTGCTGTTGCGCGAACTCGGGCTCGGCATCCCCGCGATCGCCGCCATGTTCGAGCGGGAACGCCTCGACGGGCGGCGGGGGGAGGTGCCTGCGCTCGAGCTCCACCTGACGTGGCTCCGCGAGGAGCAGCGTCGACTCGACCGGCAGATCGCCAGCGTCGAGACCACCATCGAGACCCTGAGAAGAGGAGAGAAACCCATGGCCGAGAACATGTTCGACGGCTTCGACCACACGCAGTACCGCGAGGAGGTCGAGGAGCGCTGGGGCAAGGACGCGTACGCGCGGTCCGACGCCTGGTGGCGCGGGCTGCCCGCCGACGAGAGGGCCGCGTTCCACGAGAGCGCGGCGCGGCTCGGCGCCGACTGGGTGGATGCCGCCACGCGCGGCGTCGACCCCGCGAGCGAGGAGGCGCAGGCCCTCGCGCAGCGCCAGTTCGAGTGGTTGCGCGGCATCCCCGGCACGCCCGGCGGCGGCGCCGAGGGTCCGACGAAGGAGTACTTCACGGGCCTCGGCGAGATGTACGTCGCCGACCCGCGGTTCGCGAAGAACTACGGCGGCACCGAGGGTGCGACGTTCGTGCGCGACACCATGCGCGTCTACGCCGACCGCAACTTGTAGTCGCCGACACCCGGATGTCGCGTTAGTTGCACAAAGTTTCCGGACGACGGAGCAATGTGCAACTAACGCGACACTGGGGCAGGGAGTCAGTCAGCCCAGGGTCGGGATGCGCCGGTAGCCGTCGACGGAGACGGCGTGGAGCGTGGCCACGATCGACCAGGCGGCGAGCGCGGTGAGGGAGATCACGAGCGCGATCATGCGGGCACCTCCTTCCCGGGTTCCGGCTCGGGCACCGCGCGCGGCGGCTCGGGCACGAGGAACAGGGGGAGGGTGACGTTCACCATCGGCCCGATGAGCAGGGCGAACGCGAGGGTGCCGAGCCCGACGACGCCGCCGAGGAGCCAGCCGATCGCGAGCACCGTCACCTCGATCCCGGTGCGCACGGCCCAGATCGGCCACCCGAACCGGGCGTGGATGCCGGTCATGAGCCCGTCGCGCGGCCCGGGTCCGAGGCGAGCACCGACGTAGAGGCCCGTCGCGAGGGCGAGGAGCGCGAGGCCGCCGGCGAACACGAGCCCCTGCATCCACCACTCGGTCTGCTGCGGGACGAGCCAGAGCCCGAGCTCCGCCGCGGGGCCGATGAGGAGGATGTTGAGCACCGTGCCGACGCCGGGCCGCTGCCGGATCGGGATCCAGAGCAGGAGCACGAGGGCGCCGATGAGGATGACGGTGATGCCGAACGGGATCCCGGTGACGTTCGTGACGCCCTGGCTGAGCACGTCCCACGGCGAGACGCCGATGCCGGCGCGGAGCATGACGGCGATGGCGATGCCGTAGGCGGTGAGGCCGACGAGCAACTGGACCCAGCGACGGGTCCAGAGGAGGGCGGATGACGGGGCCGGTTTCAGCACGGTGGCTACTCAACTCCCAGATTGGCCCTTGAGCAAGGTGCCAATTCTGCTACCGTGGCCGCCATGGCATCCCTCTCGGCGCGCGCCCTCTCGGCGCTCATCGTCGGCTGGCGCGACCTCGCGCAGAGCCCCGCCTACCTCGCGCTCGCCGACCGCATCCGGCTGCTCATCCTCGACGGCCGCATCCCCCTCGGCACGCGACTCCCGGCCGAGCGCGAGCTCGCCGCCCAGCTCGGACTCAGTCGCACGACGGTGTCCGCCGCCTACGCCGACCTCCGGGAGAGCGGGTACCTCGACAGCCTCCGCGGCTCCGGCAGCGTCGCGCGCCTCCCCTCCCGCGGCGGCGTCGTGCCCGACGTCTTCGTCACCGACCAGCTCGACTTCAGCAAGGCCGTCCTGCCCGCGCATCCGGCGGTCGCCGAGGCCGCGCAGCGCGCCGCCGCGAACCTCCCGTCGTTCCTCGACGAGTCGGGCTTCGACCCCGTCGGACTCCGCGTCGCGCGCCAGGCGATCGCCGACCGCTACACCGCCCGCGGCCTTCCCACCGACGCCGACGAGGTGCTCGTCACGGTCGGCGCGCAGCACGCCATCGGACTCCTCGCGTCGACGATCCTGTCGCGCGGCGACCGCGCCGTCATCGAGTCGCCCAGCTACCCGCACGCCGTCGAGGCTCTCCGCAACGCCGGCGCGCGAGTCGTCGCCGTGCCCGTGACGCCCGACGAGGGCTGGGACGAGTCGGTGCTCGAGCAGGGGTTCCAACGCACGAGCCCCGTGCTCGCATACCTCATGCCCGACAACCACAACCCGACGGGCGCGTCGATGCCGGTGCCGCTCCGCGAGCGCCTCGTGCGACTCGCCACGGAGCAGGGCACGACCCTCGTG
>Ga0180217_1003366_pt1 | contig 13613 bp, 13 predicted proteins | sample eDN3rd37CBELigOP_FD_128521 | JGI IMG/M metagenome (GOLD analysis project Ga0180217, IMG submission 128521) | Enriched Organic Plus compost microbial communities from Emeryville, California, USA - eDNA 3rd pass 37_C BE-Lig OP (version 2) (version 2) ... | reverse complement strand
TCCGGCGGATGTTGGCCGACTTGGCCCGCTGCGGGTAGCTCGCGATCACGATGCGGCCCTGCGCGTCGACCCCACCCGACACCGGTGAACTCTGCAGCGACCCGTCGGCGCGGAACGTCGTCAACACCATGCGATGTCTCGGGCGGACGAAGTCGAGCAGTTCGTCGAGGTTCACCGGGTCTGCGGTCGCATACTTCCTGGCCATCCTGCGACAGTAACTCTCCGCTGCATCGTCAGCGGAATGCGCGTGCGTAGCGGACCGGGTGCGGGAGTTGGTGACCGAGCTGCTCGGCCGCGCGCCAAATCCACGCCGGGTCGCGCAGCAGCGCCCGGGCCAAGAAGACCGCGTCGGCCTCCCCTTCAGCGATGATGGAGTCGGCCTGCTCGGCGTCGGTGATCAGACCGACGGCCGCGGTGGGAACGTCGACCTCCTTGCGGATCCGCGTCGAGAACGGCACCTGGTAGCTCGGCGCCACGGGGATGGCGGCGTCGGGCGCCGACCCGCCGGACGACACGTCGACCAGGTCGACGCCGATCCGCTTGATGTGTTCGGCCAACTCGACGGTGTCGGCGAGTGTCCACCCCGGTCTGGCGTCGTCGGTGTCGCCGCCCAGCCAGTCGGTGGCCGACACCCGGAAGAACAACGGCAGGCCGTCGGGCCAGGCCGCCCGCACCGCCTCGGTCACCTCCAGCGCGAAGCGCATCCGGTGTTCCAGCGGACCGCCGTACCGGTCGTCGCGGTGATTGGAGTGCGGCGAGAGGAACTGGTGGATGAGATAGCCGTGCGCACCGTGGATTTCGAGTGTCTGAAATCCCGCGTCCGCGGCGCGGCGGGCGGCCGCGGCGAATGCCTCTACGGTGCGGGCGATCTCCTCGGTGGTCATCTCGCTCGGCGCCGGGAGCCGCCCGAAGGGCACCGCGCTCGGGCCGACCGTCGCCCAGTTCTGGTGTGGGGGTTGGGTTTCGTCGGCCCAGGGAAGGCCGGTGGACCCTTTGCGTCCGGCATGCACGATCTGGATGCCCGGCACCGTTCCCTGTGCCTTGAGGAAATCGGTGATGCGGCGGAACGACTGCGCCTGCCGGTCGTTCCACAGCCCGAGGTCGTGGTGGCTGCTGCGCCCCACCGGGTCGACCGCGGTGGCCTCGACCATCACCAGTGCGGCGCCGGCCACCGCTCGTGAACCGAGGTGCTGCAGGTGCCAGTCGGTCGGAGTTCCGGCGTCGGGTCCGGCGGGCACCGCGGCGAACTGCATCATCGGGGACATCCACGCCCGGTGGGCGTAGCTGATGTCACGTAGCGTCAGGGGCGAGAACAGGTGTGGCACTGGGGTTCCTATAGGGGTTGATGGTGTCGCCCGCGCGCGCCTCCCGGATTCCCAGGAACGCGCGGGCCGCCCGGATGAGCGAATCCTGACCCGGGCCGTGCTCGACGGCGAACCGGGCCGGATCGACCTCGGCCATGTCGAAGGGGTAGTCGCTGCCGCACACGATCCTGTCCTCGCCTGCGAGTTCGGTCAGCAGCTCGAGTTGGGGGACGCCGTGGGTGATCGTGTCGAAGTACAGCCGGCGGAATGCCTCCGCCGGAGGCCGCGACGTGCGTGAGCGGACGTCGGCACGCGCGGTCCAGCCGTGGCTCCACCGGCCCAGCAGCCCGGGTGCGCAACCACCGCCGTGCAGGAAGCAGATCCGCAGATCCGGCAGTTCCTCCTGCAGACCGCTGAGGATCAATGTGGCCACCGCCGTTGCGGTTTCGACCGGGTTGCCGATCAGGTTGGCCAGGTAGAACTGCGACCACTCGGCTCGCCCGATCTGCATCGGGTGCACCAGGACGGCAAGGTCGCGCCGTGCGGTCTCGGTCAGCACGTGGCGCAGCGCCGCACCGTCGAACGATCGGCCGTCGACCACCGGCGGTATCGCCACACCGGCGATCCCGTCCACCGCGGCGAGGTGGTCGAGCTGGCGCGGAACCGAACCGGACGCGAAGTCCGGGCCGGCGTCCAGGCTGACGATGCCGAGTCCGGCCAGGCGCCCGTCGCCCCTGGCGACCAGCTTGGCCAGCGCCTGATTGAATTCGGCGGCGTACCGGTCGGCGTCGTCGCCGCCGCGCAGCGGGAACGCGAACGGCGGGGCCGACAGGACGCGGACCCCGACCCCGGCGCGGTCCATGTCGTCGATGATGGCGGCTTCGTCACTCATGGCGTCGGTGGCGATCGACAGCGGCAGGTCGCCGAGGTGGAGCTGACCGTCGCGGTCGTGCAGGGGGCCGTAGGGCGCCCCGGGCGGCAGGTCGAACAGTTCTCTGGGCAGCCAGTGTGCGTGGACGTCGATGACGCCACCGGCGAGAGGTGCGGTGATCACCGGTCGTTCACCGGGTGACCGGCAGCGGCGCGTTGTCGCTGTCCAGATGTTCGACGGTGGTGAACACGAGTTCGGTGTCACCGATGTTCTCGATGTCGTGCAGCAGGAATTCTCCCGGCCCGAAGTGGAAGTGGCGGGTTTCGCCTGCCTGGTACGACACCTCACGAACAGTACCGTCGTGGGTGTGCTGGCGGCTCCTTCCGGCGTTGACCGCGGTCCAGAAGTAGTCCAGCACGTGCCGGTGGGCATGCCAGCGCTCACCGGGGGCCAGCCGGATCTCCCACACCCGCACCCGCGTGTCCTCGCTCAGCAGCCGCGAACCGACGTGTCCGTCGAAGGCGTGCTCGGTGAATTCGGTCCTGAGCCAGTCCGGCCAGGTCTCGAAATCGGTGGCCACCAGCTCGCCGGCCAGCGGCAGGTCGGTGAGAAAGCTGTTGTCGGTCATGGTGTTTCCTCTCGGTGCAGCGTGCGGATGGGTGGTCAGTGTCCGGGCCCGTAGAGCCCGAACCGCAGGTCGGGGTCGCCCGGCCACCAGGTGTTGTGGAACTGGGAGCGATCGCCCATGTCGACCACGCGTCGCAGCAGCGAGTCGCTGAGTTGCAGCTGGGCGGGCTCCCATTTGCGAAGCGCGGCGGCGATGTCGCCGTCGGAGGCGGCGAGCGCGCCGGCCAGTGTCCATGCGTCGGCCGCGGCTTTGGCCGTTCCCGCGGCGGCGTGCGGCCGGGAGGCGCAGGCCGCGTCACCGATGAGAGCGACGCGCCCCATCGCCATGCGTGTGGAGCGCACATCGGAGAGCACCTGCAGGTAGGGCTGCTCGGTGCGGACGACGGTCTCGGCGACCGCGGGCGCGAACAACTCGGCGGCATCGGCCCGCATCGCGTCGACGTAGCGGTCCTGCACCTGACCGGGGTGCACGGACACCGATCCGCCGAATCCTCGTTTGTCGATCAGCATTTCGGTGAGCTCGGGCCCGGCGGGCACATTGCGGTACCACACGTAGTTCATCAGACGCTGCGACTCGCCGAGTCCGTCCTCGCCGGGGATCGGGTACATCGTGATGTGCGAATGCGGGACGACGTCATAGGTGATGGCATCGCGCAGGGTGTTGCGGGTGGGTTCGGACAGTGCCGACAGCGCCACGGTGCCGCGCCAGCCGATGTACCCGGCGTACCGCAGCGTGGCGTCGGGGTCGAAGCGCTCCCGAGCGGCGGAGGTGATCCCGTCGGCGAACACCACCAGGTCGGCGGCGGCGGTCCGGCCGCTGACGAAGCGCACGACCGCTTCGGCCTCGTCCTGGTCGAAACCGCAGGCGTACTCGCCGTAGTGGTAGTGCTCGGTGCCGAAATCGGCCAGCAGGGCCCGGTAGAAGGTCCCCCACGAGGTGTAGGTCCAGGTGGCCGGTTCACGGTGCACGACATCGCCGCTGCGGTCGAGGTACTGCACGAACCGGGTGGCGGTCTGCAGGTCGCCCAGATCCTGGCTGCTGCGCTCCTGGAACCAGCGCACCGTGTCCGGTTGCAGGACGATCCCGCTGCCTCGTCCGTCCAGTGCGGTCGGGGTGCGTTCGAAGACATCCACGTGGAAACCGCTGTCCCGCAGCAGAAGTGCGGTGGTCAGTCCGCCGATCGACCCGCCGACGACGACGGCGCGGGCTTGGGAGTAGTCGGTCATGAGAGGCTCTTCTCCGGGTGAGGGACAGGGTGGGCGGTGGTGTCGGTGGGCAGCGGCTCACCGCGGGTCTCTCGGGCGAACACCAGGCCGACGAGGGCGATGAGGCCGACCGCCGATACCGCGGCGGTCGCGATGCCGAGGTTCCCGCCGAACCAGGAGGTGGCGATCACGCCGGCGACGAAGGGGCCGAGCGCGGTGATGTAGCGGCCGACACTGTTGCAGACCGCCAGCGCGGTGGCCCGCACGCTCGGTGGGAACAACTCCGGGGCGTAGATGAAGGTCCCGGACAGCGCACCGAACAACCCGAAGCCCAGAATCGGCATGGCGATGAGGAATTCGGTGTAGCCGCGGTCGAACGGGAACGTCCAGACGATGCCTGCCGCCGAAACCGCGAAGCTGATCAGGAAGGCTCGGCGCCTGCCGATCGCATCGGCGATGAATCCCCATGACGCATAGCCGACGATGCCGCCGGCGTTGAACAGCATGGCGGCGACCGCGACCCGGTGGTCGGCGACCTCCCGGGGCAGGCCGGCGGCCGCGGTGAGGGCCCGCAGGATCTGCGGGTACCAGGTGGACACGCTCCAGAAGGTGATCAGGGCGCCGGTGGCCAGTGCGGTGCACACCAGCATCGGGCGGAGCAGCGGGGCGCGGAACAGTCGCCGCAGCACGAAGTGGTCATCGGAGTGGCTGTTGCCCTGAGCTTTTCGCTGTCTGCGGGACCGCATGTGATCGCTGATCTCGGGCGGCTCGGGTACGTAGCGACGGATGAACCAGACCAGCAGCGCGGGCAGGCCGGCCAGCAGCATCATGGCGCGCCACCCGTGGTCGCCGAGCAGGGCGTAGGCCGCGGCGGCGGCGAAGAACCCGCCCGCGTAGCCGGCCATCATCACCCCACCTGCCCGGGCGCGGAAGCGGTTGCGCCAGCTCTCGGCGATCAGGGCGGCGCCCACGGGTGCCTCGACACCGGAGCCCACACCGGCGATGAACCGCAGGATCGCCAACTGCCACCACGTGTCGGCAAGCGCCGCCAGCGCGCTGAACACCGCGTAGGTGAGGATGCCGATCGACAACACCCGGGTGCGTCCGAAGTAGTCGGCGAGCATCCCGAACAGGATTCCGCCGGTGGCCCAACCGATCAGGAACATCGCCACCGTCAGGCCGCCGTAGAAACCGATGGACGCACCGGTCGGCTCGATCCCGCCGTGCGGCAACAGTTCTGTCATGGTGGGCCCGAGGACGAGGATGTAGAGGCTCCCGGCGAAGCCGTCGAGTCCCCAGCCCAGGGTGGTGCCCGCGAGCACCAGCCACTGTGTTCGGGTGATCTCGTGGCGCCAGCTCACTGCTGGCCTCCCTGGGAGGGGCGATGTCGACGATGACATGAAAGTCCTTTCGGCAAGGGTGATTCGGGGCGGTCAGTTCAGGCGCGACTGCGGCTCGCCGCCGTACCAGTCGACGGGTTCGGCAGCGGTGCGGACGACGACGGTCTTGATCCAGGAAAAGTCGTCGAATGATTCGGTTCCGGCGTCCTTACCCGACCCGGACTCCTTGATCCCGCCCCACGGCAGCGAGGGTTCCAGCCGGTGGTGGTCGTTGACCCACACCATGCCCGCGTCGATACCGGCCGCGACCCGGTGTGCCCGGCCGACGTCGACGGTCCAGACCCCGGCGCCGAGCCCGTAACGGTTGTCGTTGGCCATCGCGACCGCGTCGGCTTCGGTGTCGAACGGCACGATCACCGCGACCGGACCGAAGATCTCCTGCCGGGACACCGTCATGTCGATGGTGGCGTCGGCGAGCACGGTCGGCCGCAGGTAGAACCCGCCGTCGAATGGTGCGGGCAGATCGGGGATGGCCCCACCCGCGGCGAGCCGCGCGCCCTCGGCCAGGCCTGCGTCGATCAGTGCCCGCACCTTGTCGCGCTGCCGGGCGCTGATCAGTGGGCCCATCTGGGTGGTCGCCAGCTCGGGGTCACCGAGCCGGATCGCGTCGGCGCGCGCACTCAGCGCGTCGACGAAGGCGTCGTAGATGCCACGCTGCACGAGGAATCGTGAACCGGCGACACAGGATTGGCCTGCGGCGACGAACGCCGCGAACGCCGCGCCTTCGGCGGCGATGCGCGGGTCGACGTCGTCGAAGACCGCGATCGGGGTCTTGCCGCCCAGCTCGGCGGTGATGCGGGCGAATCGGGCCGCGGTAGCGATCGAGGCGGACCGGCCGGCCTCGGTGCCGCCGGTGAGGGTGATCTTGGCGACGTCGGGATGCTCGGTGAGCCGCTCGCCTGCGGGGCGGCCGCCGGTCACCACGTTGACCACACCCTCGGGAATGGCTGCGGCGGCGATGATCTCGGCCAGGGCCAGCGTGGTCAGCGGCGTCATCTCCGAGGGTTTGACCACGACGGTGTTGCCGTTGGCCAGCGCCGCGGACAGGCTGCGCGCCAGGATCAGCATCGGATGGTTGAACGGGGTGATGATCCCGCACACCCCAAGCGGCCTGCGCTGCTGATAGGTGACGTAGGGACCGTCGCCGGGCAGCACGGCGGTGCGCTGCGCGGCCAGCAGTCCGGCGTTGTAGCGGAACCATTCCGGTACCCGGGACAGCTGGGCCCGGGTTTCGGTGATGGGCCTGCCGTTGTTGCGTGCCTCCAGGGTGTAGAGCCGTTCGGAGTCGGCCTCGATGGCGTCGGCGATGCCCAGCAGCAGCCGGGCCCGTTCGCTGCGAGCCAGTCGTGGCCAGGGACCGTTCTCGAATGCGGCGCGGGCCCGCGCGACCGCGGCGTCGACCTCGGCGGCACCGTGCTCGGGGACCGTGGTGATCACCGCGCCGGTGGCGGGGTTGATGATGTCGCGCGTCGGGGTGCCGTGCAGTTCGTCCCGAGGAAAGGTGCCGGTGGTCCCGGTGGTCCCGGTGGTCATATCGCCCCTGTCTTGTCGGTTGACGTTCAAAAGTGGGTGTGACCTGCAGCACCCGGTACTCATCGAGTTTCATGACACCGACCTCACCCCCGCAATGTCATCGAAGACATAGTTGGAGCATTCGTATGTGAGCCGAACACAGCCTGGATTCGGAGCTGTTGCGGCACACTGGCCGGATGTTGTCCCCACAGACGGAGCCGGGAACGGAGCTGGTGACCTGGCTGGGCGCATTGCGCAGGCTCAGCGCGTCGGCGACCGCGGAGGAAGACCTCAGCCATGTGCTGGCCGAGATCGCCGAGACCGCGCGCTCACTCCTGGGCTTCGACTTCTGCGGCGTACTGCTGCCCGATGAGCAATCCCGGCACCTGCGGGTGCGCGGCGCAAGCGGTCTGTCCTCGGACTACGTGGACCGGGTGAACTCCGACCGGCCGCTGGTGCTGCACGGCGGGTCGCCGTCGAGCCGGGCGTTCCACACCGCCGAGGCGGTGGCCATCCGGGACGTCACCGCCGAACCGGGGTTCGAACTCTGGGCGGGCATCGCCAATGAGCAGGGATACCGATCGATGATCGCGGTGCCGTTGGTCGCCCGCGGCGAGGTTCTCGGGACACTCAACGGCTACTACGGCGCGGTGCACACCTACACGCGCTTCGAGGTCGAGCGGATGACGCTGCTGGCCAACCATGCGGCGATCGCGGTGTCCTCGGCAAGAAGGCTCGACGAATTGCGCGCACTGACGGCGTCGCTGCGCAGGCAACGCGATGCGCTGACACGGTCCGAACAGATCCACGACCGATTGTTGGCGGTGACGTTGCGATCCGGCGGCCTGGACGGGATCGCCGCGGTACTGCAGGGTCTCATCGGCCGCCCGATACTGATCGACGATATCCAGCACGAGGTGCTCGCCTGCTCCGTCGTCACGACGGATTTTCCGGACACCACATGGCGGGCAGCGGCCGAGGCCGGGACCGGATCCAGCCCGGTGCCCGTCGGACAGTTCGATGGCACAACGTATCTGGCCTCTGCGGTGCACCTCGGCGACGAGGTCGCGGCCCGCATCTGGTTCCCCGAAACGTCGATCGACCTGGACCCGATCATGGTCCGAGCGGTCGAGCACGCTTCGATCGTCACCGCGCTGGAACTGTTGCGCTGTCAGACCGCGGCAGAGGTGGAGCAGCGTCTGCGCGGCGAACTGCTCAGCGACGTGTTGTCCAGCGGCGCAGCACTTTCCGATCGGCTGCTGGACCGCGCCCACCGTCTCGGGCATGACCTCACGGTCCCGCACATCGCGATCGTGGGGGCGTTCACCGGCCTCGACCCGGTCGCCGAGCGACGCGCCTACGAACGATCGCTGGTGCTGCTGGCCAAAGAGTCCGCAGCGCACCGGCCGAAACCCGTCGTCGCCATGCACGCCGGGACGATAGTGATGCTCTGGCCCGCGCAGGACGCGGCCGACGCGGCGGGCGCGGGCGAGGTCGTGCGGCAGGCGATGCGCGCCGCATCGGCAGACCGGCAGGCGACCGTCGCGGTCGGACCGGGAGATGTTGCCTCGCATCGCGAGTCATACCAGACCGCCAAGGGCGCGCTGCAGGTGGCGATCATGTCGGGACGCACCGCCGCGGTCGTGGGCCTGGACGACCTCGGGATCGCCGGGCTGCTGCTACGGATCAATGATCCGGCCGCCCTGAGCACCTTCGCACGTCGCACCCTGGCCCCCATCCTCGACTATGACCACGCCCATCGCACCGAACTGCTGGTGACTCTTCGCGCCTATCTGGAGTGCCGCCAGGAACGTTCGGCAACGGCGACCCGGCTGGTGATCCATCCGAACACCGTGGCGCAGCGGTTGCGCCGGATCGAATCGCTGTGCTCGGTCACCCTGACCGATCCCGCGGTGATCCTGCAGTTCAGCGCGGCACTGACGGTGTACGACATCGCCGCACTCGACTGAGCACGCGCACAGGCGATCTCAGTCGGCCGCCACGTGTGCGGGCCATGTGTGCCCGCTATGTGTGCAAGGACACTCGGCCGAACCCAGGTGTGTATCGACAGACATTGATCCACCGAACCTCCGACACGCAAGGTGATTGCCGTGATGGCAGTCACAACACAAGGAGGCCAGTGGTGATCTTCTCACTCCGCACCGGCGTCAGGATGGCGGCGGCAATCGTCTCCGTCGCCGCGCTGGGCGTCGTTCCGGCGTGCTCGGCCGGCCTGGGAGGCCCGCCGTCCTCCCGGACCGCGGCCGACGGCGTCATCCGCTTCACGTTCGCACCCGACCCGATCTGGGATTACATGCACGACACCGGAATCATCGAGCAGTGGGAATCCGACACCGGATACTCCATCGAGACCAGCGCCACCTGGGACGAATTCGGGTTGTTCGCCGGGGGACACGCCGACATCATCTCCACCGCGTCTTTCGAGGTGCCCGGCCTTGAGGAACAGACCGAACGCCAGACCGTAATCATCGGCCGGTACAACGCCGAGCGCAGCCGCATTCTGGTGCGCGCCGACGACCCGGCACAATCGCTGGCCGATCTACAAGGCAGGCGTCTGGGGGTGTTCACCACCGTCTCCGGCACGCTGGTGTGGAGCGCCCTGATCAAACAGATGCACGATCTGGATGTGGTCGGGGGCGACTTCGACGTGGTGGTCGCCGACATCCAGAATCTGTCGAACCTCCTGGCACGCGGCGAGATCGACGCCTGCATCTGTTATCCCGACCTGTCGGCGCGCGAACTGCGCGACGGTTCGGTGCGTGCACTCTACGACGGCAAGTCTTCGGCCGACCTGTTCGCCGAGCTGGTCGCCCCGGGACACGACGGCCCGATGGGCAATGTCTTCGTGGCCCGCAAGGACTGGGCCGACGGCCATCCCGGCGAGGTGGCGGCGTTCCTCGACCTGTGGGACCGCGGGCTGGCCGAGTGGCGACAACACCGCGACGACATGATCGAACGCTATCCCCAGCATTTCGCGGTCGCCGCGCCCGAGGACATCGAGTTCATGAAGCAGTATGTGGCACAACATGACTGGGTCACCGACGAGGTGCGATTCGATGCCCGCTGGGCCGAGGACGAGAGTTCGATCTTCGACCTCATGCGCGCAACCGGCGTCATCGCCGACGACGAGAACGACCCACTGTTCCTGCCGACCGAGGGAGCCCAGCGGTGACCCAGACCGTCGTATCACCCACAAGCGGATCCGAGCGGTCCGATCACACACCACGCCGGATTGCCGCCCCCTGGCTGCATCACCGCCGCTGGCTCATTGCGAGCCTGACGCTGATCCTGGCCGTGTGCGCCTGGGGCGCCGTGGCCGCCTGGGTGGACGACCCCATCCTGCCGCGGCCCGCCGATGTCGGCGCCCAGATCTTCGCGATCATCGCCTCGGGTGCGGCGGTGACCAACTTCGCGGCCAGCATCACCAAGATCGTCGCCGGGTTCGCCCTGGCCATGGTCGGCGGCCTGGTCGTCGGATTCGTGATGGGGCGCAGCAGATTCATGGCGGCCTACTTCTCCCTGCCGCTGTTCGTGCTCGGCAACATGCCCGGCCTGACCTATGCGGTGTTCGGTCTGCTGATCTTCGGGGTCGGTGCCGGTGGACCGATCGTCGTCTCGGCGTTGGTCGCGCTGCCCTTCATCGCCATGAACGTCGCCGAAGGCGTCCGCTCAATCGACGGCCGCCTGTTGGACATGTGCCAGGCGTTCGAGCGCAGTCACTTCGACATCCTGCGCCACCTGTATCTGCCTGCGCTGACGACGTTCGTCTTCGCCGGTGTCCGGTACGGCTTCGCGATGGCATGGAAGGTGGAGGCGCTCACCGAGGTGTTTGGTGCGGGCAGCGGTGTTGGGTTCATGATCCGCAAGGCCTACCAGGAATTCCGGGTCGACGACATGCTCGCCTGGACAACCCTTTTCATCGTCGCGATGGTGCTGATCGAACGCGCTCTGGCGTATCTCGAAGCTCGATTCTTCGCATGGCGGAAGGAAATCGCATGACTGTCACCCACACCTGGCAACGGCAACTGCGCAGCCAGCGGGCAGCCGCCCTGGCCACCGTGGCGGCGATCCTCACCATCTTCGGAGCATGGCAGTGCGCGGTGGTGATCGGTAACCGGGTGCCGCCGCTCAGCGAGACCGTGCGTCGGCTCGGCGCCGAGTCGGCCGCAGGCGAGCTGTGGGGCAACCTCGCGATCAGCATGAACCGCTTCGCGCTCGGACTCGTCGCTGCGCTCGTGGTGGGAGCCGCGATCGGTGTGCTGATGGGCCTTTCCCGCATCGCGGATCTGGCCTTCTCCGACCTCAACGCCGCGGCGCTGGCCATCCCCGCGGTCATCTGGGCACTGCTGACCACGATGTGGTTCGGCTTCGGCTGGCTCACCCCCGTGGTCACCGTGTTCCTGTCCGGGTTGCCGTTCGTCATCGTCAACATCGCGAAGGCCACCCGCGCCGTGCCCGTCGAGTTGGTGCTCATGGCGCGCTCGTTCGGCGTGCCCCGCGCCCGGGTGCTTCGCGAGATCGTGGCACCGGCGGTCGCCGGATCCACCGTGGCGGCAGTGCGATTCGCGATCATGAGCGCCTGGAACGGGCTACTGCTGGCCGAATGGTTCGGCTCCACCTCCGGCGTCGGCTGGCGGGCCCGCTACTGGTACGACGCCAATCAACTCGACGGCTTCCTGGCATGGGTGCTGGTGTTCATCCTGCTCCTGGTCGTCGCCGACCTGCTCATCCTCGGCCCCATCGAACGTTTCACCACCCGCTGGCGCAACGCCTGACCAAGAGAGCGAGACATCATGGCATCCATCGAAATCCAAGAACTGGTCAAAGAATTCACCGACCGGCACGGCGCCGTCACCCGCGTCATCGACGGTATCGACCTGACCATCTCCGGGGAGACCTTCGTCTCCGTGGTCGGCCCGTCGGGCAGCGGTAAGACCACTCTGCTGAACATCGTCTCCGGCATAGAACCGCACACCTCGGGCAGTGTTCGTCTGCGCGAAGGGTCCCGCGACGCGCGGGTGGGGTACGTGTTCCAGGACCCACGCCTGCTGCCGTGGCGGACCGTCATGGCCAACCTCGGGTTCGTCCAGCACGAACGCACCGGGTGTCAGGAGCGCGCCGAGCACTACCTCGACCTGGTCGGGCTGAGCCACTGCGCCGATCGGTTCCCCGCTCAGCTGTCCGGTGGACAACAGCAACGCATCGGCATCGCCAGGGCTTTCGCCGTCGAACCGGACGTGCTGCTGATGGACGAACCGTTCAGCCACCTGGACGCGATGACCTCGCGCACGCTGCGCGAGCACCTGGAGCGCATCTGGCTGGAATCCCGCCGCACGGTCATGTTCGTCACGCACGACGTCACCGAGGCCGTTCAACTGTCGGACCGCATCGTGGTACTCGCCCCGGGCGGTTACATCCACGAGGTCATCGACGTCGAGCTGCCCCGACCGCGGCGTGCCTCCGATCCCGCGGTGGCCGTGCTCCAGGCCGAAGTGCTGGCCCGATTCGAGGCGCTCGAGAAGCGGCGGACGCAGCTGCAGGACATCGTCGACTGAACTGGTCGACTGAACTGGCCGACTGAACTGGCCGGGATCGGCGTGCGGTCCGCCGGATGCGGTGTCGGCTCGGCATTTCACGCACGCTCACCGGTCCGGCACCACGAACGCGAACGGCCGGCGGAAACCGACGCCGGTCAACCGCGCGCCGCGGATGTTGTCCACCGGAACTCCCACCACCCGTCCCGAGGACGGTTCGTAGCACTGCAACCGTCCCCCCGACACCCCGACGATCAGCACCCAGTGCCGCGGAATGCCCCGCGCGCCGACGAGCATCGCCACCGGGCGCCCCTCGGCCGCGGCGCGCAGGACATCGGTCAGCGGATCCGACGCACCGCGGAACCGGCGCCAGCGATACCGGAACCCGGCCGAGGCGCTGTGCTCACTGAGGGCCCGCGCCATCCCCGCGGGCGTGGTGCCGAGCCGGCGTGGCCAGATCGCGTTGATGTCGGAGTGGATCCGGCCCTGCTCGGCGGCGAACCATTGGCCGCCGTGTGACCCCAGCAACTTGTCACGCTTGGCAGGGTCGAGCATCACACCGGCGACGACCGCCACCGTCGGCCCACACGTGATTCCGTCGCGCTGACGCAGCCTCAGCGCCGCGATCCGCTCGGGCTCCACATAAATCCTGTCAGCTGTCAATCAATTACTGCCACCTGAAATTAAATCGCTGAACTGCAGGTTTACACAGGCATAACAGCGACACAGCAAGCCTAGAAGAACAGGATCACCAAAGTGCGAAAGACAGCGAAGAGATTCGGTGTTGCGACGGTGGCAGCCAGTGGCCTGGCGGCGACCCTGATCGGCCTCGCAGCTCCCAGCCAGGCGGCCCCCAGCGGCCCCAGCAACGCCCAGCAGACCATCAGCCAGTTGCAGAGCCAGGGCTACCACGTCATCGTCAACCGGATCGGCGCGACCCCGATCGACAAGGCCGTCGTCGTGGCCGTCCGTCCCGGCACCAACTTCACCCGCACCGACAGCCTCAACACGGGCGTCACACAGAAGACCGTCTACGTCGACGTGAAGTGAACCGCGAAGTAGACCCAGACCGTCAGCCCCCGTCGGATTCGTCCCCCTCCGGCGGGGGCTGATGCTTTTCCGGGTGCCTTTTGCGGGT
>Ga0180217_1003365_pt1 | contig 13618 bp, 11 predicted proteins | sample eDN3rd37CBELigOP_FD_128521 | JGI IMG/M metagenome (GOLD analysis project Ga0180217, IMG submission 128521) | Enriched Organic Plus compost microbial communities from Emeryville, California, USA - eDNA 3rd pass 37_C BE-Lig OP (version 2) (version 2) ... | reverse complement strand
GCTAAGCTGCCCATCGACCAGCGCGGCAAGGTGCAGACGAATATCGTGCAGTTTCCCAATCGGGCGGCTGCGGAGGCGTATGCGTCTCAGTGGCTCCGTCGCCGATAGGGATGCAAGCGCGTCCCAGGCGTCTCGCCTGTGCATAAGTCCGGCGCAAAGGACGCTTGCGCGTGCGGGACGCCGGGGCCACTATTGTAGTCGCTTCGACGAAGGCGGATAATTGCGCTTGGCGATCCGAATCTGCGAAAGGCGTGAGAAGGAGCGAAAGCCATGCGTCGCGTTCTACTGGCCTTCTTGGCTGCCGTGTTGTGCGTCGCGTTTTCTGGCGTGGCCGAAGCGGGCCACGGACATTGGTGGCGTCGCCACGGCTGGGGACCGTATCGTTGGGGCGGCTACTGGGGCGGAGTCTCCGTTTCGGTCGGCTGGCCCGGTTATGGCTTCGTTGGGTATCCGGCGTACGTCTATCCCGCCTACGGCTACGGTTGCTACGCGCCGGCCTACTACTGCCCGCCCGTCATCAACGGTTGCTATGGCTACTCGGGCGTGACGTTGGGCGTCTATCCGTCGGTCAATCGAGTTTTGTATTCGCCGAGCGCGAATTTCGTTCAGTACAACCTCGACAGCAGCTACGCGCCGGCCGAACTGGCGTATGGCCCGCTGGCGGTGAAGCAGTTCCTTGGGCTCGATCGCAACTTTGCGCTTGCGGGCCTGACGGAGCCGACGCCGCCGGTGGAGGGACGAACGGTTCGCCTGAAGGTGCGCACGTCGAACGCCGAATCGCGGCGCCGGGCCGATCGCCTCATCGCGCAGGGGGACGAGCTGTTTCAGAAGCACCAATGGAACTCGGCGCTGCAGAAATACAAGCAGGCCGTGCAGCTCGCGCCGGACGTCGCCGAGTGTTCGTGGCGGCAAGGCCACTCGCTGATCGCGGTGAATCAGTTCGGTCAGGCGGCTGACGCTTTTCGCCGGGCGATGCTGCTGAGCGACGACGCGTCGCGCGGCGGGTTCCGTCTCGTCACGCTCTACGGCGACAGCGAAGCGGCCAAGAATGCTCACCTCGAAGCGCTTGCCGCCGAGGCTTTGCGGTCGACGATCAACTCCGATCCGTATTTTCTCATTGGAGTGATGCTGCACTACGACGGTCAGCCGGAGCGCGCTCAAAAGTTCTTCGCTCGCGCCGCAGCGCTGTCGGCTGAGGACGGAAGACTCGTGAAAGCGTTCGAAACGCGGCCGCCGGCCGCGGAAGAGCCGTCAGTCGTCCTGCCGGTGAAGGCGGACGAAACGGAAATCTAAAACTTTATCAGTGGTCCGTCTTCAGTTATCAGTTGGGGGAACGCGTAGCACGGCGATATGGGTGCGCAGCTTCCTACTGAAAACTGACTGCTGAAAACGGATAACTCTCTTACGCCGCTCTGCGTTGGTTGGCCAGTTGTTGGGCGAGCAGGTCGAGTTGGCCTTTCAGGTCGGCCATCAGTAGTTGAGGGCTCGCCCCTTCCGCCATGTGAACGTAGAACGACTGGGCCGGGGCGCTATGCGTGGCGCTAAGCATCGTCGTTGCGTGGCGAAGCTGATGGAGCTGGCCGTCGAGTTCGCTGAGCGTCTGATCGGTCTGGCGCGTGCTGCGCCATAGCCCTTCAAGCTGCATCACGAGGCCCAGGATCAAGCTCGCCTGTCCGGCCAGAGTCAGCGGCAGGCCGAGCGACCAGAGGTCGCCGCGGTCGGCGAGAAACGCCCAACCGAGCAGCACTCCGCCGCAGGCGAACATGGCCAGGCCCAGCGAAATGAGCAGCCACGCCCCGAGGCTCGACCGTTCGACGGGGGCCTTGCTCGCAGGCGGCGCGCTGGGGACCGCTTGCAGCCGCGCAATGGCGGACGGAATCGGAGCTGGCGAAAGCGGCTCGTAGACGGCGCTCGAACGGGGAACCGCTGCAGCAATCGGTTCGGTGGGCGTTGTGCGCCGCAAACGATCGACCAGGCGGTTCACATCGCGCAGTTGAGCCTCGAGCTTCCAATCGTCCGCCGGTAGAGGCGGGCCGGCCAGCAGTTGCTCAAGCGCAGCGTTGTCGAAGTCGGAGCTTGCCAACGGAGCGGCTGCCGGCTCGGGCGTTTGCGCCTCAGGAATGCCTTCGTTCAGATATGCGGCGCAAAAGTCGGGGGACTCAGACGACGCGTCGTCAAAGGTTGAGCCACACCGAGAGCAGCGGTCGGCAATGGAACCATTGGCCGCTCGATGGGGCACATCTTGATGACACGTCGCACACCACATGACCGTTTTGTGCTGCCTTTATCCCGCTAGCGGAGACAACGTACGAGCGCGGAACGAACCCGCCGCGCTTCAGCTAATCAGATCGGCTGCGGCGGCGATAAACTGTATCGATTCCGCTGACTTTCCTGTCGCCGGGCGGATTTGCCCGTGGCGGTTCGGAGAATTGCTGTAAGATTTGCGGGCCGCGATGGTAGAAGAGCCATCGGGCGTGCTAGCGACGAGGTAGGGCTTGAGGTTTGCTCGCAACGCACAGGCCGGAACCATCTCCACCTTTGAGGAACTTGCATTATGACTACGTTTCACGGATGGGCTGCCATGGGACCCGAGCGACCGCTCGAGCCGTTCGAGTTCGATCCGGGGCCGCTCGGCGCGGAGGAGGTCGAGGTTGCCGTCGAGCACTGCGGCATCTGCCACTCCGACCTGTCGATGATCGAGAACGAGTGGATGATGTCAAAATATCCGCTGGTTCCCGGGCACGAAGTGATCGGGCGCGTCACGGCAGTCGGCCCGGCAGCCAAGGGCTTGCAGGTCGGCCAGCGGGTCGGCGTGGGGTGGACCGCGTCGAGCTGCATGCACTGCCGGCCGTGCCTGTCGGGCAATCAGCATCTCTGTCCGTCCTCGCAGGCAACGATCGTGGGGCATCACGGGGGTTTTGCCGATCGGATGCGGGCCCACTGGGCTTGGGCGGTGCCGATTCCGGAGGATTTGAACGCGGCCGAAGCCGGTCCCCTGCTCTGCGGCGGCGTGACCGTGTTCTCGCCGCTGATTCTGAACGACGTTCGCCCAACCGACTCGGTCGGCGTGGTCGGCATCGGTGGCCTGGGGCACATGGCGCTGAAGTTCTGCCGCGCCTGGGGCTGTGAGGTGACGGCGTTTACGTCCAGCCAATCGAAGGCGGAGGAAGCGAAGTCGTTCGGCGCCCATCACGTGCTCGCCACGCGCGACGCGGCGCAGATTAAGTCGGCTGCCGGAACGCTCGACTGCCTGATCGTCACCGTGAATGTGCCGCTCGACTGGAAGGCGATGATCGACACGCTGAAGCCGAACGGCCGGATGCACGTCGTCGGGGCAGTGCTCGAACCGATCCCCGTTTCAGCGTTCGACCTGATCGGAGGACAACGACGCATCTCCGGTTCGCCCACCGGCTCACCGGTGCGGATCGCGGAAATGCTGGAATTTTCGGCCAGGCACAACGTGCTGCCGCAGACGGAGCATTATCCGCTCGAGCGAGTGAACGATGCGCTCGAGCGGTTGCGCTCGGGGAAAGCGCGCTACCGGATCGTGCTCGATATGCCGAAGTAGTAGACGCGAACTATTGAATCTGGCGAGCGGGGGACGAAAGTCCCCCGCGGTCGCGCCAGTATCAGGTCCGAACTGTCGGCGAAGTGGAAAAATCGATTTTCCTCGGGGGACTTTCGTCCCCCACTCGCCGTTTGTTTGGATCACTCCAGCGGTTCGCCGCGCAGCCATTTGGCGATGAGTTCGATGTCGGCCGGCGAGAGCAGCGGCTGCTTCGTCGGGCCGGCGCCGGTGCGGCCGAAGGCTGGCATCCGATCGTTGTCGTTCGGATAGTACTGCTCGTGCTTCGGATCGCTGATCATACCGATCAGCCACTCGCGCGAGCCGTAACCGGTCAGGTCCGGAGCGCTGCCTAGATCGCCGTTGTCGCGGAACTTGTGGCAATCGGTGCAGGCCGAGTTGGTGATCGCCGTCGTGAGCGCTTCGCGACCTTTTTCCAGCGAGCCGTCTTCTTCGGCCTTCTTGTCCGCCTCGGCCTGAGCAGGCAAAGCCGCTTCGGCGGAGAGCGCGGTGATCAGCGACGCGAGGGTCGCCTTCCCGTCATCGTCGAGTTCGCCCAGGTCGTCCTTGACGAAGCCCGCCATGTCACCATCGACGTGCGACGTGTTGCCGAAGTAGCGATCCCCGACGATCTGCTCGGGATTGAGCAAGCCGGCGAGCCATTCGCGGCTGGCGAAGCCGTACAAGTTCGGAGCGCTCGGTTGGAGAGCGACGATGCCATGCCCTTCCTCGTCGGTGTGGCTGTGGCACGCGGCACAGTTGCTGGTGAACAGGCGGATGGCGCGCTGCTCGGCCGTTTCTTGCTCGCTCTTTCGAGCGCCAATCACCTCCGGCAGCGGTTCGCTCGTGGTGCGGGCGATGGCCGCCGCAGCGCGGGCGCGTTCTTCGCTGTGCTGCAGAATCGGCCGCTCGTCCTTCGGATCGTAGTAGTCGCCGCGGAGCCAGTCGACGATGAGCGAAAGCTCTCGCAGGCTGACGCTGTTATTTTCCGGCCGCTTCAGATCGGCGGCGAACGACGGCATGCGATCGTTTTCGAGCCGATAGAACCGTTCGTGCGCCGGATCGCTGACCAGGCCCATCATCCAGTCGTACGAGCCGTAGCCGGTCAGGTCGGGGGCGAGGCCCAACTGGCCGTCGTTACCCAAACGGTGGCAGCCGCGGTTGCAATTTTGGTTGATCAGCACGACGCCACGGGCAATCAGCTCGCTGTCCTTCGCGTCCATTTCGGCCTGCGAGTGGAGCTGCGCTTGGGCGGAAAGGGCGGCAACGATGGCGTCGATGTCCTCGTCGTGCTTGTTCGGGTCGTCTTTCAGCAGGTCGGCGTGGGCTTTTACCCATTCGACCATGCGGCCGTCGCGATGGTTGGTGTTGCCAAAGTAGTCGGCGATGACCGGACGGCGATAGGCGGACGGATCGTCCGCATTGCCGTCGGCGGGAGGATCCACTTTGCCGTACTCAATGCTGGCGATCCGATTCGGATCGAGCAGGCCGCGAATCCACTCGCGCGAAGCGAAACCATACAAATTGGGCGCGCCGTTGGGCGTTTCGTCGTAGATGATGTCGCCCTTCTCGTCCCTTTGCACCTTGCCATTGGCGTCGAGTTTCGGCAACTGCGCCTGGCTGGCGAAGCGCGGCCCCTGGGCGCCGTCGGGATCGTTCGGGTTGCGATAGTCGTGGCAGCTCGCGCAGTGCTGGGCAAAGAGTTTCGGCCCATGCGTCAGCGGATCGTTGCGCAGCAGGTAGACCGCGCCTTGCTTGGGAATCCAGCGAGCGTCCGAGATGGTTTGTCCGTCGGCGTTGACTTCGCGGCGGCGGATCAGCTCGTGGATGCGGTGCGATTCTTCCTCCGCTTCTTTCTTTGCGGCGAGGAATTCCTGCGAAGCAAAAATCTTCTCGCGATGCTTGGCCGGATCGAGCTTCAGCGCATCGGCGACGTAGACGAAATAGTCTTCGCTAAGAGCCATTACCGTCAAAACGCCGGCGCCGCCGAGCAGCAGCACGACGAACGACACGTTGAAGCGGTGCCCCCACTGCGATCTGCCGGTTAGCGGCAGGAGGAACAGCACGAGCATCACCAGACCGGGAATCACCAGCGCGCCGATAACTTCGGCGGTGCCGTGGAAATACTTCAGCAGTTGGAACAGGAACAGGTAATACCACTCGGGACGAGCAGCCGAGTAGGCGCGCGAGGGATCGGCCGGCGCGCCAAGTTCCGCGCCTCTGTGCTCCGTCGGCAAGTTGCCGCTGAGCAGGCCGCCAACGTCGAAGTGGACGACGCACAGCAGCACCACCACCAGCAGCGCGAGGCAGGCGACGGCGTCGAGCAGCACCTGGTGCGGCCAGAAGTATTGATCGGGCCGGCCGGGCGTGATCTTGGCTGTAATGCCGTGCTTGCGAAACAGGGCGATGTGCAGCACGAGGAAAATCACGAGCAGCACGGGAAGCACGCCCGCGTGCATCGCAAAAAATCGCGTCAGCGTGTGATGGCCGTACTCGTTGCCGCCGATGGCAATCTGCTGCAGCTCCTTGCCGACGAACGGCACCAGGGTCATCAGGTTGGTCGCCACGTTGGTGGCCCAATACCCCTTCTGATCCCACGGCAGCAGATAGCCAGTGAGGCCAAGGCCAAGCACCAGTTGCATCAGGATCAGGCCGAGCCAGTAGTTGAACTCGCGGGGCGCTCGATACGCGCCGTCGACCACGACCTGCAGAAGGTGCAGCCCCATGACCACCACCATCGCCTGGGCCATGAAGTGGTGGACGCCGCGCAGCAGCCAGCCGCCGGTCATTTCGTGCTGGATGTAGTAGACGCTTTCGTAGGCGGTCTGACTGCTTGGGCTGTACGCCATCCAGAGGAAGATGCCCGTAATCGCCTGTACGACGAAGGCGAACGTTAGCATGCTCCCGGTCACGTACCGCCAGCGAGCCCCGCTCGGGATGTTTTCGTAGAGCGCTTCATTAAGCAGTTGGTGAACGCTGGTCCGATGATCGAACCAGCTGGCGACTCGTTGAATCATGTGGGCTTCGCTTCTTGCGTTGGCTTGCCGGGATAGTAGTTGATGAACTCGATCCAGACTTCACCCTGCTTGAGCTTCTCCTCGTCGACGGGGAGCTTGTCCATGTCGCGGGGGCTGGGAGAGGGCATGATCCGCTCGCCGTCGAGCTTGAAGGCGCTCGTATGGCACGGACACTGAAACAACTTGCGGTCGCTCGAATAAGCCACGAAGCAGCCGGCGTGCGGGCAAATGGCGTTGAAGCACTCGACGCTGTCTCCCTGGCGTCGCAGATAGACGGCGCCGATCGGCTGATTCGGCTCGCGGTTCCAGGCGTTCGTCTGGTCGGCGATCACGGGAACCTGAATCGGAGTGCCGTCGGTGGGGAGCGCCTCGAGCGTCGCGACTCGCCGCAACGGCCGGCCCGAACCGTCGCCGCCGCTCGCCTTGCGTTTCAGGATTGGATCGAGAAAGACCAACAGACCGGCGCCAAACGGGAACACGGCAACCACCGCTCCAAGCACGGCAGCCAGCGCCGCGACGAGCCAATTGCGACGGGGCGTGTCGGAGAAATGAGAGACGAGCTCATGCGACGGCCTATCCGCTTCGCCACCTGATGCGGCATGCGGGTTAAGCGACTTGGGCATGCGAGAACTCCGAGAATATCCGAGCTACCTCGTGCGACGGACTTCCAGTCAGCCGACGAAAGAATGGGAGAGGCAAACGGTGGGCATCGCAAAGGCGGGGACGATCGCTTCGGCGGAACGGACCACACTCGCACCGCTGCAGTGTGACTTCCGTCCCCCTTGCGGTCGCGTTATGCCGATTATCGCATGGCTGCGCGCACAGCGTCAAGAACTTGATGCTGCACCGTCTTCAGGTCCCCTTCGACGAACGCGCCGGCCGCAGCCTTGTGTCCGCCCCCTTTGAACGTCTGTGAGAGCTTGCTGCAGTCGACTTTCGATCGGCTGCGGAAGCTGATCTTGAAGCCCCCCGTCTGCTGCTCGACAAAGATCACGGCCACCTCGGTCCCCGCGATGCCAAGCAGATTGTTCACGACGTCTTCGGTGTCGCTCGGCAAAGCGCCAAGCCGGGTGAAATCCTCTTTCAGCACGTAGGTATAAGCCAGCCGGCCGTCCAGCTCGTTTTCGATGCGCGAGAGGATCACCCCACGAAGTTTTACGCGGCCAATCGTGTCTTGTTCGTAGAGCGCTTTGTAGATTTCGGCCGGAGACGCGCCGGCGTCGATCAGCGTTGCGGCCATCCGATAGGTGTACGCGCTCGCCGAGCCGTAGCGGAACCAGCCGGTGTCGGTCGAGATGGCGGCAAACAGCGGCATCGCCATGGCGGGCGTCAGCTTCACGCCGAGCGCCTCGGCGGCTTCGACGACCAGCCGGCCCGCGGCTTCGGCGGAAGTGTTCTTGAAGAGTTCCGCGCCAAGATCGTCTTCGCTCAGGTGGTGATCGACGATGATCTTTTTGCAATCGAGCGCTTTGAGCACATCGCTCATCGGGCCAAGCTGCTGCCAGGCGCTCGTGTCGAGCACGATGATCACTTCGGTGTCGCGCAGCTCGTCGAGCGTGACGTTTTCGCCAATCACGCCGATCCGCTTCGCCGGGTCGATGAACGCCAGGTTCGGCGGCGTCGCCATGCCGTTGACGATCTTTACTTTCTTACCGAGCGCCTCAAGCACGCCCGCCATGCCCAGCTCGCTGCCGAGCGCGTCGCAATCGGGGCGGATGTGGCTGGTGAGCAAAAAACGCTCGTGGGCGTGGATGATTTCGGCGAAGCGTTTCCAATCGATCGTCATCGGTTCGTACCGCCCTTTCCTAAGGCTAGTGATTGGTTCTTGCAGTTTGGGTATTACGCCCTGGAGCAACGCGAAGGGGGTGGCTGCAGCGCGCCGCGAAATTGCACGCCCCGCTCTTCCGGTCAGGGCGAGCTCCGCTTTCTAGTTCACTTTGTAGTTCAGCGATTCGTTGGCAATGCGGCGCGACTCCGCCACGTCTCGGTCGAGTTGAGCTTTCAGCGCATCGACCGACGGAAACGGCACGACGTCGCGCAGCCGGGCGAGGAAGTCGACCTCGAGCGGCTGGGAGTACAGCGTACCGTTGTAACCGATCAAATGGACCTCCACCTTCACGCTCTGTTCGCCGAACGTCGGATTCGGCCCGATGTGAATGGCGGCAGGCCAAATCTTACCTTCTTTACCGCGGTCACTGACCACGGCTCGGCCGGCATAGACCCCAATCGGCGGCGTTAGGGTGTCGATCGCATCGACGTTGGCGGTCGGAAAGCCGAGTTTGTGACCGCGGCCGACGCCGTGGGTCACCATGCCGCGAATGCGGTACGGCTGAGTCAAAAGCCGCCGGGCCTCGGCGACGTCCCCCCGCTGCACCGCCGCGCGGACTCGGCTGCTGGAGACATAATCTCCGTCGATCAGGAGCGGTTCGACAATTTCGAGCTTGATTCCCGCTTGCTCGCACAGCTCGCCCAGGCGAGCGACGTTCCCCGAGCGGCCTTTGCCGAAGAAGAAGTTCGGCCCTTCGACCATCGCCCGCGCGTCGAGCCGGTCGCGCACGATTTGCTGAAAGAACTCCTCGGCGGTGAGCGACAGCAGGGCTTCGTCGGTCGGATAGGCGATGACCGCCGACACGCCCAGTTCGGTGAGCAATTGCACCTTGCGGTCGGTCCAGGTGAGGGGCGGCGGGGCGGCTTCAGGACGCAGCAGGCGCACCGGATGGGGATCGAACGTGAAGACGATCGCCGGACCATCCACGCCTTCGGCTTGCCGCTTCAGGCGATCGATGATGCGCGCATGCCCCAAGTGCACGCCATCGAAGTTGCCGATGGTCACGGCGCCGCCGCGAAGGTCGGAGGGGAGATTGTCGAGGGAAGTGATCAGTTGCACGCTGAATTATGGTGCGGGAGAGGCGGACAGGCAAAGGGGCCGAGGGCAGCCGGCCTTCTCCGGAAGACTACACTTCCAGAGAATTTAGGCGTGAGAAGCCCACGCGAGGAATCTCGGGCGGAAGCCAGTTTCCGGCAACATTAGATCGGCTTGTCGCCAAGCGTGCGAAACGCATGCGGCAAATACCGGATCAGGTCGCTGGCGATCAGCGAAACTTGCCCAATTTCGGCGACGGCCAGGTCCCCTGCGAGGCCGTGCAGATGGGCCCCAAGCTGGGCGGCGTCGAACGGGGATAGGTGCTGGCAAATCAGGGCAGTTACCAGGCCCGTGAGCACGTCGCCGGCGCCGCCGGTTGCCATCCCCGGATTGCCGGTCGTGTTGAGGGCTTCGCGCTGGCCGTCGGTAATGAATGTGTGACGTCCTTTGAGCAGCACGACGATGCCATGTTCGGCGGCCAATTGGCGGGCCGCCTCGATCTGGGCGTCGCGGTCCTTTTCGCTGACCCCGCTCAGCCGGGCGAACTCTTTGGGATGGGGCGTAATCACGCGGGGGCCCGCCGGCTTGGCGAGTTTGCTTTGCCGGGCGGCGAGAGCGTTGAGCGCGTCGGCGTCGAGGACCATCGGCGCCGGGATGTTGGCGTACAGCCAACCGACGAGGTCGGTCAGCTCGTCCGATTGCCCCAGCCCCGGCCCGCAGCCAAGGCAGGTCGCCGTTTTGCTCAGCTCAAAAATCGTCTCGCGGGCCTTGAGCGAGATTCGGCCGCGGTCGTCGCAGGCGACCGGAGTGGTCATGTACGAGGGTTCGAGGGCGGCGACCGTTTCTAGGCAGCAGTCGGCAACCGCCAGCCGCACGAGTCCCGCGCCGCCGCGCAAGGCTGCCATGCCCGAAAGGGCGATCGCGCCGGTCATTCCCCGCGAGCCGCCGACGAGGACAGCCCGGCCGAAATCCCCTTTATTGCTATCGGGCCGGCGCGCCGGCAGACGAGGTAGCGACGATTGCAGTGGTAGAGGCATTGCAACAATTCGGAGAGGTGTGAATCAATGGGCCGCTGATCAGTCGTTATGCCGAGCGCTCTGCCGGGCGATCATTCCGGCAACATAGCCCGCCTTGAAGCCGGCGTCGATGTTGACCACCGTCACGTTCGACGCACAGCTATTGAGCATGCCGAGTAGCGCCGCGATTCCGCCAAACGCCGCTCCGTAACCGACGCTCGTCGGCACCGCCACAACCGGGCAATCGACGTGCCCGCCGACGACGCTGGGGAGCGCCCCTTCCATGCCAGCGCATACAACCACGGCGTCGGCGCCGACAATCTCCGGCAAACGCGCCTGAAGGCGGTGCGGCCCGGCGACCCCCACATCTTGAATCAGCGTCGTTTCGATCCCCATCCAGTCGAGTGTTTCGCACGCCTCTTCGGCGACGTGCAGGTCGGTCGTGCCAGCCGTGACGACGACTACCCTCCCCTGCTTCGGCGGCGCGAAGTAGCCAGGCGGTTCGACGCGGAAGATGCGCCCGGCGGCGTTGTAACGTCCCTGGGCAAACTGCTGCAACAGCGACTCAGCCTTGTCGGCGGCCACGCGCGTCGCGAGCACAGGAATTTCTTCGGCCAGCAGCCGCTGAAAGATCTTGGTGAGCGTCGCGGTGCTTTTTCCCTCGCCGTAGACGACCTCGGGAAAGCCGCAGCGGCGTCGCCGGTCGAGATCGATGACCGCTTCGCCCAGATCGGCTTCTTCCTGGGGCTTTGGGGCGAGTGAATCGCTCAGCCGCTGGACGAAGGCGTCTTTCGCCAGAGTGCCGGCGAGCAGTTGTTGTGCGAGTTGTTCGAGCTGTTGGCGGTCCATGTCGCCGTTTTAGGGGCGACGGGAACTTCCCGCAACGGGACGCCTTGGGCTCGCCCAGGCATGTGGAGCGTGTCCGCAATGCGGTGCCAGGTAACAAACGGGTGGCGTTCACGCCTGGGTAGGGAGTCCGGCGAACGGTCGGACCAACCACCGCCAGCAGTTGGCGCCCCACACCCAGACAAATGGAGTTCTCGCCATGGTCCCGGTCGTCCCTCCCAGTAACGTGTTGCTTCCATCCGCTTCGCTCGCCGCCGCCTCGGCTCAGAACGCCGCCACGCCGAAACCGAGTAAGCCGCGGGTCTGGACCGTCTTTTCGATCTGGTTTTTGTCGATTCTCGGCGGCACGGCGGCGTCGATCTTCGCTTACGTGCTTCTCGGGGTCGTGGTCGGCGTGATCTTGGGGGCGCAAGGGGCCCAAGGGGATGCGATTCAGGAGCAGTACGCTGCGATCATTTCCAATCCGCTCGTGGCGCTATTGCTGAACCTGGCGCCGTTCCAGCTCGGAGTGTTGGCGCTCGTGTTTTTCGCAGCCCGACTCTCGCCGGAACCGACGCGGGAGCGGTTGGGCCTTGTGCCAGCGACGGGCCGCCCGGTGCGCAAACTGAAGTTGGCTTCGCTGGCCGGTTTCACCTTGGCGTCGGCATTCGCCTCGGCTGTCGGGCTGAGCGCGCTGCTGGGTGAACCGGCGGACGGCGTCATTGGCAAGGCGATCACGCAAGATTCGCTGTTGGCGGTCACGATTGCGAGCCTGGTGCTCAGCTTGCTTCCGGCCATTGCGGAAGAAGTGGCTTTTCGCGGCTATATCCAGCGTCGGCTGCTGCAGCGCTGGTCGCCGAAGGTGGCGATCGCCGTCTCGACCCTGCTGTTCGCCATCATGCACAGCGACTCGCTGCACCATGTGATCTCGGTGATTCCGCTTGGCGTCGTGACGGGCTTGCTCGCCTATCGAACCGGTTCGGTGAAAGCGGGCATCGTTGTCCACGCTTTGCACAACGGTGGTTTGGTCGTGATCGTCACCGCCCTGCGGCTGCTCGAACCGACGATCGGCGAAGACGCGGTCGGCCTGCTGGTGATCGGCGGCGGGCTGGCGATGTTCATCGCCGGCGGCGTGAGCGCCATCTCGCTCCTGCGGAAGGATCCCCCGGTCGAAGCCGGCCGCAGCCTGCTGGTTCCGGTCGTCGAGCCTTCGCTCGGCCAGGCTGCCTGAGCGGAGAATGCGAGAAAGGGGTAACGAGGCGACAACGAGGGCCGCAGCCACAACCAGGTTGACTGAACCCGAGGTATCGCGCGCCAGGCGTGCGATCCTTCGGGCTTTTCTTGGTCCTTAATTGTGCCGGGGGCGAGTCAGAGGGAAGCGTGGCCCGCTGGAGTGCCGATTGCTGGGGCTGTGCGGCCTGTGACGGGTTCTCCGGCGGTGCCTTGCGCGTGGGCGGGACGTAAATTTGCGGCAGAGTCGCGCGGAGGCGTCGCGCGGCTCGGTGAATCGGTTCTTGCATGAGGAACGCGGCATGCTCGGGCGAGCATTGGACTGGCTGATCGTGAAATGGCAATGGCCCTACGCCGCCCTGTTGGCAGCCGGTTTTCTGCTGGCGATTGCGCCACTGCTGTTCCTCTTTACCGGCCCGGCGTTGGGCCTCGTCTATTTGCAGTTGCCGATCTACATGCTGCATCAGTACGAGGAGCATGCCGGGGATCGTTTTCGCCAGTGGATCAATGGGATGCTCGGCCGCGGCGACGTGCTGACGCCGACGGCGACGTTCTGGATCAACTCGCTCCTCGTCTGGGGCCTCGACCTGGTTGCGCTTTATCTGGCGTGCTTCGTCGATGTATCGCTGGGCCTCATCGCCTTCTACCTGCCGATGCTCAACGCCTTCGGCCACATCATCCCGGCGCTTCTAAAACGCCAGTACAACCCGGGCCTGATCACCAGCGCCGCGTTGTTTCTGCCCGTTGGCCTGGTGAGCACGTATCTGGTCTCGCAAGCCGCCGGCTGCGACTGGAAAGATCACCTCCTGGCCCTCAGCGTAGCCATCGCCGCCCACGGACTAATCATCGCCCACGTGCGGCGAAGAATCGCCCTGCTGTCGCGCGGGACTGGGCGTGAAGGCATTTGAAGACAGACACGGTTGAGACGGGACGCTTTGGAGGAAGCTTTGAAGGCGCTGGCGGCGAATCATTCCCGCGGTGGATTCGGCTTTTCCCGAGCCGGTGTACAATCTCAAAGTTGCCGGGATGCACACTTCCTACGTGTCGCCTGAAGCGGGCCTTGTACATAATGTTTACAGTAGTACAGCAAAGAATTCGGTAT
>Ga0180217_1003363_pt1 | contig 13628 bp, 13 predicted proteins | sample eDN3rd37CBELigOP_FD_128521 | JGI IMG/M metagenome (GOLD analysis project Ga0180217, IMG submission 128521) | Enriched Organic Plus compost microbial communities from Emeryville, California, USA - eDNA 3rd pass 37_C BE-Lig OP (version 2) (version 2) ... | reverse complement strand
AGAACAGGTAATCCTACTCCTGTAATGATGAAACCAAGATTGGCTGTAAAAACATTATCTCCAGCTAACTGACCTAATTGTACCGGGAAGATTAAATTCCCTGCTCCAAAGAATAATGCAAACAACATAAATCCGACTGCAATTACATTGCTAAATGAATCTCTCGCTGACATATCTATTCCTCCTAAAACACTCTAGACACCTAATTATCCGATAACTTCTAGAGCATAAAAAATTATACTAGTAAACTCACTTGCTTACAAATCTAATCTTGATAGGAACTAATATATCACACAAAAAATTCAAAAGCAACACTTTTCAGAAAATAAAATTATATCAAAATACTTTTAATAATAAATGTAAGTACTGGTATTTAGTTCCACTGTACTAGCATAATCTATCATTTTAACGATATTTTCTTCATAAAACGATTACTTGTAATAATGGCTACTTTATAACGATTCAGTACTTGTTTTATCGAATAAGAACCTTTTACTTAGAACAAATTAATAAAAACTTATTACCAGAAGGGTTGTTATCGATGTTAAAAAACGGCATCAGGCTTTTTATTGTTTTATGCTCGGTAGTAGCTGAAGTGTGACTTCCAAAGAAATCGTATATAAAATACTTACCTGTTTCCTTATTCTCATCTAGTATTATTATGTTTGAAATCTTCTATTTTACCGTACACAAGCTCTGGAAAGTAAAAGGTAGTGTTGGGGCAATGGTTTGTGACACCTGTATATTAATTATAGGCCCTTATCTTTTTGCGAATTACTGGGTGTTTAATCTTTCAAAAGGAAAGTTTCTGCCATATACCTTCATCAATCTTGTCGCTGATTGGATTTACGCATACCCAATTATTTCATTACTAAGACAGCTAAAATTTTTCAAATTAAAAATTAGTTCTGCTAAGTTCTTTACCTTAATTTTTTCTAATGCTTTAATGAACTATATCTTCCACAAATTTTATGAAAAATGCATTGCACCAAAGCATTCGAAAAATCACCTAGAATTTGGCGAAGCCGGCTTTTACTAATAAATCCACACAAAAAAGGGACCATTTAATTCACTGAATTAAATGGTCCCTTTTTAATAATACACTTAAAAATAATACATTTTAACGTGTTACTTCACTACAGTATCGGCCCCACCTTCGCCAAATACCACGATGACCACACATGTCATCCACCTGACTTTATTATAATTGATAGCGCTTTCATTTTCAATTAAAACCTTTCCCTAAGATTCGACAAAATCGTTGGAATCATCTACCTGTATCAACCCGTTTGTAGCTTCGTGTTTTTGATGGCTTGTCTATCCTTGTACCACTGAAAGGTCCATATTGAAAACCCAAGCCATGTAGCACTTGCAAAATATCCACCGATAATATCGGTTGGATAATGGACTCCTAAATATATTCGACTGATCCCAATCCCCACTATCATTATTCCACTAGATATGAGTAGTACCATTCTCCCCCACACGACTGGAATATGGCGCCATAACAGGAATGTGAAGATACCGTAAAATGTGAAAGCATTCATCGCATGACCACTCGGAAAGCTATAACCCGAGATTTCAATTAATCTGCGGAATTCTGGTCTTGCCCTTTCAAATAGTTCTTTTAGTAAGATGTTTAAGAGTGGCGAACCAACCATCACGCCTATAAACAAAACCAACTCATGACGATGCTTCAATACTTTATAGAGGAAATACAAAATAAGAAGGGATAAAACAACGACGACTGGTGCAGACCCGATTAATGAAAGGAACTTCATCAGCGCGGTAAGTCTGGCTGATTCCATCCCCTGAACTAAATCAATCACACGCCTATCAATAAGGAGCACATCATGGACATGAACAAAGTAGGCCAAAGTCCCAAACACAATAATTGATGAAAAACAAAAAATAACGGCAACTGATAGCGGTTTTCTTATGTTCATTAGCGTCATACTCTCTCTAGTTTGATCACTTGCTTTTAGGAATTTATTTACTTTAAAAAAATTTGCAAAATGGGTATTCCTCACTATGACGTAGGGTGTGCTAAAATAGAAGAACCTATTATAGTAAAAGGTTGTGTGTGGATGAGACGAATGCTTGCGATAAGCGATATTCATGGTGACTTAGATAAATTTGAACGGCTTTTAGAACTAGTAAAATACAATGATCAGGCAGACCAGCTTTTGTTGTTGGGAGACTATGTTGATCGAGGACCACACTCAAGGGCTGTTTTAGATAGAGTAATTGAGTTACGGGACAAAGGAGCTATTGCGTTGATAGGCAATCATGAAAAGATGATGATGGAGGCTTTCCGCGCTGATTCAATGAGTGTCAAACGATGGTTTTACAATGGCGGGATAAAAACTTTACAAAACTACGGCTATCACATTGAAAAGGATGATGCGAAGTATTGGTACACCACGGAGGAAATGCCTAATCTTCTTCAAATAAACAAAGAAATTCAGCAGCATTTAGAAATTTTAAAGGAATTTCCATATTATTATGAAACAGATACTCATATTTTTGTTCATGCAGGGGTTCATCCTGAAACACCACTAGAATCAACTGACCCCCATTTATTAGTCTGGATTCGCGAGGAATTTCACAATGGCTACATGGGACATAAGACTGTTGTTTTTGGTCATACACCTACCAAATATCTACATAAGAGTAATGAAGTTTATTTCGGAAAAAATAACATCATTGGTATTGATGGTGGCTGTGCATACGGAGGGAGACTTTACTGCCTTGATGCTACCAATTCGCAGATTTATTATGTCGAATGAATACACAGGGCAGTTCTACAGTTTAAGAAATTAGAACCGCCCCAAAACTAGCTTTATGCTTCTTTACTAATCAACGCTTAGCAACAATTTTTTAGAAAAGATTCTTTTAAAAGAGTAACCTGTCTTTCTTGTAAAAGTACACTGGTTACTCAGTTTTGATTTTTATTTATCTCTTAAAAATTATGACATGGAATAGATATACACCCTCATCCTTCCTTCTTAACGATTTCAACAAACTTTGTTGATGCTGGTGATAGTGGTACATTTTTAACGTAACAGATTCCAATGCTCCGTTTTGGGATCTGTTCTGTAAGCTTTACCTCATGTAGGATGCCACTTTTTAAATATTCTTGGGAAAATTCTCTCGTGACGCAGGCAATACCAAGATTTATTTTAGCAAACTCCAATAATAAATCATGAGAGCCCAGTTCAAACTCGGGCGATATCCTCAGTCCCTTTGACAATAGATATTCCTCAACATAATTTCGTGAAATGGATTTCGGTTCTAAAAATATTAATGGATATTCTATAAGATCGGACACATTGACTGACTTATATAGAAGCTCTTTATAATTTTTCCCGCACACAAATATATCATGAATATCCATGCATGGAATTTGTGCTAGGGTAGCGTCATTTACCGGGAAGTTACAAATGGCGAGGTCAACCTCTCCTAACTTCAATAAAGAAATAAGTTCCTGGGTTGTCCCATTTTCAATCTTAAACTTTATATTGGGATATTCCGTATGAAAAATTTCTAAATAGGCGAGCAAAAAGTATTTCGATATCGTATCACCCACACCTATTCTTAGTTCCCCTTTTGTTAGATTCTTAAATTCCATAATCATTTCCTCACCAACATTGATGAGATTCATAGCCGAATGAACATATTCATATAAAAGATTTCCCTCATCGGTCAACGAAACCCCTTTAGGTGTACGGTTAAATAGTCTTGTATCCAATTCTCTTTCTAGTTGCATCATCGCTTGACTAACTGCAGGCTGTGTCATAAATATGTCCTTGGCCGCCTTGGAAAAGCTCCCATTCTTAGCAACTACACTAAAAACTTTATATAAATCTAATTTACCTATCATATTAATACTCCTTATACCCATTATTAGATATATTAATTTTACTTATATCCCATGGTAGATGTATAGTACTAGTAGATAATATTTACATAAAAACTTATCAGCATGTAGGAGTGATTGTTTTGGAAAGAGTAGTTGGAACAGTTGTAAGAGGTTTACGTGGACCAATCATCAATACAGGTGACAGCATTGAGCAAATCGTTGTTGATACTGTATTAACCGCTTCTGAGGTGGAAGGTTTTACAATTCAAGATAAAGATATCATAACGATTACAGAATCTATTGTTGCTCGTGCTCAAGGTAACTATGCGACAATCGACCATATCGCAAAGGATGTACAATCTAAATTTGGAGACGACACAATCGGTGTTATTTTTCCAATCCTAAGTCGTAACCGTTTTGCGATTAATCTTCGTGGAATTGCAAAAGGCGCAAAGAAAATCGTCCTTATGTTAAGCTATCCATCAGATGAAGTAGGTAATCACCTAGTGGACCTTGATTTACTTGATGAAAAAGGCGTAAATCCTTGGACGGATGTGTTAACAGAGCAACAATTCCGCGAATTTTTCGGACATAATAAACACACTTTTACAGGTGTAGATTACATTGATTACTACAAATCGTTAGTTGAAGAATACGGAGTAGAATGTGAAGTAATCTTCTCAAATAACCCAAGAACGATTCTAGACTATACTAAGAGCGTGCTAACTTGTGACATTCACACAAGATTCCGTACAAAGAAAATTTTAAAGGCAAACGGCGGAGAAAAAATTTATAGCCTTGATAATATTCTTTCAGAATCAATCGACGGCAGCGGCTATAACGAAAACTATGGCTTACTTGGTTCTAACAAAGCAACTGAGGAAAGCGTGAAGCTCTTCCCTCGTAATTGCCAACCAGTTGTAGATCAAATCCAGGAAGTCCTCAAAGAGAAAACTGGTAAAATGGTAGAGGTTATGATTTACGGTGACGGCGCATTTAAAGACCCTGTCGGAAAGATTTGGGAACTTGCTGATCCGGTTGTTTCACCTGCCTACACAGCAGGCCTTGAAGGAACGCCGAATGAGGTTAAATTAAAATATCTTGCTGATAATAATTTTGCAGATTTAAAGGGCGAAGAACTTAAAAAGGCAATCTCTGAGTTTATTAAAAATAAAGAAAACGACCTTGTTGGACAAATGGAAGCACAAGGTACAACACCTAGAAGACTAACTGACCTGATTGGCTCTCTATCTGATTTAACTTCAGGAAGTGGAGACAAAGGTACCCCGTTCATCTATATCCAAGGGTACTTTGATAACTATACAAAATAAAGAATACCATTTCCTCTGTGATCTCACAGGGGATTTTTTTCTTAGAAACATGTTTCCTTTTTTACGATTTGTGGTATTCTCTTACTAATCAAAAATGAATTGGAAACAAAGGAAGGATGATATGTTTGTTTGATTTACTTGATATCAATTGGGAGGCTCTGCTCCTACATACAGGAATTATCATTTTAAAACTAATCGGAATCTTTATCGCCTTTATTATTGTAAAAAAGATTGGAAACAAAGTGATTGACCGAACCTTTACGAAATTACAGGATAAACAAAACATTACTTTAGGGCGAGCTCATACGCTTCAAAGGCTAATGGAAAATATTTTATCATATGCCTTGATTTTTATGCTAATTGCGTCCATTTTTGGCATATTTAATATTCCTGTTGCAAGTCTGATTGCCGGTGCCGGAATTGTTGGACTGGCTGTTGGTTTTGGAGCACAAGGACTCGTAAGTGATGTTGTAACAGGCTTTTTCTTGTTATTAGAAAAACAAATTGATGTTAATAATTATGTCACCATTGGAGCTATTGATGGTGTAGTAGAGGCAGTAGGTTTACGAACCACTCAACTTCGCGGCTTTGATGGAACCTTACATTATATTCCGAATCGCGACATTACAAGTGTAAGTAACCATTCCCGCGGAAATATGCGTGCCCTTGTAGATATCGGGATTGCCTATGGAGAAGACATTGATAAAGCCATAACCGTAATGCAAGAAGTATGTGAACATGTTGCTGCAGAGAATCCAGTAATTGTTGAAGGACCAAATGTCATTGGGGTTCAAGCACTTGGAGCATCAGATGTTGTTCTACGTGTTATAGCCAAAACAGAAAATGGGGAACATTGGGGTGTTGAGCGTCAACTTCGAAAAGCGATTAAAGAGGCCTTTGACAAAAATGGAATTGAAATACCATTCCCTCATCAAGTCACCATTCATAAGAATGATGAAAGTCCACAAAGAATGGGACAAGCATAAGACGAGCGCTGTCATAAGGTGCTTTGACATCCAAAGCGATTGGGCTTAGACCAGAGAGCCGATAGCACCTGGAGCTAAACGTGAAAACCAGGTAAACAGTTTATACTCTCCTATCTTATAAAAAAAGGGCATCCTATTGTGGATGCCCGTTCTCTATTCATCGATTAAAATCAACTGCTTCTGTTTGGTCTAATGAAATCATTGTTTCACTTGGCTTTGTTTCTGCGATGATTTTTCCATTTCTAAATGAATAGCGGACTTTTGCTTGTTTACGGATTGTTTCATATTCATTTTCTGCTGACATGACAACGAAGTTCGCCGGCTTTCCTTCTTCAATTCCGTAGCGTTCTTCGATGTGTAGTGTCTTAGCGCTGTTTGTCGTAATCAAATCAATGGAATTCACAATTTGCTCATAACCCATCAATTGTGAAGCGTGGATTCCCATATGAAGTACCTGTAGCATATTACCCGTTCCTAGTGGATACCACGGGTCAAAAATATCATCATGTCCAAAGCTTACGTTTAGTCCCGCTTCTAATAGTTCTTTAACACGCGTTAGTCCTCTGCGTTTTGGGTACGTATCAAAGCGACCTTGTAGGTGAATATTCACCAGTGGATTTGATACAAAATTAATATTTGAAAGCTTTAGTAAACGGAAAAGCTTGTACGTATACGCATCATTGTATGAACCCATCGCTGTAGTGTGGCTTGCTGTTGTACGAGTACCAAGTCCGCGCTCATAGGCTTCCTTTGCCACAACCTCAACAAATCTTGATTGCTCATCATCAATTTCGTCACAATGGATATCAACTAACCGATCATATTTTTCTGCTAAATCAAAGGCAATCTTCATTGACTCGACACCATATTCACGAGTGAATTCAAAATGAGGAATACCTCCAACGACATCAGCACCCATTTTGACTGCTTCTTCAAGCAATTCTACTCCATTCGGATAGGATAATATTCCTTCCTGAGGAAAGGCAACAAGCTGAATATCTACATAATCTTTCATTTCCTCTTTCACTTCAAGCATTGCCTTTAGTGCTGTTAAGTTAGGGTCAGTAACATCGACATGGGTACGAACGTGCCCAATTCCTTGAGCAATTTGCCATTTTAGTGCTGTTTTGGAACGTGTTTTTACATCCTCAAGGGTTAAGGATTCTTTACGCTGTGACCAGCGCTGGATCCCCTCAAATAGTGTTCCGCTTTGATTCCACTCAGGTTCACCAGCCGTCAAAGTCGTATCCAAATGAATATGTGGCTCAATAAAAGGTGGCAATACTAGGGAGCCATCTACATCGATTACTTCCTCATTTGCCTCTGTTTCAACTAGTTGTTCTTGCGTAATTTTTTCAAACTGACCTTCTTTAATAACAAGATGCCAGAGACCTTCTTTTCCTCGTAAAGTTGCATTTTTAATAATCAACTGAAATCACCTTTGCTTCTTTAAGTTTTTTTGCTTCTGCTACTTTCATGAATACGAAGTAAATTACCGCTGTTCCTAGTAGTGCATTTAGTGGTGTAATCCCAGGTGCTACTTGCGCAATAGCTACACCTACACCCCACGCCGCAATTGAAACCCAGTTTACTGATTTAAAAGTCATTTCTTCAAAAGCTTTATATTCTCTGCGCTTTACAAAGAAGTAGTCTGTAATGATGATGGCACCGATAGAAGGGATCGCAGCACCAAGAAGTGTTAGGAATCCTACAAAGTTGTTGTACATCCACATTGCTAGTATGGTTCCAACTAGTCCATTTACCACTACAAATACCTTTTTAGGAATCTTCGTGATGTTTGCAAATCCTAAGCCTGAAGCATACAGTGCATTGTCATTTGTTGTCCAAATATTTAACCCGAGTACAATAATAGCTGGAATCATTAATCCCTGTAGAAACATTACTTCTGAAATATCTGCTAAGCCATAAGACATCGATCCGATTGCTCCGAAAAGGAACATTAATGAGTTTCCTAAGAAAAAGGCGATCACTGTTGCAACTACTGCTGAACGTGATGTTTTTGCAAAACGCGCAAAGTCTGGTGTTAACGTTCCTGCACTGATGAATGATCCGACGCAAATCGTAAGGGCTGCTGAAAGTGTGATGGATACGTTTGGTTTGTAATCCATCAGAGCTTCTATTCCACCTAAGGACTCAGTTGCCTCAACTGCTGAGTAGCTACCAAGAATCGCAATTGCTGGCACCGCTACGAATCCTAAAACAACCAGTGCTTTCATTCCAAAAATTGAAGTTGCTGTCATTGCAAGTCCAAAGATGAATATTAAGGCGTACACATTCCAGTCCATTGCATTTGCAACTGGAACTGCAAACATCGCTACACCTACTCCGAACCAACCAACTTGTGTAAATCCTAGTAAAAAGGATGGAAGATAGGATCCTTTATCACCAAATGCATACTTTGCCAAAAGGTGTGTTGATAATCCTGTCTTCGATGCTATATAAGCTAAGGTTCCTGTAAAAATTCCTAAAGCTAGATTCCCTGCTAACACGATTATGATAAACTCTGAAAATGTTAAGCCCATCCCAATTTCTCCACCAGCTAGCATACTTGCTGAGAAAAACGTAAGGCCTAGCATTACGGATAATGTCTTCCAAAAACCGTTTCGACTAGATTGTGGAACTGCTTGCCATGAGAACTCTGAATCCACTTTTTTCATAAATGATTCCTCCTGTATGATCATTTCTGATACCAGAAGCAAGCAGAAAAAAAAGAGGCTAATTACCAGGTATCCTGACAATTAGCCCTTTCATCTATTAAAAGGAACAGGGAAAGTTTATACACGTATCCCCACGTCTTTTAATAAAATCCGCCGTCCTTGTCAGCCTCTCTGGACTGAATTAAAGGTACCAGTTATTAAATTAATGTTATTATTGCACAAAAATCTCCAAATCGTCAACAACTATATTTAAAATGTTTGACTAGAATACTATTTCCCCGAAAATAAAAAAGCCCAGCACCAGTAAGGTGATGGGCAATATGATTATTGAGCTGTATAGCCGCCGTCAACAATTAAGCTGTTTCCTGTCATGAATGTAGAATCATCACTAGCAAGGAATAATACAGCTTTAGCCATTTCTTTAGCTTGTCCTAGGCGCTTCATTGGAGTCATAGAACGTAATACTTCTTTGCTTTCTTCAGGAATAATTGGAGTGTCAATGAAACCTGGGCAAAGAGCATTTACACGAATATTTTGCTCTGCATATTCAAGTGCTAATGAACGAGTTAAGTTCACTACGCCACCTTTTGCTGCATTATAGGCTGCTGAACCTGGTGATCCCACCCAACCATACATTGATGCAGTGTTTACGATTACTCCACCATCAGCTTTTAAGAATTCACGGATCGCTTCACGTGCCACTAAGAAAACACCATCTAAGTCAACATTAACCGTATTTCTCCACTCAGAATAGTCTAATTCATGTGATGGTTGAACTCGACCAATACCAGCATTATTGAAAACAATATCGACTTTACCGAATGCTTCAATTGTTTGTTTATAGATATTTGCTACTTCTTCTTCACTCGTAATGTTTGCTTTTACAAATAAAGCCTCTGCATTTAGCGCTTTCAATTCTTCCTCAAAAGCTTTTCCCTTTTCTTCATTTAAATCAACAAGAACAACCTTTGCTCCTTCTTCAACAAATAAACGAGCTGTTGCTGCTCCAATTCCTGAAGCTCCCCCAGTTATAATAGCAACTTTATCTTGTAGTTTTCCCATTATATAATCCCCCTTATTGTATAATATGGATAGCATTAACCTATAGTAGAGTAATATTTACTCCAATAGGCTTTGTCACCATTTGGTCACAATTCTATTTTACTACCTTGACTAGACTTAACAATCATCAAAGAAATTCAAAGTGTCTAAATAATAGACATTTCCAATAAAATTGTCTATTTTACGGAGGTTTTTTTATGAATGATGAATTGGATCTCACATCTAAACGACGAAATCGAACCCAAGAACACTTAAAGCATGCCCTTATTGACCTTATTAAAGAAAAGGGTTACCATTCCGTTTCTGTAAAAGACATTGTAGATAAGGCTACCTATAATCGCAGTACCTTTTATATTCACTACCATGACAAAATTGATTTAGCTGAAGACTTGCTAAATTCCATGATGGTAGGATTATGGAACTCGGTTGGAAAACACCATCCTCCAGGACAAAAAGTGTATACATCTAAGATAGGCAAGCCTTCTTTTAATATCGTGTCTTATATTTATGAGCATCGACACTTTTTTGAACTCATTAAATATGACGACACATTACCAGGGTTACATACAAGCTTCCCTCAAACCATCTTAAAAATTTATCAAGAAAAATTTATATTTGAAACAATCAACAATATTCCAGTCAATATGGACTATTTTAAACGCTATACAGCGTATGGCTTTTACGGGCTTATCCAAAATTGGATTACAAGCGGATTTAAAGAGTCCCAAGAGGAATTTATTGAGGAAGTCATTGAATTAACAAAAACGCATATCTATTCGTTTAAGTATATAAGTCATTAAAAAGGACAGGTTCAGCATAGTGGACCCGTCCCTTTTTTATATATGCTTCCGAAGTTCCGATTCTACTAACTTCATATCCTCCAATAGTTGTGGATACAAGTTTGGCCTTCTTCTGGCCGCGAGTGGATGATACGCAACAGTCGTTTGATATCCATTCATTTGATAGAAATTGCCCCTAAGCCCTTTGACTTCAAGCTCTGGATTCTGAAAAAAAGATTGCACTGCTACATTGCCTAGACAAACAATAAGTTTAGGTTTTTGTTCCTCCAGTTGCGTATACAAATGGTTTATACAAATCTCGCGTGTCTTTTCCTTATCATAGGCGCGTTTCGGTTGTCGTTTTAAAATGTAAGTAACATATATTTGCTCTTTATCTAATCCCGCTTCATATACTGCCTTTTGCAAGGTTTGCCTCGTTCCACAAACCATTGGATTACCTTCACGATCTTCACGAGCACCAGGATTATCCAAAATAATCATGATCGGTGCTTTCGGATTGCCCTCACCCCAAATCATTCGCGCTCCTTGTTGATACAACCCACAATCTTCACAATTCTTCACATCTTCGGGTACAGGATCCTCATTCCACATCACCGGACAGAACGAATTCATTTTACTCACACTCCTTATGATTATGATAACCAGAACTAGAAAAAACCAAAAAAATCTGGACTATTTAATGAGTCCAGATTTTTATTTAAAGAACATTCTCGGTTACAATTTGAAAAATAAGTAGTACTGTTACAATTCTTAAAATTGGCTTTACATATTGAGGCTTTAACTTTTGCGCAATACGCACCCCGATTTGAGCCCCTGTAAAAGAACCAAGTAACAAGGCAATGGCAACCGGCCAAATGATCTTACCAGTAGCAATATAGGTCATCGCAGCTCCAAAACAACTTGAAAATGTAGCAAGGCGGACCAATCCGACGGCACGAATGTATGCAATATTTAAATGATTATATAGATAAAGCATTAAAGTGCCTTGACCAGGCCCAAATAGTCCATCATAAATGCCAATACTATATAGCCCGGGTGCACTAATTTTATTGAACTTCAATGGCTCATTTCCGGTAAAATCTCCTTTTCCCACAAAAGAAACAATGAAAGCGAATAGTAGCAGGACAATTGCTACAATATACATGTTTTCTGATGAAATCCGTGAAGCGATGAGGCCCCCACTTATCCCGCCAGAAAGGCTAACCGGTATAATCCAAACCGATTCTTTTAAAGAGAGCTCCTTTTTACGCAACAAGTAGAAGAAACTCGAGAACGAACTTATTGTATTGGAAACCTTATTCGCTCCAATTGCCGAATGAACAGGTACACCTAAAAGTAACATCGACGGCAAACTGATTAATCCCCCACCACCAGCAAGCGTCCCCAAAGTCGTCGCACAAACCCCAATAAAAAACAGGATAATATACTCCATTTATTACCACCCCTTGTACCTTAAGTATAGTAGCAAAAGAGTGATTAAGAAATTTAATCTTTATTATAGAAATGGATAAGTATTTCCTATGGAACACTGGACACAAAAAGTTAAAGGAATTTTCACATTTAACAGGTTGAATTTCTATTAAAATAGGAATGAATAAATAGAAAGGAAGTGGACGTTTGTTACTTAAAGTGCGAACTGAATCAGAGGAATTGTTAGCTCTTCGTTCGTTAGATATTCGAATGGAGTTAACTGCAAAGGAGAAATTTCTCTACCAAAACCTTGAAAGAGGCTATGAAGGAGAGGTGAAATTTGATTCCATGCTACATGATCTTCGTGAAGAAAGATATATAATCAATGACCTTTTATTAGAAGTAAACAACTCCTTTTTCCAAATTGATACATTGCTTATTTCAAGGGGCATAATTAATGTTTTAGATATAAAAAACTTTCAAGGGGATTGTTACCTTAAATCTGACAATCTTTTTTCTGTTACAACTGGCCGTGAATATAAAAACCCCATAACTCAAATAAACAGAAGCGCCTCTTTATTCCGCCAATTACTCCAAAATCTCAATCAACATTACCTAGTGGATGCCTCCATTATTTTTATCAATCCCGAGTTTACATTATACCAAGCACCTCTTGAACAGCCATTTATTTTACCAACTCAAGTAAATCGATTTTTGAGAGATTTAAATAAGGGATCTTCTCCGTTAACTGACGGAGATAGAAAAATTGCTCAAAAACTATTAGAATTGCATCAGCCGAAGAACCCCTTCACCAAGTTGCCATCCTATACTTATGAAAAAGTTAAAAAAGGGATCTTTTGTAAGAACTGTAAGTCCTTTCAGATTACAATAAATCACCATAACCTAGTTTGTGATAACTGTGGAGGAGTGGAAAAAATAGACCAAGCTATTTTGCGAAATGTGAAAGAATTCAATTTGCTTTTTCCTAATCAAAAAATTACAACTCAAGCCATTTATGAATGGTGCAAACTTGACCTATGCAAACGCACATATTCGAGAGTCCTAAAAGCAAACTTTAATACTATTGGTAACACAAAAAATACATACTACGAATAAAAGTTAGTACTGTAAAATATAAAACCTCATCTAACTATTTCGATGGGGTTTTTTGTTGTTGGTGTATTTTATTTTGGGTGGTCCTCCATGTGGCTCTTTAATTTTTTGCAATGAGGGCTTGTATTCTGACTCTATTAATTTCGTTTTCGCGTTCTTTGTCCGAATCACACCTTCTTTCCGACTCATTCCTGCATCCTTGTCTATCTTTCTGTCCGAATCAAGCTCGCTTTCTGACTCTACTAATCTCGTTTTTGCATTCTTTGTCCAAATCATACCTTCTTTCCGACTCATTTCTTCACCTTTGTCTATCCTTCTGTCCGAATCAAGCTCGCTTTCTGACTCTACTAATCTCGTTTTCGCATTCTTTGTCCAAATCACACCTT
>Ga0180217_1003361_pt1 | contig 13631 bp, 8 predicted proteins | sample eDN3rd37CBELigOP_FD_128521 | JGI IMG/M metagenome (GOLD analysis project Ga0180217, IMG submission 128521) | Enriched Organic Plus compost microbial communities from Emeryville, California, USA - eDNA 3rd pass 37_C BE-Lig OP (version 2) (version 2) ... | reverse complement strand
CAGCCGCCTCGCGCAAATCTCTACTCGACATGGCCGCGTCCACGCGCTATCCTCCGGAAGCTGTTCGCTTCCGACGATGAGGATGCAACCTTGACGAATACTGAAAATTCAACGCCTGCAGCGCCCGAAACGGCTTCCTCCAACGGCGGCTGGATCGCCACCTGGCAGGCGATTCCGCTGTATCTGCGCATTCTCGGCGGCTGTCTGCTGGGCGTGTTGGTCGGCTTGCTGCTGGGCGAGCACGCCTCCTATCTGGCGATGCCGAGCCGAATCGTGCTGCAACTGCTCGCCGCGCTTGCCGCGCCGCTGATTCTCGTTGCCGTCGTGCAGGCGCTCGTGCGGGCCGAATTGCCGCGCGGCACTGCGCCGCGGCTGCTGTTTTTGCTGATCCTCAACACGCTCGTGGCGATTTTCATTGGCCTGCTTGTGGCCAACATCGTGCAGCCGGGGCGCTGGAATCCGGCAGGACCGCCGGAAAATGTGGAGAAGCGCGAACCGAAGAACGTGGTCGCGCTGCTGCTCGACAATGTGCCCAAAAGTTTGCTCGGGCCGCTCGGGGACGACGGCAAGGTGATCTCGGTCATTCTGATCGCCGTCGCCACCGGCTTCGCGATGCGAAAGCTGAAAAATCACCGAGCTGCGCCGGCTGCGGAGACCGCGATCGAGTATTTCTTTGACATTTTGCTGGTGATGCTGCACTGGGTGATCGAAGTCATCCCGTTCGCCGTGTTCGGCGTGGTAGCGAGCATCGTCGGCACGAAGGGATTCGGCGACTTTATTGCGCTCGGCGGTTTTGTCATCGCCGTGATCATCGCTCTGGTCCTACAGACCATGTACTACCTGGTGCGGATTTACTTCAAATCGTGGGTCCGCCCGATCGACGCGCTGCGCGGCATGCGCGACGCGCTGGTGATGGCCTTCTCGACGGCCAGTTCGACGGCGACGATGCCGCTGACCTATTCGCTGCTGCGCGAAAAAGTGGGAGTGCGCGAGCGGTCGGCCAGCTTGGGGGCGCTCGTGGGGGCGAACTTCAACAACGACGGCACCGCGCTCTACGAGGCGATGGCGGCGCTCTTCATCAGCCAGACTCTCGGCCGCGATTTGACGTTCGGCCAGCAACTCATGGTGGTACTCACGAGCGTCGTGGCGTCGGTCGGCGCCGCGGGCATTCCCGAAGCGGGGCTGGTGACGATGACGCTCGTCTTTGCAGCGGTCGATCTGCCGATCGAGTACATCCCGATTCTGCTCACGGTTGATTGGTTCCTCGACCGTTGCCGCACGACCATTAACGTGATGGGGGACGTGAACGTGAGCTGCATCCTCGACGGCAAAACGCCCGAAACACCCGTAGCCGGGGCGTAACACGCCCCTGGAGAAGGTCGCGAGGACGTTCGATCCGCGCAGACTCGGATCAGATAGGCGGCAGCGCAGATTGGGATGGACAGACTACTCGCCGTTCTCCGGGGCGTATTACGCCCCGGCTAATGGCGGTTGTCTTGTTTAGTCCATTCGAGCGCTGCTGATCAGCTTGATGAACTCGGCGTTGGTCTTGAACCGGCTGAGTTGCTTGGTGAGCTGTTCCATCGCATCGACCGGGTGCATGCTCGAGAGCGTGCGCCGCAACATGGTCACTGCGTGCAGCGTTTCGGGATCGAGCAGCAGTTCTTCGCGGCGGGTGCCCGATTGGGTCACGTCGATCGCGGGCCAGACGCGGCGCTCGGCCAGCTTGCGGTCGAGCACCAGTTCCATGTTGCCGGTGCCTTTGAACTCCTGGAAGATCGCGTCGTCCATGCGGCTGTTCGTTTCGATCAGCGCGGTGCCGACGATCGTCAGCGAGCCGCCTTCTTCGAAGGCGCGGGCCGTGGCGAAGAGTTTCTTGGGCACGTCCATGGCCTTGATGTTAAGGCCGCCGGTCATCGTGCCACCCTTGTCGCCCACCCACTTGTTGAAGGCGCGGGCCAAGCGGGTGATCGAGTCGAGCAGCAGGAAGACGTCCTGGCCCATTTCGGCCAGCCGCTTGCAACGCTCGATGATGAGCTGCGACAGGCGCACGTGGCTTTCGATGTCGTTGTCGAGGCTGCTCGCGCAGACCTCGCCTTTGACGTTGCGCCGCATGTCGGTCACTTCTTCCGGACGCTCGTCGATGAGCAGGATGAACTGCTTCACCTCGGGGAAGTTTTGCGACATGCCAGCGCTGATGTGCTGCAGCATGACCGTCTTGCCGCTGCGCGGCGGAGCGACGATCAGCGCGCGCTGACCGCGACCAAGGGGCGTGAGGAGGTCCATCACGCGGGTCGTCAGCGGTTGCGGGCCCGTTTCGAGCCGGAACCACTGGTTCGGATTGATCGGCGTCTTCTGGTCGAAGCTCTTGACGTTGACGTACTCTTCCGGCGGCATGCCGTCGACGTCGAGGATTTCCCGCAGCCGAGGCCCCTGTTGTTTGCGGGCCGGCTGGACGGTGCCGCGAATCATCACGCCCTGCCGCAGGCCGTACTTTTCGATCATCGTGCCCGGCACGAAGGGATCGCTGCGTTCGCGGGAGTAGTTATTGTCGGGGCTGCGGAGGAAGCCGTAGCCGTTGGGATGCAGTTCGAGCAGGCCGTAGCCCGGTTCCAGTGGAACGTCGCTGGCGCCTCCCTGGGCCGGGAGCTGATCGGCTTGCGGGTCGAGGTTGCGGTCGATGCCTTCGCCAAATTCGCGATTTCCGCCGCCGCCCTGACTGCCTCCCTGGTTCGACGAACGACGCCGCCGGCGGGTCGGACCACTTCGGCCACCACCGCCGCCGCCGGAGCCGTTGCTACCGTAGTAGCCGCCGCCTCCGCCGCCGCCGTATTGATTGCCGTATTGTCCACCGCGACCGCCGCCCCCAGTCCGAGGGCGGAACTTCTTTTTGGCCATGCTTTTACCCAACGAGGAACCGGCGAAGCAGTTTGTCGTCTGTTAGAAGGCTTCGCGCGCTAAATGGCACGGATAGGAATGGCGGAACGACCACAAGGGTGAGGACCAGTCGGCAGCGGCCGAGGCCTCGACCCAACGCTAGAGCGTTCCGCAAAACGCAGATGCGACCCCATTGTTCGGACGTCGAGGACGTCCCGCTGAGGGGCCCGTTCAGCTTCGGAAAAACCGACGCCAGCGCAGCGCATGGTGCGCGGGCGACCGATACAAGCTAATTCCCGGCATTCGCCTGAGCTAACTTCTCCGCCTCCTGCTCACTACTGCAATTCCCGGCCCGGGACGCGAACTTTGTTAAAATCCCTGTTCGCGAGCGTACCGAACCGATTTCTCCGGCGACATGCGGTAACCGCTTACGCCGTGGGGAGAGAGAAGCATTCGTCCCAAGTTGGGGAGCAGACCTCTCGGCCTGAAGCCCTCAAACCAAGGGCACCCGCGGCAGATGGTCCGCAGCGAGCTATGAACGCTTACAAGTTAGACAGAAGTGTTACTACAGCGAATCTTAGTGATTCCATCGGTCATGTCAAGCGCTTGCTCCAGCGGGCGGTGAGAAAATAGGGAATTACCGCAAACGCCGCCTGGCTTGCCAGATTTGCCGCTGGGGCCGCAAAAACCGGGTGAAATCGACGCCTCTGGGGCCGTTTCTCGGTTCTCCACGCCCGGTTTTCTTGCTTTCTTGCGCAGAAAGGGGCGGATTCGGAGCATCCGACGGCAATTCCGGCACGATCGACACTTTTCCTACAACCGGCGTGAGGCGACTTCCGATATCTGAACCTGAGTGGCCATTTCTACGCTTGCGCGGGTGTGGCTACTCAGGGGAGCGCGGCGGCCGCGGGGCGACGCGCTTAGAAGGCCGGTGTCGGGGGGCACGGATTGCCATGTGCTTGAATATGCGATGGATCGTTGGGGTGGTCTTGGCGCTCGCGGCTGGCGTTGCGTCAGCGGCGGACGCCGTGCGCTGGACCGGTGATTTTCGCCAGGCTTGCGACGTAGCCGCCCAGGACAAGCGACTCGTCCTGCTGCACTTCTATTCCGACAACTGTGGCCCCTGCGTGCGAGTTGATCGGGAAGTGTTCAGCCAGCCGCAAGTGGCTCAGGCGATCGAGCGCTACTGCGTGCCGGTAAAGGTGCACGTCGAGCAGATGCCCGATTTGGCCCGTCGCTACAACATCCAGCGCTGGCCGACCGACGTGATCGTGACTTCGGCGGGGCTCGAGGTGTATCGCACCGTCAGCCCACAATCGCCGACGCAATATCTGGCGATGATCGAGCAAGTGGCGCTGCATGCCGGCGCTCGACCGGCCGCTGGCGGCCAGGTTCCCGTTGGCGCGACGGCTGCCACTCCGCCTTCGCCCTATCCGAGTCCCTATCAAGGCGGTCCGGTGACCGGCACGTACCAGTCGCAGTTGCCGACCAACGATCGAAACACGTATCAGTCGGCGATTGGTCCAGCGACGCACGCCAATCTCGACGTTCAGCGGACGCCGTTCGGCGCGGCGCCGGGGCAGCCCAACAGCACGCCTCCGGACGTCGCTCCGACGGGCAATCCGGTAGGCACTCTCGCTCCGCCCGCTCAAGCCCAGGCTTCGCCGTACTCGGCCGTGCCCGATCCGGCTGGCAACGCGAATTTCCCTCAGCAAGGTCCGGCGCCACAACAGCAGGCGGCTGCTGTGCCGAGTGGCAGCGTTTACGGCAACCAGCCGCCTGCGGCCGGACCGCAGACGTCGGCATATGGCCCGACTCCGCCGACGACCAGCGTCGCTGCCGGCAGCGCGGTTCCCGCGTCGTACGGCGCAACGCCTGATCCGCAAACGCCGCCGCAGCCGGTGGTGAATCGTTACGCCATGCAGACGCCGCCGGACTATGAAGCTCGAACGCCGGCTACTCCGCCTGCTCCGCCCGCCGCGACGGCTGGCTCGCCAGGGCCGTATTCGATGCAGCCGCCGTTTGCCGCCAGTGCGCCGCAGTCGGCTCCGCCTGGCGTGCAGCCGCAGATGGTTCCGTCGAATGCCGCGCCACCGGTCGTGCTCGACGGTTGCTGCGTTGTCACCATGCTCGAAACTCGCCGGCTGAAGAAAGCCGATCCTCAATTCGGCGCCGTGCACCGCGGCCGCACTTATCTGTTCGCCTCGGCTGCCGAGCAGCAAAAATTCCTGGCCGATCCCGACCGCTACGCGGTGATGCTCTCGGGCTATGACCCCGTCCGCTTCGCCAAAACGGGGGAACTGGTCGAAGGCAAGCGGCAGTTCGGCATGATGTACCAGCAGAAGATCTATCTGATGGCGGACGAAGAGTCGCTGAGCCAGTTCAGCGCCGAGCCGCAGTTCTATTCGACTGCAGCCCACCAGGCGATGCTCCGGAGCGAAACCGGCGGCACGCAGTGGCGGTAGAAGTTGTCTTCGCCGGAGGGGAGTATCCTCCGGAGAGACTGCGAGTGGAGATGGCGACTCGCTCGCGATTTCGAACGTAGCTGAATTCGCCAGAGTTCAGATGCAATGAGAGCGGATGCTCTTCGTGCGGGGGGCGTCTGAATTCTGACGAATTCAGCTACGGCGAACTCTTTGTGACGCTCCGCCTCTTTGGGTGCGGAGCGTTTTGTTGCTTTTCTCCGGCGGTTGTTAGCGTCCGGCCAAAGCTAGTCCTTGGGGTTGCACAGTTCGTGCAAGTGCGGCCAGGTGTAGAGGCCCAGGTCGTGGCCGTCGGACCAGCGGATCTTGAGCGCGTAGTTGCCGACCAGGCTCATCTCCTGCACCTGGATGTCTTCGGAGATCGAATCGACATCGATCAGCCGCTCGCGCGTCACTTCGTCGACGCACATCGCGCAGCGACACTCGCCGCGCAAATACTTTAAGCCGAGAGCGCACTTCTGACCGTCTTGCCAGTCGATGAGGAGCACCCGGTGCGGATGGTCGGGGCGAATGCGGGCCGGTGGGAGGATTTCGGTCATTTGTGTTGACGTGGTGTGTAGGTTGTTATAAATTGTTTGTGAGTGTGCGTCGGCGCGGAGCGGTGGCGCGTTGTTGGTTGGAGTTTGCGAATATAGACCGAGTCGGCGTTTGTCGTAAGTTGCTGTCGCGTGGTGCTGGGATGCAGCGACTTACGGCGATTCGGATTCTGGTGGAGTGAATGGAGGTGGTGAAAAAAACGGAGGGTTTTTCACCGAGTTGGGGGCCCCTAGTGGGGCGGGGGCGGTGAAAAACCGTGGTGGTTTTTCACCAGTTGGCCGTGTGAGGCGGTCCGGACGCTCGACGTAAGTGACGCGTGGCGTTGTCGGGCGAGGAACTGACTTGTGTCCGACGAGGCGGGGCCTCGTGGGCGTTTCGTCCCAGGGGGGCTGGGACGGAGTCGGCGCAGCGGTTGGTCTGTCTGACGCTGGTCGCTGCGCGTGGCGATTGGGGTGGGGCGGGGGTATGATGGCCGGCGGTGATGCGGCATTTATTTGTGCATCGGGTTGGCGTGCATGGTTTTGGTAAGTGACATTCTGATTTGGTGAACGGCATCTGGTTAGCGACGCTTCTTAGAAGCGTTGCGTGAACCGCCATCAGCGAACGCTTCTGAGAAGCGTCGCTAACCGGGAATGATTGTCGCCCATCGGGGATGACTACTGACCGGGTCATCGTCTGACCGGGTTATCGTCGCTAACCGGGTGGTGATACTTGACCGGGAAACGGTGGTTAACCGCGGGGCGATTTACCGGATATTGAGGTGCAGCATGTTGCGAATTGGTTTGGCAGTGATTTTGTCGCTCGGTGTGGTTGCGGCGCGCGGCGCCAAGGAGTTGCCGGTCGTTTACACCGACGACTTCGAGAAGGGGATGGACAACTGGCAGCCGCTCGATCCGGCGCAGTGGAAAATCAAGAAGACCGACAAGGGGCAGTTGCTCAGCCAGCACGAGAAGAAGACGAACTACAAGCCGCCGCATCGCAGCCCCACGAACATCGCGCTGCTAAAGGATGTGACGGTCAGCGATATGGACCTGACCGTGAAGGTGCGGAGCACGCATCCCGACTACGGTCATCGCGACGCGTGCATTGTGTTCGGCTATCAGGACCCGGCACACTTCTATTACGTGCACCTGGGGAAGCAGGCCGACGACCACGCCAACCAGATCTTCATCGTGAACGATGCCGCGCGGAAGAAAATCTCGCTCACTTCGACTGACGGGACGAACTGGGACGACGAGTGGCACACGGTGCGCGTCAAGCGTCGGCCGGAGTCGGGGAAAATCGAAATCTACTTCGACGACATGGAAAAGCCGGTGATGACGGCTGAGGACAAAACGTTCGCCTGGGGCCGGATTGGGCTGGGGACGTTCGACGACACGGCGGATTTTGATGACCTGGAGATTCGCGGGAAGAAAAAGTAGGGGCGGAAGGTGGATGGGGGAGGGCAGCTTTCAGTTGTCAGTGCTCAGTTTTCAGTACTATGTACGGGCTCGTCCGATCGCTGGGCGTTTATATATTTTTGCTGTGAACTCCGCTCTCTGTCGCTTGAATCCTCGCCGCAGGCCGGCAATTTCTGCCGAGTGCTAGCAGTTGGATGGGCCTTTATCGGCAAATTGTGCCGGCTGGATAAACTTTTCTGGCTTTAACAAAAGTTCTCATGTCGCCCGGTTCGATAAAGTCGCTGCCTTGAGGTTTTTTCTCTCAAGTGCGAGCGATCGATCGAGGAGAACGGCGATGCGAGCTTCGGCATTTCTGAATTGGGCGAGCTGGTCGGCTGCCGTGATTGGCGGGTGCCTGTCGGTGGCGGTTGCGGTGGCTCAAGAGCCCGGTTTGATGCGTGCGGGCAGCGCCGGCTCGTCGCGGTCGACGCTCGTGCGACCGCCGGCTGCCCTTTCGGCGCCGCGGTATGGCGAGGAGCACTACCAGGTCCCGCAGCCGGGACGCCTCTCGTCGGCGCAGACCGCCGCCGCCCGGCCGCTGCCGTCGCGGGCTAGCGAAATTGGGAGCGGCGTGCGGCAGGTCGCCTATCAGGATCTTGCCGAAACGCAGCCGTACTATGTGCCGGGGAGCGGACGCGTCGAGCAGCTACCGCCGGCGATTAGCGGATCAACCCCGCAGTCGTGGCCCGGCGGTCAGGTGATTGGTCCGACGGAGTATTACGATCCGGGCTATGCCAACATGGGCAATGCGCCCTGCAATCCGGCTTGCGATCCGTTCTGCATGCCGCCGCCGCTGATTGGCATGCCGTGTCTGAGCAGTTTGGAACTGATCGCGGGCGCTCATGGCTTCACCGGGCCGCTCAATCGCGGAGCGGGCGGCAGCTTCGGTTTTCATGAAGGGGCCCAAATCGGCCTGCCGGTGTTTGGCCTGGCGTCGGCGGAGTTCGGCGTGCTGGTGACGCAGAACAACTTTGAAGGGAGCTCGCTCACGCCTGATGACCGCAGCCAGCTATTTCTGACGGCGGGCGGTTTCCGCCGCGTCGATTGGGGCCTGCAGGGTGGTTTGGTGTTCGACTACCTGCACGACGACTGGGACTACCGGGTCGATCTGGCCCAGCTTCGCGGCGAAATTTCGTACGTATTGCCGTGCGGGCACGACATCGGCGGTTGGTTTACGGTCGGTGTGAACGACGCACGCAGCGACGTGAATGTGATTCAGCCGGTGACGGGCGGGCCCGAAGTGATTACGCGGGTCGGCCGCACGTTCGACGTGAACGACATTTTCGCGTTCTTCTATCGTCGGCAGTTCGCCTGTGGTGGAGAGGGGCGGCTGTTCGGCGGTTTCACTTCGGAAGGCGAAGGCTTGTTTGGCGGCGACTTCCGTTTTCCGATCAATCCGTGCTGGGCTTTCGAAGCCGACTTCTTGTATGTCGGGGCGAAGGATTCGCCGGTGACGCCGGCCTTTGCGGATGAGAACTGGAACGTGTCGCTCCAGGTGGTTTGGACGCCGTGGGCCCGCAACTGCGGGAAGAACTACGATCGGCCGCTGCTGGGCGTGGCGAATAACGGCTCGTTCCTGACGACCATCCGATAAGCCGGGAAATGACGAATGACGAAACGAGGGCGGCTACGCCTGCCCGCCGTTTGGTCCTTGGTCATTTAGGCGTTGGTCGTTCGTCTCATTCGGTCGCCTGCGGGAATGCCCCACGCTCCCCTTTGGGGCGAAGATTGCTCGCCGTACAATGCCCGTGCTGGTTTGCGTCTTCAGGGCGCAGTGGGTGATGGGCCGTGAGGAGCGGTGATTCGATGCAGTCGCGCCGGAGAGCGTAAGACATGTCGCGGATGGTTTCGTTTCTGGTGCTAGTGGCGATTCTGATCGTCATTGGCGTGCTCTTCTTCCGCGTGATGTCGGCCTTCTTGGTGCCGCTGTTCCTGGCGGCGCTATTCGCGGTGGTCTTTCAGCCGCTCTTTGGCTGGATGCTCAACAAGTGCCGCGGTCAGCGCTACATCGCAGCCGGTTTGACGACGCTGGCTGTGCTGCTGATCGTGCTGATTCCGGCTGGCCTGGTGATCACGATGGGCACGATGCAGGGCCTGGCGATCGTTGAGCGGTTGGAAGTGACCGACGTTCGCTCGAAGCTGAGCGGCCTGCGCCACCAACTCGATCTGGAGATTCCCTGGCGAACCGATCTGGAGCGTATGGAGGCCACGATCAAGCGCTGGAAGAAGGAGCAAATCGAGGACGGCACGCCGGATGTGAATCCCGAGATCGTCGAAAACCTGAAGGCCCGGCTGCAGAAACTGCAAACGCCCACCGACAGTGATGAACTGGACGATAGCGCCGATCCCGAAGCGCCAACGGTCGACACGACCGAATTGAGCGACGCGCTGACCCGCCTGGGGGCGTCGACGCCGTACTCGCTGCAACGAGACGAGGCGTTGCGCGAGGTCGACGCTGCGTTTCGCTCGCTGAAAAACACGTTGCTCGGCGGCTCGGGGCGGCAATGGCTGAAGGAGCTGGTCAATCCGACCGACGAGCAAGTTGCGGCGCTGCGCAACGCCTTTACGGCGCGGGCTGGCTCGCCGTTGCTTTCGGTGGGGGGGGGCACGGTTTCGGTCATCGGCAAGTCGCTGGTCGGCTTGCTGATTCTGATTGTTTCGCTCTTTTTTCTGTTCGCCGAAGGCTCGCGGATGCTCAACGCGGCGATTCGGTTGTCGCCGCTCGAAGAGAAGTACGTTCGGGAACTCGCCGAAGAGTTCGATCGGGTTTGTCGCGCGGTCGTTTCGGCGACGCTGCTCTCGGCGGTGGCGCAGGGCATCTTTGCGGGGATTGGGTTCTACTTCGCCGGCCTGCACGAATCGGTCGCGTTGCTCATGCTGCTGTCGATGGTGCTGGCAATGGTGCCGTTTCTCGGAGCGGCAGCCGTTTGGGTGCCGGTCTGCTTGTACTTGTACTTTGTCGATGGGCGGGCAACGGCGGCGATTCTGCTGGCGATTTACTCGACGTTCATCGTGTCGGGGGTGGACAACCTGATCAAACCGCTCGTGCTGCATGGGCAGTCGAACTTGCATCCGCTGCTCGCGCTGTTGAGCGTGATCGGCGGTTTGCAGGCGCTGGGGCCGATCGGCATTCTGGTCGGGCCGATGGTGGTGGTCTTTTTGCAGACGCTACTGAAGATTCTGCAGCGGGAATTGCTGTCGCTTGACCGTGGTGAAGGCTCGGCGGGATTGTTTGCGTTTTTGAGACCGGCGCCGGCGGCGCCGTCCCCCGCCGTGGCTGCCGCCGCTGCGGCGAGCGCGGCGACGGTTCCGGCTGGGACCGAGCCGGCTTCGTCCGAGCCGGCCGCTTCGACCGCCAACGGCAGTGGAGGTAGTGGTGGTGGCGCATCGGGCGCGAAACCGCAGGGAAGCGGAAAAAAACGCCGTAAGTGACCCGCGTCGCGCAACTTCTCTATTTGCTGAAATTGTCCAACTCGGCTAGGATTGGCGCGCTGATACCTTTTGCTCGGGAGCTGGGATTATGAACGGAGTCGCGCTGCTGCTAGCCGCAGCCTCGCTGGCCGTCGACTACAGTTGGGAGAAGTCGTCCGCCGGACAGATTGAATATATGGTCCGGGCTGAGGCCGAAGTAATTCCCAGCCTTGTCTCGGGCGAGGAGATTCACAGCGACGTTCCAGCTGAGGCCGGGACGGTCGATCGCTTTCGGCTGCGAATCGGCATCGACGGCAATCCTCCGGTATTCACGCCGGCCGCCCCCGCGCGGTTCGGCGTCTCGCCCGATCGGTCCGCCATGCTGGTCAAGAACGGGGGAGCGGCCGCCGAAACGCAGGACGTCACCTTTGGTTGGCAGCCGGGCGCCGACGGCAAGCTGATGTATTACGTGCAGATCAACCCGAATCTGCTGCGCACGTTGGAAGTCGGCGACGAGATTCAGGCGACGGTTGATCGCTCGCCGGGACCTGTCGGGACGTTCGTCGTCTTCGCCGGTAATAAGCAGCTTCCCCGCGTTCCCACGGGAACTACCGCATCGACCACGCAGCCGCCTTCCCGGTTTCCGCTCGACAGCGGCGCCTCGCCCGCGAGCGGTCAGCTTGGCGATTCGCTTTATGGCGGCTCGCCGACGTCGGCCACCGAGCCGGCGACACCTGCGCCTAGTTCTCGCTTTGGCGGCACGCTGACCGATCCGCCGGCTGCTTCAAGTCCCGCTCCGGCGACCGGCACAACGGGCGGATCGCGGTTCGACAATCCGGCGACCAGCGAGCCTGCCACGCCCCCCGGCTCCTTCCGTTTCGGTCAGAACAACAACACGCCTGCGACCGGCACGAATACGGGCTCGAATTCCGGTACGAACGACGCAGGCCCGGGGCGATTTGGTAATTCTCGTCTGGGCGGGTTCAATCCGCCGCCGCTCGACAATGCGCCGGCGACGGGCGGGAATGCTTCCAATTCCAATCCGTCCAATTCGACGAACACGCCGGGAACTGGGTTCCGGAATCCGCCTGCGCAGGATCAGGGGCGCGTTTTTGAGAATCGGCCGACGCTCGAGCCGCCGGCCTCATCGGCCAATCGGAATCAGCAGCCCGCGCCGCAGAGTCCGCCGCCCCAGGAACCGCAGCCGAACACGCAGAACTATGCTCCCGCGCCCGCGGTGGGCAGCGACCGGATGGCGATGGTCGATCCTAACATGAACCGCGGGGCTGGTTTTCCTACGCAGCAAGCGGCGGCGCCACCCGCGGCCCCCACTCCCGCCGAAAAGCCGTGGTGGTGGGGCTGGATGGTTTTCCTATTCTGCGTGACGTGCCTGTCGATCGGCGGCAATTTGTACCTTGGCTGGACGGCAGTCGAGTTCTACCATCGCTACCAGCGAGCCGTGGAACGGCTGCGATCGGGGAATACCGTGCGGGCCTAGTCGAAATCGAGGAGAGGCTGACCGCTGATTGAGTCGGCCAACGGCCGGACGATCGTCCCAGGGCCAAGAAACAAAAGAAGCGGCGAGTCGTGGCTGATTGCCACTGCTCGCCGCTTTCTTTTTTGGCTAGTTGTCGCTGGCGTCACTCGGCTGCCGGTCGGCTGCCGAGGTTGGCCAGTGTGAGGAACTATTCAGCGCCGCTTTCAATCGTCGTCACTGGCACGGCGGTTGCCCGTTGCATCTGTTCGGCCCGTTGGATGAGGGCCATGACGCCGGCTTCGCTCGTAGCGCCGGTGATCTGTTCGCGATACCAACCGTTTGGTGTTTTCGCAAAGATGATGAGCTGCGGAATCGCTCCGCCTCGCATCAGTCGCGAGGCGACCGCTGATTCGTAATCGCTGTTCACTTCGGCGAAATTCACGTTTCGCAGCTTGCCGGCTTGGGCCAGACGGGGCATCACGCTGCGCTTCATCGTCACGCAACCCGGGCACCAATCGGCGCCCACCAGAACCAGCAGCGGCCGGTTGTTCTCCTGCGCCTGTTGGTAGGCCGCTTCGTAAGGCTGAGCCCCACCTGCGAGCATTGCGGCTTGCAGAACCAGGCTCATCGCAATCCCACTCATCAATTTCTCCCTAAGAGTGAACGAGGATCTTCCTCTTCGTCGGCGCGTCCGCATCGCCCTACGCCGAACCGCAAAGTGGGCGAGTATAGATAAACTGTGACGGGGTGTCACGCTGCTAGCTCGTTAATTGCTGTAAACCGCAGCGGCGGAATAAGATGCGCGCAATTTGCTGGTGCGATTTCGAAGTTTGCGGTAGCAACTGCCCGCGCTTTGTGCGATAAGATAGCAAGACCTACCACAAACGCCCCTGCGACCACGCACGGCCGGCTGTTACAGGCAGTTTGGTCGCCGTACATGCGATTACGTACCGGCATCATCGGACTGGGAGAAGCTTGGGAGAACCGGCATCGGCCGGCCCTGCGCACGCTCTCGGACCGCTTCGAAATTCGAGCGATCACCTGCGAGGTGTCGCATTTGGCCGAACAGGCGGCGCGCGACTTCGGCTGCGTGCAGGCCGACGGCTTTCGGGCGATCTGCCAGCGGAACGATATCGACGTCGTCTTGATCCTGTCCCCCCAGTGGTACGGCCCGCTCCCAATTTTGGCTGCGTGCGAGGCGGGGAAGAGCGTCTACTGCGGAGCGGCGCTCGACATCGACGACCCTGCCGACGCCGCCAATCTGAAGAACAAGGTCGAGACAGCCGGCATCGCTTTCATGGCCGAGTTTCCGCGTCGACTTGCGCCCGCGACGCTGCGGCTGAAGGAGCTGATCGCCACGCGGCTCGGCAAGCCGAAGCTGCTGTTCTGTCACCGCCGCTCGCCGGT
>Ga0180217_1003357_pt1 | contig 13640 bp, 14 predicted proteins | sample eDN3rd37CBELigOP_FD_128521 | JGI IMG/M metagenome (GOLD analysis project Ga0180217, IMG submission 128521) | Enriched Organic Plus compost microbial communities from Emeryville, California, USA - eDNA 3rd pass 37_C BE-Lig OP (version 2) (version 2) ... | reverse complement strand
GCTGGGAAACCCTCTCTCAGCCCCTCGAACCCATGCCTCTTGACCTCGCAGCGTGAAAAGCTGATCAATCACATGCCCGGAGCGCGCCGTCAGGGAATTTCCACAGCATTCGCGACACGACCGGCCCAGAAGCCGCATCGGCTATGACTATGCCGTACCTGAAGAATCACGACCTACTCCAAACCGACAAACACGCTATCTACTCGCTGAGACACACATTTAAAGACCGACTTCGCAAGCATCGCGTCCCCTATGAGCCGCCGAATTTTCTTATGGGACATGAAGACAAAGGAATGGGCTCCCATTACGGAGCTGGTTACTCCCTGCCGCAGACAAACGAATACATACCACTTCTTGAATCTGACTGGGTCGACACAATTTCGTCTTGACTATTACCCATTTTTAAGGCAACATGCCTCCCGCTAAATCTTGAGAGGAGAGCGTGAGCGAACTTGAAAAAATAGAATTTCAGAAGCGCATTTGCAGAGAGATTGGGGAGTGCGCACGAATTTCTGGATACAACAACATCTTTCATTATTTAAAAAAGATGTACCAGGACCTGGGCGAGAAAGAAAAATCGTCCAAACCCGCATGGCATCATTAAGATGTTTTGTTCTTGAGAAAAATATTGAGCCGCACCTCCTGCGACTTGGATAAATATATTTGTAGCTTGAGATTGATCTTTTGATCTTCGAGAGCCCCGGTATTTGTGGGGCACCTATCTACCCCACCAATACCAACTTCAAGGAAGTTTCCCCGAGGAGTCTGAAGCCATTCAGAACGTCCAGAGGGAGCTCCCGGTGTTTGCGCAGAGCAAATGTTTAGCGCTGACGCCTGTCAAATTAATAAACCTGCGATTGTAAAATTCTCTATCGCAGATGATTATTATTGATTGCTATTGAAATCATTCAACAGAAAGGATCAATCATTAAATGAATATACACAATAACGTCTCCACTATTTGCAATTCATTGCATTTCAAAAGTTCAGTTTTTCAATACGCACATCTCCTCCAAAATGATAGACCCATCGCTTCCATCCTGTCCGACATCGTTGAACAACAATATAACCGACACTACTCGAAGGGCAACGAAACCAGGCTTAGCAGAACTTATGGTTTTTGGAAGGATGCCCCCTTTCTATTAAATAGAATTACGGTCAAGCGCCTCAAGGTAATTAGCCATCACCAGTCTTGTGAGCTTGATCAGGCATTGGAGTGGGCCTTTTCCTCTTATCTGAACGAAAATCCTGATATCCAGAAAATGGTCCAGGGCACCAGTATGGATGCCCTGCTCTCTTCACCTGAGCTTAGAGACAAGCGCAAACACCTGCCATTCAAGCCAAGTCCTAAGAAGCCCCGGGAAGATGAGCCAATCTCTCATATTCCTCAGGGGAACACGTTCGTGGATCACCTGATTGAATTTGCTGAGGAAAATGCTGATCATTATGTGGCCTATGCAATAACCATCACCTTTAAACCCGGCAGAGATCGCTGGCTCGACGGCGGCATTGAAAAGGCCGTTGCAACCATTGGAAGCAAGTTAAACCGAGTCCTACACAACCATCCTTCAGAGGCGAAGGGAACAGCCTGCCGGATGGAACTCGCCGAAGATTACAACCAAGGCTGGACCAACCTGCATCTGCACGGGATTGCTCTCATACCTCGGACGCTCGAACACAAACTCTCAAAGCTGCGAGCAGGTCCAGAGGAAGAGCGGTACCTGGGGCGCCTGCCCGAATTCATCTCTTCCGTGCAGCTCAAACCGATTCATGACCTGGAGGGTTGGGCATCCTATGCAGCCAAGCATTGGGCTAAGAGGTTGTACCGCAAAGAACATACCGCTCTCCATCCCTATAAGCGGAACAGCTAACGACAGGCCATCCAATGGATACATACATCACATTTCGTCAAAGGATATCCAAGGGTGATAAGCCCTGCCCACCCGAGCGCACAACGTGGGCAGGGCTCTTGCACCAAGGGCAGAGCGAGCACAACCTCTCGCAATCCGAGTATACCAAATGCCCCCCAACTTTAAATTCGCACACTGAGCGTAATTAAGGCACTTGCCGGTCGGAGATTCTTGACGATACGCGTATACAGAATGGCGAAAGCTCGGGTCCGACTTCCCACCACAACAGTCCTCTAGGGCCTCTTCTCGTTTGCCCTAGCCGCGAAAGAGTCTTGTGTTGGCGACATTGGAAATGCCCTGGGAATGCAGGAAGGTCGAAAGGCGGGGGTGTGGCAAAGACACTTCGATCGTTACAACCTAGTCGTGCTCTAGGGACGTTTGTAGCTTACCATGCTCAGCAAGCACAGGAGGGCGCCGCCCTGTATCCATGAGCCGGTCGTCGGCCAGTTCTGTGGTGGCCATCCAGCGAGCCTTGGAGCTACCCGAATTATATCAGTGGACACCCTTTGGGGATGGCCGCTTGACCTGCTTACATCGAGCCCCTTTCGAGATGCTTAGCGGCACCAAAAATTTCAAAAGCGTGACCTGCCAGCAAACTACCCAGTATCATCTCGCCACCATCTTCTGCAATTGAAAAAAACCGACCGAAAACACCCCCAACAAAATCTTCGCGAATCCTAAATATATCGGCAATATGATCAAGAATCACACCACAAAATGCCAAACCAAACAACAGAATACAGAATTGAAAAAACCACTCAGTTTCACTCGGCTTTTTAAAAAAGAATCCCAAAAATAATACAGCGAACACTAAAGCACCCAAAAAAAATGGCCACTGATTTTGACACCCCGAAAACGGACCATCTAATATCATGCAGCTGGAAGACATCATCAAAAAGCAATAAAATGAAAACAATCATTGCAGAAAACGCAGCAGCACCTGCCCCCTGCAAAATGCGAGAAAGCAAAACAGCGCCCCAACAATCCACTTTAAAAACAATACCAGGCTTGGAATGCTCATCTCTGGATTAATGTGCCAAATCTCCGGCAAACTATTGCCTGAATACTTAAATATACTTCCAAATACGATAAATATAAATAGAAAGAACAAATCGCTAGCAAGAAACGATTTACCTATAAAATTCCAACCCCACCATCTCGAATATTTACCGATCATCTCCCTCCCCCCCCCCAAAAAACATTTTTCTTCCACCCCTAGATCGCCTTTTGGTCACGGCAAGCTCCGGGGGCCAACGCAGTTGGCGCGCTGGCAGCCCTGCCTACCCCCGAGCGCACAACTCGGGCAGGTCTCTTGAACCAAGGGCAGAGCGAGCACAACATCTCGCAATCCGAGTATATCAAATACCTCTCCACTTTCAACTTGCACACTGAGCGTGATTAAGGCGCTTGCTGGTTAGAAATTCTTTGAGAATGTGTGCATGCTGAATGGTGTCGGCAGCCAATTGTTTCGCGATGAATACAACATGCACCAGTTATGAAAGCCAGTTGCCTTCGTCGGCCAGAGGGTGTCGGTCTATGATCAACAATCCTCCTGACTGCGCGCAGCACCCGCGCCAAAGTACCATTGAAAAAACTTCACAATTAATACATTTTTTTAATTAATGATACTGCAGTTTAGAACAATAGATGACGTAACATGTCCTTTAGTTTCCATCGCCTCACATCGCTTTTTCATATCCCTGCCGACTAAGTCTCATTGATTAGCGTTCCGAGGTACTGGCCGTAATCACTTTTGTTAAGAAGCGCTATTCGTCTAATGAAAGACTCCGTTTCAATCCAGCCAGCTCGGAAGGCAATTTCGTCGGGGGAGCCTACCAATAGTCCTTGTCGCTCAGTCAGCGTGCGCACGAAATTTCCGGCATCCAGAAGGCTGCCATGGGTGCCGGTGTCGAGCCAGGCGAAGCCACGTCCCATCTTCTCGATACGCAGTTCACCTCGGGCGCGGTACAGTTCGAGTAGATCGATGATTTCGAGCTCGCCGCGTGCGGAGGGTCTGACCTGGGCAGCAAGCTGCGGGGCATCGCCATCGAGGAAATAAAGGCCCGTTACGGCATAGTTTGATGGCGCTACAGCCGGCTTCTCGATTAGCGCCCTTACGTTCCCCTCCTCATCAAAATCAACCACACCGTAACGCTGCGGATCAACCACATGGTAGCCGAACACAGTGCCACCTCTCTTGCGCGCCGAGGCCGTGGCTAGGACTTCTGGTAGGCCGTGGCCAAAGAAGATGTTGTCGCCAAGGATCATGGCCGACGGTTGACCGGCGAGGAAATCCTCCGCCAGGAGATAGGCCTGAGCCAGACCGTCGGGTGACGGCTGCACGATGTATGTGAAAGAAAGTCCCCACTGGCTGCCATCTCCCAGGAGGCGACGGAACTGGGACTGGTCGTCCCTTGTGGTGATGATGGCGATCTCGCGGATGCTGGCCAACATGAGCACCGACAGGGGATAGTAGATCATCGGCTTGTCATAGATTGGCAGCAGCTGCTTGGAGACCCCAATCGTGATGGGCCAAAGGCGCGTTCCTGAGCCGCCGGCAAGAATGATGCCCTTGCGCGTCATGCAATAGCTCCAAGATCCTTCAGAATTGTGGTCAACCCGTCACGCCAGTCGGGACGTGGAAGCCCGAAGGCTGAGCAGAAGCTCGAACAATCGAGACGTGAATTGAGCGGACGTTGGGCAAGTGTCGGATAGTCGCTCGTGGCGATGTCGCACACCTCGCACGCAACACCAGCCGTCGAGAAGATTGTGCGGGCAAAATCTGCCCAGCTTATGTTGGGGCGGCCGGCGAAATGATGGATACCTCCGGGAGCCCCCTTGGCCATGCACAGTGCGGCGTGCCAGAGCGCTGCGGCAAGGGAGGCGGCGGGGGTCGGAGCGCCAACTTGATCCGCCACCACATTCAGCGATGGACGCTCATGCCCTAGCCGCAGCATGGTCTTCACAAAATTGGTGCCGTGAGAAGAAACAATCCAACTGGTCCGCAGGATGAGATGACGCCCGCCAGCGGCGAGCACGGCCGTTTCGCCAGCCAACTTGGTGCGCCCATAGGCGTTCAAGGGGGCCGTGCCGTCATCAGGACGAAATGGCTTATTGCCGGCGCCGTCAAATACATAGTCCGTGGACAGATGGAGGAACGGGATGGAGTGGCGCGCGCAGACTGCGGCCATGGCACCCGGCGCATCGCCATTGATGACAAGGGCATCGGGCTCATGCCGTTCGGCAAGATCCACCTTTGTCCAGGCCGCTGCATTGATGACTGCGTCTGGCTGCAACCGACCAATGACGTCACCGCAGAGCCTAGGGTTGGCAAGATTGACCTGCCCTCGGCCGAGGAAGGTTGCCATAATATCCGAGGGACAAAGCCTAGCCAGTTCCCTAGCGACCTGGCCAGTCTTACCGAAAACCAGCACCTTCACCCCAAAACACCCAGTCGCCGTCCGACGCCATGCCTCGACTGCAATGGCTGCCACCAGTCCGAATGATCCAGATACCATTGTACGGTCCGCTCAAGCCCCTCCTCCAGGGTGACCGATGGCCGCCAACCTAGCTCGTTGCGGATGCGGCTTGCGTCGATCGCGTAACGGGCGTCATGGCCAGGTCGATCGGCCACGAAAGTGATTAGGTCACTATAGCTGCCCTGCGGCCGCGGCTTTTTCCGGTCGAGGATCGCGCAGATGGTATGTACGAGATCAATGTTGCGAAGCTCGCAATTGGCTCCGATATTGTAGCTGCGCCCGACCTTGCCCATCTCCAAGACAAGCAGCAGGGCGTCGGCATGATCCTCGACAAAAAGCCAGTCGCGGACATTCTCGCCCGCGCCATAGACGGGGATGGACTGACCGGCAAGGGCGCTGAGAATCACTACCGGAATGAGTTTCTCCGGAAAGTGATACGGACCGTAATTGTTAGAGCAGTTGGTCAGCAACACCGGCAAGCCATAGGTCTCGTGCCACGCGCGAACGAGGTGATCAGAGGCCGCCTTCGAGGCCGAATAAGGCGACCGCGGACTATAGGGCGTGTTCTCGGTGAATTTCACCGTTGGGTCCGGCGGCAGTGAGCCGAAGACCTCATCGGTCGAAACGTGCAGGAACCGGAAGTCCGACGGCCTCCCGCGGCGTACCCAATAGGCCCGCGCTGCCTCCAACAGGTTGAAAGTGCCGGTGACGTTAGTGTCGATGAAATCGCGCGGCACGTCGATTGAGCGGTCGACGTGGGACTCGGCAGCGAGATGCATGATCGCATCGGGGCAATGGCGCACCATGATGCGGTCCAGCGCCTCTCGGTTGCGGATATCAGCATGCTCGAAAGCGTAACATTCGCTTCCAGCAACAGGCGCGACGTTTTCAAGGCAAGCAGCGTAGGTCAGGGCGTCGAGATTGACGATCTGATAGCCGCGGGAGACCGCAAGGCGGACCACCGCCGACCCAATGAACCCAGCTCCCCCGGTAACCAGGATCTTCATAGTTCCTCGCCAAAAATGAAAGGTGACTCAAAATGGGCAAAATCAATTGCCGCACGATCCTTCGCTGACAGGATCGGAGGGGATCTGAGCGGCCAATCTATCCCGAGACTGTCCCAGCGAATGGAACCGTCGCAGTCCGGCTCATAAAAATCAGAACATTTATATTCCACTACCGTATTGTCGGTCAAAGTCAGAAAACCGTGCAAGAAACCTTGTGGAATGAAGAGTTGCTTCTTGCTGCCCGGCGTGAGTTCCACTGCTATCCATTGACCAAAGGTCGGCGAGCCACAGCGAATATCGACGGCGACATCGAATATTGCGCCGGCGGCACATCGGATCAGCTTATCCTGACTGTGGGGAGGGGCTTGGAAATGCAGGCCGCGAAGCGTTCCAGCACGAAGCGAAAGGGAGCGATTATCCTGCACGAAATCAACATCGAGACCGGCCTCACGAAAGGTGCGCCGGTTCCAGCTTTCCTCGAAACAGCCGCGCTCATCCTCGAACCTTTCTGTCTCGACGATGAGCACGCCGTGCAACCCAGTGGTCACGATGGTGATTGACATTGTCATGCCTAGATGATCTTGACGGCTTCCGGGAAACCGAAGAGCCAGGTCTTATAAGGGAGATAACAGAGCTGAAAATGCCTGGACGTTATTGTCCACACGAGCAGCACCACCCCTAGTCCCACATAAGGAGCAACCGACACAATTTGAGCTGACGTCCCCCGCCAAAGATAGGGGATACGGGCAAAAATTATTGCCTGAAGGGGCAGAAAGTAGTAGCCGAGCCGGTCGGCAATCACCGAAGAGACAGCGACGAGCGGAAAAACCGCCATCATCATCAATGCTCCCAAACTCGCGAGGCGATAATCCTGCGGGAAGATAACCGACCAAGGACGGCGGAGCCAAATCATGAAGAAGAGGCCGGACAGAAATATCACGCCCGTGCGGTAGGCAGCTCCAAAGGCGTCAATCCCCGTGCCCACATAGCGGGATAGGGCGATTTCCGCATCACCGCCCGAAGCGAGCAGCCACGTGCCGGGCAAAGCCAGCAGCACGGCCAGAGCAAGTTTCCCCTTCGTGTATCCGCCCCAAGCGAGCGGTGCCAGCAGGATGAAGACAATAGCGCTGGCATGAAAACCAGCGGCCGCCACGGTCCACAATACAAATGCGAACAGACGACGGTCAATGAAGGACACAAAGGCAAGGCAGATGAGGCCGATCGCTACTGCCTGCCGAATACCCGACATGGGCATATTGAGGATGAGCACTGGGTAGAGCAAAACGATGAAGCCGAGGGGATCGGGCTGGCGCCGGGCAAGTACATGGACGCCCGAAAAGAACAGTGCCGATGACCAAACATTGAGCCACGGGTAAGGCAAATCAGCCATGTGGGTCAGCTGGACGATGATCCACCAGAGTGGTTCCCGCTGCTCAAGAACACCTTCCCATCCCAAGCCCTGCCGCAGCTGGTACTGGCGGTAATAGCCGGTCCAATCGCAGCCAACCTCAAACCGGAAAGCAGAGAAGATAAACAGCAGCACGAGAACTGGAAAATACAGACGTTGCCCACCCAACGCCCGGATGAAGGATAACCCGCCATAGGCTGCAAGATACATCACCGCCGCCCCCCTTCCACCACCGATTTCAGCAATCGAGCAACCCGCGGCGCCCAGACCTGCAGACTGAACTGCTGCTCGACCTTCTGACGGCCGGTTGCTCCCATATGAAGTCGCAGGCTAGGGTCACCCAGCAGTCGCGATATTGCTTCTCGCCACTCTTCCTCTGTCGTCGCTAGAAAACCATTGACGCCGTGCTCAACAATCTCTGCGTTTACCCCAACCGGAGAAGCGACCACTGGCAGGCCGCAAGCCATGTATTGGATGAGCTTGAAGCCGCACTTGCCGCGAGACCAAGGACTGTCATCAAGGGGCATCAGGCCAATATCCATTTCTTGGATAAATTGCACCTCGCGGTCTTCTGACCATGGCAGCACCTCAAGATATGGGTGCGGTGCCTCTGACGTGGCACCACCGACATTCCGGATAACCGCCCCGTGCTGCCGAGCAAGGCTAGTCAGCATCGGCAACATAGGCACCATGTACCGTCGCCAGGTGCTCGGCGTTCCAACCCACCCGATTCTGGCGCGCCTTTCTGTTTCAGAACGGGGAAACACATTGTAAGCAGAAGCATCGACAACCGTGGGCACAATCTCGACCGAGGCTGCGCCGGCCTGTCGCGCCCGTTGCGCCAGATAGGCATTGCCCGCCATGACCAGCGCTGAACTCGCCATCACCCGATCGATCTTGTCGCCCAGCAGTCGTCGCACCAAGCCATAACGGTGCAGGTCGTAATTGTGAAACACTGCATCGTCGAAGTCGCTGACGACCGGTACCTTGCGTGACAGCAGGCGCGTTTCCAACCAGTGGGGCGCAAAGGGGAAAGCCTCCTTTTCCAGCCAGATCACGTCTGGGACGAATGTCCCCAGAAGATCCCGAAGCCGCCGGAAATATCCTCGGAGAGCGTACTGCGAACCGGAAACACCGGAATAAATCGCCTGGAGATAATCGTCGTCCAGCAGGGAGGATACCTGAGCGTCAATACCCGCTGCCTTGAGCGCAGGCAAATATTGCATGAACCTCAGGCGGCTCGACGCTCCCTTCCGGCCGTATTTCGACAAAACGAGGAGTTTCACTGCAGCCGCTCGTGCCAAGCCTGCAGCATCAGCACGCTCCAGAGACGGTCCGTCCAGTCCCTCCGCCCTGACAGATGCTCGGCCCAAATTTTTGAAACGGGACCAGGATCGACCATGCCGGCACTTGCCAGCTGCGACGGGGCTAACATGTCCTCGGCCCAGGTCCGCAATGGCCCTCGCAACCAATCGCACAGCGGTACTGCGAATCCTGCCTTCGGACGTTCGACCAGCCGGCGGGGCACATATCGGTAGAGGATTTCCCGCAGAGCGAGCTTCCCGATCGTTCCCTCAATCTTCATTGCGACCGGCAGTCTCGCAGAGACCGCCAGAACAGCAGGGTCGAGGAACGGTACCCGCGTCTCCAGCGACACGGCCATGGCTGCTCGGTCCACCTTGCAGAGAATGTCGTCGGGTAGATAGGTCCTCATGTCCTGGATCATCATCCATTCTGAGGCGTTGCCATTGAAACCATCCGGCAAAAGATCATCGAGATTAGATTTGGGCTCAGAGGTCGCCGACCGTACCAGCTTGGTCGGCTGATCCCATAAGGATACCACGCTGCGATACAGGCGGTCCGTGGAGTGGACGTCGCCCAGCCTGGAACCAAGCTTGTGAACCTTGTAACCTGCCCGCGAAATCCGGGGCCCCCCCAACTTTGCACTCGCTAAAGCTATCGTGTCCCAGAACGCTTCCGGGATGCCGCAAGCAAATTGGCCGGCCAAGTGCCGTGCCGGCCACGGCACCCAGCCAAACCGACGCTGGATCTGGGGGGCCCAAAAATAGCGATTATACCCGCCGAAAAGCTCATCGCCCGCATCCCCGGACAGCGCAACCGTAACTTCGCGGCGAGCTGCACGACATACGAGGTAGGTAGGGATCTGAGAGTGGTCGGCAAAGGGCTCATCGTAAACGTCAGACATTAGAGGCACTACTTCCCTCGCCTCTCTGTCCGTAACCATCGTTTCACAATGGTCCGTCCCCAAATGCCGTGCAACTTCAGCCGCATGCGGCGCCTCGTTGAACGCTCGGTCCTCGAAAGCGACGGTAAAGGTCTTGACCGGCCGCGACGACTGTTTCTGCATCAGGGCGACGATTAACGAGCTGTCGACGCCGCCCGAAAGGAAAGCCCCAAGGGGCACGTCTGCGGTCATCTGCCGGGCTATAGCGGTTTCCAGCGCCTCCTCGACAGCCGTCAAGGCCATAGCCTCATCGGTAAACGGCGCGCGTCTTCCGTCGCAAAGTGCGTCATTGAGAGACCAGTAACCGCGGATCGACACCGTTTCATACCGATCGCCAGGCCGCAAAGGTTCATTTGGCGCAGAGGACGGAGGGCGGCCAGCAATTTCGACGATGCAACCGGGCTCGACCTTGTAGACGGTCGGGTGAATGCTGCGGGGTGCGGGGACATATCCGAACCGGAGATACTGCACCAAGGCCTTGGGGCACACTTCGGATTTAAAGTCCGGATAGGCTCTCAGCGCTTTGAGCTCGGAACCAAAAATGACAGCACCGTCCGCCCATCCCCAGTAAAGCGGTTTTTCCCCCATCCGATCCCGTGACAGCCAGAGACGGCGTTGGAGCTTATCCCAAACAGCGAGCGCAAACATGCCATGGGAGCGGCGGAGGGCCTCGTCGAGGCCCCAGTGGCAAATTCCGGCCAAGAGCGTCTCGGTATCGGAATGCCCGCGCCACGTCGGCGCAGCCCCAACTCGCTCAAGCTCCTCCCGCACGACGAGATGATTATAAATTTCACCATTGAAAGCAACAACATAGCGACCGCAGGCTGACACCATCGGCTGCCCCCCCGCCCGCGTCAGATCGATGATTGCCAAACGCCTGTGCCCTAAAGCTATCCCTTCGTCGGCCCAAAAACCCTCCGCATCCGGCCCGCGGTGGCAAAGTCGACCCGTCATTGCGTGGACAAGCGTCAGTAGCCTGTCTGTCGTGGTTACTTTAGCTGCTAGAATGCCGGCCAAGCCACACATCAGACGGCTACCTCAGCTAGAATATCGGAATAGAGAGAGCAATATCTGTCTGTTCCGCTCTTAAGCGAGAAAACAGCTTCCGCAGCCGCTCGGCAGCGCTGAGGAAGATCGGGATCATTCAGCAGATCCTCAAGCTCTGCCGCGCCTCTTTCCATTGCCTCCAAACCAGGACCTTCTACCACCACCCCGACGCGACGTTCAGAGATTATCCTCGCAACATCCCCGACGCCAGCATTAGCAACGACAGGAATGCCGCATGCCAAAACCTCAGCCATTCGGGTAGGAGAACGTCCAACCTCAGAAACCTCTCCGCCAGCATAGAACATGGTTGACACGTGATGTCGGCACAGGACGGTCGGGACGTCCTCCGGCGATGCCGAGAGGATACTCAATCGGCGGGCTACACCCCCCGATAGTTGAAGGGCCATTCGAACTGCATCGGGATCATCACGAGTGACTATTTCAAAGTGTACTTCGGGATCACGCCGAGCGACAGTCTCGAACCAAGCCGCAAGCCACTCCAGCCGAAACCATCCGCTGAGCACAGTTCCAAGACATCCGTGAATCTTCGGTTTACGAGCACGGGCCAACGAAGGGACGACGAACTTCTCGAGATCGGCACAGGTTGGTATGACAACGATCCTTTGCCCCTCTAATTCTTCCGGGTATTCGGTCTTCAAGTATTCAACCCCTGCATACGTAAGAGAGACAACGCCTGCAGCATTTCTGAGACAAGCACGTTCTGCTGCCACAATGACTCGATGAAGCAAGCTACCGCGCCGAAGCCGCCCTGCAGTGATCAATTCCTCGGGCCAGAGAGCCCGCATGTCGAAGATAAATGGTACGTTGGTTAGGCGCCCGGCCACCATTGCCGCTGCAGCTGGTATGTAGGAGCGCGCATGGATAAGGCGCGCCTTGCTCCGCCGAACTTCGCGCACCGCAAGCCACAGCATACGCAGCATGCTCAACGCAGGTGCCAGAAGCTTTGGTCGTGATCGGTATCTCTGCGGAAGCCAGCGAATTCCCAACGCTAGGCACTCCCTTTGCGCTGCTTCCACACGGGCTGTATCACGCGCGTCCTCATCCTTCTCATAGGTGATAAGGGTAATCGCATAATGCCTAGATAGCCCGCGCAGGTAGGCCAGCACTTGACTCTGGCCAAGTGGTTCGAGTAGGCCATTCCGCGTCAGATAAAGCGTGGGGATCATGCAAGCTCCATGGCTTCCAAGTATTTCTTTGCAGCCTTCTCCGGTGAGAATTCGGCTGCGCGCCGCTTGAGAGCTTCCTTATCGACTGGAGTTCGAAGGGCTTCTTCTATAGCCCAGGCTAGTGCTTCCGCATCCCCGACGGGCGTGAGCCAGCCATAACGACCATTTTCCAGAATTTCGGCCGGACCGGAAGGACAATCGGTGGAGACAACAGGCAATCCGCAGGAGAGCGCTTCGATCATCACAGTGGGCAAACCTTCGTAATTCGACGAAAGCACGAAAATATCGGCCGTATGGTAAAATGGCATTGGATCCGACTGAAAACCGGCAAAAAGCACGCGATCCGCGATGCCCAAGTCCCTAGCTACCCGACGCAAATCGTCCTCCTTTTCCCCCTTTCCGACGATCATCAACACTGCGTTTCTGTCATCTAGTTTTTTGAACGCCCTCAATAATAGCTCTTGATTTTTTTGATCCTTTAAACTCCCCACGGTTAGGATTCTTTTGTGCGCCCCCCTCCCCCACAATGCATTCGTTCGTGCGCATAGTTCGGAGCAGGGAGCCGGCCTGATCGGGATGGGGTTATACAGTACTTTGACACGATCCGCAGGCACTCCTGCTAGCGTTGCGAGATCAACTGCAACGCCTTCCGAGACCGCTCCAAGTACGGCTCTTGTCCGCCCTCCCACCCTCAAACTCAACGCCATGCCTAACCGGTGCAATTTCCCCCAATCCCGATACTGCACTGATAGCGTATTATGTTCGACCAACAACAAGCGCGTCCCGCTGCATGACAGCACATTCCCAATTGCAGCCGCAACCGTAAGAGGCCACATGTTTGCCACCATCGCCGCAGGCCTCCTGTCACGGATATACTTAGCCAACTTGAACGGGACCAAACGAGCTCTGGGCGAATCAAGCTCGACAATCGAAATGCCTGCATGCGCAACCTCCAGAAATTCTCCGGCCGCTTTCATTAAGACCAACTCCACGCGAAAACCTAGCTCCAAGAATGCAGCAGCGAGATCCAGACTGACACGCTCAGCCCCACCTCCCCTCAGATCGGGCAAAAGAATAGAAATCAATTGGAACCCCGCGAAGCCCATGTGTCAATTTCCGCGCATCATTAACACAAACTTATATAAAAAATTGGGACACCATCTTCTCAAAACAGCCCTAAGCGTCGCACCATCGCCCGGAAACATTAAAGCATTTTCCATGAGAGGAACAAAACACCTGGCCTGCCCCCATAGGGTGGTCCGGTTTCAATCTTAGTTCATGATCGGCCTTGGGGCTATTGCCTGGGCAGATGACGGTGCTGCTCCGCTTGCTGGCGCAGGCCAGATGATGGCCTCGG
>Ga0180217_1003355_pt1 | contig 13647 bp, 13 predicted proteins | sample eDN3rd37CBELigOP_FD_128521 | JGI IMG/M metagenome (GOLD analysis project Ga0180217, IMG submission 128521) | Enriched Organic Plus compost microbial communities from Emeryville, California, USA - eDNA 3rd pass 37_C BE-Lig OP (version 2) (version 2) ... | reverse complement strand
GCCATCATGGCGAAATTTGCGATCTCGATATCAGTGTGTGCGGCTGAGATGTTTCTCATGTCCGATGGCTCCCACTATCGAATGCTGCGCTCGCATTCGTACCGGCACCACGAGCCCTGCCAGACCCAATCCCACCACGAGTCTTCGGCCTCGGGAGTGACGATCTCGCTTTCGGGACAGTCAGGATCGATCTCACGAGCCATGCTAATGGCCGCTGTACGGCGCTGTTTGAACAACCGCTCTGCCTTGCTGCCGTTGATCCACTCTACATAGACCGCGAAGGGCATGGTTCCCTCTACTGGGCAAGCGTCTTGAACGGTTTGGACTTACACTCCATCCCGACAAGACACGCCTCATCGACTTTCGCCCGCGAAAGGCGGAGTTTACGCGGCATCCGGAAACGGATGGCACCAACTTCGACTTTCTCGTCCTGACCCATGTGTGGGGACGGTCGCGCAGAGGAAAAGACATGGTGATGCAAATTACGGCCAAAGACCGTTTTGCTCGAGGACTGGCTGCGGTCAGTGACTCGTGTCGGAGAAACACATTGGTCAATCCGCGACCAGCATCGTCACCTATCCTCTGTGCTGCGGGGCCACTTCGCCTATTACGGCGTCGGTGGTAACAGTCGCCGATTGCAATGGTTCGCTCATCAAGTCGTTAGGATATGGCAGAAATGGTTGTCGCGTCGGGATCGCCAAAGCGTCGTCCGGTGGACACGCCTCAACGAGATCCTGAAACGCCACCCTCTGCCACCAGCCAGGATCGCCCAAAAGTTTGCCGCCGTCAGCCAAACTTTACCATGAGGAACCGGATGCGGGAAATCTGCTCGTCCGGGTCTGTGAGGGGTGGGGATGGTAACGTCCCCACCTACTCGGCAAAGCGCGTGATTGCCGACCCGGAACTGGCTGGCATCGTCAGAGACAATGACCACACTGCCCAACAAGCCATGGTGGCGGATCGAGCCCCAGATGCCGGCTTCGCCAAGCATCCGGATCAGCGGTTTGTCAAAGACATTGATCCTCTGGCTCACCAGGTGTTTGAGGAACTGCAACTGGCTGGGGAACAACTGCGGCGCACGCGTTTCCAGCTTGGCAACAAGAGCAGGATCCGCCTTGTGGCGCTCCAAATAGTCGAGCGCGGCATCGTTCAACACCTAGCCTGATAGCTAGCGCGCAGAAGTGACAGAAAGTTCGGCCGACATCTTGAGAAGCTCTGTGCATGCCGGCCACTAGTCCATGGCGTTGTGATGTCACCTTATTGAGTACTGTTCCTTTTCCGAAAGCCATTTAGAAGAACAGATACGGCATCATCGATATATGCAGCTTTACTTTGACTGGAATTTAGTTGATAGGCGCGTAGAAGCCAAGTGATCGCTGCGCCCAAAATGGTCGCACTAATTTTTGGGTTGGTTCCCTCGAGCGAACCATCAGCTCTACCTTCTTCTATGAACGCGCGCATTCGGTCGCGCAACGCTTTGCGCCGCCGTTCCGCTAGGCTGCGATAGGGTTCGTGCAATGAACTTTGATCCCGCAGGTAGATTACGATGTGAAGAGTGCCTAAGCCCTCCGTAAGATAGCTGCGTAGGAAAATTTCTAGCTTCTGAGCACCGTTCGCTTGCGCACCTTCGGCTGATTCTAGCGCGTGCTCCCAAATATCGAACGAGATTCTGTAGCACTCGAACAGCAGTTCGTCCTTGTTCTTAAAATAATAATACACAGTACCTTTGCTGATATCCAGATTGGATGCAAGATCATCAAGAGAAATAGAAGCTTCACCGCGCTGGCTAATCATACGCCGTGCTTCGTTCAGCAATGCCAGTTTTTTTTTCATCCGCTGGCTATTCTTGTCAAAAGCACTGCTATTAACTGACAGCTGAGACTTGTCCGATTTATGTTCTGGCTTTTCCACCGACACCAAGTCCCTCCTTCAGTAGTAACTACGTGACGTGCAGCTCAAGTTTGCAGAGCTGTTCACGGCGCAAAATAGGTGAGCAGCCTAGTCCGGTCAACTTGTTGACGCAAGAGTATAAAATATGTCAGTTTGGTATCACCGCTCTCATGCTGAGGCGGTTGGAGGATTACCTGTCTGATTCGTCGGCGACCTTGCCCGACAAAGCCTGTACAGTGTTCAAATGGGAGGAACCTGATGATCAAAATTTCGCGCCGAGTGTTCAATGCATCGGCTCTTGCCGCGTTCTTTGCGCCGGGAGCAGCCTATGCGCAGAGTTATCCTACGCAGCCGGTCCGTGTCGTCGTTCCGTTTGGTCCAGGTGGCAGCACGGATGCGGTGACCCTGCCAATATTGAACTTGTTAGCGGAGAGACTGGGCCAGCCTTTTGTAGTTGATAATAAGGGAGGCGCGGGTTCTGTAATCGGAACCACTCAGGTCGCAAATGCTGCGCCAGATGGATATACATTATTGTCCACGACCGCCTCTTTCGTGACCTCGCAGATCGTTCAAGCCACGAGCTATTCTCTCGATGCATTCGCGCCGGTGGCGATGCTTTGCCAGTCTCCCTTCCTGATCATGGTTCCCAAGGATTCGCCTGCACAGAATATTGAGGACCTGATCCGTATGGCGCAGGAGAGCGATGGCGACATGTTCTATGCGACTGCGGGCGTTGGTAGTTCTACCCATTTCGCTTCTGAGTACTTCAATATGGTCACTGGCAGCAAAGTGCAGCACGTTCCCTATGATGGGATTGGCTCAGCCATGCTGGGAGTAATTGGGGGCGATGTGCAAATGATAATCACAACGCATCCCAGCGCAGCGGCGCAGCTAGCAGACGGATCGGTACGTCTTTTAGCCTATACTTCTGACGGAAAACCTGAAGATGCCCCTGACGCTCCAACCATGCGCGAGGCAGGCCTCGACTATGATGTCGCATCATGGTGGGCAATGTTCGCGCCTGCCAAAACTCCGCGTGATATTCTTGAGACACTCAATTCGACGATTAATGAAGCGCTCAAGTCACCAGAGATAGCCAGTATCTACGCGAGAAACGGCACCAATCCCTCACCAATGGGCATCGAGGAGCTTGGAGAAAAGGTGTTGGAAGAAAACGACAAATTCAAACGCGTTGCTGAATTTGCCGGTTTGAGCCAAGGTTAGTATTTGAGGGGCGGAGATCTCAGGTCTCCGCCCCTTTTTCTTATGAAATGGCGTCTCTGGGCGAGTGACCTGGGCGATATTTGAATGTTCCTTGGGCGAGCGCAATAAGCCGACCTTGGGCATCGACAACCTCACCCGTCGCGCTGAAGATGCTTGAACCTGCCCCCGGCCGCAGGGTTCCCGTTGCTGTTAAAATGCCCTCCTGTGTGGCACGGCTGAAGTTGATCGTCAGGCTGATCGTGGACGAACGAATACGGTGCTTGGAGGAAGACCAGCACCCCGCGCGCGAACAGACTGTATCGAGCAGGGTACAAAGTACGCCCCCATGAAGCCAGCCACTCCTGTTCATGTGCAACGGCGTAACCTCGAGCTCGGCAACTGCGCATCCATCGTGCCATTCGATGAGTCTAATACCGAGTAAGTCGTTGAAAGGGCTAGTATCCATACTCATCCCGAATTCCTCCTGACGGCAAATTTTGAAATCATAGACAGAAAACATACTATACAGTCAAAAAAAAGTCGTGTAGCTTAATTTTATCTAAGCGGAAGCTCGTGACGTAAGGAGGATTGAATGCCAGGAATGGGAACGACGGCTGGGCTTGACGCTCTATTTGCGCCACGCAGTGTGGCGGTAGTAGGCGCCTCGCCTGACACTTCCCGCATCCGAGGTAAGGTCCTGCGCACGCTGATTGTAGGCGGTTACCAGGGGCGTATCTTTCCCGTTAATCCGTCGCATCGCGAGGTGCAGGGTTTAGCCGCATTCGCATCTGTCGGCGAAATCAATGAACAGATCGATCTGGCGATGATCGCTGTTGCCGCAGAGTTTATTCCGGCTGTGTTGGAAGATTGTGCGGCGGCCGGCGTTCGTGCGGCGGTTGTTTACAGCGCAGCCTCGGCTACCAGTAAAGGTGAGGCAACTCTGCACGAGAAAATTGCGGAGATAGCGACTCGGACGGGTATGCGTATTCTCGGCCCCAACACAGAGGGTTACTACAATGTGGCCTCCGCAGTCGCCGCCAATTTCAGCATCGCCGTCGAGCAGGAAGAGGGTGCTGCAACCGCGCAACTCGGCGATCAAAAGGGACTGAGCATCGTCTCGCACAGCGGGGGGCTGGGCTTTGGCCTTTATAGCCGGGCACGACAAATGCGCTTGCCCGTCCGTCACGTCGTTGCGACCGGGAACGAGAGTGATGTCGACGCACTGTCCACCGTCGAGTACCTGATTGACGAAGGCAAGAGTGCTGCAATCCTCATGTTCATCGAAGGGTTGAAGAACAGCAGCGACTTCGCTCGAGTCGCTGCAAAGGCCGCCGATGCTGGAGTGCCGTTGATCGTGATGAAGGTCGGGCGCTCGGCTGCCTCGCAGCGAGCAGCCATCTCGCATACGGGTCATTTGACTGGAGCGGAAACTGCCTATGACGCAATGTTCCAGCGATATGGCGTGATCCGCGTATCTGATCCAGACGAAATGATTTCAATTGCAGCGGGCTTCTGTCAGCCTTTGAGGCCCTCGGGAGGGCGCGTTTGCGTGTTAACCGGCACTGGCGGCACAGGGGCTTGGGTTTCAGATCTGTGTGCGCAACAGGGTTTGGAATTGCCTGCGCTCGATGCCAGGTTGGGCGAGAAGATCGCTGCGATCATACCGGATTCAGGCGCTGCGGTGAATCCCATCGATGTTACGGCAGGGATCGTTGACGACCGGGGAATCACGCTTGCTAAAGTTCTACGTATTCTGGCGCAGGCGGATGATTATGACTCGGTCATTCTCATTTTCTCGCTGGCTCCCGTTGGCCGTATTGCGCTGTTTCGTCCTCAGATCGAGGCAGCTCTGGCTGAGTTGGGCAAGCCCGTCTTTTTCGTTTCGCAGACACTTCCCGATGCTGGAAATCTTTCGGTTCTGGCAGAGCTCGGTATCCGCAACTACTCGTTCCAGGGCGTTGCACATGCTCTTCGGGCGCTAGAAAATTATCGTCTGTTTCAGGAGAACTGGTCACAGCGTACATTCGAGATCGAAGATCCCCCTGCGATCGAACCGAAAGAGACGACACAGCATGCCATGCTGCAGGCTTACGGGTTCCCGCTGGCCGCGGAGGCGATCGTAGCCGATGCCAGGGCGGCGATCGCAGCGGCTGATGCTATGGGGTACCCTGTGGCAGTCAAGATTGTTTCGGCTGACATTCCTCATAAAACTGAGGCTGGCGGAGTGGCATTGAACCTCCCGAATGCCGACGCCCTTCATTCAGCATGTGAAATGGTTATTGCAAATGCCAGGCAGGCAGCGCCGAACGCGCGCATCGATGGGCTGCAAATCCAGCGTATGGCGGAAAAAGGGATCGAGATGGTGGTGGGCGCTGTCAGGGATCCTGACTTCGGACCGATCCTTATGCTGGGAGTTGGCGGCATTTTTGTAGAGGTGCTGCGCGACACGGTATTCGAGCCGACGCCAGTCGGTCCACGCGAGGCAGAGGCCATGGTGCAGCGGCTGAAAGGATTAAAGCTGTTGCAGGGGCCGCGGGGGACCGAGCCTTCGGATATCGAAGCGCTTGCCGATGTCCTGGTTCGTCTATCGCGTTTCGTGCGTGCGAATGCCGATATTTCTGAAATTGAGTTCAACCCGGTGATCGTTCATCCCAAAGGACGCGGTGTCACGATCGTCGACACGCTAATCGCTACCGGAGTGGAGCGGGACGATGCTTGACATTGAAACTCTTGAGATGGTGCGCGACAGCGCGCGCCGCTTCACCGATACCAAAACCGACCATGCCGCCTTGCGCGCAGGCCGCAACATTCTACCTTGGAAGGATGCGCCGCTGCTCGCCGAAATGGCAGAGCTGGGCTGGTTCGCCATGCTTGTTCCGGCAGAGGAGGGAGGCCTGGGCCTCGATCTATCCGCCGCTGCCGAGATCGTGAGGGAGCTTGGCCGAGGGCTGCTTGGTGAGGCAATCGTTCCGCTTGGTGTATTAGCGCCGCTCACTGTTCTGCGCAGCGACAACAGCCTCCTCCGCCGAGAGCTTCTTGAGGGCATAGTCGGCGGAAATGCACTGGCTGCGCTGGCTTGGCAGGAGGATAGAACGTCCATTCTCACACCTTTTGGCGGCGACACAAGGCTTGAGGCCGATGGTGCGGGCTGGCGGCTGAGCGGCGAAAAGCGATTCGTGGCAGGTGCCTGGGGAGCGCGGAATTTTCTGGTTCTCGCCACCTCGCCGGAAGGACAGATGTTGGTCAGGGTCTCGGCCGATGATCCAGATGTAAAGGTCGCCCATGAGTGGCGGGCAGATGGTAGCCCGACAGGACGCATTACTCTGAACGGTGTCTTCATTGCTGCGGCAGACATCCTTGCCCAGGGAGCGACGGCGGAGAAGGCAGTGAACCACGCGCTGGATTGCGCCGCCATTATTGCTGCCGCCGAGATCGAGGGGGTGATGGCCGCAGCGCTCGATATCACCCTAACGTATCTCAGGACGCGCACTGCTTTTGGAAAGCCGATTGCGGCATTCCAGGCGCTACAGCACCGTGCTGCCCGGCTTTACGTACAGCAGCAGATTACAAACGGAGTCATCGACGGAGCACTGGGGGCGGCGCGCTCTGGCGATATCGACTTCAGCAACTGGGCGAGCCGCGCAAAGGCTCGCGCCAACGATGCCGGTCTCGAGGTCACGCGACAAGCCATACAGCTTCACGGTGCCATTGGTTTTACGGACGAATGTGATGTGGGGCTGTACCTGAAGCGTGCCCTGGTTTTAAGCGCCTGGCTCGGAACGACGGCAGAACATGAGTCACGTATCAGGCCCTATAACGCGGCACCTTCATCGGCAGCCCGCATGGCGCGGACAGAAATGGCGGAAGTCCGGGACTGGAATGCCCTGGGCGATGAAGAGTTTCGCGCCCATGCAGCCAATTTTTTTTCGACGCATGTTCCCGAAGCACTCCGCTACCGCCCAAATCGCCTTGGCTGGGCCGAGATTAAAGGTTGGTATTTGTTTTTATCGGAGCAGGGATGGCTTGCGCCCGGCTGGCCCAGGCAATTTGGCGGCATGGGGCTAAGTCCCGCCAAGCATCTGATTTATTATGAAGAGATGGAGCGGGTGGGCGCGCCGCGCCTGCTGGACCACGGCATCAACAATGTCGGTTCCATCCTCATCGCGCGAGGCACTGAGGCTCAACAAAAAAAATATCTTCCAAAGGTGCTGTCGGGTGAGCACATTTGGTGTCAGGGCTATTCTGAGCCGAATGCCGGATCGGACCTTGCCAGTCTGCGCACCGAGGCGCGGATCGAGAATGACATGCTGGTGATCCGCGGTCAAAAAATCTGGACGACGTTGGCCCATGAAGCAAACCACATGTACGCACTGGTCCGTACCGATCCGAGCCGTCCAGGGCGGGACGGTATCAGCTTCGTTCTGATCGACCTGCGCCAGCCAGGCGTCTCGATCAGGCCCATCCGCAATATTGCCGGTCATACCGAATTTTGTGAGGTCTTCTTGGAGGATGTCCGTGCACCGATGTCCGACGTCGTTGGCGACCTGCATGATGGCTGGGCGGTCTCGCGTGCGGTTCTCGGCTTTGAGCGACTGCGCGTTGGTGCGCCACGCAATTCCCAAATGGCGCTTGGACGCCTGATCAGGGTTGCGCGTGCCAAAGGGCTCGATACCGATCCATTGGTGCTGAACCGCATCGTCGGCTTCACGCGGGACGTAGAAGATCTTGCTGCGCTTTATCGCAAGGCGGCCGATGCTCTTGCTGCAGGCGTGGCCCCCGGGCCGGAGGCTTCGGTCCTTAAAATCTGGGCGACGGAGACCGAGCAAGCGTTGACGGAAGCACTGGTCCGCCTGTTGGGCGACCATGGCACACTCAGCGGTGCGCAGAGTATCGACGGTCAGGAGCTGGATATTCTAACGCCCTTCCTCGCGACGCGCGCCACGACGATCTACGGCGGCACGAGCGAAATCCAACTCAATATCATCGCAAAAAGGGTCTTGGGTCTATGAGCGACATATTGCATCCAGTTCCGCTCCGCACGACGGTATCGAAGGGGATGATTACCGTGACGCTGGCGCGGGGCGAGAAACGCAATGCACTCGACGGCGAGATGATCGCGGGGTTGTCGGCTGCGATTGAAGCCGCAGAGAATGACGCTGGCATTCGGTTGTTATGCCTTCGTGCGGAGGGTCCGGTTTTTTGCGCCGGCATCGACCTGAAGGCAGCAGCCAAAATCCAGTCGGAGGGTGCAACGGCAGGGCAAGACGATGTGACCCTCCTTACCGGTACGATCCTGCGCCTTGCGCGACTTCCAAAACCGACGATCGCAGTGGCTGACGGGCCCGCTTTTGCAGCCGGGGTCGGTCTGCTGATCGCCTGTGATTTCGTTCTAGCGACATCCCGTCTCTCGATTGCGTTGACGCAGGTGCGCAATGGCCTTTTTCCTGGTTTTGTAGCGCCGCTTCTGGCCGAGGCCATCGGTTTGCGTGCTGCACGGCAAATAGCCATGTCTGGCGAGAGCCTGGATGCTGCACGCGCCCTACAATTGGGTCTTGTAACGGAAATTCATGACTCTGACGCGCTTGAAGAGCGGCTCTCGACCCTGGTTGATGCGCTCCGTCGCGGCGCGCCGGGCGCCCTTCAAGGGACGAAAAGCATGCTGGAACGGTACAGTCGTGAGCCGTTGGACAACGAGGTTATGGCCAGGATTAACGAGCTCGTCTCGGCCCAGCGTGCTAACCCGGAGGCAGCGGAGGGAATGGCCGCATTCCGCGAAAAACGCTTGCCATCCTGGTATGCGGAGGATGGACAATGAGCTCAAAACAACAAAATAGCAGTTCCTTATCCGAAAAAGTAGTGCTTTGCGAATGCTTTGCACGCGATGGACTGCAGAATGAAACTGTTTCACTGACAACAGAACAGAAGATTGAAGCAATAGATCGGTTTGCTGATCTTGGATTTTCCCGAGTAGAAGCCACCTCTTACTCACATCCGAAGTATGTTCCTCAATTTGCGGATGCGGACGATGTTCTGGCAGGAATTACCCATAGGCCCGGCGTGCGCTTCAAGGCGACCTGCCCGAACGTGAAAGCCGTTGAACGGGCGCTGCGCGCAAGGGATGCCGGGCATGGGCCAGAGGAGATCAGCCTTCTCATTTCGGCGAGCGAGTCACACAGCCAGACCAATCTGAAGCGAAGCCGCGCAGAACAATGGGAATTGGTGAGCGAGATGGCGCGGCTCGGCCGGGGCTGCTTCGTCATGGTCGGAACGTTATCCGTCGCGTGGGGCTGCCCCTTTGAGGGTCATGTTCCGCCCGAGACCATCATCGCCGATGCACAGCGACTGGCTGAACTCGGCGTCGACCATATCGCTATAGGCGATACGGTCGGTCGGGGCGATCCGCGCAGCGTTGCAACGCTGTTTACTCGTTTACGCCAGGCCCTCCCGGAGGTGACGTTCATCGCTCATTTTCACGACACGCGTGGTCGCGGCCTTGCCAATTGCGTCGCCGCCTATGACGCCGGGATACGCTATTTCGACAGTGCTTTTGGTGGCGTTGGCGGCCATCCGACGAAGATCGATTACGGTGAAGGTTATACCGGGAATGTCTGCACCGAGGATCTCGTCGCCATGTTTGAGGCGATGGGTATTCCTACAGGACTTAACCTGTCCCGTCTGGTTCCCACCGCCCTTTTTTGCGAGGACCTCCTCGGGCGTTCTCTGCGGGGCATGGTGACCCGGTCCGGGCTTGATACACGGAAGGAGCTCCCACAATGAGTGATACAGTCTTGCGCACCGATGATAACGGTGTGCGACTTTTGACGATGAACCGGCCGGAGAAACTGAACGCTCTCAATACCGAACTGACGCGCACGCTCCTAACCGAACTTCAGGCTGCCAATGCGGATCCCGATATACGCGCTATCGTCCTGACAGGTGCCGGGCGCGGTTTCTGCGCTGGAGCGGACGTGACCGAGTTTCAGCATCTTTCGGCTGATAATCCGCGCGAGATCAAAATGCGCGGCGACCTGACGATGCAGCTTCATGCTAGTTTTGTCACCATCGACAAACCGATTGTTTGCGCAATTAATGGCGTGGCAATGGGTGGCGGGTGCGGGCTGGCAGTGGCAGGAGATATCTCAGTTATCGCAGAGAGCGCCAAGCTTGGGTATCCGGAAGTCAAGCGCGGAGCAGTACCTGCAGTCGTACTCGCAAATCTTGTTCGGCAGGTTGGGCGAAAGGCTGCTTTTGAACTCGTCATGCTGGGTGAACATGTTTCAGCCTCCAAGGCGCTTGCTCTCGGTCTGGTAAATCGGGTTTTCCCTGACGATGCACTGCTCGGAGGTGCGCTTGAGATCGCAGCAACCCTCGCCGAGGCCAGCCCCGACGCGGTAACCGCGACCAAGCGGTTATTTCACCGCGTGGCAGCTCTACCTCTGCTTCCTGCGCTGGAGGTCGCCCGTGACGCCAACATCATTATGCGCGGCTACAGCATGAGGAAGACGGTATGAAACCGCTCGAAGGCATCACCATCCTCGATTTGTCGCGCGTTCTAGCTGCACCATACGCAACAATGATCCTCGCTGAGCTAGGGGCGCGGGTGATCAAGGTCGAACAGCCGGGCACCGGCGATGAGATCCGCTACTACGAGCCGATCTATAAAGGTCACAGCGCCTACTATTTTTCGGCCAACCGGTCGAAGGAATCGGTGACGATGAACCTGCGCAATCCCAAGGCACAGGAGATCGTTCGCAATCTAGCAAAAAAGGCAGACGTCGTGGTGGAGAACTTCACCGTCGGTACGCTGGCCAGGTATGGGCTGGACTACGACAGTCTCCGTACCGTCAATCCGGAACTGGTCTATGTTTCGGTGACAGGCTTTGGCCAAACAGGGCCTTATGCCAAGCGACGTGGTTACGACACTGTGTTCCAGGCCATGACCGGGATGGTCAGTCTTACCGGCGAGCAGGGCGGGGCGCCCTGCAAGGCGGGGTTGCCTGTGGCCGACCTCTCCTCGGGACTATGGGCAGCCATTGCTATCCTTTCAGGAGTGCTTGGTCGTCGCGCGAGTGGCAAAGGTGCCTATATCGACTTCTCCATGTTCGACGGCCAGGTCAGCCTGCTCACGATCGCTGCAGCCCGATACTTTGCACTCGGTGAGGTTCCTCAACGGATGGGCACCGAACATCTAGGACGTGTGCCTTCGGCTGCGTTCGAATGCGGCGATGGTGGCTGGGTGCAGATCACATGCAACGACCAGCATTGGGAGCCGCTTTGTCGGTTGCTCGATATCGTCGAATGGGGCCTTGACCCGCGCATTGTGGACAATGCGGGGCGGCTAGAGCACCGGGACGAAGTAATGAAGCGCCTGCGTGCGGAGATCCTGACCTGGGAACGCGACAAATTCGTGGACGCCTGCATAGCGGCGAAGGTCCCATGCGGGCCGGTGCTGGATGTGGGAGAAGTCATTCATGACCGCCATGTCGCCGAGCGTGGACTGGTGACCAGTTTTGACCATCCGGAAGTTGGTCCGTTTCCGGGACTTACCCTGCCATTCAAGTTTACAGGTTTTGACCCGGCCGGCTTCGAGCGTCCACCCCTTTTGGGGGAGCATACGGATGCCGTTCTGGGGGAGATGCTCGGACTGACGGATGACGAAATAGAAAATCTACGCAAAGAGGGAGCAATCTGATGAAAACGGAATTCGAAACAGTCTTTTACGAGATCGACGGCGGCGTCGGCACCATAACGCTCAACCGTCCCGAACAACGCAATGCCGTTAACATGCAGCTTGCCCAGGACCTCTACGCTGCGGTCAAGGCGGTGGAGGAGGACGACGCCGTGCGTGTGGTGGTGATCCGCGGCGCCGGCTCCGTATTCTGCGCCGGAGCGGATCTCAAGGAAAGAGCAGGCGTGTCCGAAGCATGGTTGCGAAAGAGAAGGCTAACCGCGTTTGCCGCCTATGATGCCATTCAGTATTGCCCCAAACCATGCATAGCGGTAGGCCATGGGCCGATCATCGGCTCCGGCTGTGAGATATCGACCGCATGCGACTTCATCGTCGGTTCCGAGCGCGTGTCGTTTCGCTATCCGGAATCGGTATGGGGATCGGTCGGAGCGAGCCAGCGCCTGCCCCGTATCACCGGCAAGGCCATCGCAAAGGATCTGTTGTTCACCGGTCGTACGATGGGTGCGCAAGAGGCGCTGCGGGTGGGTCTGATCAATCGCCTTGTCCCACATGAACAGCTTGAAGACGCTGTGCAGGACTATGTGACGATGATCCTCAAGGCGTTTCCGCTATCCGTGCAATTGGCAAAGCGCTGTATCGACGTTGGCATGGAGAGCGACCTGCGTACGGGGCAGGCATATGAACTCCTGGCCATTGATCGCTGCCTTGCCGACACCGAGTGGCGGGCGGGGGTGAGTGCCTTCCAGGCCGGCCATAAGCAGAAGTGAGAAGGTTATGCAACCGCTGAGCAATCTGAGGGTACTGGACTTCACCACGCTTCTGCCGGGGCCGCTGGCAACGCTTTACCTGGCGGAGGCCGGTGCCCGCGTGGTCAAGGTGGAGCGGCCGGAGGGTGATCCGGGTCGGTCCAATAAACCTGAAAGAGGAAAGCAGAGCCTTCAGTTCGCACTTCTGAACCGTGGCAAGATCGGCCTTGTCGCTGATCTCAAGGACCCGTCAATGTATAAACGCATACGGGACTTGGCCGTTGAGGCAGACGTTCTGGTGGAACAATTTCGCCCGGGCGTGATGGCGCGATTGGGGTTGGGATACGAGGACCTGCGAAAGGATAATCCTCGCCTCGTTTACTGCTCCATCACGGGCTTTGGTCAGGATGGGCCGCTTGCTCACAGGGCAGGGCATGACTTGACCTATTTGGCTCGCGCTGGAATGCTCAGGCTTACCGCTGATTCAGCTGGGAAACCGGTTCTGCCCCCAGGACAAATTGCTGACGTTGGGGGAGGGTCGCTATCTGCGGTCATTTCAATACTGACCGCATTGCACCATCGAGAGGCAACGGGGCAGGGGGTGCATCTCGATATCTCGATGACCGAGAACCTTTTTCCTTGGATGGCTCGTGCTTTAGCGCCTGTCTTCGATGGTGCGCGCCCTCCTGTTCCGGGAGGTGGCCGGCATACAGGGGGTTCCCCCCGTTATGGCATTCATTTTTCATCCGACGGTGTTCCATTTGCTATTGCCCCGCTCGAGGAAAAATTCTGGCAGACATTTTGCGGAATAATCGGGGTGCCCGAAGACCTGCGCGGTAATGCCGCTGATCCCGAGATTGTCTCTGCTGAAATAGAACGTCGAATGGCTGCCCGCAGTGCTGCGGAGCTCGAGGCCATGTTTGAAGGCCAGGACGTCTGTGTCGAGCGAGTTCGTGATACGCGCGAAGCAGTCGATGATGAGCACTTTTCGGCGCGAGGTACATTTGAGCGGCGCATCAGTCTACCGGATGGAAGCACGATACCTGCGATTCCGATGCCGTTTCCGAATAGTTTTCTTGGGGCGGATACAGTCTGTGCGCCTGGTTTAGGTGTGACGAT